>Ga0208883_100037_pt1 | contig 193574 bp, 156 predicted proteins | sample LakWasMet43_HOW7_2_FD_183881 | JGI IMG/M metagenome (GOLD analysis project Ga0208883, IMG submission 183881) | Freshwater sediment methanotrophic microbial communities from Lake Washington under simulated oxygen tension - Sediment Metagenome... | ecosystem: Environmental > Aquatic > Freshwater...
ACCAAAATGTCCGCTCTCGGTGCCGCTATGCGTAAACTCGTCCATTTATGCTTCGGTGTTTTGAAAACCCGCCTGCCTTACCAACCAAATTATGCAATTTAACGTTGACTTGAGAGACGGTATCTACGGCCCTAAATTAATTTTTTAATATCCTTCAGTTTATTGAAATTTGCCTTTAAACTCCAATTTGTTTCTATAGATATAAGAGATACATCAAATGTCAGTGTGCACAATCATCAAATCAGCCATCAAGAGGCTGCCTTATCTTAAAAACTTATTTGATGAAAGAGACAGATATTATTATGAAGCAATGACTCTAAACGGAGTCCTCGAACACATTGGAATCGATCGCCCGAGGGCTTTAGAAGATGAAATAAAAGCACATCATGTTTTGGGTCATATCGCTGAATTGATAAATGCAAAAAAGTGTTTTTTTCTTACTTCCTCTGAAACTGGTGGTATAGCCTTAAATAAAGTACGAGCCTCTCAGTTCGAGACCTTTGTGTCGACCAGGTACAGCCCTGAGGCCGACATTAAAAACAATATTGCAATACACCAAGACATGGCTTTGGCAGTATCTATTATTAGGCAGAACGGTAGTTTTGATATTTCATTCGTAGATCCCTTCCACACTTATAGCGAATCCAGTGTGGCGATTAAAGAAGCTCTTGCTTGTTTAAACGATAATGGCTGGATGGTTTTGCACGACTGTTTTCCACCTTATGAATTAACTGAGGCAAATCAACAAAAAAAATATTGGTGCGGTTCCACCTATGCCGCGTTTAGAGATGTTGTATCTGCGACTGATCGAGCCTGGTTTGTGATAAACACCGACTTCGGACTGGGAATCATTGGACCTAAAGGGACTTCTCCAACTATTAAAGACGTAGTTAACCCGTTATTGAAGTCGCATTGGGAAAATGCCGATTTGGCGCAGAAGCGGGATTTATTCAAACAGCATGGAATTGAATTAATGAGGGTCTTGTCATTAAATAACATGGACGCAGCGCTTGATGCAGTAATAAATAATGGAGTTTATGAATTTTGTAACTAATCCGGGTTATCGATATCTTTCATCTGGCGTTTTGCCTGCATTACTCTTTATCTTAGCCCCCGTAGATACTCTGTTCCAAGTCAACAAAATTCCATCACTTTTTTCACTCAGCGATGATGGGCGCCGGAATGGCATAAAACCGTGTGTTATCGAACGGCTGATCGTGTTTCAACATGCCGTGAATCGCATGCCGTCTTGTAGGGTACGCACCGCGTACCTTTTTATTGTTACCATGCTCCGGCGTGGTAACACAGCCTTGGACGCTCCAGCGTCCATTGCATACCGCTGGAGCGGCTGTAGATACGCTATCACGCGGAGCGTGGGAGCGATGAAGAAACCAACAAACCCGGAGAATCAGGCTCCGAGCTCTAACCACCGAGCTATTTTCTCGGCTCTCCAGGTTTTTAGCTCGACCATTCAAGCTTTTTTCCCGGACAGCCGGGCTATTTACTCGACAATCCGAGTTTTTTTCGGCATCGTTTCGGTTCAGAGGATGATTGATTGGGCTTGAAGCTCGAACGATGGAGAAAAAAGGCAGAATGGCCGAGTAATTTTCTCGGCGCGTGAGGCTTTTAACTCGGTCATTCAAGCTATTTACCGAATTGATCGAGCTTTTTGCTCGGCCGGCCAGGCTTTTTTCTCGGGCAGTCTTGTAGTACGCACCGCGTACCTTTTTCGGCGTTGGTAATGCATAACTTTGAGAAGGTACGCGATGCGTACCCTACGTCTGTTCAAGGACCGTAGGCACGTTTGAATGAAATGACTTGAAAAGCGCGGTAGCGAAACCCAACTTAGATGTCGCGTAAAAGCTGGCTTTCACTATCGTACTTTGCAAGTCGCTTTGCTCTACCCAGCCTATGCGATGCGCAAGACAGTGGATTATCCCGATTTATTTTAACTGCGGCGGCATTTACCAAGCGGAGGGCTTTTAAGCAAATATTAAGCGCTGATAAGCAGAATCTATCGCAAGCAAATAGTTTTTCTAAAGGAGCTTTGCGATGTTGAAAATTTCAAAATTTGTTGCGTTGGGATTGTTGTTTTCGTCGGCTGCTTTTGCGGACGATGATTGGGGATGGCATCACGGTCATGGTCATCACCGTCACCATGGACACCATCATCCTATGTACCGGGAAGAAATCGTGTACGTTCCGGAACGAGTGGTTGAATATGCGCCACCGCCAGTCTATTACGCGCCACCTCCCCCACCGCCACCACGTTATTACGGCTACGATCAACGTTCGCCACAAGGTTTGCTGGGCGGCATGATAGGTAGTGCGATGGGCTACCAATTTGGCGGAGGCGACCCGTTGGCCGCCGGTATCGGCGCCGCTGCCGGCGCCTGGTTTGGCAATGGCATGTATTGAACGAGCCTCGATAAATACGCTCGGCGGGCAGCTCGTTTGCGGCTTGCAGCTAGATTAAGGTGGGCACGCTTTTGTGCCCATGCGGCATCAATGCCATTGCCTCTAATCGGTGAGCAGAAAAGTATTGCCTACTCTACATTTGCATTATCTTGCGAGACGATGCCTTTATGCCGATGGATAACCGCGAGCGCAGTTGCGGCCGGCATCCTTGGCCAGATATAGCATACGGTCGGCTTCATCCAGCAGAGCCAATGGCGATTGTTCCAACTGGGGAACCAGCTCGGCATAGCCGGCGCTGATCGTGACCCAGCGCGAGACGCCCGAACCGGTATGCGGGATTTGCTCGGACTCGATGCTGCGGCATAAGTGTTCGGCGATACGCTGCACACCGTCGGCATCGGTTTCCGGCATCAATATCACGAACTCCTCGCCGCCGTAGCGCGCCACCAGATCGCCGGGCCGGCTGACCTTGGCGGCCAGCAGCATCGCGACCCGTTTCAGGCAAATATCACCCGCGCCATGTCCGTGGCAGTCGTTATAAGCTTTGAAATAATCGACGTCGACAATAATCGCCGCCAGCGGCAAATGATTGCGTTGCGCACGCTTCCATTCTATTTCCAGCATCTGATCGAAACGCCGCCGATTGGGAATGCCGGTCAGGCCGTCTATCCAGGCCATCGCTTCCAGCATATCGGTCATCTGCTTGAGACGAATATGATTGCGTATCCTGGCCTTGACCACCGGCAGATAGAACGGTTTGACGATGTAATCCAGCGCACCGAGATTGAGCCCGCGCTCTTCGTCGTCGCCGCCATTCAACGCGGTGACGAATATCACCGGAATCGCGCTGGTATGCGGGTCTTCTTTCAAGCGGCGGCACACTTCATAACCGTCCATGTCCGGCATCATCACATCCAGCAGGATCAGATCCGGCGCACCTTGCCGGGCAATGGCCTCCAGCGCGGCCTCGCCGCTGACGGCCACTTTGATCCGATAATCGTTAATCAAATTTTCCGCCAACACCTGAATATTCGTGGGCGTATCGTCGACAATCAGGATCAACGGCTTGGCGATTTCGCTGGTCATCACGCCCCTCTCTGTAAATACTGCACAACGATGGTTTCCAATTCGGCGAGCGTTTTCCGTGCCTGCCGGTAGTCGATATTGCCGACTTGTTTTTCAATCTGTTGCAGCAACTGCCGGGTATTCCGGCCCGGCAAGGCGTTTTTCAGGCGTTCCATGAGTTCGCTAGGCACGAAATCGCTGCCGTCCAGCAATTTCCGCAATTGGCCGGTTAATTCATTGGCCGTTGGCCAGTCGGCGGCTTCATAGCCGCTTTCCGCAACGGCAATCGAAGCGGACACGCCAGCGATGGTTTTCAGCGTTGCGGCCAGGCTGCGTTCGAAGGCCGCGCAGTCTTCATCGATAGGTGTGCCGTTGTTCAGGGTACATTCCAAACGGGCGGCAACCCGGCTCAAGTCCATCGCACCGATGACCCCGGCCGCTCCCTTGAGGTTATGCAGCCACTCCGCCGCTTGATCGATTTTTCCGTCGCGGAGGACTTGAGGCAAGCGTTCCGCCGCATCGGCAAACTGATCGTTGAAGCGTTCGAGCAAGCGCCGAAGTTTTTCGCCATCGGTGCCTATCGTGCCGCGGATATAATCCAGATCGAAACCGGGCAGTTCGGCGGGCAAACCGGTCGTCGCGCTTTCGTTTGAGGTTTCGCGGCCAACCGGCATCGGCGAATTAAGCGGTTTGATGCAGCGAACCAGCGCGGCCATCAATGTTTGCGGCAGCACAGGTTTGCCCACATGCTCGTTCATGCCGGCGGCGTAGCAATCGTTGCGCTCCCGCTCCTGTACCGCCGCGGTCATCGCGATGATGGGCAGATCGGCGTAACGCGCATCCTGACGAATCAGCCGGGTGGCTTCGATGCCGCCCATCACCGGCATTTGCAAATCCATCAACACCGCATCGAAGTGCAGTTTCCGCACCGCTTCCACCCCTTCCCGACCATTGTTAGCCACCACAACATTCAGGCCGGCGCTTTCCAGATAGTCGCGGGCCACGATCTGATTGATTTCGTTATCTTCCACCAGCAGGATGCGCGCGCCGCGTATCGGAGCCGCCATGACCACGTGTTGGGGTGGAGCTTGATCGTTACTCGGGAGAATATTCCCGCCCTGTAAGCGCGTCAAGGCATCCATCAACATGGAAGGCATCACCGGTTTGACCAGAATGTCGTCCGGCACCGTATCGCCGGCGGCATTCAATAGCTTTTCACGGCTGAACGCCGTGACCATGATTACCACCGGCGCATGGCGAATTTCCGCTTTATCCACCATATCCCTGATCGCGCGAGTCACCTGTATGCCATCCAAGCCCGGCATTTTCCAGTCCAGCAGCACCAGTTCGAAATCCCGGCCGGCGTCGTTGGCGGCTATAAGAGACGATAAGGCTTCGTCGCCGCTAGCCGCTTCCTGGACCTGAAAGCCCCAGGCCTGCAAAATCTCTCGCAACATTTGTCGGGAAATATCCAGATCGTCGACAATCAGAACCCGCATACTTTGCAAATGACCGGGAATTTGGCTGGTTTTATGTTCCGCCGGGAAAGGCAGAAGCAATGTGAATTCGAATAGGCTGCCCTCTCCGACCCGGCTTTGCGCGACTAAATCGCCGCCCATCATTTCTATCAGCCGTTTACTGATGGTCAAGCCAAGGCCGGTACCGCCGAAACGGCGGGTAATCGAACCATCTGCCTGAGTAAAGGCCTGGAACAAGTGGTTGAGCTGTTCCGTGCTCATGCCGATACCGGTATCCCGCACCGAAAAATTCAAGGTCGAATAGCCGTGGGCTTGGGCCAGCTGCGAGACCTTGATGTGAATTTCCCCGGCCTCGGTGAATTTAACGGCATTGCCAACCAGATTGTTCAGCACCTGCCCTAGACGCAAGGCATCGCCGATCAAGCGGTGCGGGATGGCGGAATCGAGTTCCAACACCAGTTCCAAACCTTTTTCTTCGGCTCGGACGATGAACAGGTTCAGGACGTTCTCCAGTACTTCCTCAAGGCTAAACGCTTCGGCCACCAATTCCATCCGTCCGGCTTCGACTTTGGAATAATCCAGAATATCGTTGGTAATCGCCAGCAGCGCCAGCGACGAGGTGTGGATTTTTTGCAGATAATCGCGCAGCTTAGGCGGCAAATCGTTATTCAGCGCCAGATCGGACAAGCCGATAATCGCGTTCATCGGCGTGCGGATTTCATGGCTCATGTTGGCCAGGAACATGCCCTTGGAGCGCGAGGCGGCTTCCGCCTCATCCTTGGCCTGCAGCAATTCCACGGTGCGTTGCGCCACCTCTACTTCCAGGCGGTCGCGATGACCGGTGAGATTTTCGTCGCGCAACTGAATCTCGGCCAGCATGGCATTGAAGGCCTGTACCAGGTCGCCTATCTCGTCGTGGCCGCGCGGTACAACCCGCAGGCCGTAGTTTTTATCGTCGGCGATAGCATGGGCGGCTTCGGCCAGTTCCTCTATCGGCCGGGAAATGATGCGCTGCAGACGCATCGCCAGCAGATAAACCAATATCAGCGCCAGCCCGGCGGCTCCCAATCCCTTCCCCAGATCGATCAGCTGCTCGTTCCAATGCGCGGTGAAATCGGCTTGCAGCAATACATAGCCGATCAGCTCGGTATTTTTAATCACCGGCGTGAACAGCTCGGCGCGCCGGCTCCAGAAATCGGTGCGCAGTTCGCGGAACGGCAGCCGGTAATCGCTGGGCATTGCGGCGCCAGCCTCATTCCGGCTCCAGGATGCCAAGGCAACACCCTCGGCGGACACCATCCAGGCGGAAACGATTTCCGAATGCTCTTTCAGCGATTCCAGCAGGCGCCTAGCTTCGGATTGATCGGAAAAAACCAGCGCGGCCTGACCGTTTTCCGCCAATACGTCGGCCAGCCCGGATAACTCCTGCAACGCGCTCCGGTAGCGGCTAACCGCCGAACTGACCACCATCACCGAAAGACTCACGAACAGACAGGCCGCGCAGCTCAACATGATGATGGACACCAGTTTCCGGCGTAACGACCAATTTGAAAAACCGGATAAGATGCGCATCGAGCTATCTCCCGTAAACATAGGCTGCGATATTCAACAACTGGCCCGGCAAATGCAGCCGGGCGTTACGAGTCGATTCCAGATTCACTTCAAACACCACCTTGTTATCGCGAAACAGCAAACCGATGCCGCCGCCTTTTTCCGCAAAATCTCCAATGTCGGACAGCGTCAGTACCGGCGCATTGCCCAGGGCTTTCAGGATCACCACGAAGCGCTGTTGTTCCGAGCTGCCGATGAACAATAAATGGCAACCGGCCAGATTAAGATCGCTGTAACTGCGTTGCACGACCCGCAATTCGCGCTCGCCGGTCTTACGACCGTCCAGGGCCTGCAACGCCCCGTCCAGCACGTCGTTACCGAGCACGCATAGCAATATTTCCGCACCGGCCGGCAAAGCCTCGGCGGGCCATTCCACGAATTTGGCAAAATTGTAAAGATAAGCGGCTTTGATCTGGCCTTCCGATAGCCCGTCCGCCGTCAACGGCTGCCAGCAACCCAGCAACAGCAGTGCCAGACTAGCGCTAGCGGCTCTGCCCAGCCAACGATGTCGCCGGGGCATGATAGAAACCAATCTTCTTTGCAAACATCCGGCAACGGCTACGCGAAGAATATGCAAAACAGAACGGAGTAGCGTTACTCCGTCTGCTAGGTATCCTTCGCGTTGTCCGTGATGCGTCATGGCTTGGGTCAGAAAGTGGCCGATTAGTGATAATGCTTGATCTTAAAGTGTACATTCGTCATGCAAAAAGACCATTCGCGCCAAGATTGTCCAGGCATGAATGGTCTGTTGCGCGATATTAAAGTCCAACGGCTCGAATAGTTTGCCTAATGCGCCGAACAACAAGGCGCATCGATAACGACAGATGCCGTTTTCTCAAAGGCCGTTCTTGGATAGGCAATTACAATAGCCGTTGAGCTCCACGTAGGCTTTGCCCGCCACCGAGCCGGCGACGCTGCATGCGCCTTCCCAATAGACCGGGCCGATCCAGACGACGTGTTTGGCGCGTAATTCCTGATCTTTCACCAAAGGTTGTACCGTGAATTTTTCGCCGCGAACCTCCACTTCCCAACCGGATGGGTAAGTGCAACCGGTATTCGGGCTGGTCCACTCCTCCAGCACCGTCACCTGAAAATCCTGGGCGTTCAATTGGATGGTAACACCGGCGGCGTCGGTGATAGAACCCGATTTCTCTACCGACGCGTCCGTGCCTTTAAAATCGAACAGCATCAGTTGGCGGTCGTCATCCAGTTCGATGGCAAACCATTGCCAGCCTTGGGTAATGGCTTGATAGAGCTCGCCGTATTGGCGGTCGAACCAGCTAGTGCCGCTGACGCGCAAGGTTTCGCCGTTGATGGTCAGCGTGCCGCTGGTTTCCATTTTGGGGCGCGAGTAATAATAGGTAAAACCGCCGAAACGGTAAGGATGCGCATCGCCGCCATAATGTAAGGCCACCGGTTTGGTGGCTTGCAGCTCGATGTCCAAGGTATATTCGCCGACCTGGGCATGCAAGCGGTCGTGGCCGTCGCCGCCGAGGGCCGTGACTTTATCGCCCCAGCCGGATTTCAGGTTGAAACCGTTTTTGTCGCGATTGGGTAGTTTGAATTCGACGAACTCTTCGAATGAAAAGCGTTGGGCATCGACATCGGTCACGGCGGCTTGCACCAGTTGATCGCGCATGAACAGGAAGCTATCGAAGGCAAAAAACACCACTTCAAAGCCGAAGCGGCGGCCGTCCTCGCTTTGCAAATGTCCGGTCCAATACCACCATTGCACTTCTTGCGACGGTAAAAACGCGTCGTCGGCCGGTAAGTTCACCGGCCCGATCAAGCCGCGCCTGGGCATGAATTGATAATAAACCACTACCGCGATCAGCAGCGCCCAAGGCAGAAATGACGGTGCCAACAGGCTGATGACAATCAAAATCCCGGCCAAGATCCAGGGCAGTTTTTTCCAGAGTTTACTCATCATCAATACTCCTTAGGGTTAAAAAATCAAAAACGCCAACTCAACTTGCCGTAAATCGAACGCGGAATTTCCGCCGCCGCACCGGGCAGGGAGATTGCAGATGAGTCGTGGAATTCCGGATGCCTGGGAGAAAACAGGTTTTGGGCAACGACCGCCAGTTCCACACCGGAATAAGGTTCGTAAGCCAGACGGGCATCGAAAGTGGTGTAGGCGGAGACTTCCTGCCCGACCGCAGCCAGTTTGCCGACATGGCGCAAGGTCAGGTCGAGTTTGATTTTTTCCGGCAAGTCCATCTGCCAACGCAGCGAACCGCGGTGGCGCGGGCTAAGGCCGGCGATATCCGGATTATTGCTGTCGTAGGGGCGTTCGATTTTCAGGTGGCTGTAATTACCGGTGAAGCGCATCCAGTCCAAGGCTTGCCACTCGCTGGCGATCTCGATACCGCGCGTCGTGACTTCGCGGCTGTTGTTGTACCAGATCAAGGGCTGTGTCAGCGTGGCGAAGTCGAGCGCGCCCTGACGGAACATGATCAGATCGGTGTAATGGTTGCTGAAGGCAGTGATGTCGGTGGAAAGCTTGTCTGTCCATTGCGTCCGGTAACCGATTTCGGCGGCAAAAACCTTTTCTGCCCGTAAATCCGGGTTCGGTTGCGCCATGACCTGTATCATCGTGAAGGGCGGCGGGGCTGTACCCAATGCGATATTAGCCTGCGCCTCGCCCCGCGACGGCGTGCGCGCGGCTCTGGAAACCGAGGCCCACACCGAATGTTTCGGGTCCGGGGTCCACATCAGCCGGGCATTGGGTTGTACCTGGGTGTTGCCGAAATGGCTTTCCTCCAGTTTGGTGCCCAAGGTCAAACGTAGCGTATCGTCGATCAGCGTGATGTCGTCCTGCGCGAACACGCTGCCGTTGTGGTAGCCCAGACTGTTAGGGTTGAACGAAATGGCCGAGCTGCCGACTGTCGTGCTGTGAATGAAACGGTAACTGGCACCCCACATCAAGTCGTGGTCGGCATTGGGGTGCAGGCGATGCTGAAAATCGATATCCAGCATGTCCTGGCTGTCGGATAGGGCCGCCGCATTGAAATTGACCCGGTCGTAATAGCTTTGCAGCATAAACTCGGAGCCGTCGCTGAAGTTACCTTCCCAGCGCGCCAGCAGGTTGGCGCCTTCGGCATGGTCATCGGTATTGAACGGGCTATTGAAGGGCGGGGAGACCGTTTGCGCCGGGACCGTGTTGCCGACATTTTTACGGTAGACATCGCCTTGCACAGTGTAGCGGCTGTCGTTGGAGATGCGGTTGTCGATGTGGAAGCCCCCCTGGACCGAGCGCCAGTCGTCGTGCAATTTTTCGCCGGTATTGGTGGCGAAGGGCTCGCGTTCAAAGGTTTTGGCATAGACCCGGTAACTGCCGTCGTCGCCGACGCGGCCACCATGGCGATAGCCGGCAAAGCCGCGCTCCTGATTACCGCCGCCGGCCACGAACAGGTTGCCCTGGGTGTCCTTGGCTTTCTTGGTGATGATGTTGATCACGCCGTTCACCGCATTGGCGCCCCACATCACCGCGCCGGGGCCGCGGATCACTTCGATGCGCTCGATGTCTTCCATCATCGTGTCCTGCAAATCCCAGAACACCCCGGAAAACAGTGGGGTATAGACCGAGCGGCCATCCATCAACACCAGCAATTTATTGGCGTAACGGCCGTTGAAGCCGCGCGCGGTTACCGACCAGACGCTGGCATTGATTTGCGCCACTTCGATGCCGGGCGCCAACCGCAGCGCATCGGGAATCGAGGTCGCGCCGGAACGGCGTATATCCTCCTGGCTGATCACGAAAGCAGCCGCCGCCGTAGCGGACACGGTTTGGGTCTTTCTGGACGCCGACGAGACTTCCATCTGCATCAGCTCGTTGATCGACAAGGCTTCGATGACCGGCGATGCTTCATCGGCCGACGCACTGCCGGCTGAGCCGCCGCAAAACGCAACAGCTATAATAAAGAAGCTCAGGGAATGGGTAGCTTGCCGTTGAAACCGGCAATTTAGCTGCATCGTTGATTCTTTCATTTTTATTTTATTTTTAGAGCACGAAGCATAGTTGAAAATTTAACAAAGGATATTCTCATAGGAAATATCCACAAACTAGTCCTCCGGGCTGCGATAACGCCCTTATAACCAGAAAGCCTTACAAATTCCGCTGAGTTTTTAGAGGGGCGTCACAATTCGCCAGGCGAAAAAATACTAGGCATCGGCCGAATTTGGCCGACAGCCGCAAAAACCCACCCGTTTTCGGATCGCAAAGCTTGGCCCCTATTGAAAGTTCCCAGGCAGCCATGCATTATGAGTCGAATCGCTATAATCGTTAGCGTAAACATTTACAAAAACCGGAACATAAAATGAACCTGAAGAGCTTTGCCCTGCCGTTACCAGGTTGCCTGCCGATGCGTTTAGGGCGGCGCGCATGATGCCATCGACAAAGCGGCGGACAGTTTGGAGTACATTCCCTCGTAAGCGGCCATCATCGTGAATCTGCCCAAAGCTTTTATAAAACAATGCCAAACCCTGATCGGCACGGCTAATGTCATCGCCGATCCGGAACGCTTGCGGGTTTACGAATGCGACGCCTTGTCGGCCTATAAACAGATACCGTCGCTGGTGGTGCTGCCGGAAACCGTGGAGCAGGTGCAAGCCGTGCTGAAGCTATGCTGCGAACAGCGCATTCCGGTGGTCGCCAGAGGCGCCGGCACCGGGCTGGCCGGCGGGGCATTGCCGGTCGAAGGCGGCATCGTGCTGGGTTTGAGTAAGATGAAGCGAATTTTGCAAATCGATCCCGTCAACCGTAGCGCCCGCCTGCAACCCGGCGTCCGCAACCTGGCGATTTCCGAGGCCGCCAAGGCCCATGGCCTGTATTACGCGCCCGACCCCTCCTCGCAAATCGCCTGCAGCATCGGCGGCAATATCGCCGAAAACGCCGGCGGCGTACATTGTTTGAAATATGGCTTGACGGTGCATAACGTACTGCAAATCAAGCTGGTAACGATGGACGGCGAATTGCTGACGCTGGGCGGCAACGGCCTGGATATGCCGGGTTACGATTTGCTGGCCTTGGCGATAGGCTCGGAAGGTTTGCTGGGTGTGGTGGTGGAAATCACCGTCCGGCTGCTGCCGCTGCAACCGCAGACTCAGGTATTACTGGCGGCTTTCGCCGGCGTCGAGCAAGCCGGGGCGGCAGTGGCGGCCATCATCGCCGACGGCTTGTTACCGGCCGGTCTGGAGTTGATGGACAACGCCGCGATCCGCGCCACCGAGGCCTTCGTCAACGCCGGTTATCCGCTCGATGCCGCCGCAATTTTACTCTGCGAGCTCGACGGCTTGCCGGAACAAGTCGAAGCCGACTGCGCCAGGGCCGAAGCGATTTTGCAAGGCAATGGCGCCACGGAAATCCGCAAAGCCACGGACGACGCGCAGCGCAAACGCTTCTGGGCCGGACGTAAGGCGGCGTTTCCGGCCGTGGGCCGCATCGCCAGCGACTACTACTGCATGGATGGCACCATCCCCCGCAAGCACCTGGCCATGGTATTGAAGCAAATCGCCGAGCTGGCCGAGCACTACGGACTGGGCGTGGTCAACGTGTTTCACGCCGGCGACGGCAATCTGCATCCCTTGATTTTGTACGATGCCAGCCGGCCCGGCGATGTCGACAAGGCCGAAGCCTTGGGCGGTAAAATACTGGAATTATGCATCGCCGTCGGCGGCACCATCACCGGCGAACACGGCGTTGGCAGCGAAAAACTCGGACAGATGTGCATTCAGTTTACAGCGGCCGAACTCCAGCAATTCCATAGATTAAAGCAGGCTTTCGACCCGCTCGGCTTGCTGAACCCCGGCAAGGCCATTCCCAGCTTGCATCGTTGCGCGGAGCTGGGTCATATGCATGTGCATGGCGGCCAGCTGCCGCATCCTGAACTGGAGCGGTTTTGATGCGCGAGCAGGATTTAACCGTCGGTTTGCAGCAACAAGTTCGACAGGTCGCCGCCACTGGCAGCGCCCTGCGCATCGTCGGCAGCGACAGCAAGGGATTTTACGGCGGCGACTATCACCCTGCCCCATTGCTGGAAATGAGCGGGCATTGCGGCGTTATCGACTACGAACCCAGCGAACTGGTGATTACTGCCCGTAGCGGTAGCCGATTGCAGGACATCGCCGTCCTGCTGGCAAACCAAAGGCAGATGCTGGCTTTCGAGCCGCCGAGTTTTGGCGAACAGGCCACGCTAGGCGGCACGCTGGCCTGCGGCTTTTCCGGGCCACGCCGGCCTTTCGCCGGCAGTGCCCGCAATTTCATGCTGGGCTGCAAGATCCTCAACGGCCATGGCGAAATATTGAATTTCGGCGGCCGGGTGATGAAAAACGTGGCTGGATTCGACGTATCGCGATTGATGGTCGGCGCCTTGGGCAGCTTGGGTGCTCTACTGGAAGTGTCGCTACGGGTGTTACCGATCCCTGAGTACGAATTGACACTGGTTTACGCATTGAACTCCGCTGAAGCGCTTTCAATGATGAACGCCCTACCCGCTAAACCCTGGCCGTTATCGGCTTTAGCCTTCGACGGCGAGTTGCTAAGGGCGCGATTATCCGGCGCGGAAGCCGCCGTACAGGCGGCGGCTAAACAACTCGGCGGCGATGTCGACAAAGTCGGCGAGGTTTTTTGGTGGGCTTTACGGGAACAGCAACTGGGATTTTTTCACCAGTCCGGCGATCTTTGGCGAATCAGTGTGGCGCCGGCCACCACCCAACCGGCCTTATCCGGCCGCTGGCTGCTGGATTGGGGAGGCGCCCAGCGCTGGCTGAAAACCGACGAACCGGCCGAGAAGATACACGCGGCCGCAACGCTGGCCGGCGGTTATGCGGTTTGTTTTCGCGGCAGCGACAAACGCCAATGGATCAAGCTGGAGCCGGGTTTATCGGCATTGCAGCAAAGAGTCCGGTCAGCCTTCGATCCCTTGTCGATATTCAATCCCGGCCGCTTGCAGCTCTGATTCCCCATGCAAATCCAACTCGCCGATTTCATCAAGCACACGCCCCAAGGCCGGGAAGCCGCGACCCTTTTACGCAGCTGCGTACATTGCGGCTTTTGCAATGCCAGTTGTCCGACTTACCAATTATTGGGCGACGAACTGGACGGTCCGCGCGGCCGGATTTATCTGATCAAACAGTTGCTGGAAGGCGAAACCGGCACAGCCGACAGCCAATCGCATCTGGACCGCTGCTTAAGCTGCCGGGCATGCGAAACCGCCTGCCCCTCCGGCGTGAATTACCACCGTTTGCTGGACATTGGCCGCGGGATCGCGGAACAGCAGGTAGCCAGACCCTGGCGGCAACGCTGGTTGCGGCGCTTATTGCTGCTAACCCTGCCCTATCCGGGCCGATTCCGGCCGATAGTTGCGTTCGGCCGCCGTTTGCGCCCTTTATTGCCCAAAGCGCTGCAAGCCAAATTGCCGGCCTGGCAAGCCCCCGGCAATTGGCCGGCGGCTCGCCATGCCCGGCGCATGCTGATTCTGGAAGGTTGCGTGCAACCGGCATTGGCGCCGCGCATCAATGCGGCAACGGCAAGGGTACTGGATAAACTGGGCATCAGCCTGATAGCGGCCAATGCCGGTTGCTGCGGGGCGCTGCCTTATCATCTTAACGATCAGCCTACGGGATTGGAGATGATGCGCCGCGTCATCGACGCTTGTTGGCCGCAAATGGAAAACGGCATAGAAGCCATCATTTCGACCGCCAGCGGTTGCGGCGTCAGCGTGAAAGATTATGCGACCTTGTTGCGGAACGATCCTCTCTACGCCGAAAAAGCCGTGCGCATTGCGGCGCTGACCAAGGACATAGCCGAGATTTTGCAAGCCGAGAATTTATCGGCGTTACAACCTCCGCCGCGCACCCTCGCCTTCCACTCGCCCTGCACCTTGCAACATGGTCAGCAACTGAATGGCGTGGTGGAAAATTTACTGTCGCGCCTGGGTTTCAGCTTGACCATGGTCGCCGAGCCGCATCTGTGCTGCGGCTCGGCCGGGACTTATTCCATCCTGCAGCCCGAACTTGCCGGCCGTTTACGCACTGCAAAAATCCAAGCCTTGCTAGCCGGGCAACCGGAATTAATCGCCACCGCCAATATCGGCTGCCGACAGTATTTACAGGAAAAGGCGCGGCTGCCGGTCGTGCATTGGATAGAGCTGCTGGATTATTGATTTTTGGGGTAGTGTATCGACTCCCCGCTTCCTACGACCCACTCGCCAAGCCACGCGCGAGCAGTTCCTCAAACCCTTCGGCCGGTAAGGGCTTGCTGAATAAATATCCCTGCATTTCGTCACAGCCTTTTTCGCGCAGGAATCGCTGCTGCCCTGGCGTTTCCACGCCTTCGGCAATGGTTTGCAAACCCAGGCTGTTCGCCATATTGATAATGGCGCTGACGATGGCCTTGTCTTCCGGATCGGTGCTGATGTCGCGAACAAAGGACTGGTCGATCTTGAGTTTATAAACCTTGAACTTCTTCAGATAACTCAGCGAGGAATAACCGGTGCCGAAATCGTCAATCGACATGCGAACTCCACGTTCGTGAAGATTGTTCATCACGCTAATCGCCCCTTGCGGGTTGTACATCGCCACGCCTTCCGTCAGTTCCAGCTCCAGATACTCCGGCGGCAAGCCTTCTTCGTCCAGAATGCGTGAGACCAGATCGGGCAAATCGGGATGACGAAACTGCGCCGCGGACAAATTCACGGCCATGGTTAGCGGCGCGAAGCCGTTCGCCATCCAGGCTTTTGCCTGCCGCACCGCGCATCTCAGCACCCATTCCCCGATCGGCATAATCAAGCCGCTGTCTTCGGCAATGGGAATAAACTCCGCCGGCGACACCATGCCCAGCTCGGGATGTTGCCAGCGCAGCAAGGCTTCCGCGCCGATGATTTTCGCATCGCTCATCGAAACCTGCGGTTGATAAACCACCTGCAATTGCCCAAGTTCCAGCGCGTGACGCAAGGCATTCACCAATTGCAGATTTCGAGCCGAACGGGCCTGCATTTCCGGGGTAAAGAAACGGTAACCCTGCCGTCCTTCCTGCTTGGTTCGATACATCGCGGTATCGGCGCTCTTGGAAAGCATTTCCAGGTCCACACCGTCTTCCGGGTAGAGGGCTATGCCGATAGACGCGGTTAGGTTGAGATCGTAGTGCTCGATCCGATAGGAGTCGGCGATGGTATCCAGTAATTTTTGCGCCACATAGGCCGCGCCGCGGGTATCGACGCCGGGCAACAGCAGAATAAATTCGTCGCCGCCCAACCGGGTTACCGTATCTTCTTCGCGCAACACCGAACGCAAGCGATTGGCCAATTCCACCAGCAAGGCATCGCCGATGCTATGCCCGAGCGTGTCGTTGATGTCCTTAAAATGATCGAGATCGAGGAACATCAAGGCCAAGTGGCCGTTACTGCGTTTCGCCAGGCTGAGGGCATATTTAAGGTGATCGTCCAATTGGCTGCGGTTCGGCAAGCCGGTGAGCGGATCGTAATTGGCCAGAAATTGAATCCGTTCCTCGGCTCGCTTGCGTTCGGTGACATCGTGCGCCAACACCACTTCCGCGCGCCGTCCCTGGTATTCGATCAGATGCGAGCTGATCTCGACATCGATCAAGGTGCCGTCCTTTTTCCGATGGCGCCAGACGCCGGCTTCATCCAGCGCATCGTCCTTGATATGTTTGATGTTATCGAGCAGCTTCGGCACATCTTGCGGCGGACGAATATCGGCGATGGTCATTGCCAGAAATTCGGCCTCGCTGTAGCCGTAATGAGCAATCGCGGCGTCGTTGACGGCCAGAAACCGCAACGTTTCCAAATCGTAAAGCCACATGCAATGCGGATTGGCCTGGAACATTTGCCGATAGCGGGATTCGCTCTCGCGTAAAGCCTCTTCGGCTTGTTTGCGTTCGGTAATATCGATGATCACGCCCAAGCCCCGCACCGGCCGGCCATCTTCAACGATGAACCGCCCCTTGGAAACCAGCCAGCGCATCGCGCCATCACTGCCCCGTATCAACCGGTATTCGATATTGTAGTCTTGCATGCCCTCGGCCAAGGCCTTTTGCACCACGGCATCCAGGCACGGACGATCTTCGGGATGCAGCATGGCCAGAAAATCCGGGTAGGCGTGGGGTTCGCCTTCGGGAAGACCGAGCAGTTGGTAATACTGCGAGTTGAAGCTGGTTTGATTATGAACGATGTCCCAATCCCATATGCCTATATTGGCGCAGCTTTGCGCGAGCCGAAGCCGCTCTTCGCTTTTTTGCAATCCAATTTCCGCGGCCTTGCTTTTGCTGATATCCAGGCATATCCCGGTCATGCGCAGGGCTACGCCTTGCTCGTCATAGCTGGTATCGCCCAATGCGCGAATCCAGCGAACTTCGCCGACCGGCGTGACGATCCGGTATTCGTTGGTGAGCGGCAGACGATCGGCGATCGCCTGCATGATCCGCTGCTCGGCTTGCTGTCTGTCCTCGCTGTGCAGCAAGCCGCGCCAAGTATCGAAACTGGCTGCGGATTTCTGCGGCTCCAGGCCGAACAACTCATAGAGTTCGTCGGACCAATAAAGCACGCCGGTCGGAATGTCCCAATACCAGGCACCGGCCACCGCGGCACGCTGCGCCAGCGACCACCTTTTATTGGCATCGATAAGCGCCAATTCGATTTGCTTGCGTTCGGTGATGACATCGAAAATAGCGACAAAATACTCGGGCTTCGGGCTATAGACCGAAATCGAAAACCACATCGCCAACGATTCAACGAAGGTCTCGAACCGCTCCGGCTTTCCACCCATCGCCACGCGGCTATAAATATCGAAAAGTTGCCAATCGGATTCGCGAATGCCGGGTATCACTTCCGAAACCGGCTTGCCGACCACCTGTTTCAGGCCGGTCAAGCGTTCAAAGGCGGGATTGGTGTATAGATAGATGAAATCGCAAGGCAGTCCATCCCGGTATAGCATCCGGCAATAGGCCACGCCGTTAAGCATATGCTCAACAAGCGTACGGTAGATGCCGATATCGAATGTTTCGGAGGCGGCAACCGGATGGTTCACCGTGCTGGAATCGCACACCATATTTTGATTGGAGTTTAATCGGGGTGTTTTTAATGGAATGGTTCGGATTCTGACAGCTGGAACAAAACTTGGAAAGCCGAAATTTAAATCAAGCCTTTTTACTAACTTGGGATAGTGGAGCATAGCCATGAAGCACGCTTCCTGACTACCCACTTCCTAAGCCTTGCAGGCTATTTCTAATAAAATTCGCAGCAACCAATATTTAGTTTACCCAATGTTTGCCTTGAAATTTTAACTGGGGTTTAATGGCCGTAAGTTTTTATCTTCTCGGTTTCATGAACAGTCTTGCCCCGGCCCAGGCACAAAATCTCAAAGCCAACAAACTCCGTTACCAATCCCTTTCCGCATTCCTTCTGCTGCTTCTGACACTGGCTTTGCTTGTCGCGATAGGCATGCAGTTACAGCAACGCAATCGGCATCTGCTGCAAACCCACTTCGAGATTGAAACCCAGCGCATAACCAGTAAGATCGGCACCCGCATCATCGCTTATACCCAATTGCTGCGCGGTACCGCTGGTTTGTTTGCCGGTTCTGAAAAGGTCGATCGCAATGAATGGCGTAATTACGTGGAAAAACTCGACCTGGACCTGAATTACAAAGGCTTGCAGGGCTTGGGGTTTTCCTTACTGATTCCGCAGCAACGGCTTGCCGAACATATTAAAACCATACGTGCCGAAGGTTTCGCCGATTACGTCATCAAGCCGGAAGGACCTCGCGACGTCTATACCAGTATCATCTATCTGGAGCCTTTCTCCGGCCGCAATCTGCGTGCCTTCGGTTACGACATGTTTTCCGAACCAACACGGCATGCCGCCATGGAACTGGCCCGCGACACCGGTGCCACCGCCCTTTCCGGTAAGATTAAATTGCTGCAGGAAACCAAGGTCGATGTGCAGGCCGGCCTGCTTGCCTATCATCCGGTGTATGCCAACGGCGCCGTGCTGCAAACCGTGGAACAGCGGCGCGCGGCACTAATCGGCTGGACTTACAGCCCCTTTAGAATGAACGACCTGATGGAAGCGGCGTTGCAAGGCGAACTGGCCAATGTCAGGCTGGAGATCTTCGACGATCAATCCACCGACCCTCAAGCCCTGCTGTACGACAGCGCCGCCAAGCTGGAAAGCATGGCCACTCAAACAGCGCCTAACCTGCAAGCCATCGTTACCCGGGTGGAGATGGAGGGCCGCTACTGGACCTTACGCTACACCCCACTGCCGGGGTTTGCCGCCTATGCAAAATTCGGCGCCGATTGGATCGAATTGGCCGGCTTATCAGTGATTGGCTTACTGATGAGCATCATCACCTGGGCTTTCGTAAATACCCGGCGCCGCGCGGAACGGCTGGCGGCCGGTTTGACCGCTTCGCTAAGCAAGAGCCAGGACCAGCTGCGCATCGTCATGGAATCGGCGCAGATGGCCATTTTCCTGGGCGACTCCACGGCGCATTTCACTTTCATCAACGAGGCCGCGTTAAAAACCTTGGGTTACGAGCGTAGCGATTTATTGGGGAAACCCTTGTCGGTATTGCTGGACAGCAGCGAATTTCCACGAATAACCGACTATGTGGAAGCCACGCTGCGCGGTAAACAATTGGTCGCCAATTGGTTGTTAAAACCTAAAACCGGCAAACCGATTTTATTCGAATTATCCACCCAATTGCTGCCGGATGGCCGCTTGTTGGCCATCGGCAGCGATATTACCGAACGCAAACGCTCCGAAGACGCGTTGCGCAAGGCATCGATATATGCCCGTAGCCTGATCGAAGCCAGTCTGGATCCGCTAGTGACGATCAGCCCGGAAGGCAAGATTACCGACGTCAACATGGCAACCGAAAAAGTCACCGGCCTGAGCCGTGGACAACTGATAGGCAGCGATTTTTGTAATTATTTCACCGAGCCCGAGCAGGCCCTTCAAGGGTATCGAAAAGTTTTTTCAGAGGGCTCGGTCAAGGACTATCCTCTGGCGATTCAACATCTTTCCGGCGTCGTCACCCAAGTCGTTTACAACGCCTCGGTGTACCGCGACGAAAACGGCGAGGTGGCCGGCGTGTTTGCCGCCGCCCGCGACATGACCGAACGCAAGCGGTATGAAACCCAATTACTGGCGGCCCGTGAAGCCGCCGAACAGGCCAATACCGCTAAAAGCGAATTTCTGGCCAACATGTCGCATGAGATCAGGACGCCGATGAACGCGATCATCGGTCTGTCGCAGTTGGCGCTTAACACGCCGCTCAACGAACAACAGCACGACTATCTCGACAAAATCCTGGGCGCCTCCCAGCACTTGCTCGACATCCTTAACGATATTCTCGATTTCTCGAAGATTGAAGCCAACCATTTGTCGATTGCCGCCGAGGGATTCGATCTGGACGAACTGATCCACAATCTGGACAGCCTGTTTTCGGCGCGTGCCCAGGAAAAATCGTTGGCGTTCAATCTTCAGGTAAGCGCCGATGTGAAGCGCCACTTACTGGGCGATGCCCTGCGCCTACAGCAGATATTGGCCAACTTGCTAAGCAACAGCATCAAATTTACCGAACAAGGTTTTGTGCGGCTGGTGGTCAGTGTGGTTGAGCGCCGGGAACGGCAGATCAAACTGAAATTTTGCGTTGAAGACAGCGGTATCGGCATCGGCGCAGAACAGCAAAAAATACTGTTTCAGTCTTTCGCCCAGGCAGACGGCTCGATTACCCGCCGCTTCGGCGGCACCGGCCTGGGCTTGGCTATCAGCCGCAAGCTGGCACAACTGATGGGCGGCGACATTCACTTGCAGAGCACGCCGGGGCAAGGCAGCATCTTCTGGCTCGAACTCCAGTTCGGCCTGTCGCAACATTCGGACGGCAATCCAATCCGGATACCCCACCACAAAACGCGCACGGCAACGCAACTGCAACAAGCCGCGGCCGGCCTTGCCAACACCCGGGTATTGCTGGTGGAAGACAACCCGCTGAATCGCCAGATCGCCAGCGAACTTTTGCGCAATGCCGGGTTAAAAGTCGTCACCGCCAACGATGGCCAACAAGCCCTGGATTTATTAGCCGATAACGAATTCGACATCGTGCTGATGGACATACAAATGCCTGTCATGGACGGCTTGCAGACCACCCGGCGCATCCGTAATCAGCCGAAATTCATCGATTTGCCGGTGATTGCGATGAGCGCAGGCGTCACCTTAAGCGAACGGCAACAATGCCAAGCCGCGGGCATGAGCGATTTTATCGCTAAACCGATAGACCCTTTGCTGATGCTGGAAAAATTGGCAGAAGTCCTCGCCGCAGCGAATCCGCGGCCAGCAGCCGATTCTGCGACAGACGCAGATAACCAACCGGCTTTCGATCTGCCCGGTTTCGACGGCGAGCGTCTGCGGCTGCTTGAAATCATGCTGGAAGATCGCGGGAAAGTCGTGGAGACCATTCTGCAATTGCTGGACGATTTTGCCGATATAGAAACCGAAATCGTCGAGTGGCTTCGCAAGGACGACCGGCCTTCGGCCTGCGCCCGGCTCCATGCCTTCAAGGGGGCGGCCGGCAACCTGGGGGCAAACCGGGTGGCATTGTCGGCGGATTTACTGGAAAAAGCCCTGAAGCAAGGCGGCAAAGGTAACGGCGAAATGCGTCAGTTTTGCGCGGCCTGGCAGGCGATTATCAGGTCGTCGCAAATACTGCGGGCCGCCAACGTATCCCAGGCCGCCCCTGCCGATCCGGCAACGGTTCGCGATGCTTTGATACAATTGCAGGCACTTATGAATGCCAACAAACTAGTCCCTATCTCTTTATTAAAAAGCTTGGCGGCCGGCTTGCCCGAGGACCAAGCCGAGACGGTAATCCGCTTGCGAAAAGCCGTCGGCAGTTACGATTACGACACGGCGCTGCAACTTCTGAAACAGTTGCAATGACCGAGTCAGCACCAAACCCCAAGGTTCTGGTGGTGGACGACCAGCCCGCCAACATTCAAATCCTGGCCGAAGCCCTGCAAAGCCAATACGATGTGCGCATCGCCACCAACGGCGAGAAAGCCTTGCAAATCGCCCATGAAAGCGACAAACCCGACCTAATTCTGCTGGATGTGATGATGCCGGACCTGGATGGTTTTGAGGTTTGTCGGCGCTTGAAAAGCGACCCCGCCACCCAGCACATACCGGTTATTTTTGTCACGGCCAAAGACAATGCCAGCGACGAGGAACGAGGATTGAGCATAGGCGCCATTGACTATATCAGCAAACCTTTCAGCATTCCGGTGGTCAGGGCCAGGGTGCGCAATCACATTCAACTCAAACAGCGCGCCGATTTATTGGAAGAACTGGCTTCCATCGATCCGCTGACCCATTTGCCTAATCGCCGTCTGTTTGAAAGCACTCTGCTGGACGAATGGAAACGGGCCCAACGCGAAGGCGCGACGTTATCGATATTGCTGGCCGACGTCGATTACTTTAAAAATTACAACGACCATTACGGCCATGGTGCAGGCGACATTTGTCTACAACGCGTAGCCGGCGCGATGCAATCCAGACAGTCGCGGCCCGGCGACATGGTGGCGCGCTTCGGCGGCGAAGAGTTCATCGTGATTTTGCCCAACACCGATCGCGAGGGCGCCAAGGTTGCCGGCGAACGCCTGTGCAAACGGATCGAAAAGCTGCAAATCCCCCACGCTTATTCCAGCGCAGCGCCCGTGGTTTCGATCAGCATCGGCTGTGCGACCATGAGTCCGCTCCTTGACGATATTGATCCCAGCGTCCTGATTAACGCCGCGGACAGCCGGCTATACCTAGCCAAGGATCATGGCCGAAATCGAGTGGCGTAGTTTGGACTCTATTTCGCGGCGATATAGCGTTATCAACGCTAACGGTTTTAAGTATTACCTGCCTAAAGTCCCTATTTCTCTAAGCCACTCGACAAGGCCAACTCGGCTGTTAAGTCCAATATTTTTTAAGCCGGCGTAAATACCGCGAATACGCGGCGGCGTGAATCGATTTGAGGCGCTCTACTTTGACGGAAGGCGCATAACTTGCGCTCCTTCTAAGCCTTTCCGTCTCCATGCTGCGATTGATATTGGCTCCCAAGCTCCATGCTTGCTCGACTAACAATTTGTCTGATATTTTCATTGCTATACCCCTCTTTTTTTTGCCCTTTTCCCGGTCTTTTAGTTGCATTCCCTTGATCCTGACTATAGCACTTTTAGGCGATTCAACAATCGTCGCCTCAGAAAATTTGCAGGGGTAATTCAAGCCGATCCGATATGGCTCATTGATGGAGATATAGTTTGTTCTAGCGTGCGTCATGGCCGAAATCGAACGGCTGCATTTTGTATGCGATGTCGCCCGTGGCGGCTTGCTGAAACGGTTTAAGCTTTCCCGGCCCGCCATCCGTATCCTGATGGCGATCGGTCAAAACCGTGAATTGAAATTTAGTGCGATGGCGGGAGCAAGGCAATGACCATTACCCCACAGCGGTGTGGCCAACGGATGGGTTTCGGCTACTTGCCTCTACCCATCCTGGCGCTTCAACCAACCCGTAACATGGTTGAAGCCTTCGTTGATTAATGCGAATGTTTCGGTGGATTTGCGGTTACATCGTTTCTACGCAGATTATAGCTGTCTGCGTTTTTGCCGGCGATTCGGTTGCCATTGCTATCAAGTTGAGTCAGCATGTTTTCGCCGACCAAGTATTGCCGTGTGATTGAGCCGTCGCGTGACGTTAAAACAATGGTATTGGCTTTATCGCCGAAAGTGAATTTGCCTTTTTCGGTAAACTCTCTGTCTGACTTGCCAAGATGCTGGGTGATCAAGATATAACTGTTATTTTTGTTTAGGGCCAGCGTGGTTTTAACGCCGATGCAATCGGCGCAGGGGGTAAGACCGTTATAAATACCCGGCCAATCAAGGCTCTTTTCCGCATGATGATGTGCGTCCTGATCCTTCGTTTCAGTCGTCTCGGCAAACACCGGGTTGTAAGTTGAAAAAACCGCAATAAACAGAAAAAAAGCCGGAATTTTTTTAATTTTTTGTCTAAATGTGCTCATGTAATGCTCCTCGGCAGAAAGACGATAGTAGTAATTATGATAGGTAGAACGCTGCGAAACCCATTTGCTTCGAGAAGTTCATTGGTATACCCCACATGGCGCAAGCCATCATTGAGGGTTGCCGATTACAAACGAACCTTGCGAAGCGCTTATTGTGGCATAGCTGGTTCTTGTTGACTGCTTTGATGTCGTTCCCGCCCCAAGCAGTTGGCTAACCGGGATTTTCCAATTTTCATTACCGGCCAAACAAATTGATGTCATTGGTTTTTTTGTGTGCCATTGGCCCAGAATGGAATAGAGAGAATCATCATGCAAATCAACCATGTCACCAGCTGTTGGTTATAAAGCGTATAGCTTAAGGCAATGGGCAAACCTTCGACAAAGTTCGGATGTGCTTGAATAAAATCATAGCTGTCCATGAATGCGTAAGTCTCCCCCGCGACCAACGCTAGAACGCCAAAACTTAACAAGTGGGCAATATTGCGATAGCGAGGCGTCTGTATTGCCCCCCCCATCAAGCGATCAAACGCCAGGCTTTGAACAGCGAACGAGCGCCGGCTCATCCACAGACTCACGATCAGACCGCATACGCCCAGCGCCGGGATAGCGAACTGCTCGACGGGAAAGCTTAAATAACGGCCATCGAAGGCCAAGCTGTAAGTCTTATAAAGCGCCAACAGGATGAAAAACAGATAACCGCCTCTCAATTGGTTTGCCAGTCGCAACGCGTCCGGCCTACCGGCCAAGACATCGTAGCAACGCTGAATCAACAAGCTGGCCAGTCCGGCATTGGCAACCACCATCAACACAGTATAAGCGCGCTGCCACTGGCTGTAGCTGGTAAACCAGAGAAAATCCGCCAGCGTGATCAGGCAAACGCCAAACACTTGCGTCAACGTTAAAAACACCAGCAAACGCGGCAGGGAAACGGCTTGCAATTTTCTGAAATAGCTTGCCGCAACCAATAAGCACAAGACCGTGGCCAGGGCAAAATGCCATAGCCAGTTCGGGTTTTCGCTGACCGGGCCGGTTAACGGGAAAATCGGTTTACGATCAATCGAAAGCAAGCCCCAATTGGCGCCTACCACGCCTTCATGGTTACTCTTCCAGGGTTGGTTAAAGGCTTCGACGATGTTGTAATCGAAACCGTGACGGTTGGCGATCTGAATAATGCTGCGAATGAATTTGGTTTCATTGACAACGCTGGGGATTGCCAAGCCGCGTTGCCGTCCGGCCCCCGGCCAGCCGGATTCGCCAATCAAGATGGGCTTGCTCTGCCCCATGCTACGGGCTTTGTCTTCAATTTGTTTAACGATCTTCTCGACATGTTCGGCCGCATTTTCGATAGCCACCGGCTCGTCTTCCCAGTACGGCAAGATATGGACAGTAATAAAATCCACTTCCTGAAACAGCTGGGGATACTTCATATAAATGGACCAGACATCGGCATAAGACACCGGCTGTTTGACGGCCTGTTTAACCTGCCGGATATAGCCAATCAATCTGTCGACATCCAGATCCTTGCGCAGCAACACTTCATTGCCGACGATGACCCGTTTCACCACATCGGCATTGGCATTGACGGACCTGATCAAGGCCGCGATTTCTTTCTGGTTGCCTTCGTCGCCGTTACCCAGCCAGCCGCCCTGAATCATATCCACCCCATGTTTACGGGCAAAATCCGGGGTCGGCTCCATGCCGCCCAGAATTGAATAGGTGCGAATGTTATGAGTCTTATCCGCCAGCATCGCTAAATCTTCGTCGATATGTTCCGGCAGCGGAAACTTCTGTTCTATCGGGCTAAAGCCGTCCCGAAACGGCGCAAACGATAGACTCATCAATTTGCCGGCGGGCACATCCGAGCCGGCATCCTGGGGCCGATTGGCCAGCCATGCGATAGTCCCGTGAGCGATCACTAGCAAAATAAAACAGAACAGAATTTTTGCGTTTTTCATAACGAAGGCATTTTGGCTAACAGATGAAGGTTGGAAATCGATTCAGCCGAGGATTATAAAATCTTCGGAAGGGAAAGCACCGAGGAAACGGCCATGGGTTTCAGGAAGCACACATTGACAGGCTCCCTCCTCGGATGAACCAAGGATGCCTCTATGGCAGTCGAAGCTACGATATGGAGAGTGGGACGGCTAAAATCAAGATGCCGACGGTCAATTTTTTGCGTTGCGGTTGAATCGCCGCAACGTCCCGTCATTTTCCAATCAAGGCGTTGTTCCGCTTGCTTTCGATTGTGCATACAAGGCGGCACCGACAATGCCCGCCTGGTTCAAAAATGCAGCGGGTTTTACCGGCGCTTCTACGGTGAGTTGTTCTTTAAATTTATCGAATTTTTTACTGGCCCCTCCGCCAAGAATGATTAGATCGGGCCAAAACAATTGTTCCATCGTAGTCAGGTAAGCGTTGAAGCGATTACCCCAAGACTTCCAGCCCAGATCCTCGAGTTTTCGAGCCGCATCGGATGCATAACGCTCCGCTTCCAGGCCATTTTCCAGATACAAGTGGCCTAATTCGGTATTGGGCAGTAACTTGCCATCCGTAAAAAGCGCCGTACCCAGTCCCGTGCCAATGGTAACCAGTAGCACAACGCCGGATTGACCGGCACCCTCGCCAAAGTGCATTTCAGCCATACCGGCTGCATCGGCATCGTTGACGTTGTAACACGGGCAATTGGTAGCCTCCGAAAACAACTTATCAATGTCGGTGCTCATAAACGACTTTGAAATATTAGCCGCCGTTCGAGGCACGCCTTGTTGAATCGCGGCCGGGAAACCGCAGCCTACCGGACCATTCCAGTGAAAATGCACGACCAGTTGCGCAAGGACCGCCGCAATCGCTTCAGGGCTGGCGGGTTGAGGCGTCTCGATCCGGTGACGCTCCGTGATGAGCTCGCCGGTTACGGTATCAACAATGGCACCTTTAATACCCGAACCACCAATATCCACACCGAGAATTTGCATAAGAGTCCTGAAAATTATTTATGTTGGCCCTGCATTTTAAGCGAACTCCATGCGAATACTACATTGCTGATTGGTTTCCGCATTTATTTGGCCATCTATCTCTTCGGCTGCGGGGGACTTTGCCGCCGGCAACGCATTCGGCTTTAAAGGCCCGGGCATTGGCCGAGGTTGTTTTTCAGCTTATCCAGGTGTTGGATTTCGTTGTCCAGTTGCCGGTTTTTCAAGAGCCCGTCTCGCTACAGCCTGAGCATCGGCGCCGTCAAACCTCGGCCAATAAGCACCGCTGCCAATATAACGATAGCGGTGAGACCGGCCATCATCATCGTGCCTAGCCAAAGTTCCAGAAACAGGTCGATCCGGGCATTTTCGGGATTATCGGCATCGTAATAGACGATCAAGGCATCGCCGGTTTGAAATGCGCCGTAGGCTTCGGTGCCATCGCTTTCTATGCGTAGCGTTTCACCTTGCGCGGGCCGATATTCGACAATCAACGACGGCAAGCCGTCGTGTTTGATTTCGACGACGTGGCCCTGCGCTCTCTCGGCGCCGTACATGAACCACAGGCTTTGGTAACACAGATAGGCCGTAATCAACACGAAAGGCGCCAACATCAGTAACAGGCCAAGCAGGGTGCCACGATGATCGGGATGAAACAGACTTTTGCGTTTTTCCGCCACGGGGCTTGTCATTTTGCTCCATTCGGCTTCGAAATCTTTCCTGGCATCGGGCTGGTCAGGGAAACCGGCGGCAATAGTCGGCGACTCGTCCATTGCCGTTGAGGCAGCAATGGTATTGGTACGCCCCCGCAAGCGTGCCAGCAAAGCGTTAAAAGCAAGCGACGGCGCCATGTTTTCGCTGAGGCGCAGGATTTCACGCCCCTGCTTGTCGCTGACGATGTAGACATTCAGTGTCGCCGGGCGGCTGTCCGAAGCGGAGTGCGATCTGTCGTAACGTCGCTGCGCATCCCGGTTCAGGTTAACCAGTTTCACATCGGCAATCGCCGACCATGGCAACCGTTTGATGCCGAACAAACTGCTATCCAATAAACCGGTTTGATCCTGATAAATGATACGGGTGAAGGTTTTTGCGGCGACATAAAGCGCCAAAAGCAACATGCCAGCCCCGCCGGCAATTAATATCATGGCTTGCAGCGGATCGCTCCGCATTTGCACCCAGGCCGCCGGCACCGCTACCGCGGCAATTAACAAAAACAAGACGCTCCAGAAAATAACGGCTTTGCGGCTGCCAGGCGCTTCCGTGATGGGCTCGGCATCCATGCCGGCAAAGCCTATCCGCTGCGGCGCCGACTCAGTCGCAACCCAAGCGCCATTCAGCCAAGTCCTATCCTCTCCCCAACCCGAACGGGCCAGCCATCTCCAGGCAGCCGCCAACAGCAAAACCGACAGAAAATGGCCAAACGCGGGTGTCCAAAGTCCGGTCAAACTGAGTATTTCCAATTGCTCGGGCCGCTCTGGATTTTGCAAAACCTCGACCTCGTCGAACACCGACAACCAGGCGTAAGGATTGCTTGGCAGCAATAAACAGGTGTTGCCGGCTTGATGGGCAAAGCAATTTTCGGGAATTTTTTTGCTAGGCAGGGCATCGGCAAATTTAATCGGCAGCTCGATTTCAACCTCCGACTCGCCGGCCAGGCTGGAAACCTCCGCCGGTTGACGCGGCCATTCTGTCAGTTTTTCAACGTTCCGGATGGTCAGCAAGGCCGCCAGATATAGATTCGCCAAGACCAGTACCGCCATGGCAATCAGCAAGGCCCGTTTTATTCCTTGTATGGTTTTCAGGTTGCGGCATTCGATCATGATGTTTCGGTATCCAGGCAAATGATTGACAGGCTAAAGCCACAGCGGCCTTTAGCGAACATCCAACAACAGGAAATACTTTACGGCTCGGCATTGAGTTATTCAATCGTTAGTCTCCCTGCACCGTTCCGGTCAAAACCCAGGAAATAAAGGTTGAACTAATCGGGCTCCGATTCTGTCCGTTGCCGAGTGAATGACGTCAATTTTCCCTGTGATTTTAGACGTGAAGAGTCATCGGCGATAGATTCGCTTCGACGCCTTTAAGCAAACCACAGCACCGCTTATATCTACCTCGTACCGATCACCTTGGCAAACCCAGGGTATCGATACACTTTAGGAGGGTTAAATCATGAAAACCTTGATATTCCTAATCGCGGTCTTTTTTCTAAGCGCTTGCGCCAGCCGCATTCCGCAAAACATCAGCCAAACGCCCACGCCCAATCTAGCGCTTTCGGAAGTGATTACTCAAATCGATGCGCAAAAGAATAAGCCGGTGCGTTGGGGCGGCAGCATTTTAACGGTGATCAATCACGCCAACGATACCGAAATCGAAATACTGGCAAAAGAGCTCGGCAGCTCCGGAAAGCCTAACGATACCGACGATAATACGCTGGGCCGGTTCCTAGCAAGGGTGGATGGATTCGTCGACCCGGCCGTATATGCCAAAGGACGCATGCTGACCATTTATGGCTTGGTGGAATCCGTGCTGAGCAGAGAGATCGGTGAAAAACCTTACGCCTATCCGGTAATCAAAGCCCAGACCATCTATTTATGGCCGCGCGAGACCGAAAACGTCTATCCGGACTATTACCCATATGGCTACTGGCCTGGCTATTACTACCCCTACGGCTATCGGTATGGCTTTGGCCGCCGTTGGTAGGCAATGGCCAAACAAAGATTTCCAAAGCAGAAATTTCAAACTTAAATTAAGATATTTCGGTATGTTAATCGAGGATGAAAATGAAAAAAACCGACGCCGTTCTAAGCAAGGCTCAAAAGCTTTATGAAGATAATGCCTACATCTTGCTCTGGACAAAATTTTTCGGCCTAAGTCTGCTGGCACTGACCCCATATTATGTTTACGTCAAACAAAAGAAGACCTTGATCAGGCTGAATGGGAATGAAAAAACCTATCTGATGGGCGTCACGTATTACCTGACCAATCAACACGGCGTTAGCCCAAGTTCGGTGATAAACGACACCAGCCTGTTCAAGGACTTCTCGCAGGCCATCGCCGAAAGAGGCAAAGCAACCTGGAAAAACTTCTTTGCGGAAAATTCCAAAGAGAAAGCCAAGTTCTATTCCCTACAGCTTTCCCGCAAGGACAAAAAAGCCAAAAATTGAAGATCGGTTTGGCCGGAGGGTATAGGCATTTTGTGTCATCGCTCATATGGCATAAAACCGCCATTACTTTCCGGCGTTTTAAAACAGTCATGTTCTGTTGCGTTTGTCACTCTAAGCTGCGCCGCTCGTATTAAGCATGGCTTTTCAATATTTTGAGCTAACCCGACCGTTCATTTCTTGCTCATTTTATCGGCAGATGCAATGTGACACTGCTCCGGCTTGCCATCCTTATACGACGCAGAGATGCCGCCTGGACCCGTAGCACCGGTAATTAGCAGATACGCTTGCCCGTCGATACAGACCTTGTGTAGCCTCCAGGTTTGAACCTGACCCTGAATATTGATGTGTTCCAGGCTTATCTGTTCAAGCGGCAACGTTCTCGCGTCCGGCGGCATTCCATTGACCGTAACGGATGTAATCGTTAGTAGTGAGCCGAAAATCAAATTTTTCATATTTGTTCCCTCCGTCAATTAAACGCCGCCATCTGCCTTGCCAGCCCAAACCGCCTCAGTGCCGCCTAGCCGTTAGCCTGCCAACCAGCCTGTTTGAATCATGGGATAGGGTAACTGAGAAATCCAGTCTGGGAACACTGGCCGGTCAATATCCCCACTCCTCATGCCGAACCGGCAGCCTGTTCAACTCATCCCTATGCTGCTGCCAATCCGGCAGAAAATGGTCCATCAAGCAGACAAAGCGCTGGTTATGGCTGGGTTCCAGTAAGTGGGCCATCTCATGCACGACGATGTATTCCAGGCACTCCGGCGGCTTCTTCGCCAGATCGGTGTTTAGCCTGATATTTCCGGCGGCAGGGCTGCAACTGCCCCATTTCGTCTTCATTTGTTGCACGAAAAACCGCTGCACCGTCACCTCCATGATTGGCTCCCATTTCGCGATCAAAGCCTGTATCCGTTACTTGTCGATGTGTTAAATGCATTCGGTTCCTCGCGCCAATAAAAAACCCGCTAAGCCAGATAACTTGCGGTTTTTTTGTACTGCTTTGGGCTTCTTTAAACCCTTGTATGATACGATGGCGGACTTGAATTATTATTCAAGACACTGTTTCCGGTGTTGCCTGCGCTTGCAGTAGCCGTGATGTCACCGAGCCAGGCTTGGCCCAATACGGCACCGGCCAGCAAGTTTTGCCCTGCTGCAAACCGCGATCATTTACTGATTCTCTGCTCAAAGTCAGGCGGCACTACAAATAAATAACGCTTACCCTCTTTAGTCTTTATCAACAACTTAAGGTCATCGGACAGTTCCAATAAATCTTTCCTGGCCACGTCATAAGAGATCCCGTGTGAGCTCTGGTGTTCTTGCACAATATATGCAAACCTGGGGTGCTTTAACGCATGCCGTAATAGAGCGATTTGGCGGAAATTTAATTTGCCGCGCAAGCGCTTATTACTCTCAAATAACCTTTCTGTGTTGCTTAACTCTTGAGATTTTTTATCCAAATAACAGTGCAGTGCTTCAATTGCCCGATGCAACACTGTTAGCTGGTGAAGTAAAAAATAAGTTACATCGTTATCGTCGGTTTCTGTGTACAAAAAAGCTTTGCCATATTGAGCGGGCGCTTCCTTAATAATCCGGGAAATCGAGACAAATTCGATCAACCAGTAGCCATGTTTAGCCATAGCCCAGTAAAACAATGCCCGAGCAGTGCGACCGTTGCCATCGCAAAACGGATGAGCGTACGCAAGCATAAAATGTAGCGCTATAGCTTTTATCACTGGATGCAGGAATGTTTTTTCTTCACTGTCATCAACGGCATTGGCAAAAGCACACAAACTTTCAATTCTTGCTTCCAATTCATCTGCATCTGGTGGGGTATGCAAGATTTCTTGGGAAGCATTGTCCACTACGTGAATATCATCGCGGCTCGTTCTCAATCGTCCTGCCACCGCGTTATCTTCAAGCGTTTTCTCTGTCACAATTCGTTGCAACTCGAATACTATTGAAGGTGTAAGCGGTTCATCTTTAATCTCCCGAATGAACTGCATGGCCCGGTAATTGTTAAAGATCATTTGTTCGCTTTTGTCACTTGGCGGACGTTGTTGCCTTATCATTTCTTTGGCCACATTACGCGTCGTCGAGGCACCTTCCAATTGACTTGAATTGATTGCTTCTTCAATCAGCGACCTAACCAGATAGGTATTACGAGTTTGCGGATTGGTAATGGCATTTTCAGTCTGAATACTTCCAGAAGCATAACGGTCCAGCCAGTGTAGTTCGCGATGCACGCTGTCGGTCACACAGTACTGAAATGGCCTCTGATGCTTGTCGACTAAAGGCAAAGCTTGAGACTGGTTCTTACGTGCCAATTTGATACCACACCACCACTGCTCACTGCTAAAACCGTCAGGGCTGGGTAGGTGACGCAATTTGTCCCAATGTAAATAGCGCCCTTTCTCATCAACCGGGTGAAATTTGCTCATTAGTTGAAAAGCTTTGTCGTGCCCCTGATCAAATGAAGCCTGCAAAATATCGCTAATATTTGGAGGTGATACGGGTATTTTCATCGATTTTTCTATTTGAACTCAGTTAGTTAAAGGTCTAAAGAGTTTTTCATACTTGTTTTTAAAAAGCAAGTATGAAGATGCAATGAGTCGGTAAGCCTCTGGACCGTTGAGTTTCTAGTGCTCGATCTCGATCAAGCCAATCGTCGTTTTTTACCGCACACTGACTCCCGTGCCCAAATAAAAATTTAATTCGTTTCGCGGTTTTTGTTCGGTCAAGACAACAACATCGCGAACATGATCAGAGTATACAGCTCCAGGCCTGCGGGTCCTCCCTGGGTAATCGCGTCGAGGGTAATTCGATCCCCGTGATTGGGGTAGGTAGTGCTTTGCTTCCTTACTGAACACATCCTTCGGCCAATCGACGATCCATCATCGCCACTAACCAACGCCAGTCGATCAGGCATTCAAGCATCAGGTCAGCTGTCGGTTTGCCGAGCCGTTGCATGACCATCTGTTGCGTCGCGGGTCCTTCCAGGCCGCCAGTGGGATACGGGTAATTCGATCCCCGATAATTTTGAGTTTTCAGGTTTCGATGGCTCTCGACTGCCACACCAACAAAAACATATAAAACATTGTTTTTATTTATTTTTTGTGGTTTTTCAGAATTTCAATTGAGAACTGTCTTCCCAATTTTTGGGGAATTTCCCCATCAACTCCCCACGATTTCCCCAAACCAAAAAACACTGTAAGCCTTGGTATTTCTAGCTTAGAAGACTATCTCCCCAGATTCCCCAAGAAATATATACCCCCTTTAAAACTTTTGCATTCTTGCCCACTGCAGCAGTTCTCCCCCGATCAAATCCCGCCGATTGTCGGCGCTTTATGCCAGGCAAAGACAAACCGATCGGGCATAAGGCGGCCATGCCCTAGGCGGGTTGTCTGGGTGCGGGGGAGGATAAGAGGTAAGTAGTTCTAGGCTTGACGTTGAAACGGTATGACCTGAGCCCCGGCCTTGAGGGCGTCAAGGTAATCAGCCCATGCCTGGCATCATATGGCGCCGTTCATCAAGGCATTGCGCCCGGTTGTAAGCCGCCCTGACCTGAGGGTGTAAGAATTTTTGTGTAAACGGTCATTAGGCAGGAAACTGCCGTTACTTTGAGGAGTACCGATGACCTTACCAAAAACAATCCCCACTGAACTGATCGACAATTTGCTGTCAGGCTATCAAAAACCGGAAGATCTGCTGGGCGAAAACGGCCTGCTGAAACAACTGACCAAGGCCTTGGTGGAACGAGCTTTAGAAGCTGAAATGACCGAACATTTGGGTCATGGCAAGCATGAAGCCGTGAGTAATCCGACCGGCAACACCCGCAATGGCAAAAGTCGGAAAACATTGAAAGGCGACTTTGGCGCGTTGCCGATTGAGATTCCACGTGATCGCCATGGCCAGTTCGAGCCGCAAATTATTGCTAAACACCAATCCCGTTGGACAGGCTTCGATGACAAGATCATTTCGCTGTACGCCCGCGGCCTGACAGTCAGGGAAATCCAGGGGCATCTGGAAGAACTGTATGGCACTGAGGTTTCGCCAACTTTGATTTCCACGGTCACGGATGCGGTGGCCGAGGAAGTGAAAGCCTGGCAATCGCGACCGCTTGATCCCATTTACCCCATCGTTTATCTTGATTGCATCCATGTCAAAGTGCGCGATACCGGTGCCGTGCGGACCAAGGCCGTCTATCTAGTCATTGACATCAACCTGAATGGCGAGAAGGGGAAGTCCTGGGGTTGTGGATTGCCCAAACCGAAGGTGCCAAGTTCTGGTTACAGGTGGTGACCGAGTTGAAGAATCGCGGCGTGCAGGATATTTTCATCGCCTGCGTCGATGGCCTGAAAGGGTTTCCCGAAGCCATCGAAACGGTTTATCCCCAAACTGCCGTCCAGCTTTGTATCGTCCATCTGGTGCGCAACAGCCTGAACTATGTCAGTTGGAAGATGCGTAAACAGATCGCCGATGACCTCAAGCGGATTTACCAATCGGCAACGGTTGATGAAGCCGAACAAAGGCTGGCCGAGTTCGAGGCGCAATGGAACGACGCTTATCCCTCTATCGCCCAGATTTGGCGGCGTAACTGGAGCCGGATCATCCCGTTTTTCGATTATCCGCCGGAGATACGCCGAATCATCTACACCACCAACGCCATCGAGTCAGTGAACATGAGTCTACGGAAAATCACTAAAAATCGGGGCTCGTTTCCCAGCGATGAGGCTTTATCGAAGCTGTTCTATCTGGCCCTGATGAATATCAGTAAAAAATGGACCATGCCATTGCATGACTGGAAAGCCGCTTTAAATCGGTTTAGCATTCAATTTGACGAGCGGATGCCGAACCGTTAATAACCCCGTTTACACAAAATTCAGGACACCCTCCCTGGATAATATGGACTCCAACAAGCTGTTTAAACATGTGGTGGGCTATGCGTGGAAACTGGAGTGCGGGCCCGATAAGGGTTGGCATTACCACGTATTGTTTTTCTTAAAAGGCGCAAAGGCACGAAAAGATATAAAGTTAGCTAGGCAAATCGGTGAATACTGGAAAAAAACCACTTTGGACAGAAGTCTTTACTTCAACTGCAATGCTAATAAACCTGATTACAAAACCCTTGGTATTGGCATGATTAACCACGATGACCTGCATCTGTTAGGAGGCCTGAATGAGGCGGCTAAATACCTCACCAAAGTTGATCACATTGCTAGAGCGTTAGTACCGGGTAATGGCAGAACCTTCGGTCGTAAAGAAATGCCTGAACCCAAAGCAGGTAATACAGGCCGACCAAGATCGTTCAATCCGGAGTTGTTCTTCTAAACCTATCTGTTAGGCTTACGCAAGCCAACGACATCATGGCAATGCACCAGCCCTAGCCAGTGGATTGCCTGATTGACTGAGCTATTCAGCAATCACAGACTTTAGAAACACGATTATTGCAAAGCGCGATTAATGGCGAATTTGAAGGAGTTTTTGTTTTAACCATCGTGTCATGTTTGCCAGATAACATTCAGACTCCTTCTCAACCAAACATATGGTAGCTCCATGAACTCATTGAAATTTTTCCGAATATCATCGCTGGGTCTTGCTACATTGATGGCGACAGCTTTAGCTCAAGAAGCCGTCGCGTTATCCGTTACTCGCGGCCCCTACTTGCAAACCGGCACGGCCAGTGGCGTAATCGTTCGCTGGCGTTCGGACACGGCCTCCGACAGCCGCGTGCGTGTCGGCACCAGCCCGACCAATTTGACGCTAACTTTCGACAATGCGACATCGACCACCGAGCACATCATGCAGCTTAACGGGCTCAATCCGCAGACCAAGTACTATTATTCAATCGGTTCCACCACGCAAACGCTCTCGGGTGGCGACAACAACACCTATTTCCAGACTGCGCCTGTGGCCGGTACGCAGCAGCCGACCCGCGTCTGGGTGATAGGCGACGCCGGCACCGGCAGCGCCGGCCAGACCGCCGTCTATAACGCCTACCGCAACTTCACCGGCACCAACCCCACCCATTTATGGTTGCAGCTCGGTGACAACGCTTACAGCAGCGGCACTGACGCCGAATATCAGGCGAAGATGTTCAATATCTATCCCGATATGTTCCGGCAGTCGGTGACATGGCCGACGCTAGGCAATCACGATGGCGCCTCCGCCGACTCGCCCACGCAAACCGGTCCTTATTACGACATTTTCTCTCTGCCCAAGAACGGCGAAGCGGGCGGCGTGGCCTCCGGCACCGAAGCCTATTATTCCTTCAACTATGGCAACATCCACTTCATCGTGCTCGATTCTCAGGACTCGAACCGTGCCGTCGGCAGCCCGATGTTGAACTGGCTGGAAACCGATCTGCAGGCTTCCAATGCGGACTGGAATATCGCCTTCTGGCATCACCCTCCCTATACCAAGGGCTCGCATGATTCCGACACCGAGAGCCAGCTGATCGACATGCGCCAGAACGCCTTGCCCATCCTCGAAGCCTACGGCGTTGATCTGGTGCTGACAGGTCACAGCCACTCTTATGAACGCTCGAAGTTCATCGACGGCCATTACGGTTCCTCTTCGACCTTCAGCGACGCGACTCACGTCGTGCAGGCTGGCAGCGGCCGCAGCGACGGCACAGGCGCCTACACCAAATCGGGTGTTGGCGTGTCTCATGCCGGCGCGGTTTATGCGGTAGCGGGCAGCTCGGGCCAAATCAGCGGCGGCACGCTGAACCATCCGGCCATGTACCTTTCCCTGAACGAACTGGGCTCTATGGTGCTTGACGTGAACGGCCTGACGCTCGATGCGAAGTTCCTCAACGACACCGGTGCGGTGCGCGACTACTTTACTCTCACCAAGAGCGCCGTCACGCCGCCGCAACTGGCAACAATCGGCGGTGTGGTCTGGCAGGATGTCAACGCAAACGGCATTCGCGAGACGGGCGAGAGCTTTCTGCAAGGCATCGAGGCCAGACTGTATACCGATACCAATACGCTGGTCGCCACGCAAGCCACCAACGCCAGTGGTGCCTATCAATTTTCCAGCGTAGCCGCCGGCAATTACTACGTGCAATTCATACGGGGCACTCGCAGCATTTCTCCGCAGGACCAGGGCACAAACGATAGTATCGACAGCGATGCGAGTCCGACCGATGGCAAGACCGCCGTGTTCGGCGCGGCTGCGGGTAGCAGCATCGCTAACGTGGATGCCGGCATGTACACGCCGAGCGGCACGCCGCAAACCGTCCAGTTGCAGGATGGCCTGAATGCCTACGCCGGTACGCAGGATACCTACATCGCCAGCGGCAAGGCTACTACCAATTACGGAAATGCCACGACCGTGCTTGCCGATGGCGCCGACGGCACCAACGGCCGGCTTATCGGTTTGATGAAATGGGATGTTTCATCGATTCCGGCGGTGTCTACCGTGACCAACGCTACCGTTACGCTGCGGGTTTCCAACCTCAGTAAGGGTACGTACAACCTTTACGCGGTGAACACGGTATGGGCCGAGGGCGGCGCCACTTGGAACAGCGTCAATCCGCTGACCAATCAGGGCCTATTGATAGGTTCATTCCTACCATCGGCAACAGGCAGCTACACCGTTCAGCTCAATAGCGCCGGCATTTCGCTGGTTCAGGGCTGGATAGACGGTTCGGCGGCGAACAACGGCTTCATGATCGTGGATGGCGGCACCAGCGATGGTGTTGATCTGCGCTCGTCGGAGTACGGCACACAAGCGCAACGGCCTAAACTAAACATAACTTATCAATAACCGTGATCGGCCGGGCATCCGGGCGTATTGCCCGGATGCCCGGCATTTTTTACCCGTAGGAAAAGTTCATGCGCATGTTAGTTCTGCTATTTACCGCGCTGTTGGGATACGCCGGCGTCGCCTTGGCTCATGGCGATGTGCACCAACGCATCGATGATCTGAATCATCAAATCGAGCATCATCCTCAGGATGTCGCCTTGCTGATAAAGCGCGGCCAATTATTTCTCGACGAAGGGCATGCTGACGATGCGCGTGACGACTTCAGCAAAGCGATCACGCTAGCGCCTGAGCGGATCGATGCCCTTTATCATCTTGCCCAGGCGCAACTGAAATTGAGGCAGCCGGATGCCGCGTTGCAATCGGCGCAGGAATTTCTCCGGAAAGCGGCTAACGACACCGCCAAGGTGCGCGGCCTTGTGTTGGCCGGCGATATTCTGTCGGCTTCGGATAAGCCGCTCGACGCGGCCGAGGCATATCGGACAGCCATTAGCCTCGCCCAGGAAATAAATCCCGATCACGTGCTTTACGCCGCCAATGCCTTTTACGCCGCCGGTAAAACGGACAAGGCCATAGCCGTGCTGAACGACGGCATCACGCGGCTGGGCCCTCTGCACACCTTGAACGACAGGGCGTTGGAGATCGAGATGGAACAACGACTGTATCAGCAAGCGTTGAGCCGGGTTGATCAACTGCTTGCGGCCCGCCAGCGGATACCGTTCTTGCTCTACAAAAAAGGCCTGATCCTCAAAGGGCTGGCGCGCACCGATGAAGCCGCACAAACTATCGCCTCCGCGCTTAAGGAAATCGAGGGCTTACCGGATTCTCGCCGACACACTCAAGCAATAGAAAATCTTAGAACTTCGCTGCAAGCAGAGATCAACTATTAACCCGGACCTCAAATTTGCAATCGCACCCGTTTGTCGTGCGCTGTCCGTCTCAACGGGCGGTTATTGTCGCTGGCAAACATGCTCTCCCTCTCGGTGCACTCAGGCCCGGAGCAATTGACCCTTGAAGTGAACCGCGTTTTTGAAGATGAAAGAGCTCGCTCCCCGAATAGCAAGTGGCGTTTCCGTTCAAACACTAAATAATTACTTGCGACAAGATCAATTACGCAAGTAGTCATAACGGATGTTCAGAATCTGAATTTTGGGAAGAGTTGACCGATTAAGAACGATCCAAAAAGAGACTATCGCTTTAATTTTGCCAATGACCGCAAATAGATAATAAGCTGAGGTAAGCTGGGTTGAATGATAATGAAACCCAGCTTCGAAGCTGATAAGTTTTGTAATCCAAAGGGCAGTTTGAAAGCAAAGAAACTTGGTTATTTCAAAGCATTTGCGGGGTTTCGCGTTGCTCTACCCAGTCCTTATGAGCAGATGGCTAAGAAGGATGTATTACATGTCATAAAGTCATAACAAATATGCATGCTTATTCATGATATTAAGAGCGGCTTTTAATCATTCAGGGATGAAAGCCATGAAAAAAATCAATACTATTCTGCTGGCTGCATTAACGATCTTTCCTCTCTTAACTAACGCGGCATCTGTTAACTATACCGAAATTGGCAATGACGGAGTTGGTAATCACTTCATATTCGATTTCTCATGGGATACATCAACCAGTTCTGTAACTAGTATTCAATCGTACGTAGAGTACAACGATTACAGTAATACCCCCTCTGTAAATCTTGTCTCGCCGTCATTTTCATGGAACTCCAATCTTTTCTTGAGTCCGATCCCAACAGTTGGCGCAGCCATTTTTAAGGACTTTTCTGGATTGTTCGCTTTTTTTATGTTGACGGGCAATAACGGCCTCCCAAATGTAGCTAACTTCCCTAGCTATAATTACGCTGTAAACGATGGGAGAACTCAACACCAGTGGTTCGGTTATCAAAGTACCATTAGCCAAGTACCAGAACCAACCTCCATTGCACTGCTAGCCTCTGGTCTTTTCGGTTTTGTTGCATCAAGAAAAAATAACTCATGAGTATTTGTCCCTCGCATATCCTTACCTTCTAAATACACTAAGCCTTAACCGATTTGTACGATTATGTTTTGTTATAACTGCGGCGAAAAAAATCAAGATATTGCTATTTTTTGTAAAAAATGCGGCATTAGAATGGTGGCTCAAGACTCGGTTTCAAATGCTAATATCCCTGACGAAAGCTCGAGTTTTTTAGGAAAAATTTTTAGAATTTTCAGTGACATGGCAGCGTACACGGCGCAAATTATCATTTCCGCGATAATTTCATTTGCCGTGTTGTACGGTTTGTTTTGGGCCTGGACTAAATACGGTTCTCAGAATTAGAAAACCGGAGATGGAATGACATGAGTCACACAATATATTGTTCGAAATGCAAAAAAGAAAATGAAATAGACGCCAACTTTTGCATATTCTGCGGTTATAAATTACCGACATCCTTGACGAAAAGAAATTCGGCAAGGCCGGTAAATGCACACGTTCAACACAGATCGGCCGGCTTTTCGTTAAATCAATGTTACGAGTGGATAAAATCCAATTCACTTTTCATCATTGGAGGCGCTGCATTCATAGCCACTATCGCAATCGGCAACGAATATAACTTCGGTAAAAAGATTCGCACTAAATCCAGAGCTAACTCAGGCAACGACAACAGCAGAATACAAGATAAACCGGCGGAATTATGCGACCGGCTGGCGGTATTAAGACGCTGTAACGACATGATTCTGAGTAACAACTCTCGATCCTGCATCAATCTGAGCGATCGTTTTTTCGAAAGCTGCGGCGAATACGATCAACTGCATAATTACCGAAATACTGCCGCCAGGAGACTTTCAGAATGGAAGATTGCGATGGATTCTGCCAACAAGCTGGTTGAATTGTACCCGCTGGGAGCCAACCCCCATTTTATCCGCGCACAAACGTATAGCGAGATGGGAGATTTTGCCGCAGCGATCAGTGAATACGAACAAACCCTGACACTTATGCCGGGAGAAATACAAACGCCTTTCGAGCTGGCCAACCTGTATCAAAGGATTAATCAGCCTTGTGCAGGCATACCGCCGCTGGAGCAGTATTCTTATTTGCATCCCAACGAAGCCAAAAACGCGGAAAACATGTTGAGCGTTTTGTACAAAAATCCGCAATGCGCTGAAATGCAAGGAAAAGGCAAAGCCAAAATAAAGATGAACAAACAAGGCTCGGCCATTTTTTCCAAGGTAACTATTAACAACCAACAACAAGGCAATTTTATCGTCGATACCGGCGCTACGCTGGTCACCATATCCAAATCGTTTGCAGATCGCTTAAAGCTGGATTATGCCGGGTGGCCTAAGATGCTCACCCAAACTGCTAACGGCATCGGAGTGGCTTATCGGGGGTACGTCGACTCTATTTCTGTACAAGGTCTGGAAGCCAGACATATCGAAGTCGCGATCGCAGAGGAAATCGGCACATCAGACGGATTGCTCGGCTTGAGTTTTCTTAACCGGTTCAAAATCGAACTGGATTCCGAAAAAGGCTATATGGTCTTAACCGCTCGATCCGGTTAAAAAATTTTCATTCGTATAACTAAATTATTAAAGATGCTTATGACTCATAAACATAGAGTGATCGTTGCATGCTTATCCGCGTCGATGTTAAGCGCATGCCAAACTGCGTCGCAAAATAGCGTGGAAAAGCCTGTAGAAACCAATGCTAAAGAATCCGATTTGGTCATGATGCCGAGCAAGGCCACCGGCAGTAAAGCGAAATCGTCTTATCAATTGAAAGCAATGACCCCGGACGAATTAAGAAGCTGCGCCCAAAGTCTCTACGACATAAAAAAAGCAAATACCACTTTGAAGGAGCAAAACGCCGGCCTAGAAAAACGCAAAGCGACTCTAGACGAAACGGAAAAAAGCCTGATCGAACGTAGATTAAAAATTGATACGCGTAATGCCAAGCTGGTAAAAGAATTTAATCAGGAAGGCAATAAATACATGGAAAGTGTTAAACAATTGCAAGTCGATATCAACGGGTATAACAATCAGGTAAACAAATCCAATCAGGAAAATAACGCTTACACCACAAACTGCAATAACCGAGCGTACAAAGCATCCGATTTGCATCAACTGGCGCCAAACTTGATCGATGTAATGCAGAACAACTCGGAATCGCTGGATATGCCAATTTTTGAAAACATTTCGTCGGGTAGTGAAAGTAATAATACCAATAGTGGCGGTAATAATTCGACTATACATTTACCTGGTTCGTCCAGAAAATAAATGCTCGGTTTAGGGTGGTAGATGGCTAAATGGCGTGAATAGCTTATCCTGTTAATTTGCAGGGAATTGCTTTCTTCAAAAATCAGAAGCTGCGAAACCTTGGAAACGATGCGCTAGCGAGTGAAGGTTGAGTAGTCCCTGAAAGTCGTAGCGCCGGGCGGTTTTTCGAGTAGAAAAACTGCAAGGCATCGCGAAACGGCGTCGAGTCATGCGAGAGCCAAGGCTTTGATCCCCTTGTTGGGTCAAAGTCGAGGTGACGCGGACGGCCAGGGCCGCCGCAGGCATTCACGTGGCGGTGCAGGCGCGATTGCTAGCCAGGGATGGCTAGCAATCTTTCCCGCCGGAAGCCGACACTCGCCGAAGCTGTTTGACAGATGGCTTGATCAACGCCCATTGCCTTAATCGTTACCGTCCCAACCCGCAAGATCAAAAATTTATTTTCGCCCAAATCCTTAAACATCCTGTCACTTAGCGCTAATCATCCTGTCACATACCACTGCTTATAATCCGGGCGTCATTCACTTAGCCTAGGAGTTATCGCCATGCGCAGTACAAAACCACGCTACTTTTTACATCAAAGCGTTTTGAAGCTAGCCATCGCCGGATTGCTGACGCTGTCCGTCACCGTCAATGCCGACATCGGCAACGTGCCGCTGATGGAACAAGGCATTCAGATCGGCGATTTGGCGCCGGGACGGGCGATGATCTGGAGCCGTTCCGACCGTGCTTCGCGGATGTGGGTGGAATATGCTTACAAGGCGGATTTTAGCGATTCGAAAACCGTTCGCGGTCCCTATGCGATGGAAGACACCGATTTTACCGCCCGCCAGGACTTGACTGGTCTGGAAGACGGCAAGGACGTTTACGTTAAAGTCTGGTTCGAAGGGCTGACCAATGCGCGCGAAAAAAGCGAACCGGTCACCGGCCACTTCCATACCATCGGCAAACGCGACGACATTCGTTTCGTCTGGGGCGGCGATATCGCCGGCCAGGGCTGGGGCATCAACGAAAGCTTTGGCGGCATGAAAATCTATGAAGCTATGCGCAAAGTTCAGCCGCAGTTCTACATCGAAAGCGGTGACAGTGTCTATTCCGACGGCCCCATCAAGGCCAGTGTGATTGCCGAGAACGGCCAGGTTTGGACTAATCTGGTAACACCGGAAGTCAGCAAGGTGGCCGAAACCCTGAACGAATTTCGCGGCCGCTACAAATACAATCTGCTGGATGAAAACATCCGCCGCTTCAACTCGGAAGTCCCGCAAATCTGGCAATGGGATGATCACGAAGTCGCCAATAACTGGTCAGACTCCAAGGACCTGAGCCAAGACGCCCGCTACATCGTCAAGGACGTGCCTTTGTTGGTGGCTCGCGCCTCCAAGGCATTCCATGAATACGCGCCATTGCGTCCGCACGGTGCCGACGAATCGGAACGGATTTACCGAAAGATTTCTTACGGCAAGCTGCTGGACGTATTTGTTATCGACATGCGCAGCTATCGCGGTCCTAACACCGCCAATTTGCAAACCCAGCTCAACTCAGAATCCGCGTTTTTGGGAGCAACTCAAGTTGCCTGGTTGAAGGAAGAGCTGAAAAACTCCAAGGCCACCTGGAAAGTCATCTCGGCCGACATGCCTATCGGTTTAAACATCAGTGACGATTTCGCGCATAACCCGCCACAACGTTGGGAAGCCGTCGCTAACGGCAATGACGGCCCCGCCGCCGGCCGCGAACTGGAGATGGCCGACCTGCTGAGTTTCATCAAACATCAACATGTCAATAACATCGTCTGGCTGACCGCTGACGTGCATTACGCAGCGGCTCATTATTACGATCCCGCCAAGGCAGCGACCAGGGATTTCGCTCCGTTCTGGGAATTTATCGCCGGTCCTTTGAATGCAGGTTCCTTTGGTCCAAATACAACAGACGCCACCTTCGGTCCGCAAGTGGTATTCGCCAAGACACCGCCAGCTGGTCAAGCCAACCTGTCGCCGTACGCCGGCCTGCAGTTCTTCGGCGAAGTCAACATAGACAAACACAGCCGAGCTATGACGGTCGACCTGAAAGACATCGATGGCGCCGTTGTCTTCAGCCAAACGCTGCCGGCTGAAGCGGAACGCGATCACGACCGCGATTAAAAAACAGCTTGCCGGGGATGGCGCAAAACCTCCTCGGCAACTAGCTACCAACACTGTAGCCCCCTATGTGTAGATGCAAACTATATGCAGTGAAACGGTCAATGGTAGGTAAAGAAATTTGTCCTTGTTCGCATCAGCGACTTCGAATAACCGCTCTGATGTTAGGGTAAGGTGAATATTGTCTTCGAATCACCTAAACTAACAAGAGGTATATATGCAATCCTCGTTGGAAGAGCCGGGCATCATCATTGCGTTCTTAAAAAACCTTGAACGGCATAGTATTCCTCGAGCATTAGCCGTCAAAAAAAGAGTTTTTGAAGGCGAATTATTAAAGATGATGGAATTACCCTATATTACGAAATTGCCGAACAAGCGCTAACAAACCAAATGGAAAAATAACACCAGAAACGGCTGTACTTATTGACATTTGGTTCGCTACTCAAGGTCCATGGTCTATCGATGGTACGCCGTCTGCGCCTTTGAATCGGTCTTGATCGAGTGACCTGGCAAGTACTTGGGCCAATTTCGTTGTATCCACAAAAACTGTGGATAACATTGTGACAAAACCGTGATTACCCAACGTAAGTAACTGGTTTTGGGTAAAATGTGTCAGATTGGATAAAAAATGCTCAACCGCTGATGCCTTGATTGAGATCAAAGCTCGCGAACTAACCTTGAACTTTAATTTCTCTTGATTTTCCAATTAACAGATTTGAAGGCGGCCTTTTCGGCTGGAAATCAAGGTATTCAGGAGATCGTCATGGACAACGACATTTTAATCAATCAGGCCCGTCAACTTTACGCATCGCTGCATGCCAAGGAAGTTACGATATCCGGGGAAAACATAAGCAGACTCGAACGCTTGGTGATATGCGCTTATTGCCGTTATCAGCGTCGGTTAAACCGCTGTGTTTTGTGTTACCAACATCGTACTCGAGACTGTATTCGGGAACCCGGCAAAAAACCTATTCCTTGTATGCGTCGCAGTCCGTCCAACCGAGCAGTAGCCTAAAGTCGGTCATTGAAAAGCCTAGGGTGGAAACTTTTCAACGCTCTTTTCCTCTGGCTCTTGGAAAGTTTTCCACGCCGGTTAAGCAGAGAGAGATTTTAGGGTTCGAAATTGCCTTTTAATCCTGCAAAAACGGAAGCAATCATGTCGAATTTAAATATTCTAGTTGTTGACGACGAAGACGACATCAGAGAAATGCTTTTGATGGTGCTTAATAATGCAGGTATGAACGTAATTGCCGTTTCAACTGCCGAACAAGCGCAGAAGTCCTTGGAGGAAGCCGAGGTGGATTTGCTCGTTCTGGACTGGATGCTTCCAGGTATCAGCGGTATAGAAATGACTCGGCGTTTAAAAATGGACCCCAGATATAACGCACTGCCAATTATTCTGCTTACTGCGCGAGTGGAAAAAACTGACCGGATTCGCGCATTTGAGGTCGGCGTCAATGATTACATTACCAAACCATTTTCTCCGAAAGATCTGATCATCCGCATCAAATCAGTAATCAATATTAGTGAGAATCTGAATTGATCTACGCCCCCTTCCGTTTTGATAGAGTCCAAACAATAACGGTATAAACGGTATATACTTTTATTTCCGTTTACTAGTTGGAGGCCGTGATGACTACCAAGAAGCCAAAGTCAAAAATTGAAGCAACGCAACCGATCGTAAACGAGCCGGTCGTTGCTGAACCCGAACAAGTCGTTGAGGCAGTCGATGGCGAAGAAAAAATTTCTGTCAAAAAAAGAAAGACCCAAAAAGCCAAAGTCATTAGAGATAGCTTTTCATTTCCAGAACACGATTACCGAAAAATTTCGGAACTCAAAAAAACCTGTTTAGCTGCAGGTATTCACGTCAAAAAAAGTGAAGTTCTTCGGGCCGGATTGTATTTATTGACACAACTAAGCCTGGATGAACTCAAACAGACCGTCGAGAAAGTGGAAAAAGTGCAGACTGGTCGCCCGAGTGCTTCAAGCAATTAGCAATAAAGCTGTATGTCTCCGATTTCGGAATTCCATACAATAACTTGTGCGCGACAATATGCCACATTCAATATATAAGTAAATACTGATATTCTATTGACATTGCAGAGACGTTCATTGCAATAACTTCCTCCCTCAAAATCCGGCTTCGTGTCGGATTTTTTTTGCCTGCTCGAGTCTACCCAAAACGATATTTACTGAACAGCCCTACTTTCTCGGTTAACATTACTACTTTCTACCATGTAGATAATGTATTTGACGATGTCTCGACAGTGCCCGCCACAAGTATCAAGAATTATCATCATTTTCATAATATCAACCGTCCGCCCCATCATACGAGCATCTTGAACGACTAAAGCTAGTTGATGCTTGATACCGTCCTGATATTCATTTTCGCATTTGTGAACATACTGCAACAGAGTTTTGGCTTCACTGGCATCCATATTTTTTATGCTGTCCATCAATTTACTAAGCATGACTTCAATTAGGTTACCAATCTTAACAAGATCTCTTAACAGATAAGGGTTTGGGTTACTGGTTTCGGGATTGAACAAGTTCGCTACCAATCGACCGAAATCAGCAATTTCATTCCCGATTTTTTCTAATTCAAAACCAATTTTTGATGTTGCCAGCACTATGCGTAGATCTCTCGCCACCGGACTTTCTTTACCTAGCACTATTGCCACCTGATGATCGATGCTAATTTCATAGCCATCAACGTCACAGTCTCTAACAACTACCATTTCGGCGTTCTCCACATTTTTATCATTGAGCGCCTGCAGAGCCTGTCGCAGTTGATAGAGAACCAAACCGGCCATCTGCACTATCCGACTATGCAAATTGTTTAATTCGTCGTCGAACTTGTGCAGTGTATGGCGTCCCAGCAGTTCGTTGATGTGGTCAGATGGCATAAGACACTATCTCCGTTCAATGGGTGTTATTGTTCTGAACCTAGGTAGTTAAGATAATTGAAATATTGAAACCAGTCATTAAATAACTAGGCAAATAGAGGCTGGAAAGCCCGAATGTTACTAACTGTAAAAAGATTACAATTTTGTAATTTTTTACGATACTCACCACCTGCTTTTAATGTCGGATCAATACCGACCAACCTACTGAAATACTTGTCATAATTGTCTTTACAACACGGTGACTCTAAAAACAAAATTCTGCTAGATTGTCAGTCAAAGCTCACATTGGTTTTATAAATAAAGGAATAAATCATGTCTTCAGATGACTCGAAAATGAACCGCAAGAAAGTCGCGTTGAATGTGCCGACCTACGACAAACTCAAGGACTTCTCAAGATACAACGGCTTGAAACTACGGCTGGTCCTAGACGCCATGACTGACGTGGTTTTGCAAGACGAGGCTTTAAGCAAACGCATTGTCGATATGACACTTGAGAACCAGTCTGACGAGGTTGCTTAGAAAGGCAAGTAGAGAATCAGTTAGTGTTTTGCTTCGGTGTGGCCTGTGGCGTTAATTTTCCTGCAAAATGCCTTTTACCGCTCGAATTGCCGACGTTGTCGCGCCATTGGAATGTGTGTCTTCGGTAAAGTCCCCGGCGAAATAGATTCTGCCTTGGGGTTGTCTTAAAGCATCCGATAGCTGATCGAAGCGTGACCGGCCTACAGGCCAAGAAGCAATGGCACGTGGATGGTAGCGGTAAAAAGTCATTTCCTTGACTGATTGCCTGAATCCAGGCCATTGTTTTTCAAAAGCATCAATCAGGCTTGCCTGTATATCATCTGGTGCACTGATTCTGGCGTTAAAACGTTCGGCATAAGCGCCAGTCACCAGTAAGTTTAAGATGACGTCTTGATGAATGTCCGTCTTTCCTTCATAGATCACCCCCAAAGGCCCGTCAGTAAGGATCGGCAATATGCTTTCGTCGTCGTTCATCCAAAACCGTCTGGCTTTGCTGTCCACGACCACATGAGCAGTAAAATACGCTCCCCCGGATTGGGTTTGTATCGCCTGCTTCCTGTCGGCAGATAGCGGGGGTGTAAACTGAATATCGTTCAGCCTAAACAACGGTATGGCAGTGATCACGTATTTCGCACGAAATATTTGTTGCTGAAAGCTGGCCTGATCGGTGGCCGTGACTTCGACTCCCGAGTTGGTGGACTTGATATGCGTGACGAATTGGTTAAGACGAATACTATCCTTACCAACAAAGTCAGCAATCGCGTGTGCGGCACGTTGGTTGCCGCCCACTACATGTCGCGGCGCAAGCCCGTCGCCGGAAAACAAATGCCATTCCGCTATACCGTCGAGTGCACTGATTTTCTGCCAGGATGTCCCATACTCCGGCTCGGTTTCGATGCGCACAAACTCTTGAGTTTTAGGCGACAGGCCGCTGGTGTTTTTTATCCAGTCAGCAAATGATAGCTCTTTTAATGCCAATAACGACTCAGGTAACGGACGGTCATCAAGCTGGCGATAAAGCTCAGCCATCTTTTGATCCCACTTTTTATAAGCTAGCATTTCATCATCATTAATGACCGACCCCAGAAATTGTTGGTTGGTGTCGTGAGCAAACGGGTAGAGTTTGCCCTGATAATAAAAGCTGGAAAAACTGGTGTACGAGGTTTCCAAGGGGATATTGAGTTCACGCATGATTTCAAGCGCCGGGTTGTTTTCCCAGAACTCTTCCAATCCCACTTCTGCATGAGCGTTTTCGGCATAAGCGGCGGTGCGTATACGGCCTCCAATATGAGGAGTCATTTCCAGGATGACGGCTGTTTTGCCTGCTTTTTTCAGATGATAGGCGGCACTCAATCCCGACAGGCCGGCACCGACAATCAATACGTCGGCGACATTGTCTTGCGCGTATGTCCAGCCTGAACGTAAACAAAATGAGCCTACCAAAACAGCGAATAACAGTGCTCGGGATGAGTTTTTGAAACAATCGATGGGCATGATTATCACCAGGGGCTGGGTTTGAGTTCACTTCGCTGCAATGGTGTAAAGGGTAGTATTCAAATATTGCCATTAAATGACTAATAGCTTAATAAGTTCTGCTGTCTTAAGTCGGTGACCTAGCCCAGCACCGGAAAATCTCGCCCTCATGTCACATATCGGTCACACAGGTATCGTATGCTCGCTGCTTTTCCAAATACCATAGGCCGGCGACGAGTAATCGACCCAAATTATGCATTATTCAGCATCCGTAAATGGCAAGAACTTTACCTTTGGAAGCCTGAAAATCTTGATGGCCAAGGCATCGCCTCGACGAGCAGCGGATGCGTTGGCCGGGCTATCCGCGGAGTCGGAGATTGAGCGCGCTGTCGCACAACAACTATTGGCGGAAGTGCCTTTACGGCGATTTATCGAGGAACCGTTGATTGCGCCGGAACACGATGAGGTATCGAGATTAATTCTTGATCAACACAATACCGAGGCATTCGCGTCGGTTGCGTCTCTGAGTGTGGGTGAATTTCGCGATTGGTTGTTGTCAGATACCAGCGATCTGTTGTCACTTTCACCAGGATTGACGCCGGAGATGGTAGCCGCCGTCAGCAAGATCATGCGTAATCAGGATCTGATTGCCATAGCTCGCCGCTGTCGGATTATCACCCGCTTTCGTAACACCATCGGCTTGCCGGGCCGGCTTTCCACTAGGCTGCAGCCCAATCATCCGACCGACGAACCTCGCGGTATCGCTGCCAGTATTTTGGATGGTTTGCTCTATGGGAGCGGCGACGCCGTGATAGGCATCAATCCAGCAACCGACAATCTGACTAATGTGCACATCTTGCTGAACTTGCTCGACGAGGTGATTAGCGGACACCATATTCCCACACAATCTTGCGTATTATCTCATGTCACCACCAGCATGGAATTAATGCGCCGAGGCGCCCCCGTTGATCTAGTCTTTCAATCCATCGCCGGCACCGAAATGGCAAATCGTAGCTTCGGTATCGACTTGTCTTTATTGCGAGAAGCCAAAGCCATGGCAGAGTCACTTGGTCGTGGCAGTCTTGGCAGCAATCTGATGTATTTCGAAACCGGCCAAGGCAGTGCATTATCGGCCAATGCCCATCATGGCGTCGACGCTCAAACCTGCGAAGCACGAGCCTATGCGGTTGCCAGGGAGTTTTCACCACTGCTGGTGAATACGGTGGTCGGCTTTATCGGCCCGGAGTATCTTTACGACGGCAAACAGATTATACGTGCCGGACTGGAAGACCATTTCTGCGGTAAGCTTTTGGGGCTACCCATGGGCTGCGATATTTGCTACACCAACCATGCCGAGGCCGATCAAAACGACATGGATAATCTGTTGACACTACTTGGCGTTGCCGGCTGTAACTATATTATGGGAATTCCTGGTGCGGACGATGTAATGCTGGCTTATCAAAGTACCTCTTTTCACGATGCCTTATATCTACGTCAGGTTCTGGGTTTGAGACCCGCACCGGAATTCGAGGCTTGGCTGGAGATGATGGGTATTTTCGATGGTTGCAATCGATTGTCGGATAATCGGGCCAGTGTTGCGCTGTTAGGTAATTTCTCCGGACTCTCTGGAGTATCGGCATGAACGATTCTTGGTTCGCTCTACGGCGTTTCACTCAGGCTAGAATCGGCCAGGGGCGGGTCGGTTGCGGCACGCCGACTTCGGCACTGCTGGATTTTCAGCTCGCGCATGCCAAGGCCCGCGATGCCGTGCATCAGTCATGGGCATTCGATTGTTTTGCCGAGGCTGTGAGTGCACTCGGCTTGGAGCCGCTTATTTTAACGACGCCGATTACCAGCCGGGAACAGTATCTACAACAACCTGATCTAGGCCGCTGCCTGGATGAACCAAGTCGTCAACGTCTACAGTTACATAGCAGCAAAGCATTTGATGTGGTGTTGATTGTCAGCAACGGCTTATCTTCGACTGCCATTAATAGTCACGGACTACCTCTGCTGGAAGCGCTTGTCGCAGCTTATACAAGCAACGCGCTGACGCTTGGTCCTATTTGTCTGGTGCCTAATGGTAGGGTGGCTTTAGCCGATGAAATTGGTTCACTGCTTAATGCTCGCTTGTCTGTGATTATCGTCGGCGAACGCCCGGGACTCAGCGCCGCAGACAGCCTTGGTGCTTATCTGACCTATGCGCCGCGCATCGGCAATACCGATGCGGAACGCAATTGTCTTTCCAATATCCGGCCGCCGAACGGCCTATCCTATCAGGCAGCAGCAGTTAAGCTAGTCTATTTAAGTCAACAAGCGCTGCAATGTGGATTTTCAGGAATCACGCTTAAGGACGACATGCCAAGGCAGTTGCTTGAATGAACAAACCAATAACAAATTTTCTCTTTATGGCTAGAGTGGCTCTATGTGAGGGACGCAATTTCCAACAGTCAAGCTGTTCAAATCCAATAAAACTGTTGTTTATGTCTTAAGAGAATAAAGGGGGAGTTTTAAATCGTAAAATATCGGTGCAGTATCCGATGACTTGATTTCTTTGATTGGCTTATCGCCCAACAATGGAAACGCTAGCCGTTCGATTCGGCTGGTTTTCTTGGTGTGAGTAGTAGCGCTGGTGAGATGATCGATTGAATTCAACCATTGCCTGGTAACGTCCGCAAAACTATTCAGGATAGGCAAGCCTTCGTCGATTCGCTCTTGATTCATCTTGGCAAGTTCCTTGGCTTTCTTCGCTTCGTTGCGTATCGCTGCCGGATCGATACCGTTAGCGATTTGACGCCTCGCCTCTTCAGCGCGCCGCCTTGCAACTTCTAATGTGGTTGCCGGGTAGACACCCATTGATAAACGATTCTGTTTGCCCTCGAACCTGTACGTAAAACGCCACCACTTGGCACCGTCAGGTTTCACCAACAGAGACAGTCCTCCGCCATCGTTGATGGTGAAGTCTTTTTCTTTGGGCTTGCCGGCCCTGTAGACCGCGTCTTTATTGAGATTTATCGCCATGATGTGATAACTCCTGTGATAACTTTTCGCACCAATTCTAAGTTATCACTAAAGTTATCACTAATTTGAGTGGATAACCCTGTACTTCTCTGCATTTCTCTGGATAATAAAAAACCCGCCAAGCCTTATGGCTTGCGGGTTTCTGTACTTCTTTGCATCTGGCTGGATGCCTAAATGGTACCGACGGCCGGACTTGAACCGGCACGACTTGCGTCACCACCCCCTCAAGATGGCGTGTCTACCAATTTCACCACGTCGGCTTAATTCATGATCTACTCAGCTTTTGGTTGAGCGGAGGGTACTTGCTCAACTTCTTTGATAGCCGGGGCTTCGGGTAATTTTGCAACCGGCACCGCATCTTCGCCGGCTTTATTTTGCGACAGCGGCACGTCCGATTTTACTTCCTCGGCAGGGCTAGGCGTATCCAAAATAATATCGGATTTTTTGCCTTGATAACCGCTCAAGATGGCTAGGCCAAGACTGGTTATAAAAAACAGCGTGGCAAAAATAGCCGTGGTTCTGGACAGAAAGGACGCCGAACCTTGGGCGCCGAAAACAGATCCGGAGGAACCGCTGCCGAATGCGGCGCCGGCATCGGCGCCTTTACCCTGCTGCATCAGGACCAAACCGACGATGCCTATGCCTAGCAGGATATGTATAACGATAATCACTTGGTACAACATATAAATCCTAAACCGTAAAAAACTAAACTGAATGGCAAATCTGTAAGAAGCCTTTTGCATCCAAGGAGGCGCCGCCTACCAGGCCGCCATCGATATCGGGCATAGCAAACAAAGCTTTGGCGTTATCAGGTTTTACGCTGCCGCCGTACAGGATTTGAACTTTATCGGCGATTGCCTGACTTCTTTTCGCAATCTGCTGACGAATGTATTGATGGACTTCTTGAGCCTGCTCGTCGCTGGCGGTTTTGCCGGTACCGATCGCCCAAACGGGTTCGTAGGCGATGACGGCATTGGCGAATGCTTCTATGCCGGCCGCATCGATAACCGCGTCGAGTTGTTCGTCGACCACCTGGAAGGTTCTGTTTTGCTCGCGCTCTTCCAGCGTCTCACCCACGCACAACACAGGAACGACGTTTTGTTTTTGCGCCTGTACGAAACGGTTGGCAACCGATTGACTGGTGTCGCCATAATAGCTGCGTCTCTCGGAGTGACCCACCAAGGCATATTTAACGCCGCAGTCGGCCAGCATGGCAGCCGACACTTCGCCGGTGTATGCGCCGGAAGCTTGATCGGCGACATTTTGCGCGCCCAAGGCAATCGGTGAAGAGGCTAAAACACCGCGAATATCTGACAAATAGACAAATGGAACACAAACCGCAACTTCTTGACTGACGGCACCCAAACCTTCGGCCAACGCTTTCGCGAGTTGCAAACCCTCTTCCCGAGAGCCATTCATTTTCCAGTTTCCCATAATCAAAGACTGCCGCATCACATACTCCGAGCCGAATAAAGCCGCGTATGATAAACGCTGAAAGCCATCAATTCAAGGTGCGATTGCTTTCTTGACATCATTGGCGAGTTGATTGGCATATTTGTTGACTTCTTCTTCGTCGACACCTTCAACCATTACCCTGACCAGAGGCTCGGTTCCCGACGATCTCAACAATACCCTGCCCTTGTCGCCGAGTTTTTTCTCGACCGCTTCGACGGCTTTTTTAATGGCGTCTATCTCGTCAATTTTGACTTTTTTGTCGGTTTTGACGTTGACCAACACTTGCGGATACTTCTTCATGCCGGATTTCAACTCGTGCAGGCTCTTGCCGGTACGCCGCATTTCCGCCAACACCTGCAAGGCAGAGACGATACCGTCGCCGGTGGTGGTTTTATCCAGGCAGATGATGTGTCCGGAACCTTCGCCGCCCAGCATGCCTTTTTTCTCGGCCAACAGCTCCATCACATAGCGGTCGCCGACGTTGGCGCGGAATAGATGCACACCGATAGCCTTTAAAGCGTGTTCCATGCCCAGATTCGACATTAAGGTTCCGACCACCGGACCATACAATTTACCTTCATCCAGTCGAGATTTGGCGATGATATAAATCAGCTCGTCACCGTCGACGATCTCCCCTTTATGATCGACCATGATAATCCGGTCGCCGTCGCCATCCAGGGCAATACCGAGATCGGCACGAAACTCCAACACCTTGGCGGCCAGATTTTCCGGCTTGGTGGCGCCGCATTCGTCATTGATATTCAGACCGTCGGGATCGGCGGCAATCGCCACCACTTCCGCGCCCACCTCGCTGAACACGTGCGGAGCTATGTGGTAAGTCGCGCCGTTGGCGCAATCGATGACGATACGCATGCCTTTGAAATCCAATTGCGGCGGCACGGTGGCCTTGCAAAATTCGATATAGCGGCCGGCGGCGTCGCTGACCCGCTTAGCCTTACCCAACTTGGCGGATTCGACGGTGGTCATCGGCGCATCAATATATTGCTCGATTTGATGCTCCAGTTCGTCGGGCAGTTTGGTGCCGTTCACCGAGAAAAATTTGATGCCGTTGTCGTAATAAGGATTATGAGAGGCGCTGATGACGATACCGGCCTTGGCCCGCAAGGTGCGGGTCAGATAGGCAATACCCGGCGTGGGCATGGGACCCAGCATCTTAGTATCGACACCGGCCGCCGACAAACCGGCTTCCAGGGCGGATTCGAACATATAACCGGAAATCCGGGTGTCTTTTCCGACCAGTACAAAACCGCTGCCTTCTTTTGCGAACACCCGGCCGGTCGCCCAGCCCAGTTTTAACATGAAATCGGCTGTGATCGGATACTCGCCAACCTTGCCGCGGATGCCATCGGTGCCAAAATATTTTTTTGCCATGTTCAAATTCCCCTTTCTAAATCCCAAAAAAAAGAGAGGCCGAAGCCTCTCTCGATTTTGCTGCGCAAATAATCAGCCTTGCTCGGCAGCGTCGCCAATCGACTGATCGGTATTGCCTTTTCCCCAGTGATCGACTTCCACGCCATCGTTGGACGGCGGAGTATCATCCCAGCCTTTAGGTTCTCTGACCGGTTTTCTTTCCATCAAATCGTCGATCTGATATTTATCGATGGTTTCGTATTTCATCAATGCACCAGCCATCGCATGCAGAATATCTTCGTTTTCCTTGAGGATTTTCTCGGCTCTCTCATAGTTTCTGTCGATGATGGAACGAATTTCCTCGTCGATAGTGTGCGAAGTTTCCTCCGCTACCGACTTATGCTGAGTCACGGAACGGCCCAGGAAAATTTCGCCTTCTTCTTCGCTATAAGCCAGCGGCCCCAAGCGTTGCGACAAGCCCCACTTGGTCACCATGTTTCTGGCCAATTCGGTCGCACGCTCGATGTCGTTTGAAGCGCCGGTGGAAACCTGCTCCCAACCGAAAATCAGCTCCTCGGCAATCCGGCCGCCGTACAAGCTGGAAATCATGCTATCCAGCTTGCATTTGCTGGCGCTGTATTGATCGCGTTCCGGCAGGAACATGGTGACACCCAAGGCGCGACCGCGCGGCATGATGCTGACCTTGTAAACCGGATCGTGCTCTGGCACCAAGCGGCCGACGATGGCATGACCGGCTTCGTGATAGGCGGTCATTTTCTTTTCTTTTTCGTCCATCACCATGGAGCGTCTTTCGGCGCCCATGATCAATTTATCCTTGGCTTTTTCCAAATCGACCATGCTGACCAGACGTTTGTTAAACCGCGCCGCAAACAAGGCCGCCTCGTTGATCAAATTGGCCAGATCGGCACCGGAAAAGCCCGGCGTGCCTTGAGCGATGTATTTGATTTTGACATCGTCGGATACCGGCACCTTTTTCAGGTGCACATTAAGAATCTGTTCCCGGCCTCTGACATCGGGCAGACCGACGACCACTTGCCGGTCGAATCGACCCGGACGCAACAAGGCCTTATCCAGCACATCGGAGCGGTTGGTTGCGGCGATGACGATGATGCCTTCATGCCCTTCGAAGCCGTCCATTTCCACCAGCAACTGGTTCAAGGTCTGCTCGCGCTCGTCGTTGCCGCCGCCCAAACCGGCGCCACGGGAACGGCCAACCGCGTCGATCTCGTCGATAAAGATGATGCAAGGCGCATGTTTCTTGGCCTGCTCGAACATGTCTCGAACCCGCGAGGCGCCGACACCGACAAACATCTCGACGAAGTCCGAACCGGAAATCGTGAAAAACGGCACTTTCGCTTCGCCGGCGATAGCTCTGGCCAACAAGGTTTTACCGGTACCCGGAGGCCCGACCATCAAGGCACCGCGTGGCACCTTGCCGCCCAGTTTCTGGTATTTGGCCGGATCTTTCAGGAAGTCGACCATTTCCTCGACCTCTTCCTTGGCCTCGTCGCAGCCGGCGACATCGGCAAAAGTCACCTTGTTTTGGTCTTGATCCAGCATCCGCGCCTTGCTTTTGCCGAAGCCCATCGCGCCGCCACGACCGCCTACGCCGCCGCCCTGCATTTGGCGCATGAAAAACACCCAAACGGCAATCAACAGCAAAATCGGCCCGAAAGAGACGAAAATCTGCATCAACATTGACGGCTCTTCCGGCGGCTGAACGATAATCTCCACGCCATTGGCCAACAAATCGTCGATCAGATGCGGGTCGTTCGGCATATAAGTCTTAAACTTATCGCCGGACACCATTTTGCCCTTGACAGTATTGTCGGCAATCGCAACCTGTTGCACCTGTCCGGCCTTGACCGCATCGATCAACTGCGAATAGGACAATGTGGCATCGGTCCGGATCGATCTGGAGCCGAAATTGTTGAATACCGCCATCAACACTACCGCGATGACAACCCACAGAACTAAATTTTTAATCATATCGCTCAAGTTACGCGCTCCGGCCTCGAACAGCCCTAGTATTTAAAAACCGAGTAATTGTATCAGGAATACTCGCATCCTCACCTCGCATCATAGCCTGATGTCCGGCAACTTTCGCTAAAATCTATTTAAAACCTTTCGCCAGAATGTAAACTTCGTTACTTCTGGACCTCGAAGCCTTAGGCTTTCTGATGACTACGCTGGCAAAATGCTGTTTCACTTGATTATGATAATCGTCGAAACCGGCACCCTGAAACATTTTAATCAAAAAAGTACCGCCCTTGACTAGAATCGTCTGCGCCGCATCCAACGCCAACTCACCCAGATAAATCGCACGCGGCTGATCGACTTCCTTGTTACCACTCATATTGGGTGCCATATCCGACAATAACAAGTGCACCGGCTCGCCATCAAGCACTTTATAGAGTTTTTCCAGCACTTCGTCTTCCCTGAAGTCGCCCTGAATAAAATCCACCCCTTCGATCGGCTCAATATCCAGCAAGTCCAATGCGACAATCTTGTCTTTTTTGCCGACGATTTTCCGGGCGTACTCCGACCAGCCGCCAGGCGCCGCACCCAAATCGACGATATTGATGCCTGGATGGATGATTTTATCCTTCTCCTGAATCTCGATCAGCTTAAATACCGCCCGCGACCGATAACCCAGTGCCTGAGCCTTCTTGACATACTCATCCTGAAAATGTTCCTGCATCCACTGGTGGCTACTTTTGCTGCGTGCCATATTTTCTATTGGTGTAAAATTGCCGTCGTTTTTAAGTTTAAGGAAACAGAGTGAATCCTATCGAAAAGAAAAAGCTGAAAGCCCAAGCTCATCCGCTAAATCCTGTTGTGATCATCGGCCAAGCCGGCCTAACCCCTGCCGTTATCAAAGAAATCAATCTGGCATTGGATGCCCATGAATTGATCAAGGTAAAAATTCGCGCGGAGAGAGATGAACGTAGCGTCATCAGAGACAACATATGCGCCGAAACTCAAGCTGAATTAATACAGTCTATTGGCCAAATCGCGGTGCTTTATCGTAAAAATCCCAAGAAATAAATTAAGGGAGGCAAGACCTCCCTTTTTTATATTCGCCGCTTTATCAAACGTACTGGATGGAAATTATTTCATATTCGATGTTGCCGCCCGGCGCCTTTACCGTCACGACATCCTCGACTTCCTTACCGATCAAGGCCCTGGCAATCGGCGATCCCACCGAAATACGGCCTTCCTTGATATTGGCTTCATCCTCGCCGACGATCTGATAAGTCACAACCTTACCGGACTCTATATCCTCGATTTCCACCGTCGCCCCAAATACCACCTTGCCATTGGCATCGGTCTTGGTGACGTCGATGATATTGGCATTCGACAACTTGCCTTCGATCTCGGCAATACGACCCTCGGCAAAACTTTGCTGCTCGCGGGCGGCATGATATTCCGCATTCTCTTTCAAATCGCCGTGTTCGCGCGCCTCGGAAATGGCCTGAATAATACGCGGCCTTACCACGGTTTTCAGTTCTTCCAGTTCGGCGCGCAATTTATTGGCACCTACCACTGTCAGTGGAAATTTCTGCATTTACTGCTCCCCTTTTGAATTCAATTCATCCGTTAAAATGTTTTATGCAAGTCCTGCAGGCAATTGACATCGCCAGCATCCAATTCGCCCAAGGCGTAACACGCCGCGCGAGCGCCCGCCATCGTCGTGTAATAGGTTACCTTGCGCTGCAAAGCCTCCCGGCGCATGGTAAACGAATCGGCCACGGCTTTAACCCCTTCGGTGGTATTGACGATTAATTGGACTTCGCCATTTTTAATCATATCCACGGTATTAGGCCGGCCTTCATTGACCTTGAAGATTTCCTGGCAAGGAATGCCCGCCTCTTTCAACACTCTGGCCGTTCCGCGCGTCGCAACAATTTCGTAATTCTTGGCTATCAACATTTTAGCCAATTCCGGCAACTTGGGTTTGTCGGCATCGCGAATACTGATCAATACTTTGCCGCTGTGGCTCAGATCGACACCACCGGCTCTTTGTGACTTGGCAAACGCTTCGCCGAAAGTCTTGCCGACGCCCATCACCTCGCCGGTGGATTTCATTTCCGGCCCCAGCAGCGGATCGACGCCGGGGAACTTAATGAACGGGAATACCGCTTCCTTGACCGAGAAATACTCGGGGATGCGTTCTTCGGTAATACCCTGCTCTTTCAAGGATTTGCCCACCATCACTCTGGCGGCGATTTTCGCTAGCGGATAGCCGGTGGCTTTGGATACGAATGGCGCGGTCCGCGAGGCGCGCGGGTTGACCTCCAGCACGTAAATGGTCTCGCCCTGAATCGCAAACTGAGTGTTCATCAGGCCGCGCACCCCCAAGGCTTCGGCCATTTTGGCAACCTGCAAGCGCAATTGATCCTGCATGTGCACCGGCAAATCGTAGGGCGGCAACGAACACGCAGAGTCGCCGGAATGCACACCGGCCTGCTCGATGTGCTCCATCAAGCCGCCGATCAGTACGGTTTCGCCGTCGTAAATCGCATCGACATCCATTTCCACCGCATCGTCCAGGAATCGATCCAGCAGTACCGGCGAATCGTTGGAGACGCTGACCGCCTCTTTCATGTACCGGCGCAAACCTTCTTCGTTGAAGACAATTTCCATCGCCCGCCCACCCAATACATAGGAAGGACGCACCACCAGCGGATAGCCAAGCTCTCTGGCGGAATTGACGGCTTGATCGACCGAACGCGCCGTGGCGTTGGGCGGCTGCAACAGATTCAGGCGCTCCAGCAATTTCTGGAAACGCTCGCGGTCTTCGGCCAAGTCGATGGAATCCGGCGAGGTGCCGATAATCGGCGCACCGGCGGCTTCCAAGGCACGCGCCAGTTTCAGCGGCGTCTGGCCGCCGTACTGAACGATCACGCCTTTGGGTTTTTCCAGATCGATGATTTCCAGCACGTCTTCCAGGGTCAACGGCTCGAAATACAGGCGGTCGGACGTATCGAAGTCGGTGGAAACGGTTTCCGGGTTACAGTTGACCATAATGGTTTCGTAACCGTCTTCACGCAAGGCCAGCGCGGCATGCACGCAGCAATAATCGAACTCGATGCCCTGGCCGATCCGGTTCGGGCCGCCGCCGAGAATCACGATCTTTTCCTTGTCTGAGGGATTAGCCTCGCATTCCTGTTCGTACGTCGAATACAAATAGGCAGTATCGGACGCGAATTCCGCCGCGCAAGAATCGATGCGCTTGTAAACCGGGCGTATGCCTTTCTTGTGCCGGACCATGCGTATTTCAGATTCCTTGGTTTCCAGCAATTTCGCCAGACGCCGGTCGGAAAAGCCTTTACGCTTCAGCCGCAATAGTTCGCCCGGCTCCAGTGTGGCCAGGGTTTTGGTGGCCAGGGTTTTTTCGGTAAGAATCAAATCTTCGACCTGCGCCAGGAACCAGGGATCAATTTTCGACGCTTGATGAATTTCTTCGAAACTCAAACCACTCCGGAACGCATCGGCCAAATACCACAGGCGTTGCGGACCGGGATAACGCAATTCGCGCAGGATAATGTCTTCGCTGTTGGCATCGCCGAGATCGGCGATTTCGTCGAGGCCGTCGACGCCGACTTCCAGACCTCGCAAGGCTTTTTGCAAGGATTCCTGGAAGGTGCGGCCAATCGCCATCACCTCGCCGACCGATTTCATCTGCGTGGTCAGTCTGTCATTGGCTTGCGGGAATTTTTCGAAGGCAAAACGCGGCACCTTGGTGACCACGTAATCGATAGACGGCTCGAATGACGCCGGCGTGGCGCCGCCGGTGATTTCATTTTGCAACTCGTCCAGCGTATAGCCGACCGCCAATTTGGCCGCGACCTTGGCAATCGGAAAACCTGTGGCTTTGGAGGCCAATGCCGAAGAACGCGACACCCTGGGGTTCATCTCGATGACGATCAGCCTACCGGTGTCGGGATTGATGGCAAACTGCACGTTAGACCCGCCGGTATCGACGCCAATTTCCCGCAATACGGCTAAAGAGGCGTTACGCAGAATCTGATATTCCTTGTCGGTCAAGGTTTGCGCCGGTGCGACTGTAATCGAATCGCCGGTATGTACGCCCATAGGGTCGAAGTTTTCGATGGAGCAAATGATGATGCAGTTATCTTTCGAGTCACGCACCACTTCCATTTCGAACTCTTTCCAGCCCAAAATCGATTCTTCGATCAATAGCTCGCTGGTTGGCGACAAATACAGGCCGCGCTCGCAGATTTCGATGAACTCTTCGCGGTTGTAGGCGATACCGCCGCCGCTGCCGCCCATCGTGAACGAGGGTCGAATCACCGTCGGATAACCGACTTCTTCCTGCGCGGCGAAGGCTTCTTCCATGCTGTGCGCGACTTTGGCCCTGGACACTTCCAGGCCGATTCTGGCCATCGCCTCATTGAACAGCGCCCTATCCTCGGCCATGTTGATGGCTTCCTTGGTCGCGCCTATCATTTCCACGCCGTATTTTTCCAGTACGCCGTGCTTGTCCAGCGCCAACGCGCAATTCAAGGCGGTCTGGCCGCCCATGGTCGGCAGAATCGCGTCGGGACGCTCTTTTTCGATGATTTTTTCGACGGTCTGCCAATCGATAGGTTCGATGTAAATCGCATCGGCCATATCCGGGTCGGTCATGATCGTCGCAGGATTGGAGTTGACCAGAATTACCCGGTAACCCTCTTCGCGCAAGGCTTTGCAAGCCTGGGTGCCGGAGTAGTCGAACTCGCAGGCCTGGCCGATGACGATCGGTCCGGCGCCCAGTAATAAAATCGATTTTATGTCGGTTCTTTTTGGCATATCACTCTGTATAAAACTTAAGCGGAACGAGGCTGGTTCATCAAATCGATGAAATCGTCGAACAAGGACTCGACATCGTGCGGACCGGGGCTGGCTTCCGGATGTCCCTGAAAGCTAAAGGCCGGGCAATCGGTACGGGCTATGCCCTGCAAGCTGCCGTCGAACAGCGAAACATAAGTGGCCTTTAAATTGGCCGGCAAAGAGTCGGCGCTGGCGGCGAAACCGTGATTCTGGCTGCTGATCATCACCCGGCCGGTAGCAAGCTCTTGCACCGGATGGTTGGCACCATGATGGCCGAACTTCATTTTCTCGGTCTTGGCGCCGCTGGCCAAGGCCAGCAATTGATGACCCAGACAAATGCCGAACACGGGCATTTTTCGTTCCAATATGGTCTTAATCGCCTCGATGGCATAAGTGCAAGGCTCCGGATCGCCGGGGCCGTTGGACAAAAACACGCCATCCGGATTCAATGCCAATACTTCGGCCGCCGGGGTTTTTGCCGGCACGACGGTAACCCGACAACCGCGATTGGCCAGCAAACGCAAAATGTTGCGTTTGATGCCAAAATCGTAGGCCACCACATGTTTGTTCAGATTAGACGCTTCGCTATGGCCTTCGCCCAGTTTCCAGACGTTTTCCGTCCATTCATAGGCTTGCGCGGTCGTCACTTCTTTAGCCAGATCCATGCCTTTCAAGCCGGGGAAACTGTCTATGGCTTGTTTGGCGACATCGACATCGACCGTCTCGCCGGCCATGATGCAGCCGCGTTGCGCACCTTTGTCGCGCAACAAACGCGTCAGTTTGCGGGTATCGATATCGGCAATCGCCACCACATTGTGTTCGCGCAGATATTCCGGCAGCGTTTGTTGCATACGCCAACTGCTGGCCAAGAGCGGCAAGTCGCGTATCACCAGACCGCTGGCAAACACCTTTTCCGATTCGTCATCCTCGGCGTTGGTGCCGACGTTGCCGATGTGCGGATAGGTCAGCGTGACGATTTGCCGGGCGTAAGAAGGATCGCTGAGTATTTCCTGATAGCCGGTCAGTGCCGTGTTAAAAACCACTTCCCCCACGGAACAGCCGTCGGCACCGATAGCAATGCCGTGAAACACCGTCCCGTCTTCCAATACCAGTAATGCAGGTTTATTCAAGATTGGCCACCTTAGATGTAGAAAACGGGATAAATCTTGCGACTCATCCCGTTCCTGATAGATAAAAACTAAGGCAATTTTACGAAATTATGGCGGTTTGGTCATTAACAATTTTTCGGCGACTGCACATAGTCGGTCTTACGGGTTACCATTAGCCCAACGTAAGTTAGCCGTTCGCCGAGCGGAGCCGAAGCGCGCGACAGGCTTCGGCTCCGCTCGGCCAGCGACAGCTTTTACCCCAACCAAGCACAGGAAAACACCATGTCCAAACCGATCACCCCCTTGCTGGCCGCCGACACGCTGATCGAACTGATAGACCACCCGGATCGTCCGTTCGTGCTGATAGAGCGAGCCTATCCGCCTTACGGCTGGGCCGTGCCGGGCGGTTTTGTGGATGTTGGGGAAACCGTGGAGCAGGCGGCGATCCGCGAAGCGAAGGAAGAAACCGGGCTGAACGTCCGGTTAACAGTGCTATTGGGCATCTATTCCAACCCCAGCCGCGACCCTCGTAACCATACCGTCACCGCCGTTTATCTAGCCGAAGCCCACGGCATACCGCAAGCGGCGGACGATGCCAAAAACTACGGTTTGTTTAGCTTCGACAATATGCCGCCGCAATTGGCATTCGACCATGCTCAGGTCTTGGCGGACTATCGACGTTATCGGGAAACCGGAGAGCTTACGCCGTTAAGACCGTGAGGTAGGGTAAACCATGCCTACGAGAGTGTGAAAGTATTAATAATTTGGAGTACAAACCTAAGTTTGTAACTCCTCCACTCGATTAAAAAATCAATTGCCTGGATGCTTTTAAGTCGGTTTTTAAAATACTTTCACAGTCGCGTAGCTTTTAGATTCGACTCACCGGACAATCTGGGAATGACGCGCAGAACGCAACCCACCCTGCGACTATTTTTTATACTGCCCAGCCTTGAGCTTGTCTTCGTAATCCTGAACGATGCCTTCCATTTCCACGCTATTGAATTGCAGTAGAGGTTCGTCCTGTATCAAGGTTGCCAGCGTGCCTTTGCCTTGATAACGATCCAGCAACTCCTTGGCGGATTGGTAGAGTTTGACGTTGTGTTCGCCGCAAATGCCCAGTTGTTGTTCGGTCGCCTGCTGCTTGGTTTTCAATGCCGTCAATTCGCTGTTTAGCTCGGTTTTGGCCTGACTGACTTCCTTGTGCTTGTCGATCACTTCCTGCAACTTGGCATGGGTTTTATCCAGTTGCTCCCGCACCGCGCCATTGCTGTTTCTTTGCGCCGATAATTCGCTGCCCAGTTGCTCCTTGGCAGCAACGGCCGCCGAATGATCCTTTTTCAACTGCTCGAACTGCTTCATTTCCTCGGCCAGTTTGGCGGTTTCGGCCTTGGCGGCATCGCGCTCGGCAGTCAAGCTTTTGACCATAGCCTGCAGCTTGAGCACCGCGCCATCGTTCTTGCCGGCATCGCGCGGCGCGGCTTGCAAGGTTTCGGATGACAAGCTACCAACTAATAAAATGCATGCAAGTAACGGTTTGATTATGCTGTTCATGCCGTCACCTGCTTAGAAACGCGTATTAACATCGAGTTGCAACACATCGACACCATACCGAGGTCCGTTAATCACATCCCCACTCAACCAGCGTCCAGATAGCCAGACATTTTTCATCAGGCCATAGTTACCGCCAATGACCCAACCTTTGACATTGGTGCCGCCCAAGTGAAAGTCTGAATCGGTATAGGCATCCAATACCGCGTCACGCTCCAGATATTTGTACATGGTGAAGACGCTCCAGTTACCCGGCACATCGACTTTTGTCCACCCAAGATCGGCCCTAACTTGCCAAGCCGTAGTTTGCGCTTTGTTTTGGTTATCGGCATAACCGTTGGAAAACCAGCTCAAGTAACCAGGGTTGCCGTAACGGCTTTTTATATCTCTCAAACTAAAGCCAATATTCTTGGCAACATCCGCGCTCAATTTAAGATGCACCGGAGAAAATAAAGCCATATCGTATGCAGCATTGATATTGACGATATTGTAATCGGAAGCAAGACCGACTAAACCTTTCAAAGTGGTGTCGGCAGTATCTCTACAAATAGTGGTCAAAGTATTGCCCAACTGCATGTAATCCGGCCTCGAAAAGCTATTATCGGCATTATTCAGATTACAAGCATAGTTACCGGCAACATTGGTATTCGGTCTTGCTTGAGTATTGCGATAGTCGAAGTAGCCGACTCCAATTTTCAAATTATCCTGATTGGCAAATCCCCAATCCAGACCAGCTTGTCCACCAAACAGCCACTTATCCTTGGTACTCAAGGCCGTTTCCTGCAATGGGAATGCACCCGCCGTAGCAAAAATCGTAGGGCCACTACTGCCAATATCGCCAAGGCTACCCGAACCACCGAAGCGATGACGTACCGTGGCTGCAGCACCTTCGAAGGATAAATCCTCGTCCCACACCAACTCGCTGCCTCCGGTAAAGAAAGGATTGGCAATTCGGCCGCCAGCAAGCGTCAGCCAATTGAATTTGCTGTCGTCTTTCAAATCGTATTTAAGAAACGCTCGGTCGAGTCTAAATTCGTAACGATCACCGTAATTTCCCAAGGTTTGATTAGTGGAAGTTGGGTTTCTGATATTACCCGTCGCCAAACGAACGCCAGCGTCCAATCCCTCGGCGACATTTGCATCTATGCCTAATCGCAACCGCTCTCGGAGCCTATGCCTGTCTTTATTGACATCTACAAACTGCTCTGAATTTGCAGCCGCTGCAGTGGTGCCGCCCCTGTCATTGATTGCTTGGAAATTTTCATAGACGAATTGAGTATTATCCGCCGGGTAATACTCTGACTGCTCACGCAGCCTCAAATCCCCGGAAAGCTTGAATTTACGCGTCCACTCCGGCAACGCATTCGGCAAGCCCCATTGTTCCTGCTTGGCTTTCTGCATCACGTCGCCGACCACTTCCTCGCGCAGCTCGCTACGCACCTGCTGGCGAATCTCGTCCTTCACGAAATCCGGCACATAAGCGACGCGCACTTCGTCGGCCGGCACAGGCTCCTTGCCTGCCGCAGCCTTGGCTTCCGCGACCTGCTGACCGGCATCGGCTTCGGCCTGCTTGATCATCTCTTCGGCCATCTTGTCGGTGATCACCCCCTGCTTGACCAATTGCTTGATCAGGTTGGTGGTGGTATTGCGCAGCTTGAGCAATTCTTCCTTTTCACCGGCATGAGCCATGCCGATCAGCCCGGATAGCGCCAAGGCCATCAGCTGTTTGTTATTCCTCATTTTCGTACCTGTTGTTTTTAGACGCGTGATGAAATTTTTAATTTAATCGGTTGTTGCATGCCCGGAGGCGGCGGTTCGGCTACTTTTTTGAGTTTGTCCAGCGAGCGGCTGAGGATTTCGTCGATCTCGGCATCGTTGCTGCCTTTGGTCAATTCAATACGTTCTATGGCTCCATCGGCTTTCAGCCAAACCTTGACGATGGCGGTGTAACCCTTGCGGCGCAGTTCATCGTGGTTATTCAACAGATTGAGGATGTCGTTCTTCACCAAACCACCGTAATAGGCAAACGGATTACCGCCACCGAACAGACCATTGCCGCCCTTGCGTGCCGCCAGACCGAATCCATCCGACCCGGCCGTACCCTCGGCATCCAGCCCCAGATCGCGGGCCGGCGCTTCGTCGGGCGGCGTTTCTGGCATCGGTTCAGGCTCGGGCTCAGGCTCGGGTATCTTTTCCTTGATTTCCGGCTCGGGCGGCTTCTCGACCTTGGGTGGCGGCGGAGGCGGTGGCGGAGGCTTCATCAAGGTAATGGGCTGAATTTTTTTCTCGCTTCTGGCCGGCTTTTCATTGATGAATCCAACGATGACCTTAACGACATAAAAAATCGCCAGCGCAGCCAACAAGCCGCCAATAATCCTCGGGATATACACCCGGAAATGTTTCTTTTTGGTCATGAGCGCTTATTTAACGAGACTCTGGGTAACCAATCCGACCTGGGTAATTTCCAGCTTGCCCAGCAAAGCCAGGATGTCGACCACGCTTTGGTACTGCACCGTGGCATCGCCCTTTACCACCACCGGCAATTCCGGATTGGCAGCCTTGTATTGCAGCAAGGTTGACTCCAGTTGTTCCATCGTCACTGGAAAGGTATCGAGGAAGATGGTGCCGTCGGCGGTAACGGTAATCGCCTTGGTTTGCGGCTTGGCCAGGCTCGGGGTATTGCTGGCCTTGGGCAGATTGACCTGCACACCCTGCACCGCGGCGGTGGTCATCAAGATGAACACCACCAGCAGCACGTAGGCCAGATCCAGCATGGGCGTGACATTGATTTCGTCGTACGCGGCATTTTCTTCTTGGACTTTCATTGCATATTCTCGTAAGTCAGGCTCGGTAGGGTACGCATCGCGTACCGGCAACCATTTCGATCAAGAGCCGTTGGCAAAGGTACGCGGTGCGTACCTTACGAACTCCCGGCACTTTTCGATGATTAGTTTCTTATCGCTCAGCTATGCTGTTCGGCCAGCTTGGCGACGAATTCGTCGACAAACACATGCATATCGGCGGTCACCATCTTGATCTGGCTACCCAGGTAGTTGTAGCCAAACAAGGCCGGAATCGCCACGCCCAGACCGGCCACCGTAGCGACCAACGCCGCGGCAATACCCGGCGCGATGGCGTTGACGTTGACTTCGCCGCTGGCGGCGATGGCGGCGAAGGTAATCATCACCCCGACCACGGTACCCAGCAAACCCAGGAAGGGGCCGCCGGAGATGGCGATGGTCAGTAACACCATCAGCGAGTTGAGTTTTTGCAGTTCCCTCACCAGCACGCCGTCCATCGACGCCTTCACGGCATTCAAAGCCTGAGCGGACAAAACATGGTCGGCGCTATCGGCACCCACGCCTTTCGGCAGACGCTTGTTCATTTCCTGAACGCCGACATGATAGATACGGTAAATGGATGAGCCGGCAAAGGCAGCATGGTTGCCGGTCAATGACAGCAACAACGGCGATTCGTCGAAATCCTCTTCGCCCTCCTCGCTTTTATGATCCAGATTGGTGATGTTATCGGCGCCCAACTGGCTGAACGCTGCTTCAAATTTCTTGTTTTCGCTCAGTGTGCGGCTCAGCACGATAGCCTTGCTGACCATCACCAGCGTACTGATCACAAACATCACCCCGAGAATGCCGATGATGACCCAGCCGTCGATGGTGACGTTGTTCAGCGTCGAAACCAGATAGGATTCGCCGCCCTCTTCGCTATCCGGCGTAGCGTCTTCGCCGTAACTCAACAATGTAGAAGCCTGACCTTGCATCAAGGCGTTGAACTGCAAAGCATTTTGATCGCGCGCAACTTTGGCGATGCCAAATTCGTCGATCGAGCCGACCAAGCCCCGAGTACCATCTACGGCCGAACCGATGCTGATATCCCCTAACAACGACGTCACGCTGGCCGGCAAGATACCAACGGCCTTGCCGTCTACATATAAGGTAAAGCCCGTGGCACTGGCGGCAACCGCCAGATGCTGCCAGCCGGCCAGATTAAGACCCACCGGACTGACCAATTCCTTACGGTTCACTTCCAAGACCGGAGACTGGCCTCTAACCGATAAAATCATGCCATCGCGCTGAAATACCACGCCGTCGCCTTGCGCCTGATCGATTTTCACCCACGCCGAAACCGTCCAACCAAAATCCACGGCCATCTGTATCGCCGGGGTTGCGGAAATCCGTATGGACTGACTGCCGTCGAACGCGGCGGCATCGCCAATCGCACCGCCTTCCATGCGGGTATTGGTCGCCGAAGCCGGCTGGTTGGCATATGCCGTGGCATCCTTAACTGCATCGGCTTCGAAATGATAAGCCACTGCCTGCGCGACATCGAAGATACCGCCGGCGTCCTGTGCATCGACTGCTTTCTGGTTGCCGTAATACATCCAGATCGCCGGTTCGCTGTCGGCGGCAATATCCTTGGGCAGTTTTACCCAAATCAAGGCCATTTCGTTGACCGCATCGATTTTCTCGATGAAGAACTTTAAGGGAGTTTTATCGTCGCTGGACAGAAAGCGCAGATCCTTGCCCTTCTCGCCCAGGTCCATGAAATAGCTGAAATTGCCGGTATGCAAACGCACCAGCACCAGCGATTCGCCGGGAATTTTCACGCCGTCTTGTTGTAGCTTTTGCGCGTCTATGCTTATTTTCTTGCGGTAGCCCCACTCGTCGTTCCACCAGGCATTTGCCAGCGCCGGCATCATCAATAGTGCAGCCAATAACCAAGCCATCCGTTTCATGTTCACTCTCAAATCAAAATTTATTCGAGAATTATCACAACGGTTTTTTACATGATTATGACGATGCGAGAATTTATGGATAAAAACGATTTAAACCGGACTGTCGGATCGGCAAATCGCTATGCAACAACTAATTTGTCCGGAAACGGTCAAGCGCCACTTAAACGGCAATGCCCATTTTATTGAGGCCGAAGCCGTCTATTTTTTATAAGGAGGTGGAGGTTGGCCGGTAAATCAGAGCCGTTCCATGTTTTGAAGTGTCTCGTGTTCCAGGGCGGCGCCCACGTCGGAGGAGCTAAATGCAGTAAGTGCGCCAATGAAAAAATAAAAGAATTAAGATTGTTTGCTAAAACCTTAAACGGCCCGAAGCTTCAAGACGAGCCATTGCGCGCTCGCCTTGAAGCCATCCGACTATGGTACCGACAAAAACCGGCTATTTTTTCGATCTATCCGGATCAATTAATTGGATGTTAAACCGCTATTCGCCAAAACCAAGCACTTCCACGCTCAACATGCCCAATACCGCATTTTTCATCATTGCGCTTTTCTCGTTATCGGGCTTGTTAACTACCGAGCTTTCCGCGGCCTGACTGACACCGGCAGTCATATTGCTGGTGCCGGTTAAACCGGCCGCCACGCTGCCGGTAGACGCAACCGGCACACCGGTACCGACACCGCCAACCTGAATGTTGTTAGCGCCTATTACCGCTGTTGCCACAAGAAACACATTATTACCGCCGATACCCGCTTCACCGGCATCAATCACGCCTTTGGGAGCGAACAAATAAACATCGCCTGGCTTCGAGGTGAGCGAACTGGCCGCAGTACGAATACCGCTACCGGAAACGATAGGCGGAAATTTATATTTCAGATTACCTTTTGGATAACTTACTTCGGCCGGCGGCACCGCAATCACCGATTTAGCACCGCTACCGGCATCGATATTACCGTTGGAGGACCAAACCGTAATATCGTCGCCACCCAAGGCGAATACCCTCGATTGGTTAACCAGAAAATCGCCACTGATTACCGCATTTACAGCACCGTCCCACTTGGCAACGATGCCCAGTTCCGATGGATCTTTACTACCGTTAAAGGACACGGCCAAACCGGCATTGATCTTGCCGCCCGGCACCAACAAATTGATATCGCCACCGTCCAGGGTTTGAATTTTACTGAAGAACAGACTCAAATCACCGTCCCACTGAGTACCCGGAAACAGGGTTTCTATCGCAGCAAAGCCAGTCTCGTTGCCAAGCTTGCCGGAGCCGGCGGAAGCTTTACCGGATTCCCTGATTTCGCTCATGTAAACCGGCAGAATCAGTGCATTGAGCTGCGGCTCTATCGCCAGATACTCTTCGGCCCGCAAGGATTTAAACCCCGCCAACGCGTCACCCGCAGCCAACTGGTCATTACCGGAGCGCTGGCGCATAAAATCGGTAATCAAGCCGGAAACCTTTGCAAAATCGGCCGCATAAAGCTCGCTACCTTCCAGATACTTGCCGATGAATGCCGCATAATCCGGATTGCCGCCATTCAGGCCGCTCATCACGGTGATGCTCGCCCCTTTATCCGATGGCCCGGAACCAAGAACAGTCGTCGACAAACCACCCGATGCGCCCAAATCGAAATCACGGCCGGTTTTTACCAATACTTCGCCGGCACCCGATATTTTGATTTGTCCGGGATTGCCATTCAATACGCCATCCGGGCTTCTTTCACTGGTATAAAACAGATCGCGTCCGACTTCAATCAGCGAAGTATCGTCCAAGTTGGCATGTTCGACATTTAACAGCACATTGCTGAAATCGCGGCCGGTGTGAACCAGCACTTTTTTAGCCAGACTAAACTGGATGTTTTTAATGTCGCCCTGACGCGTAACCAAACGCGCCGGCTCTTTATCGCCGGCATGCACCGGTGTCGTGGCGTGTACCAAAGTATCCAGGCCGAATGGGCTGATACGGGCCACCGCGTCGCTCATATTATTACGCGCTAGGGGCGACAAGGCTGTTGGCAATAGCCCCCGATCCGCATCCGACATGCCCAAACGGATGGCATCGCCTTTTGAGGTGATGCTCTGTTCCGCCAGCAAATTCAGTTCCGCTTGTGGCGAAGGGAACAAGATAATTTCGTTATCCAGAATCACGCTACCGCCGAAAGCAGTGGCCTGCAAGCTGCCCGGATAAACAGCCGCCAATGTTGCCTGGTTGCTTTCAAAACCGAGAATCTCGCCTATCTTGCTGACATCGGCCCCCAGATGCACATTACCGGACAACGATCTGGCCACCACTGCGCTGGCATCGCCATAACTAAAGAAATTGGTATCGCCCGGATGCAGCATCATCGGATCGGAAACCCCGGTCAAGCTCAAATCCTTCTTAGCCTGTATTTCAATATGCGCATCGCCCATCACCAATTGCGGCCCTGCCGTGAACTGGCTACCGCCCTTGATCGCGCCGTCGGCAACGATACTGCCTTGACCCTGACCGAGATAATAGGCGCCACCGGCCACATCGCCACCAGCCCGGACATGCATTTCGCCACCACCTTGCACGTCCACCTGATTCGTCAGAAAGCCCAGCGTTTCGGGGTTATTGGCATCGAAAGCCGGTTGTCCGGTCTGCTTACCGGTGGTCGGCATCATCACAGACAAATCGGTGATATTGCCGGCCGCGCTGATCTCAACCTTGCCGCCACCGAACGAACCGACATTTTGCTGGAACGAATCATTGTTCAATACCACACCCCAGGTAGTAGGTGTTTTATAAGCGGCGGTATCGATTTTTATATCGTCATAAATCAGCGCCTTAACCTGAGCCGGCAAAGAGTCCTTATAGGCCGCCAGTGCGGCTATGTCATCCTTCAGACTATCCAAATTACTGGCCACTGACACCAGATAACTGTCTTCTGAACGCCCCGCATCGCCCTGCTTGATCATCCAACCATCAATAAACTGGTTAGTATTGATGGCGCCTTTAATGTCCCTACCTGCTTTCAGAGAAAGATTGCCACCCGCTACCGGATAATCGGCATAAGGGAGCGCGGTTATCGCCATAATCAAATCCATGGTGCCATATGGATTGACATCCGTCGGCCTACCGGCGTTATAAACAGTTGAAGTTTGATCGGTAAATTCGATATCGCCGCCCGCCACCAACTCCATGTCGCCGGTTCCTGTGCGGACCTTGACGTTGGAACCGATAATCAGGTTCGCCGCCGCCGCAGTCGCCGTAGGATCGGCGCTGCTTAAATCCGCACCCGCTGTTAAACCGTAAGACCAGGAATCACCATGTTGCAGCATGTCGCTGACAGGCAAATCACCTATCGGCGAAGTTAAAACACCATCCTTAAAGCCATCGGAAAGCGATTCGTTCAAGGTAAACATACCACCGGCTCTAACCACCAGATGACCCGGCATATCGCTTAATCCAGTGCCCTCGTTATACCGCCAATCGGCAAAATCCCATTTATCAACCAAAACCAGATTACCGTTGTAATCAAGCTGCACGCCTGCTTGCAAACGAATACCGCCACCCAGCGCATCGGTCACACCTTGCATGTTTGCCGCCGTCATATAGGCATCGGTATCGGCCTTGATGGCATCAATCTCGGCACGGGTAATGAACCCATTGTTATCGGTGTATTTCCGAACGCCTTCCGCATAGAATTTTTTGGCCCCCCTTACCGTTCCGGCAATTGGCTGAACTTTAATGCCGTTGCCATTCCGCAAGGCGCGTAGCGTGACTTTACCGCCTGTCTCCGCCGCGGCCCCGCTGATGTCGATCAACGAACCCGCTTGAAGATCGATGCCGCTGGCATTGTCGTTATCGGTATCGACCGAAGACAACAACACTTCGCCGCCCTTAACACCTTTGGCAGTCAGCTTGCTGCCATTTTCCAGCGTGATGCTATCACCTGCATATAATTGGATCGATCCGCCTTCCGCCGTACCATCGGCATGAATCTCACCCGCCAAGCTCATCACCCCACGATCTGCCACCAAATTTACGGTTCGGGCATTAATCGTCGAATCGGCGGATTGCACAATGTCGGCTTGACGCGTGCGGAAATAAATCGATTGATTGACGCCGGCATCGTTCAAAGCCTTCATCAAGGCATCGAAATCGGTGCTTGCATCGAAGTGCGCCACATCAATAACAGCGCTACCTGCCGCCGCCTGCAGCTGTCCCAGCAAGATAACCGACTGCTCGGGGGTTTCCAGCGTCAGTTTGCCGCCCTCCGCATTGCCACCGCCGCTATCCATATCGACCACGGAGCCAGCCGCCAATATCACCTGGCCGTGATCGGCCACGGCCTTGAAATTACCGCCCGGCGTGTAATCGACCTTATCGGCAAACATTACCGCTCGCCCCGCCAAATCAAGGCTGGCTTTTGAGCCGAAATTGACATCGCCGACTAGCGCGTGCAATCCGAAATCGCCGGAAGGCAACAAGGCTTTGGTATTAAAAGCTATGGCATCGGCGATGACATTCATGCTGGCACCGAAACCACTGCTGACTGCCGCCGTAGAAGTTAAGCCGTTAAATTGAGCGTTGTAGCCGGAAGCATCGACTTTAAGAGCTGCGCCAACGTTAGCAGTCATTGCAGCCGTGTCTACATTCAAATCGGCGGCTACATTAAGGCTGCCATCGCCGACGGCCCTAAATTCTCGGCCGGCCTTGATGTTGACGGCATCGAAACCTTGAAGACCAAAATTACCATTGCCGATTTCGACACTGTCCGCCACTAAATCCAGTTGACCTTGACCATCGACAACTTGATGGTTGCCGGCATCGGCGGTATTTTGGAATCTCAGGCTACCGGCTTGTATTCTTGCTCTATCGTCCGCCCCGCCGTGACCCGTGAATCCGGCGGCGTTAATCGCCAGACGGTCAAAATACACGGCGTTTTGCAAGCCGTCGTCGCCGAACACGGCGTGTCCATTGCCGTCTACCTGACCGAGATTACCGTAAATACCGATGCTATTTCGAGCTGTCAACACCAACTCGTCCACTGAAAAATTCTGCAACTTGCTATTCGACAAGTTCAGCGCATTCCCACCCAGGTTACCCACCTCACCAAGATTGATGGTATTGGAGCCCAGATTCAACGATCCCCCCTGCATATCAATTTCGCCGAGCAATTGCGGCGACTTACTGGCATCCAGCAGCATCGATTCAGAAGCACTCAACTTCGCGCCGGCGGCAACCCGCAAATCGCCTTTATTACCCGGCGTATTGGTTCTATTCAAAACCACCTGTCGATCGCCGGAAATCCGCAGCAACGCACCGTCGCCGCTGATATTCAACACGCTATCGCCACTGTTGACCCGGCCACTCGCCGCCAACTCCGCCCCACCCTGCACTTCGACCAGATCGGTCGCTGCCGCAATCATGTCGGAGACATGCACTTTGCTCTCGGCAGAGAAAATCACTTGTTGCGCAGTCACATCGACGTCGGTTTCACCGGTTGTTTTATTGCGGTTACGCGTACCACCCAGCATCAAGCTGTCGATTTTTAACGCACTCAAATCGTCGGCGATAATTTCCAGGGTACCGGCTGCGGGCGCGGCACTCAACTGCTTAACCACCTGGATTTTATCGGCGGCGATGTCCATTCTCGCGCCTCTGCCACCAGTTGCCGCATCCACCAAAAATGTGCTGTCCAATACCAGTTTATTCTGGGCACTGATGGAAATATGGCCGCCATCGTTCGGCAACACCGGAGCCAACGTTTCGTTTTTCAGGGCTTTTGCCGCATAAAACTCGTTAGCGGTATTTCCCTCATATTTCGAGCGTAACCGAACATCCGCACCGCTTTCGATTCGGAAACCACTCCAGCGGGCATCGCTGGTACCGCTCCCCGCCACGGTTTGATAACCGGCCACAACCGGTAAACCGCTCGTGGCATGGGTTGTCAGGGTTTGATCCTGGGTTTTAGCTTGCGGCGTTACCAAAAACGCACCGGGCAGCAAAGCATAGTGGGCCGGCAATATCGTATATTCACCGGCAGGCAGAGCATCGGTACCACTTAAGTAAACCTTACTACCCAACTCGATACCCGAACCGGCAGATTCATAATGATCATAGGGCGCCAAATCGGAGCCCAAATTAGGTATTACCGCAAAACTACCTTCGTAAGAAGCACTGCCAGGTTGAAGATAATCGTAGGAACCGCCGGAACCAGCCTGAAACTCGTAACCGTAAAGATTGCCGCCGCCGGAAATATCGACTGTGCTGCCCTCGGCCAGTATTACTTGGGGCGCTTGTAGAACCAGTTTTTTCTCGGGTGGCGCGTTAAACAGCAGGTTACGGACAATATCCAACGGATACAGCCAATCGAGACCGCCTACCGTCACCCCGAATGGAATCATTTGATCCTTGGCGGACACCGAGGTCAGACTGTTTTTAGCCAACGTTAGCGTTTTGCCGGCTTTTAAATTAATGGTACCCAGCGGCGCCTTAAGCACGCCGGCCTGATTGATCACCGGCGCTTCAAAACTCAGTTCTCCGGCGGCCGACAGTGGCGATTTATCGGTATTAGTGCCGCTAATATTGATTTGTCCATTCGGATTGTTTTTAACCGCAAAAGTGAATTTGCTCAGCGTGGTCGGATAGATTTGGCTGGCATGCAGGTTAAGATTGGCGGCGGCGACCATCGAGCCTAAAAATTCGCGTTGCGATCCGGAACGGATGCCGACGGTGCGCAAGTCGTGGGCACTGTTAAGATCGATCTGCTTGAAATTATCCCAGCGTGTAGCGCCGAACAACTCAATCCATTGGGCATTAGCCTTGAAATGCCCCGCCCCGGCCACCGGTAAGTCATTGACTTCACGCTGTTGTGACGAACCCATGCGCAACAGGGCGGTATTCAGATGGACCGATCCGCTTGTAGCGCCGTTCATGCTCGCCCAACCGATCTTGGCGGCATCGAGATCCAGACGCGCCCGAGTAGTCAAACTCACATTACCTTCAAAACGAATCTCGTTGGGAGTAGATAAACGCACATCGCTAAAACCGCCCGCTTCCAACGCATTGGCTGCCACTACCGCGTGGCCATTGAATTGGTCGGGAATATCTTCACCGAATCCGACGCCAGCGGCGATTAATTGCTGTTGAGCCTCCCTGACATGTATCAGCAAGGGATTGTTAGGAAATGCGACCGCCGGTTCTGCCGGAGGCTGGCGACGGCCATTGTCGAACGCCAACGAAAAACGGCCGGCGCGTGTCGAACCGGAACCCGCCAAGCCTCGCAGGGTGCCGTCCAGCACGGCGCCTTCCGCTACCGTGATGCCGATACTACCTGCATTGGAGGCCACATCGACCGGCACAATCGTCGTACCGGCTGCGCCGGCCTTAGGCAAATCGAGAACCCTATGAGTACCGGACACATCGACCAACGAGCCTTTTTCGGCAATCAGGTAACCTCTTTTCAGATCGAACGTCACCTGACCGCCATCCAGCACCTCACCAGTTCGGCGACCCAGTACGTCCGCAGGCTTCATTCGCGTCGTGCCTTGCGCCAGCAACTGCGCATGCGCTCCCAAACGTATGCTTTGCGACGGATCGTATTCGGACCCCGCTAGCGGATTGATGGCTAAATTGATCTTGCCGGCAGGCGTTTTAATCACGCCATCGATATAAATTCCGCCCAGCGCGGATGCTAAATTTACGGTCGACTGCTTATCGGTAACGATAGAACTGCCGGTTGCAAGCGTAACATCGGTATTACCGGTCAGGCTTAATTGGAAAGGCTGACGCAAGTGCTCCGGCAATAATTCGAGATTGGCAAAATCGCCAATGGAACTACCCGTGGCTTTTTCCCTGAAATTTCCATCAAGCACCCAGTTTGTGGTGTTAAGATCCAAATTCGCATCCGAACCAACCCTCACGCCTTCAAAGTTGCCAACCAGGTTGATGGCTCCGAAACTCGTTTTCGGATCGAAGGCAAAATGACCATTAATCACCGCCAATGTTAAAGGATCGGCGGTTTTAGGCACGCCGGTACCGAGAATAATCTCTCCGCTATTCAACGTTAAGCTGCCGCCCTTGCTCAAAGATGCCGCCGAAACCTCGCCATCCAGGTGCAGTGTCGAAGCAACACCGTTGCCTACCGCGGCCAGTTCGATTTTGCCGCCCTTACCGGCAGTTATCCTGCCATTCTGCGCCAGTCTAGCTCCGCCATTGGCGCTTAGCTTCGAACCGGACCGCAAAAACAAATCCCCCGTAGAACGCACCTTGATGGAACCGCCGTCCAGATACAGCGGATCAAGCGGGGTTGCCGCCAAACCTTTCTGTAAATCGTTGACCCAGCGACCGGAAACATCCAAAGCCGACGAGCCACCCAAATTCACGTCCCCTACTGTTTTATCGGGAACAGTCAAATTGATCGTACCACCTTCAACATGAACCTGGCCCTGCACATCGATTCCAATGGCTTGCACTGAAAATTCGCCACCCGGCGCCATACGCACATCGGTGCCCGCGACGACCTTAGCCTGTCCATTGGTTTTAACAATCACATGCTGAACACCGGAGCGATTGGTCAGATCGGTAGACAGCACCAAGGGTTGTAACTTGTTATTGGCGGTTTTAGGGAGTGTTGCTTCCAGGGCAATGGCGAGATTAGTTTTTTCAGTCTGGAAACGTACTTCCTGAAAAGCAGTGACGAATGCGGACGAATCGAACACAAAACTGCCGCCATCGGGCCTGTCGCCCGGCAGACGCTGATATCGTCCCGTGTCGGAACCGGCGGATAACTCACCATTCCAGGCCAGACCGGGCGACTTGATATTGATGGTACCGGCCGATTTACCTTCCCGATAGCCTTGTTCGAATTGACCTTGGCCGAAATTCCAGACTCTTTCCACTCCCCATTTTTTGTGGACTTCCTTTACCACGCCATAAATGGCGGCGTAATGTTCATTAGGATCGGCGGCGCTGATGTCGACAATCCGCCCATAATCGGTCAGCAACTTGGTACTAGTGATGTAGCCATCCTGATAGTCGACCGAACCGCCGGAAATATCGATCTTGGCACCGTCGTTGATGATGACATCGCCGCTGGACGTCAGGTTGATTTCACCGCCGCCACCCAAACGCTCATCAATACTGCGCGCCACTCGGGCTTGGGCGCCGCTGGTATCGACAATCTTGGTATTCTTGCGCAGATCGACCCTGATGGTTTCGCCTTTCAAAACGCCTGTTTTTTGCAAGGGCGCATCGCGCAACTCGTAACTTTGTACGGAAATCTCGCCGACATTGCGTTCCATCGGCGCAATCACGCCTTTGTAACCCGACACATCGATCAATGCATCCTTAGCCACGTAGATGCGGCCCGATGTGCCCTCATTCGGAGAAGCCAGATTATCGGTTGCGGTGATATCAACCTTGCCGCCAGGCACGACGATGGCCGAATTGGATTTCAGCTCGACGGTATGGGCATGGGCTTCGAGATAGGATTGAGGCTGTTTTTTGTCGTCGATGGCGATGACGCCGTCATTCTCGGCGACGATTTGCGTAACGCTGCCTGAACCAAACGTCAATTTGGCTTTGGTTCCCAATCCGTCATTGTTATCGGCATCGCGAGTGGTTTCGGTGGCTACCAGCTTGCCTTTGTCCGGGTCCTTATCCGCAGCCAGCCCCAACTCTTGAGCCACCAGCCGAATGGAGCCATTCACATTTACCGAGGTCGTGGCACTCACACGACCTTGCTGATTAACCGCAAAGCCGGCCATCGTGATGTTACCTTGCCTGGCTAGAATATCGCCCATATTGGACACTTTGCCGCCGGTGTTCACTTCCACCACCAGGCCAGCAAAAGGGCTATCCTTGTCTGCTTCTTGCAGATAGACCTTGTCCTGGCTGGCCGCCAGAATGATTTGTCCATGTTCTTCAGTGGACAGCGAACCTTCGTTTTTTATCTTCGGCGCGACGATGATGATCCGACCGGCCTTGTCGCTATGAATTTTGGCACCGGCCTTGATCAGAATCTCGGATGTCTTGGGATCCAGGGTATCGCCCGGCTGCATGCCTTCAATCACCAGCGCGGCGTGGCCGCTTTCATCGAACACCTTGGTAATGCCGCGATTAAAGGCCTCATCGGTAATATTCAGGGTGCTGGCCATGAAACTATTGGTATTGACTACCGAATGCTCGCCAAACACAAAACCGTTCTTGTTATACAGATAGACCTGGCCATTGGCTATGATCTGACCGAAAATCCGGCTGGGATCATGTTGGCCGATGCGGTTAAGCGCAATGGATGAACTATCGGGCTGCACGAATCGCACAGTGTTTTCGCGACCGACGTTAAAACTTTGCCAATTTAGAATAGCCCGATCGGTCTGCTGATCGATGCGCAGCGTGTTGCCGACAATCTGGCTGGTAGCCGCGCCGGAACTGACCCAACCTTGACCGGGCACCGGAATGGGTAACTCGGCATAAACAGGGGCAACCGAACCCGCCAACAGCCCACCGGCTATCACTACCCGCACGCCGGCTGCGAGGGGCTTTAACCTAAAATAATTATCCGATGATTTACGTGCGGTCGCTTGCTGCCTGTTAGACATGGTTGTAGCCTTTGTCAAAAATAATTAACAAATAAATATGTGGCAACCCGGCTATCTTCGAATGAGACCCGCAGCTTTCCGCCCCCGCCTCGCAACGGGTTTAGCATTTACACAATAATATTTTTCATTCCCTAAAAATATAAGGAAAACTCACTGTTTTTAATAAAAAACCTCAAAAACTGAACACAATCAATTCCTGATAATTCCAGCCATATACTAATAAACCACCTTGCATTTAATACTGTACAAAAGTAGCACCCATAAAAATCAGAATATTTTTCCAAGAAAAATAAAAATTAAAAAAATATTGATTTTCAATAGCTTTTAATCAAAAACACAATTAAACAGAGAAGATAATACACGCAAACAAAACCAATTTTGTGCGAACTATTTCTCAAGATTTAACCGACAAAAATAAATATATAAATATTACAGTTTTATTAAAAATAAATTATTAAAACGAAAATAAGCATTGCCAGCAAAACATGCCAGCAATGCCTTTTATCTGAAAAGATTTTCAACTTAAAACAACAAGACAAATACCATTTATTAATTAAATTTTTACCATTCAATCTATAGATAATATCTAAACCCAACCCCTGTCAATTGCCACTAAAACTCTGTCGCAATATTGAAATGCAGACGCGGATCGCCGCTACGCACAGGCGCCAACGAGGTAAACGGAATACCAACATCAAAGGCGCCGCTCAATTGCTTCCATAACTGGAAATGCACACCGAATCCGCCACTACTGAGGAAATCGCCCTTGGAGTTACCCGGCAACGCATCCTTGATCCAGCCTTTACCGGCATCCATAAATGCCAGCAGCTTTAATTTGTTAACAAATTCCCAATCGTCTAAACCCAAATGCGGTGAATGCAGCTCCAGCGAACCGAATACGCCGTCATCGGCCAAGGACTGGGTTTCGAAATATCCTCGCACACTCTGCGCACCACCCAACGAGAACTGTTCATTACTAATCAACGGCGAATCGGCCGCCTGCCCTGCAAAATGACTAACCAGTTCCATGCCCAGCGGCAAATCGTGTTGAAACTTCAGATCGCCGGTCAGATACATATAATTGGCCTTGGCCAAGAAACGCTTTTCTTCAAACTGCTGCTGTTTATTACCGAGGCCACGCACCGAAAAATGCAAACCCAGGTCGAATGTCGTCATCGACTCTTTGCCGCGCAAGCTACCGCTGTACTGAGCCAAAAACGGCGCATAAGCGATAGGGGTTTTGATGCTGTCTGCCCCCAGGAGATTTAAATCTTCCTGAAAATCCTTGTAATCGACACCCAGCGTCGCGCTGTGAAAATAATCGTCCAGAGCCTTCAGAGGCTTGACCAGTCTGGCCCCGTAAATATTACCGATACCGATCACCGATAAGGCGCCGGCGCTGGCGATCTGCGAATTCGAAGAAGAACTGACCGCGTAAAATGCAAAGCGGGTACCGTTGTCGAACAGTGGCATCGCATAGGTGCCGGCCCAGACATCCACTTGCTTATTGTCTTCCGGCGACACCTGATACATCAGCGAGGCGCTATGCATTTCCTGCCAGAGATTGTCGTAGCGTAACGACGACACCAAACGCAAGCGGGTGGTCGACGAGGTATTGCGGCCGTTTAACTCCACCCGACCATGCAACGGCAGTTCGTCCTTCACTTTTAAATCCACTTCCAGCGTACCTGGCGTTTCCCCGGCGCGCAGCACCGGCATGACCTGCCGATCCGGGCTTTGGCCGGCCAACTCCGCCAACTGCTTCTGCATTTTCGGCAAATTGGGCACATTGCCTTCCGCCAGCTCAGGCACACCGGCCTTGATTTTGCCCAGCGAGAAATAGCGGGAATCCTTAACCCGCAAACGCGAAACTTTGCCTTCCACCACTTGCAGATAAACGACGCCGTTTTTCACATCCTGCTCGGGTATATCCACCGCCACGGTTTGATAGCCCTGGGTCCGATATAGTTCTTCCAAGGCCGAACGTGCCAATTCAACGTTGTCTATGCTCTTCTTCGGCCCCAAAAATGGATAGATGGTGCGCTCCAGCTGCTTCTTATCGATCAAGGTATTGCCCTTTACCCGCAACTCCATCAGATCGAAGGTCGCCGCCGGCTGAACTGTAGCTTGCTGTTGATTTGCCGCACCTGCCTCAACTTGAGCATTTTGAGTAGCCTCCTGAGCAAACGCATCGAATGCCACTGTAAAAATACAGCCTGCCAACCACCATAACGCCCGACCAGGCTTGACTCTGTTTACCTGCATGTAATCTGTCTTATCCGTATGCGCCGGTTTTCCCATCGAAAACCGTTAAACAGCTATTTTATGAATCTTGCGTTAAGCTTTTATGACAAGCCGACTATTACCCAAATAGACGCGAATTTATTCGCACTTAATCCACTGATATACGAATAAATTTGCACCTACAAAGCACTGCGCCGTAACCAAATCACACATTCCACCTATTACAAACGTAAAAAACCAGCCGTCCGAAAACGGCTGGTTTAGTTGCTTTTTGCGGTAATCCCTTACCGCATCAACCTCTTAAATGCGTTGCGCATTATTGAAGTTGAACACCACCAGTGGCACCAAGATTATAAGTAGCTGGTATACGGCAGTTGTTAACGGCTGCTGTAGTCGTGGCGTGGCTGTATGGATTAACAGGGTAGCTAGCTGCAAAATTACCATTGACTTCTGGAGCAAAGTTTTTAGGAGAAGCCAAGAAACCGCTAGCACCGAAAGTGTGTGCGTTAGTATTGTTCAGAGAAACGATGACGTTAGGATTGCTGGCAGCTTTGATGAATTCCTTAACAATCAGGTCTTCGCTGGTATCGAAAACGTGAGTTTTGGAATATTGGAAAGTCAACTCGGCCCAATCGTGGTATTTGCCTTTCGCGACGTTTTCCAGAGTTGGAGCTACTCCATCGATTTTGACGAAGCGCCAGTCTTCAGCCAGGTTGGCATTTTTCTCCAAACCTTGTATACCCACAGCCCAGCGAGCCCCTCCCGTGTAAGAGTTGTTGAAAGCAGTACCAATTGTGTTAACACCGGCATCCAGCTCTCTCAAGCACTCAGACAAATTGCCGGCCGAAGACATCGCATGCACTTGTGTTCCGGCCAGAAGTTCGTTTGTTGTACCAGTATCAGCGGCTGGCGCTGTAGCTGCTGTCGAGCAAGGATAGTTCAGGAAGTTGACACCCAATTGCGCCTTGGTACCTGAACCGTTAGTACGTGTACAGATGTGCAGCCGATCTTTAGCCGGTTTGTTGGCCACAACCGTGGTTGCAGTAAACAAATCACTGGCACCAATTTTCAGGTCTTTCCAGCTATCCACCTTACCTGCAAAAATGCTGGCAACTTGATCGCGGGTCAGGTTAGGTTGGCAAGCGGCTGATTCAGCAGTACCCGCCAAGCCGGTTGTGTAACCGGCATTGGTTGGGTTACAAGTGCTGGTTGCAGGAAATTGCGCTTCCTGCAAGGCATTACGCAATTTCAGCGTTGCGGCAATACCAAACACTTGGCCACCAGCGGAATCAACATTTAACAAGCTGATGTCGGTTGGGTTAACTGCCGAAAAACCGGCTGGGGTATTGACACCGCGAAATTGTTCAGGATCGACATCGGAAATACCGAAATCGGGAATATGCTTTTGGAACTGGCCGGCAGTCGTTCCTGAATAAGTACAGGTTGAAGTACTTAATACGCCGGCAGCCGGTGCGGGAGCAGGTACGCCGCAAACGGTAGGATCAACGTTCAAGAACTCGATTGACGCAGTAGCCGCGCCTTTCGCATCGTCAATGATAGGTGTCACACCGTAAGCTGAACCACCTAAGCTACGTTTGTAGATTAACAGGTTGGTTTTACCCCCGGCCAAGCCCACCAGTTGTGGGTTCAGCGGGTTCAGTGTGCAGTAGTATGCATTTTGATCCTTACCGCCGCCGTTATCCTTGAATTTGAAGATAGGCGCGGTTGAATCGCACATACGGTCGGCAGCAATCACCGAAGTACTGGTAGCCAAATGTTCAATGTAATCCAGGGCCGCGGAAGCGCCTGACAGATAAATTTCATAGGTATCGGCTGGGGTAACGACCACTTTGCCGGCACCGTCCAGAGTAATGGCGGCCTGTGCGGCACCACCAAACATAGCTGCAGCAATAGCAGCACCTAACATCAACTTTTTCATGTTTTCTCTCGCTTATTAAAAAATTGAGAACCACTCCCGCAATAATGCGGAAGTGGTTAACGGCTTATACGGCCATTGATTTACGACGGTTCAAACGCAGCACACCCATCAGACCGGCGCCGAACATCCATACTGCGGCAGGAAGCGGAACAGCGGCAACAGCAGGCGCGGCAAATGTCAAGCTGTTACCAGCCAGTTTCCATTCGCCTTTGAAAGAAACGAATACGTCAGTCAGAAAAGTAGGTGAGGCTTCGTTTAAGTCAATCGCACCCAATTGAAAGCCCACAGCTTGACCATATCCGGCCTGTAGATCTGTAGCCCAGCCCTGCCAAAGATTTTCTGCTCCTTGATGCTGGCCTGAGCCTGCTGATTCGCTGTCCAATACTAAAGTACTCAAGTTTTGCGCATTATTCACAACAACTTTACTGTTGATATCAATGGCGTGGTTTTGAATGGCATTAGCGGTTTGCACGCCGAACAAAACATTAGGATCAAGTACCAATGGCGCACCGGAAACAGCAGCCCCCAAATCAGCACTATCACCAACAGCAACCAAATATTTGATTTTGCTGATATTTGCGCCTGTGATGAAGTTTGTCCAGTTGCTCAGAGCAGACAAGTCAAAGTTCAGGCTATAGGCTGCATTATTGACGTTGGCAACCAGTTCGTTATAGGTCACACCAGTATCCAAAGTAAAAGTTTTACCTGTAGTGCTGTCATAAGCTGACAAATAAGCTTCGTTCAAGCCGCCTTTGTCATAAGCGATACTCGCATTAGCCGAACCAGCGCCTACCAACATCGCAGCCGCGATCAAAGTTTTAGCAAATTTCATTGTTGTTTCCTTATGTTTAAAAATTGAAAGTCTTAAATACACAAGGTGATAGCCCAGCCGTCTTGAATCCAACCTTGATTTCGAGACCTGAAGCTTTCCGTCCCCGCCTCGCGACGAGTTTGGCTTTTACACGCTTTTTCCTGCCCGACACTATCTAACAGATAAACAGCGCCGCTTTTCTCCCCGCTACCATTTTTTTATTCCCCGCCTACTCCCTAACCTCTTCCATACCCCACTCCCTATTCGTTCCATCCTTGTTCCCTAGTTACTCCAAATTCCTTGCCAACTTTTTAAATCCTGCTGGGCTTCAACTTGGTGCGAATTATTCCAGAGTCATTGCAAGGTTTGGGTTACAGGTCGGTTACATTCATCGAAAATGTAATACATCGGTATTACGTAAAGCGGAGCCATATGGCTGGCGGTGGGTGCAACAACGGGAAGAAGCACGTTATGCTTTTGAATGGCTATGCGAATAAGTATCTAAACCAGCCTAAGCAGCTTGACTATGGCTGGGGAACAGTCTTGATGGTGATTGACCGGAATATTTTTAAAGCCATGCGGCACGCAAGCCATTGCACTGGTTGCTGTTGCGAATGACACCGGCAAGGCCCGTCGAACGGCCGACAAGCCTATCCTGACACCAACAGGTTAACCCCCACCAACACCTTGGCATTCACCAAACCGTCGCCGGCCGCTTGCCTGTCCACATCGATCTGGATAACCGCCAAGCGGTGTTTGTCTTCCAGTACCGTTAGCCAAGCAATCAGCTTGTCGAAGGCTATGTTTTCCAGCCATAGCGTCACCTTGTCCGCGCCTTCCGGCTGTAGGCGTTTGATGGCGGGCTTGATCGCCATTTGCTGGCTGCTGCCGTCGATCACCGCCATCGGTGATTGACTTTCCAACTCCGGCGACTGCACTGTACCGACACCTTGCCCGCGCAACGCCGCCACTTCGCTGCCGACCTGACGCAAATGCCGGTAGGCCTGCTGTTGAGACTGGATTTTCTGTTGCAGTAGCAGGCTTTCCGCCGCTAAAGGCTGGTAAAACAGCAGGTAGCCGCCATACAGTAGAACCACGGCCGCGCCGCCGGCCGACAATAGTCTTTCTCTGGGCGACAGCTCGTTAATGCGCCGAAAAATCTCACCTTTCTCTAATTTCAAGCTGCGCCTCCACGCCGTTTGCACCGCTATCGGCGGATTGAATCTTTACCTGCAGATTGGTTTGCAATGCCTGTTTGAATTGTTCCAGCTGAGCAAGATCGGTTGCGCCGAGTTGCAACTGCAAACCGCTATTCACGAAACTCAGTTTCCGCAATTGCAAGGCCGGATTGTCTTTAAGACTTGCTCCGCACTGATACAGCAAACGCATGAAACTGCTGCCGGCATGACTGCCCTGTTTTTTTAACTCGACTAATTGCTGATCGGCCTGCGCCTTGACGTTGACGATGCGTTTCACGTCCGGGAAGGTCTGCTTGAATAAATCCAGGGTTTGCGACTCCAGCACGGCAAGCTGCGCCTGCTGTTGCCAGGTCTGATTCAACAGCGTGCCAAACTGCACCGCCAAGGCGATTGCCGCAATGCCTAGCGCCGGCAACCATTGTTGCCAACGCCCGCCGCCTTGCGGTTTAGGCGCGTAAGGGCCACCGAGCAAATTCAACCCCACCGAATCCTTGAAACCATTGGCAAAGGTTTGCAACGCTGTGGCGAACGGCTCTTCTATGGTTTCGAACGGCAAATCGGCCGGCACTTGCCTGGCCCAGACATGCAACGATGGGCTATCCAAACCGTCCTCGTTCAATTTGCCGAGAAATTGCGGTAAAAAGCCGGCTTCGATACCGCCGCCCTGCCATTGCCCGCTGCGCAGGATGGCTCGGTCTTGGTCGATCAACAGCGAGCAACTTCCAGGCTGATACGGCAAACACAAGGACTCGGGATAAATACCTTCCAGTTTGAGACCGGCTTCTTGAAAAAATCCTACGCAGGCTGCCAATTTCTGATGGGCAATAGCCGCGACCGCTACTTTGTCTTGCGGCTGCCGAACCCAGACCAGATGATAGTTATCCACATCGTCGGCCAATAAATCTTCCAGCGCGAACGGCAGTGCCTTTTTAAGCTGCGCATTGTTCTTAATCGGCAGTTCCAGTTCCAGCAACAGCACCGCCGATGCCGGCAGCAGCAGGATTACTGCCTTGTGCTTGGCCGCTTCGGCCAGTTCCCGCCAAGCACCGGATTGCGGCGCATGCTCAGGCCGGTCAAGCTCTAGCCATTCCAGTTGCTCCCGGCGGGTATCGCCGAATCTGACCAACAACCGCTCAGCCATGCGCCACACTCCCGCGCTGCCGTTTCACCAGCCTGACTTGGCCTTCCTTGCCACGCTGCATTTGCGATTCAAACACCAAACGGGTTTTGCCCATATCGATTTGCCCTGCTACTAAAAAGTGGTTACTGATCACGCTCAATCCGTATTTGCGGATAGCGGCATCGCTTACCGCTTCGTCTTTAAGAAAATCCTCAAGCTTTTCGAAGGGCTTGCCTCTGGCCCGGAACATCGATTCGGCCTGGTCGGCGCTGATGTCGTCGGCCAAGCACCGCAGCACCGTGGCGCTGGCGGTATTGACGTTGAGCGGCGCGTATTCGCTGACCGCATAGACATAGGGCCGTAATGTTTGATAGTGCTCGCGCGTCATGCCCTGCACCAGCAACAGTTCGCTGACGTCGGCAAAAGGACGGTTGCCGGCACGGTATGGCGGTTTCAGGCGGGTATAGGTTTCATCTTCCGCGCCATGCGGGTACTTGATTTCCATATTGCCGTCGATCCAGTCCAACATGGCATCCGCCAGCTCCGGCTTCATTTTCAGACTCGCCAGCAGGCGTTTCAGGCGCTTCAGGTCTTCTTCGCTGGTCTCGCCGTCGACCAATAAATTATTGAGATTAATGCGCCCCTGCAGATCCTCAATGCCCGCCTGCATCGTTCCTTCCGATACCGCTGTTTCCGGAAACGGCTTCGCCCAACTGTCGGCCAGACCATCGGATTTATTGTCCTTGCCGTCCGCCTGTAACCGGCTGTTTGCCCAGCTTTCCAGGCTATACAGATACTCCCAGGCCTGGGCGCTACGCAGCTGATTTTCGGTTCGGCGAATATCCATTTGCCGGGCAGTCGACATCGATACCACCGCCACCGTGGCGATGGCCAACACCAACATCACGGTGATCAGGGCAATGCCGTTTTGAGGCGGATGGACTTTCATTGTTGCACCAGGAATACCCGGCGGATGTCGCCCAAGCCCACCAGCGTAAAATTCAGCTCAACAGCCTTGGGCAACGCGCCACCCGCAGCCGGCCAGCTTGTGCCCCAATCCTCGCCATAAAAACGCAGCTCAATCCTTTCCGCATTCAACATTTTCTTGCGGCGGGATTGGCTTTGCTGGGTTCGGTCGAGTGTGGTCCACACCTGCCGGTACAGCGCACCATCTTCAAGCCGGTAACTGATCCGCTGCAACTGGCTGCGGGCCAATGCCGACGACCAATCCGGCACGCTGCGAGTGAAGGTCAGCAAGTCCTCGCCGTTACCGCCGATGAACGCCGGTTGATCCGAGCCCAATTCGTCTCTGACCGGCCGCAGCGCGGCCTGTGCCAAATCTTCGTTCAGCAAATAGAGGGCTTGTTGTAACTGGGCAATGGTTTCGGAGCGTTTCGCGGTGCCCTGTCTGGCATCCAATACCGCGCTCAAGCCCGCATAGGCCATGCTCGCCATGATGGCGAACACCGCCATGGCTATCAGGATTTCCAGCAGCGTAAAGCCGCGACTCGCTTCGACTCCGCTCGGCGCACGGCTTGTTTTAACGGCCTTGGTCATGAACCCGCCGGGAGGTAACTGACCAGGCCGGCATATGGCGATTTATCGCCTTCCAAAAACACCTCGATCCGGTAGCCGAGGACACCACCACCCATGGCCGGCATGGCATCGCGTTTGGCTTGCCAATACCAGCGCCGGCCGGCCATGGTCTCCCAGCCATCCAGGGTTTCCGGTTTTTCCTTGTCTAGCCGCAACTGCACAGCATGATTGGCGGCGATGGTCGCGGCGATGGTTTTGTTTTCCAGATACCAGAGATTTTTGGTGTTGTCGGCGGTGATCTTGATCAAACCGGACATCAAGATGGCCAGCAAAGCCAGGGCAATCAAGACTTCCAGCAGGGTAAAGCCGCGCGAGCCGCTCATCCTAAAATGAGCAGTCGATACTTGTGTTGCGAAATCCCGCCCACCCTTCGACAAGTTCGGGGCGAACGGAATTTCGCAATACCCAACCGATGTTTTTAAGTTCATGGCTTGATCGCGACGTTAGCCACCGCCAAGCCTTCCTCGGCGGTGTTGGCAACGATGTACAGGCTGTCGCTATCCTGTTGGGCAATGCCGATCCGGAAGGCTTCGGAGGCGCCGTCGGGCGCCAATATGATTTGCGGCTCGGGATGAACAGTGCTGCCGGGACGCTTGTTTAAATACACGGTTTTTTCATCCAGTTTTAGCGTCAGCTGCATACGCGCATCCAGTGTCCGTGCTTTAAACAATTGATCGGCGGTTTCGGGCTGCCATTCGTCTTGTTGCAAGGTCAAAAACCGGTAGCCTTCGCTAAACAGCTCAACCGCGATGCCGTCGCCGCGTATCATCGCTTCCTGTTCCGCCAGTTCCAGCAGCATGGCCAAACGTTCCGCTTCCAGTTGCTGCTGCTTGCTTCGGTCGGCATTGCCCATCGCCAGCATCGCCATGCCGCTCATCAAGCCGATCAGCACCATGGCGATCAACAGTTCGATCAGCGTAAAGCCTTGTGCTTTCAATGCGGCGCCGGACAACTTTACTTCTGCCCCCAGTTGGTGATGTCGGCGCCGGCTTCGCTGCCGCCTTCCACGCCGTCGGCTCCGAAGGAATACAAGTCGAACTCGCCGTGAGCACCGGGCTGCAGATAATAATAAGCTTTACCCCAGGCATCGGCCGGCAACTGATCCAGATAGCCGCCCTGCTTCCAGTGCGCGCCTTGCGGCAAGTTGGCCGGTTTGTGGACCAGGGCTTCCAGGCCTTGATCGGTGGTCGGATAACTGAAATTATCCAGGCGGTAGAGATCCAGCGCGGCGGTGATGGCGCGAATATCCTGCAAGGTGCGGGTGGCACGGGCCTCATCCGGCCGGCCCATGATCTTGGGAACGACGATGGATGCCAATATCCCCAGAATCACGACGACGATCATCACTTCGATCAGGGTAAAGCCTTGCTGTTTTTTTGTGGTCATAACGGTACAAAGTAGTTTGGGTTAATGCACCCCCTTGAGGATGCGGTGCAATAAATATTATGTAGGTTGCGCCCTCTCCAGCAGGAGAGGGATTTGTGCTTCGCGCTGAATAGTTACAGATTAAGAAGCCAACGTGACAAGCGTATGACAAGGGCAATACCACTATCGAATCAGCTGGTTCATCTCGAAAATCGGCAACAGAATCGCCAGCACGATGGTCAGCACCACCAGCCCCATGAACAAGATCAGCGCCGGTTCGAACAAACCCATGGTCAATTCGGTGAGCGCTTGAATGTCCCGTTCCTGATCGTCGGCGGCGCTTTCCAGCATGCGCGGCAGCTGGCCGCTGGCCTCGCCGCTGGCGACCAAGTGAATCGTTACCGGCGGAAACAGGCCGCTAGCTTCCAGCGCCTTGTTCAGGCTCTGGCCTTCGCGAACCCTGACGGCGGTGTTGGCCACGGCCTGCTGCATGGCATTGTTGGATAGCACCTGGGCGGAAATTTTCAGGGCTTCCAGCAATTCGACGCCGCTATTGGTCAGGATCGCCAGGGTGCGGGTGAAACGGGCGGTATTCATGCCCTTGGAAAATCGGGCTGTTAAGGGCATGGTCAACAAGAAACGGTGAAAGGCCATGCGCGGTTCCGGCTTGCGCAGCACCAGCTTGGCGGCAATTGACAAGGCGATCACCATCAACAGCAGAATCAAACCGTTGTTCTTCAGAAAATCGCTGCAACTGATCAACGCCTGGGTAATAGCCGGCAACTTCCCGCCCATTTTGTCGAACACGCCGGTGATTTCCGGCACCACATACGCCAACAGTCCGATCACCACCAGCAAGGATACCGACGACAGCAACACCGGATAAATCATCGCCATTTGCAATTTGCTGTAAAGCTGGCCTTTGTCGCTTAAATAATCGGCCAGTTTTTCCAGCACTTGATCGAGCTTGCCCGACGATTCGCCGGCTTCGATGGTGGCGCGGTACAGCGGCGGAAAGGTGCTGGGAAAGGCTTGACAGGCAATCGCCAGACTCTGGCCTTCCAGAATCCGGCTTCTGACCGCCAGCAGGATACGCCGGGCTTTAGCCGACTCCAGCTGCCTGGCGATGATGCCCAACGCCTCGTCTATCGCCAGGCCTGATTTCAGTAAGGCCGCCAGCTGCCGGGTAATATGGGCCAGATGGCGCATACCAATACGCTGAGACATTAACGGGGACTGGTTGGCGTGTTCTTTTTTATGAACTTCCTGAATCTCCAGCAGAGTCAAATCCTTACTCTTCAACTGCTGGCGGGCGCTTTTAATAGTGTCGCTGTCTATGGTGCCTTTGACCGATTTGCCCTTGGCGTTGATGGCCTGATATTCGAAGACAGCCATGTTTGTCAGTCCTTCAAAGTGATGCGGATGGCTTCGTCGAAACTGGTTTCGCCGCTCAAAACTTTCTCCAGCGCGCTTTGTTGGATGCTGCGCGAGGACAGCCGCGCCTGCCTCTCCAGTTCCAGGTCGCCGGCACCGTCATGGATCAATTGCTGCATGGTGCTGTCGAGCAGAATCATCTCGAAAATGCCGGCGCGGCCCTTGTAACCGTGGTTATGGCATAGCGGGCAGCCTTGCGGCTGATAAACGGTGACCATTGCCTGACTGTCGCCGGCATAACCGAGTCGTGCAAGATCCCGTCCGGGAACCTGTTCAGCCTGTTTACAGTGCGGGCAGAGTTTTCGCAGCAGCCGCTGGGCGATCACTCCGACCAGGCTCGATGCCAGCAAAAAAGGCTCAATCCCCATGTCTCGCAGACGGGTAATCGCGCCGACGGCGGTGTTAGTGTGCAGCGTCGATAGCACCAAGTGCCCAGTCAAGCTGGCCTGCACGGCGATTTCGGCGGTTTCCCGGTCGCGAATCTCGCCGACCATGACGATATCCGGGTCCTGGCGCAGAATGGCGCGCAAGCCCTTGGCAAAGGTCATGTCTACCTTGCTGTTGACCTGGGTCTGGCCGACGCCGTCCAGGTAATATTCGATCGGATCTTCGACGGTGAGGATGTTGCGGCTGCGTTGGTTGAGCTGATTCACCACCGCATACAGGCTGGTGGTCTTGCCGGAACCGGTAGGCCCCGTCACCAGGATGATGCCGTGCGGCCGGGCGATCATGTTCTGGATGCTGTTCAGCTCATAATCCGACATGCCGACCTGTTTCAGGCTCAACTGGTTGGCCTGCTTGTCCAACAGCCTTAATACCACCCGCTCGCCGTGGCCGGACGGCAGGGTCGACACCCGGACATCGACGGTACGGCCGCCGATATTCAGCGAGATGCGGCCGTCCTGCGGCAGCCTTTTCTCGGCGATGTCCAGCTTGGCCATGACTTTAAGCCGGGAAATCACCATCGGCGCGAATTCGCGCTGCGGCTCGATGATTTCCCGCAAGCTGCCGTCGACCCGGAAACGCACCACCATGCGTTTTTCGTAGGATTCGATATGAATATCCGAGGCGTTTTCCTTGATGGCTTCGGTCAACAGCGCATTGATCAGGCGGATGATGGGCGCCTCGTCCTCGCTTTCCAGCAGGTCTTCCGGTTTAGGCAGATGCAGGGCCATGTCGGACAGGTCGATATTGTCCTGCATGTCGTCGACCATGCGTTGGGCATGGCCGGTTTTGTGTTCATAAACCGCCTGCAACAGGCGTTCAAACTCTTCTTCGCCGATCTGTTCGAAGCTCGCCGGCCTATCGACGAAGCGCCGCACCTCCAGCAAGGCAGTCGCCGAGGCCTTGCCATGGTAGACGATGCTGGCCGCACTTTCCGAGTATTCCCGCACGATCACGCCGTGGCGCTTGGCAAAGCCGTAGGCCGGCAACTTGCCGTTAGCCATGGCCGGCGAGGTTTCGTTATCAGTTGCCATTGCCGCCGGCCTGACCGTTATTGTCCGGAACCGCCGAATCGCTATCCGGCAAATCGTCCATCAGCGGCTGTTTCTGATCGGGCATCAACAGTACGCCGTCCCGATTAAACTCCTGCTGCTTGTCGCGAATGTAATTGTATTTGTCGTGAGTCAAGCCGGTGGACTTGCCCGCATCCCGGATGATTTGCGGGCGCAGGAATACCATTAGGTTTTTCTTGGTGATGGTGGTGGAGTTGCTTTGAAACAGATAACCCAGCCAGGGAATATCCCCCAGCAGCGGCACCTTGTCGACGGTCTCGGTGATGTCGTCCTCGATCAAGCCACCCAATACCAACACCTTGCCGTCATCCACCAGTACGCTGGTTTCAATCTTGCGTTTATTGGTCTGCAAATCGGCGCCGGTGGTACCTTGGACGACGCTGGATACCTCTTGAGCGACCTTCAATTTGACCGCATTGCCTTCGCTGATTTGCGGCAAAACCTTGAGTTTGATACCGATGTCTTCCCGCTGAATGGTTTGAAACGGGGTGCTTAGGCTGCCGCCGACGGAAGGCGTGTATTGCCCGGTCGTCAAGGGGATATTCCGTCCAACTATCATATTGGCTTCCTCGTTGTCCATGGTGACCAGCGATGGCGTCGACAATACATTGACATCGGTATCGTTGGCAAAGGCATTGATCAGGGCTTTCAATTCGCTGCCGGCCAGATAACCGATACTCAAGCCCTTGCCGACGGAAGAAATCATTTTTGGAATATCGAGACTGTTGCCATTCGCCTTGGCCGCCAGCAAGCCTTTTACATCGTCCTTGGTTTGCCACTCGACGCCTATGTTCTGCGACTTGTCGTAACTGACCTCGGCAATAATCGCTTCGATATGCACTTGGGCGCGGCGCACATCCAACTGCCTGACCACCGATTTCAGCGTCAGCATCAAATCGTGCGGGGCGGTAATGATCAGCGCATTGGAGGCCTCGTCGGCGCGAATATCGAAATCTTTACTGGTACTGGCCTTGGTCTTGGGTTTATCGGTTTTTTCTTCCTTTTGCGAGCCGACGCCGGTCAGGGTTTCCACCAGTTCCTTGGCCACCGCATAGCGCATGTAAATCACTTCGGTGTTGCCGGTTTTTTCTATCGGCGTATCGAGATTGGCGATCAAGGCCCGCAGTTGCAAACGCAGGTCGGGGTCGCCGCCGACGATGATGGAGTTGGAACGCTCGTCGGCCACCAAGGGCGGTGCGATCGCCGTGGTTTTTCCGGCGTTATTGCTGGTAATCAAGGTATTCAGCGGCTGAATCAAATCCCCGGCATTGGCATGGCGCAGATTGATGATTTCGATGTTTTGCACATCGCTCTTGTCTATCTGTTTGATCATCAACGCCAAGCGATTCACGTTGGCCGCGGTGTCGGACAAAATGATGGTATTGCTCTCCGGAACCGCCGCCAAAAAGGCGTATTGCGGCATCAGCGGCAGCAGGGTTTGCACCACCTGACTGGCGTCGACATGGTGTACCTGGACGATGCGGGTCAGTTGTTCGTCGCCATTTTGCGAATTGGCGCGTAACTCGCTCTCTTCGCCGTCCTGTTTGGCGGTGATGTTGGGAATAATCTTGACGATGTTGCCGTTGGGTACCGCCGAGTAACCGTGTACTTTCAATATCGACAAAAACACGTCATAGACCTGCGAAGCCTTCATCGGCGTGGAGGTGACCACCGAGATATTGCCGGTGATGCGCGGATCGACGATAAAATTCTTGCCGGTGGCGTCGGCAACGGTTTCGATCAGCGCCCGAATGTCGACATCCTTGAGATTCAACGAGAATTCGTCCTTTTCCGCCGCTACAAAAGGACAAAAAAGGGCCAGAATCAAGCCGATCAACAAACGTGTTTTCATGTGAAGTTTTTTACAAGGGAGGATTTTCGGTGGTTGCCGACGAGCCGGCACTATTCCTTTGCAGCGCCAGGAATTCTTGGCGATTGTTGTGCGAAAGCAAGACCCGCATCTGCTCTATGCTCCGCAAGGTCGCACCGCCGGGTAACTCGTCGCCCGGCCGGTATTTTTTTTGCTGACCGTCTTCGGCCTGGATGATGGCATAAGCATTTTCCGAGGCTTGCGATAACAGGAAGACGCCGAGCAGTTTCAACTGCAATTGGGTTTCCGCCACACCGGTATTGACATCATCATGGCTCAGGGCCTGCCCGAATAAATGCCAGTCGGCAATTTGCAGTAAATCCGGCTTGATATTGTCGGCGGTCTCGATACCGGCTGGCGAAGCGCTCGGGATCTCTTCAATAGGTTCTATCCCGGAGGTTCCGGCAAACACCGTAAACAACACATAACTTAAATAGGCAACAGCCAGAAAAGTGGCAATCCCTTGCAGAGCATTCCTTGCCGTCCTTAAATCGAAAGCCAATTGCGAAACATCCGTAAATTTCATCATGCCCGGATTATGCTGTAGAAATATGACTGTTTTATGACGCAAGCCCCCCGTACACCGCCCATCAAGCGCTAATAAGACTTTGCGTTAGAACCCCTCCGCAAATAATTTCGACAAATCCGGTTTCTGTTATAAACCTGTAACAAAAATGCTTTAGCCTTGTTAGCCCTGAATACCGGCTTTACTAGCCTGATTTTTTTGCACAAGCATGTGCACAAGGGATAAGCGTTGAGCGAGAACGAACATTTTTTAAACGACAAGAAACACATCGTTTCGATGCGACTGAATAATGCCGATAGGATCGCGGTGCGTTCGACAGCGGCGCGGCTATTCGTCCGAGAGTCCGAACTGTACCGCTTTGCGGTCTACCATCTGTTGAATCGGTTGCACAAGCTGCATGACGAATCCTGCACCGGCAGCGATCTACTGCCCTTGTTCCTGGAATTCAAGGAAGAGCTCAATATCCATTTGGGCTTGAAGAAGCATCAGCTTTTCAAGATTTTTAACGGCAAGAACACCGCGCCGGACAAATTTGTGGCGATGTCGGATATCGAACTGCTGCTGCTACCGCATCATGCGGTTCGCCAACGTTTACAGCAGACCAGCGATGCCGCCGGGCAAAGACAGTCGGGCACCGGCGCCTGGTTGAAATGCTATTTGCAGGAAAAATACCACCTCAACCTGGATGTTGACGTCGGCGGCGACGAAGACTAGGAAATTAGTCGATAGTTACCCCCGTTTTGGGAAAATGAGGCCTAAAAGCCTCGTCTCCCCAATATTAATCGTCTGCCAGCATCTCCGTCCGCAAATCGGGGGCGGCACTAACAAATTGCCGATGCCACTCGCCAAAATCCCCAGTCGCCAGCGGCTTGGCGAAGTGGTAGCCTTGTACTTCGTGGCAATGATGACTGGTCACGCATTCCAGCTCTTCGCTGCTTTCCACGCCTTCCGCCACCGTTTCCAGCCCCAGACTGTTGCCCAAGGCGATGATAGCCCTAACGATGGCTTCGTTGGCCGGCGTGGTTTTGATATAGCGAATAAAGGACTGATCGATTTTGATGCGGTCTATCGGAAACTTGCGTAAATAACTCAGGCTGGAATAGCCGGTGCCGAAATCGTCGATAGCCAGTTTGACACCCAGCGCCCTGAGCTCCATCAAGGTTTGTACCGCGTGTTCGGCGTGATTCATCACCACGCTTTCGGTTAATTCCAGCTCAAGATACTGAGGATCGATACCGCTCTCTTCTATAATCCGTTTAACGACCCGGCAAAATGCCTGCTGTTCAAACTGAACAGCGGAGATGTTAACCGCCATTCGGAACGCCGGCAGGCCTTGCTGTATCCAGCTTAGATGCTGGCGGCAGGCTTCCGTCAACACCCATTCGCCGATAGGAATGATCAAGCCGGTTTCTTCGGCGATGGGAATGAAAGTGGCGGGAGAAACCATACCCAGTTCCGGATGCTGCCAGCGCAACAGAGCTTCCACGCCGATCACCTTATGTTCCGGCAACTGGATTTGCGGCTGGTAAAACAGCGACAATTCGCCGCTTTCCAGCGCCATCCGCAGCTGGGTTTCCAGGCTCATCCGCTCGATATTGCCGTGATCCATCTCTTCCGAATAAATCAGATAAGCGTTGCGGCCGCGCTCCTTGACCTCGTACATCGCCGCATCGGCCTTGCGAACCAAACCGTCCACGCTTTGGTCATGTAGCGGATAAAAGGCCATCCCCATACTGGCGGTGATCTGGATTTCGCGCTCGAAGACCGGCATCGGTAGCCGCAGCTTGTCGGTAATATTGTCGACCACGATGGCCGCGTCGGATTCGCTGTCGATGTTTTGCAGAATAATCACAAACTCGTCGCCGCCCAGGCGGGCCACGGTGTCGCTTTGCCGCACGCAGGCCAGCAAGCGTTCGGCGACGATCCGCAACAAACGGTCGCCGAAACTGTGGCCCATGCTGTCGTTGATGAATTTAAAGCGGTCGAGGTCGACAAAAATCAGCGCCAACATATTCTCGTTGCGCATGGCATTCTGACAGGCCTGTTGCAGGCGGTCGTTAAACAGCAGCCGGTTCGGCAAACCGGTGAGTTGATCGTAATGGGCAAGAACATAAAGATCGCGCTGCCGGCGATGGGTAATTTCCTCCAGCAGCGCATGTCCGGTGGCCATGCCGGCATAGACGCCATCTTCCAGCACGATGAAGCCGTTGACCATGTGCCGCATGCCGGAATCGATGATGATTTGCGCGACATCGTCGATGCCGGCATTGATGTCGACGACGATGGGATTGATATCCATGATCTCGGTAATCCGCTTCTTATGCAGCAAATCGCGGGAAAACGGCCTGAGAAAGATTTCGCTGATCCGCCCCCTGTCCATGATACCGACCGGCGAGTAGTGCTGATCGACAATGGCAACCGCCGGCAATTCTTCGTTACGGATGAAATGATCCAACACCTCGACACAGCGGGCCTGAGTGGAAACCGGCTCCACATAGCGAAGCAAGCGCCTGACCGTCGAGCCTCCCTCGTCGACATCGTGCCGTTGTTTCTTGGCATCCTTTAAGGCGATAGGGAAAGAATCGACCGGAAAAAACATCATGGCTTGCAACACCAATAAAGTGAAAACCCGGCTAATCTAACGGCTTGTTGTTACAAATTGATTACGAAAACCCTGGCAGCCCAATGCCCATCAGTCTGGAAATTAGGCCGCCAGATCGTCAGCACCAGCCGTCGCTTAACATCCTTACCAATTAGCCGATGTCCTGCTGGACAGCATGGCGATACAAAAGCTATCCTCCCTGCTCCCGTATTTGCCGCGCAGGAGGCACCATGTCACTGACCCCCGCTTTATTTCCCGAGTTGATTAATGCCGTTGCCGAAACCATCGCCAGCCATGCCGACGCCGTCACGGAACTGGACCAAGCGATAGGCGATGGCGATCATGTCTTCAATCTGCAACGCGGCTTGCAAGCCTTGCAGGCCGGCAGTGCCGAAATCGCCGCCTTGGACTGGCCGGCCGCCTGGCAAAAAATTGGCATGATCCTGATGTCGGCGGTGGGCGGCGCCTCCGGTTCACTGTATGCCACGCTGTTCATCAGCCTTAACAAGAATGGCCATGACAAAAGCATCGATTTGCAAAATTTTGCGTCGGTTTTTGCCTTGGCTATAGAGGCCGTCAAACAGCGCGGCAAGGCCGATGTCGGTGAAAAGACCATGCTGGATGTGCTGGTGCCGGTGGCCGAGGCTTTAAAACAGGATGCGGCGGCCGGCAAACCGCTTGCGGAGGCGTTGGATCATGTTTGCACGGTGACGGAAACCGGCGTGGAAGCCACGCGTAATATGCTGGCCACCAAGGGCCGCGCCTCCTTTTTGGGAGAACGCAGCATAGGCCACATCGATGCCGGCGCCAAGACCGCGCAGTTGATGATAGAGGCGATTGCGGGGGTGTTGAAAAAAGCGGCTGTGTAGACGCGACCGGCAAACATGCGTAGGTCCGATTAACGAAGCGTAATCGGACGAATGTCTCAATGTCGCGATCGATGTGCGCCTCGTGCCTCGGCAGTCGAATTGTCAGGGAACGCTAACGCGCACCCTGACCTACCTGCTGATTATCCATGGGACCGGAAATGTGTTTCCATGTTGTCCTCGTTATATATTTCCTTGCCTCGGCCCAGGATGTTTTCCCGGCCGGTTTCGGCAAATGCCAATATTTGCGTGGCAAGATTATCGGCAACGTTTAATTGTCGTAAGGCATTTGCCAGGCTATCGATGACGGCATCATAGTTATCGTCATTGGGTTGCAATCTGATCAGATGGGAGTGGGCCGGACAAAGCAAAATAAGCTCGGACGGTTTACCGGCATTGACAATATCCCCCGTGACAAACGCCTCTAAAAAGGCGAAATCCCGGTTATTCACCAAACTGGGTTTGGCATTGCCCCTGGCGAATGCCGCCGTAAAGAAGTCATTCGCCAATTCCCAAATTTCCTTATCCGTGAATCGGCTGCGGTTGAACAATGCATTGATAAGCAATTTCAACGGTTTGGTTTGCTCTTCGATAGGCCTGGAGTAAAAATACCGATTGACTCGATAGTCATCCAGTAGGTTTTGGTAAAAAATATCGACAACGCTGGAAATCAGATTCTCGTCAGCCAAATTATCGTAATTTGCTTTTGAGCCTTGGTTGGTGGTTACGGTTTCGGTCATTTTAATTCTCCATGCGTGATTATTATAGTTATTCAGCCCGGTTGAATTGGATGCAGTCGATCCGCCGATATAGGAAGCCACTGCGAAAATTTGGACACTTGAAACGATCCAACGTCATGCAGACATGGATTTTTGCGTCAAACAGCCATTGCTAACCGTTTGGTTTTAAAAGATAGCCGTAGTTCCCGAAGAGTATTCCCGAGATTCCGATCTTGTCAATTTTCCTTAGTTAGGTACGATTAGCGTAGCGTAATCGTACGCATGGCACCGACGTTCCTCCGATCACTCTACACTAATCGGGGTGGGCGAATGAATTCACCAGTGCTCTTACGAGTCGCCCGCTACGCTCCCCACCGCAACGCCGCGGTATTCACCGGCGCATCCCACAATTTCAGCATTTCGTCGTCCAATAGCGTCAATGTCAACGAGCACCCGGCCATATCCAGCGAGGTGGTGTAATTGCCGACTAGGGAACGGACGATGTTGACGCCACGCTTGTTCCAGTATTGCCAGGCCAGTTCGTAAACCAGATGCAGCTCGACTAGCGGCGTGGCGCCGAAACCGTTGACGTGCAGCAACACCTGCCGGCCGGGTTGCGGATTGAGCTCCTCGTGAATATGGCCGGCCAGTTGTTCGACGATTTCGCTGGCGGATACCAGCTTGCCGGTATGGCGGCCGCGTTCGCCATGAATGCCGACGCCCATTTCGATCTCGTCGTCGGCGATCGCAAAAGTCGGATGACCAAGAGCCGGTACCGTGCAACTGCTTAGCGCCACGCCCATCGAGGCGGTGGCTTGGTTGACGCGGTCACCCAACTCTTTACAGGCCGCCAAATCGGCGCCCTGTTCCGCCGCCGCGCCGACGATTTTTTCGACTACCAGCGTGCCGGCCACGCCGCGCCGGCCTATGCTGTGGGTTTTCGGCAGCGAAACATCGTCGTTGACCAGTACCGTGGCGTTCGGCACTTCCAGCATTTCCGCCGCCATCTCGAAATTCATCACATCGCCGGCGTAATTTTTGACGATGAACAACACCCCCGCCCCGCCGTCCACGGCTTGCGCAGCGGCCAGCATTTGATCCGGGGTCGGCGAAGTGAATATTTGGCCGGGACAGGCCGCATCCAGCATCCCGAAACCCACGAAGCCGCTGTGCAAAGGTTCGTGCCCGGAACCGCCGCCGGAAATCAGGGCCACCTTGCCCGCCTTGACTTGATTGCGGCGAATGAAATGCGGCTGGCTGTTGAGTTGCACAATATCGGCGTGCGCCTTGGCGAAGCCTTGCAGGCTGGTTTCCAGCAAGGTATCGGGGCTATCGATAAACTTTTTCATGGTAAGGACTCCGCTGTGTTGTTATGAGCTGATGTTATGCAATTTTGATATGGTCAATATTGGTTGAATGCCTTCAAAATCAGTGTCGCTATCGCGATCAATTTATTTTGATGTCGGTTCTCGCACCGACAGGCGAGATACTTTTCGCTACGAAAACCATCCATGGTTTTCGCCCTTCAGGCCAGCCTATCGGCTGTTCAAATTCGCTCCTAGCGAATTTGTGCTTGCCCTCGGCAATTGCTCCTGCATTGCCCTACCTCCTGCATCCATGCAGTCGAAAGAAAAGTATCCAAAAGAAAAGACACCCGGATTCCGCCAATATCCTGCGCTTCTCGCTTTTGGCAAGGGTTTTCGGAAGGGCTATCCTTAGCCCTCCGAAAACGAGCGGCATCCTTGCCGCTCCCCTAACGGGCTACTCACTCGGTACATCCATGTACCTCGCCCTGCGAGTGCTGCGCATGCAAATCGGCTATCCTGCCGATTTGTCTTGCCAAAAGCTGTGATGCTCGGGGCGGAATAACGGGACTGAAAACCAACCCAGCGCAACATCAATTATTGAATATGAATGTTATTCGGCGTTTACAGAAAATCGTAAGACCTGCGTGATCGCTTGTATATCCGGAAGCACCCAGGTCGGGCTGTAATCGACAAACTCAATATCGCTCTCGGTGGAAATGCCGGTCAGCACCATTACACTGCGAATCCCAGTATAGATCGCCCCCAGAATATCGGTATCCAGCCTATCGCCGATGGCAACGGTATATTGCGGCTCTACGCCCAATAATGCCAGCGCCTGTTGATAAATGATAGGCTCCGGTTTACCGATGATAGTGGGCGTGACGCCGGTCGCAGCCTGCAGGGCCGCCAGCGTCGCGCCATTGCCGGGCACCACGCCCCGCTCGGTCGGCAGGGTAACGTCGCCGTTGGTGGCATAAAACTCCGCCCCGGCGCGAATATTCAGGGCAGCGGTCGCCAGCTTGTCCCAGGTCAATTCCCTGTCCAGACCGCTCACCACCAGATCGGCGCGTTGTTCCATGTCAGTCTCATACAAGCCGGCCAAGGTAAAACCCATATCCAACAAAGGTTGACGTGCTCCGACTCCGCCGATCACGAATATCCGGGTCGCTTGGGGAGAATAACGCTGCGACAGATATAAGGCAGTCGCCATGCCCGAAGTCAAAATTTCCTCCAAAGCGACGGTTACGCCCATACTCGCCAGCTTGGCGACATATTGATCGGCAGTCATGCTGGCATTATTGGTCGCCAGGACGAAGGGCAGACGCCGTTCGCGCAGCACTTGAAAAAACTCCACCAGCCCGGCTTGAGCTTTATCGCCATGCCAAAGCACGCCATCCATATCGATGATCAGTGCGCGAATATCCGAAAAAGATTGCATCTCGAGTCTCTGAAATAATAATTTTATAAAATCGCTGACAAGCCCGCCTAAACCGGCCTAAGGCAAGCCCAAACCGGCAAAAGAATTGCATGAAAAGTCCGCAACTGTCCAGCTTGCAGCAAACTCTCAGCTATTTTTCTTGACTAAAAGTGCTTTCCTTAGTTTAATAAGCGGCTCTTAGCGCCCAGGTAGCTCAGTCGGTAGAGCAGAGGACTGAAAATCCTCGTGTCGACGGTTCGATTCCGCCCCTGGGCACCATTTATTTTAAATAAATGCCGCCCAGGTAGCTCAGTCGGTAGAGCAGAGGACTGAAAATCCTCGTGTCGACAGTTCGATTCTGTCCCTGGGCACCATGGCTTTTAGACGACCCCTTTATGGGGTTTTTTATTTTGTGGCTTGCAGAAAATGCAAGTCACAGGGTTATTTAGTCGTTTAGGGAAGAGCCAGAGGCTCTTTTTTTTTGGGTTTTAAAAAGGTGAGACGGTATGAAACAGGCTCCTGAACATTTGGTGGATCTGATTGAACCAATTGTGGAAGGTCTTGGTTATGAGTGCGTGGGAATTGAATACAGCCCCCACCCGCAACACGGCATGTTGCGCATTTACATCGACAGCGACAACGGTATTTTGCTGGACGATTGCAGCAAGGTCAGCCATCAGTTGAGCGGCGTGCTGGATGTGGAAGATCCGATTCAGGGCGAATACCATCTGGAAATCTCCTCCCCCGGCGAAGACCGGCCGTTTTTCAAGCTCAGCCAATTCGAACGCTATGCAGGCAGCACCGTCACCGTCAGCCTGTTCAAGCCCATCGACAAACGTAAAAAAATAACCGGACGGATACAAACCGTCGAAGGTGACGATGTACTGCTTCAGGAAGGCGAGCAGGTTTTCAGAATTCCGTTTCAGGCAATGAGCAAGGCGCGCTTGGTGCCGGAATATTTACTCAATAAAGGAGGTCGCAATGGCAAATAAAGAAATTCTATTGGTAGCGGACGTTTTTGCTAACGAAAAAGAAATAGACAAGGAAATTATCTTTCAGGCCATAGAATCAGCCCTGGAAGCCGCGACCGTCAAACGTTACGAAAACCCTATCAAGGCACGGGTGACCATTAATCGCCAAACCGGCGATTACACTACTTTTCGCCGTTGGCAGGTAGTGGAACCCAATCCTGAAATCAATGGCGATGTGGAATTCCCCGGCTCGCAGATTCTGCTGGAAGCCGCGCAAATCGACGCCCCAAACATTCAAGTTGGCGAGTATGTCGAGGAAGAGATCGAATCGGTCGCCTTCTGCCGCATTGCGGCGCAAACCGCCAAACAGGTCATCATCCAGAAAGTCCGGGAAGCCGAACGCCGTAAAATCGTCGAAGCCTACCAGGATCGCGTCGGCGAACTGGTCACCGGCATCGTTAAACGCCTGGAAAAAGGCAGCGTTTATCTGGATCTGGGCGGCCACGTCGAAGCCTACATCGCCCGCGAAGACATGATCCCCAAGGAACCCGTACGCATGGGCGACAGGGTCCGCGGTTATCTGAAAGCGGTACGCTCCGAGCCTCGCGGTCCGCAGCTGTTCGTCAGCCGCACTGCGCCGGAATTATTGATTGCCCTGTTCCGCCTGGAAGTGCCGGAAGTCGGCGAAGGTTTAATCGACATCATGGCCGCCGCCCGCGATCCAGGCTCCAGAGCCAAGATCGCCGTCAAGGCCAACGACCCCCGCCTGGACCCGGTCGGCGCCTGCGTCGGCATGCGCGGCTCACGGGTGCAAGCCATTTCCAACGAACTGGCCGGCGAACGGGTGGACATTATCTTATGGAACCCCAACGAAGCGCAGTTCGTGATCAACGCCATGTCGCCCGCGGAAATTCAATCCATCGTAGTCGACGAAGACAAGCACAGCATGGACGTGGCGGTCGCCACCGACAGCCTGTCGCAAGCCATCGGCCGCGGCGGCCAGAACGTGCGTCTGGCCACCGAACTGACCGGCTGGGAACTGAATATTCACGATGCCGCGCAAGTCGACAAAAATCATGATGAAATTGCCGCCAAAGCCAAGCAAGAGTTTATCGAACTGCTGGACGTCGACGAAGAAATTGCCGATGTACTGGTGGAAGTGGGCTTGAGCAATATCGAAGAAATTGCTTATATTCCGGTCGAGGAAATGCTGGAAATCGAAGGTTTCGACGAAGAACTGGTCGAAGCCCTGCGTAGCCGTGCCAAGGACGCCTTGTTGATCAAGGCCATTGCCTCGGAAGAAAAGATCGAAACCTCGGAGCCTAGCCCCGAATTATTGGCCATGGAAGGTATGGACGACGAACTGGCCCACGAAATGGCGGCTAAAGGTATCATTACATTGGACGATCTGGCCGAACAGGCAATTGACGACATCATCGAATTTACCGGCATGAATGAAGAACGTGCGGGTAAACTAATCATGAAAGCTCGCGAATCATGGTTCGCAGAGGACAAGAGCTAAGGCAGAGGAGGACATTATGAGCGGTAAAACAGTACAGGAATTAGCGGAAGTCGTCGGCATCCCTCTCGAACGTTTTTTAGAGCAGTTGAAAGAAGCCGGCTTATCCGCCGATGCTCCCGACGACATCATCAACGAAGAAGAAAAGGTCAAACTGCTGGCACATTTGCGGCAACGCCACGGCAAATCGGCAACCGATCAGGAAGCCGCCGCGCCTAAACGCATCACCTTGAAACGCAGCACCAAGACCGAACTCAGACAATCCACCCCGCCCGGCACCGCCACCAAGACGGTCAGCGTGGAAGTGCGCAAGCAAAAAACCTATATCAAACGTAGCGAAGCACCGGCAAAGGACGAGCAAAGCGAAGCCGAGCGGGCCCGGCTAGCCCTGGAAGCACAAAAACTCCAGCAAGCCGCCGAAGAGGAAAAACGCAAGCAGCAAGAAGCCAAACTGCATGCTGCCGAGGAAAGCAGGCAACAGCCGGCGGAACCTGAGGAAGTCAGTGAGCAAGCGGAAGAAATCAAGCAGCCCGAGCCTGTTGAAGCCGAACCGCCAAAACCGGAAGAGCCGGCGCCTGTCGTCGCACCAGCGGTCGCCGCCGTCGAAAAAGCACCCGAACCCGTCAAGCCACCGATGACGGAAGAAGAGCGCCTGGAAAAGGAAAAGGCAGAGCGCCTGGAAGCCGCCGTGCAACGCACCGCCGAAAAGGTCAAAAAGCAGGCGGAAGCCAAACAGCAACAAACTCTGCACAAGAAAAAGGCCGAATTCAAACCCACTCGCCCCACCACCACCGATGTGGATATTGACAGAGGCGATGCCGCGCGCCGCGGCAAAAGCAAAAAAGGCAAATCTCGCCGCGAGAAACCTGAGTTTGAAATCGGCGGCGCACCATCGAAACATAAATTCGAAAAACCCGTCGTTCCAACCGTCTATGAAGTGACCATCCCGGAAACCATCGTGGTTTCGGATCTGGCCGCCAAAATGAACATTAAGGCTGCCGAAGTCATCAAGCATCTGATGAAGCTCGGCATCATGTCCACCATCAACCAAACCATCGACCAGGAAACGGCGGTGATTCTGGTAGAGGAAATGGGACATACCGCAGTCATGCAGAGCGAGGATGACTTCGAGCAGGAAATGCTGGCCGAAGTACAGGGCGAAAGCGATGAACGCAAACTGCTGCCCAGAGCGCCTATCGTCACCATCATGGGCCATGTCGACCACGGTAAAACCTCCCTGCTGGATTACATCCGCAAAACCCGCGTCGCCGCCGGCGAAGCGGGCGGCATTACCCAGCACATCGGCGCTTACCAGGTTAAGACCGATCACGGCGCGGTGACCTTCCTCGACACCCCGGGCCACGCGGCGTTTACCGCGATGCGTGCCCGCGGCGCCGAAGTCACCGACATCGTTATCGTGGTAGTAGCCGCCGACGACGGCGTGATGCCGCAAACCAAGGAAGCCATAGACCACGCTCGCGCCGCCAATGTGCCTATCATTGTGGCGTTGAACAAGATCGATAAACCGGACGCCAATCCCGACAAAGTGATGCAGGAAATGGCAACCCTGAATGTCGTCCCCGAAGAATGGGGCGGCGACGTACAGTTCCTGAAAGTGTCGGCCAAGACCGGTGCCGGTATCGATGACCTGATCGAAGCCTTGATCGTTCAGGCCGAAGTATTGGAATTAAAAGCCCCCGCCGAAGGCATAGCCTCCGGTATCTGTATCGAATCGCGTCTCGACAAGGGCCGTGGTGCGGTAGCAACAATACTGATCCAGAAAGGCACGCTAAGCAAGGGCGAGTTCGTTCTGTGCGGCCACGAATACGGCCGTATACGGGCGATGTTCGATGAAAATGCCCATGCCATCAAATCGGCGGGCCCTAGCGCCCCGGTGGAAATCCTCGGTTTGTCCGGCACACCGGACGCCGGCGACGAGTTCCTGGTGGTGCAAAACGAACGTATCGCTCGCGAACTGGCGGCTCACCGCGAGGACCGGAAACGCTCCAGCCGTCACGCCGCACAGCATGCGTCCAAACTGGACGATGTGTTCTCGCGGATGTCGGCCGGCGAAACATCGACCCTTAACGTCGTCATCAAAACCGACGTTCAAGGTAGCTTGGAAGCCTTGCGCGAATCACTGGTCGGCCTGTCCACCGACGAAGTGCAAGTCAAATGCATCTACGGCGGCGTGGGCGGCATCAACGAAGGCGACGCCAACCTGGCCCTGGCTTCCAGCGCGATTCTGATCGGCTTCAACGTCCGTGCCGACGCGGTAGCCCGTAAACTGATCGAGGAAAAAGACATCGATCTGCATTACTACAGCATCATCTACGAAGCGATCGACGAAGTGAAACGCGCGATCAGCGGTATGCTGGCGCCGGAAATTCAGGAAAAAATCGTCGGTTTGGCCGAGGTTCGCGACGTATTCCGCTCGCCGAAATTCGGTGCGATCGCCGGCTGCATGGTCATCGATGGCTTCGTCAAGCGCAACCTGCCGATCCGCGTGCTGCGCAACAACGTGGTGATTTACGAAGGCCAGCTGGAATCCTTGCGCCGCTTCAAGGACGATGTCAACGAAGTGAAAATGGGCATGGAGTGCGGTATCGGCGTCAAAAACTACAACGACGTCAAGCCGGGCGACCAGATCGAAGTATTCGAACGTATCGAAGTGAAACGGGAACTATAAGCCATGCCTAAAGAGTTCGGCCGCAGCCAGCGCGTTGCGTCGCAGATGCAAAAAGAGCTGGCGGAAATCCTGCAACGAGAGGTTCACGATAGGCGCCTGGGTTTCGTCACCGTCAATGAGGTGGTGTTATCCAAGGATTTGGCGGTAGCGAAGATCTACATCACGGTGTTGAATGCCGAGGATGAGGCCGGCAAACAGGCGAATGTGAAGGTGTTGAACGAAATTTCGCCCTTCATTCGCCATGAACTGGCGAAGCGCATGCGCTTGCGGCATATCTCCGAACTGCATTTTTATTACGATCATTCCTTCGATACCGGCATGCGCGTCTCAGAATTGCTGCACGAACTGGAGGACAGCAAGGACGCGGAAGGCCAGGCAATTGCCGAACCACCCAAACAGGACGATTGATGGCTAAACGCAAGTCCGGGCTCGATGTGCATGGCATCATCCTGCTCGACAAACGCCAAGGCGTTTCCTCCAATCAGGCGCTTCAGGAAGTCCGCCGCCTGCTGAACGCCAATAAGGCCGGCCATACCGGAGCGCTGGACCCCTTGGCGACCGGCTTGCTGCCGCTGTGTTTCGGCGAAGCGACCAAGGTTTCGGCTTTGATGCTGGACGACAATAAGCGTTATCAGGTGACGATACGCCTAGGCGTCATGACCGATACCGGCGACGCCGAAGGCAAGGTGATCGCAGAAATGCCGGTGCCCGAGTTTTCGGAGCAGACGCTACGCGACTGTTTGCAGCACTTCATGGGCGAAATCGATCAGGTGCCGCCGATGTATTCGGCGCTGAAGCATCAGGGCAAGAAACTCTACGAACTGGCCCGCGAAGGCAAGACCGTGGACAGGCCGGCCCGGCGCATCACGATTTTCGAACTAAATCTGCTTGATTTCGGTCCCGATCAACTGACGCTGGATGTGGCCTGCTCCAAAGGCACTTACATACGTTCGCTGGCGGAAGACATCGGCCATCGTCTCGGCTGTTGCGGCACGGTTACCGCCTTGCGCAGAACCGCGTCCGGACAGTTCGACATTAGCCAAGCCTACAGCTTGCCGCAATTGCAGGCGATGGACAGCCAAACCCTGCTGAACAGGCTGATTGCAGTGGATGTGCCACTGGCGGACATGCCCTTGGTCGACATCTCCACGGACCAGGCTGCCTGCATTAAACAGGGACAACAAGTGGCATTTGTTTCGCCGCTATCCGGCGCAGTCAGAATCTACTGCCAGCAAGCCTTTTTAGGCTTGGGGGAAATGCTAATAAATGGTAAACTAGCGCCGAAAAAACTATTTCATCTGGACAGTCAAACAACTTAGATTTTCCTGGAAAAAGCATCATGCGTTTCTGCACCCTATTGTGGAAACGATGATTACCCTTGCCGTCGCCTCGACGGCTTTTATTTTTACTTAATTAATCGATAGGGATTAAGAATGTCATTAAACGCAGAACAAAAAAAAGCAATCGTTGAAGAATACCGTTTGTCGGACTCCGACACCGGTTCCACCGAAGTACAGGTGGCCCTGCTGACTGCCAACATCAACCAGTTGACTCCGCATTTTGCCGCGCACAAAAAAGACAACCACTCGCGCCGCGGCTTGTTGCGCATGGTAAACCAGCGCCGTAAATTGCTGGACTACCTGAAGAATACGGATGTAACCCGTTATCGTACGCTGATCGAGCGCCTGGGTATCCGTAAGTAATACCACCAAGAAACGGCACGCACAGGTGCCGTTTCTGCTTTATGGCAACATTTTCAAAACAACCCAACGCAGGAACCTTATAGTGAATCCTATCAGGAAACAATTTCAGTACGGCGATCGTCTCGTCACTTTAGAAACCGGTGAAATTGCCCGCCAGGCTAACGGCGCGGTGATGATCGATGTCGAAGGCACTTCGCTGCTGGTGACAGTAGTCGGCAAAAAAGAAGCTAGCGGCGGCGATTTTTTCCCTTTGACTGTCAATTATCAGGAAAAAGCTTTCGCAGCCGGCAAGATCCCCGGTGGCTTCTTCAAACGCGAAGGCCGTCCCAGCGAAAACGAAACCCTGATTTCCCGCCTGATCGATAGACCTATTCGTCCGCTGTTTCCCGAAGGCTTCACCAACGAAGTGCAGATCATCGCCACCGTGGTGTCGTTGAATCCTGAAGTCGACACAGAGATCCCTGCCCTGCTGGGCGCTTCCGCGGCTTTGGCGATTTCCGGCCTGCCCTTCAACGGCCCGCTCGGCGCGGCCTGCGTCGGTTACAAAGACGGCCAATATTTGCTGAACCCTTCCTTGCCTGCATTGAAAGAGTCCAGCCTGCAACTGGTCGTCGCCGGTACCCAGCACGCGGTGCTGATGGTCGAATCCGAAGCCGATTTGTTGTCCGAAGAAGTCATGCTCGGCGCGGTATTGTTCGGTCACGAACAAATGCAAGTCGCCATCAAAGCCATTAACGAGCTGGCGGCCGAAGTCGCTACACCCGCTATCGCCTGGACTCCGGTCGAAACCAATGCCGCGCTGAAAGCCGCCGTTGTCGCCGAAGCCGAAGCCGGCATCAAAGCCGCTTACCAAGTGGCCGAAAAACTGGTCAGACAAGACACCCTGAGCGCCATCCGTAGCGCCGTGGTCGAAAAATTGACCGCCGACGGCCTCTATGCCGAAAAAGACATTCGCAACGTCATCGAACATCTGGAATACGACATCGTTCGTGGCGCGATCCTGAACGACCGTAAACGTATCGACGGCCGCGACCTAACCACCGTCAGACCGATCAGCATCAAAACCGGCGTACTGCCCAGAACTCACGGTTCGGCGCTGTTCACCCGCGGCGAAACCCAAGCCCTGGTTGTGGCTACCCTGGGTACCGAGCGCGATGCGCAAATCATCGACGCACTGTCCGGCGAATACAAAGACCCGTTCATGCTGCATTACAACTTCCCGCCGTACAGCGTCGGCGAAACCGGCTTCGTCGGTTCGCCTAAACGCCGCGAAATCGGTCACGGCCGTCTGGCGAAACGCGGCGTATTGGCTGTACTGCCTAACATGGCGGAATTCCCATACGTGCTGCGCGTGGTATCGGAAATCACCGAATCCAACGGCTCCAGCTCGATGGCTTCCGTGTGCGGCAGCAGCTTGGCGCTGATGGATGCCGGCGTGCCTATCAAGGCGCCTGTTGCCGGTATCGCCATGGGCCTGATCAAGGAAGGCGATCAATTCGCGGTACTGTCCGACATCCTGGGCGACGAAGATCACCTGGGCGACATGGACTTTAAAGTGGCCGGCTCCGAAAACGGCGTTACCGCGCTGCAAATGGACATCAAGATCGACGGCATCACCGCCGAAATCATGAAAGTCGCGCTGGACCAAGCCAAACAAGGCCGTCTGCACATCCTCGGCGAAATGAACAAAGCCTTGTCCGCGACTCGCGAAGAAATGTCCGATTATGCCCCACGCATCATCACCTTCAAGATCGATCCTAGCAAAATTCGCGAAGTCATCGGTAAAGGCGGCGTCACCATTCGCGGCATCACCGAACAAACCGGTGCCAGCATCGATTTGACCGACGACGGCGTGGTCAACGTTGCCTCCGTGGATAGAGCAGCGGGCGAAGAAGCCAGACGCATGATCGAAGAAATCACCGCCGAAGTCGAAGTGGGCAAAACCTACGAAGGCAAAGTGGTGCGTTTGATGGACTTCGGCGCATTCGTCACCATCCTGCCCGGCAAGGACGGCTTGGTTCACATTTCGCAGATCTCCGACGAACGCGTCGAAAAAGTCAGCGACAAACTGTCGGAAGGCGACACGGTACGCGTAAAAGTACTGGAAATCGACCGTCAAGGCCGCGTGCGCTTAAGCATGAAAGAAGTCGACAGCGAATAATCGCCCAAGCTTCGCAAGCAATACCCAAACCCTCGAAGGGCCACAAGGTTTTTCGAGGGTTTTTTCGTTTTAGGCCCATGGAAGAACACGGCCATCCAGGCCGGTAAAATGCGGTTATGTGGAATTACCGGAGCATTGGCATCGAGTCTGCCGCCATTGATTCCACCTATACAACCTTCTCATATCATTCAAGCAGGAGTTTAACCGTTGCTCTCGCAGCCCATCCACCACGATAGCCCATTCCCGTTTTTTTATGTCAATTCTGCATTCTCTGGGCAGCAGTGTGCCGCGCTTGAGAATTTATTCTTGCAAGACGCCGAGTGGCAGCATCGGGACGGTGCGTTTTACCGGTGTTCTCTTAGGGACGTTACCGAGAGTATTCCAGCTACGTTTCTGACGGAAGTGCTCGGCAGAATGCGCGAGATTACAGGATTGCCTCTCATCAATCGTGTCGTGGTCACGGCTCAACAAATGCTGCCTGGACAAGTCATTGGCATACACAGCGACCGGCCGCTAGTGGGTTATGAGATTGCTCGACTGGTCGTGCAACTCAATAAGCAATGGCAAACCGAGCATGGCGGTATTCTGGAATTATTCCCATCGCCGGAGAGTGAAGCGGTTTTCAGTGTTAATCCTGAGTACAACAAAGCCTTTGGCTTTCTGCTTCACGTCGATTCATACCATGGAGTGACCGAGGTTACCCAGCCGCGACAAACAGTGGTCTTCAATTTCTGGCATGCGGCTAATACACCAGCACTTGCCGAGCACGTCCAAGCCTTGTTTACCAACATGCATTTCTCTGAGCTGCCGACAGCACTCAATCCTGTTGCCTCGGCGGCAGAATTGAGTCTGCCCGAGGATACGACATTTCGTGCAGGCACAGCTGCGCTTGCACTACATCGCTGGGGCTATGATGAGCCAACCGTTGTGATCGGCTACCTGCACAGCGCCGGTCTTTCTCTCTGCGATACTAACGATGCCGAGACCTATGCCGCCGTGCTATTGGCGGATTGGGTTGCGTATTTGTATCGGGATTCGTTTGATTTGGCGCGTTGGCAGATATTGCGACGCGAACTTGAAGGAATAGAAGTGTTTACACGCCTGAAGCCTACATCGCAGCTTTGTCTGCTGGAATAGAGAGAGCCGGACAATGCGTTGTCGGCCACCGATTCCGGTCGCAAAACCGCCACCCATTCCGATATGATTACGCCGTAGAGAATTAGGGCTTTGTAAAGTAGCGAATTGTCGCAAACGCCCCTAACTCGACATTCCATCTTTATTTCCAAAAGGCTGGTTACTTGGACAAAGCGGTCGTTTAATTCCGACTTAAAATGCCGCTGTAGCGTTAAACAAAACGGGCCAATTCATCTGAAAAGCTACGCATCGTAGGCATCCTGATCTGGCTAACATGTCAAAAATGCATGTTATCCCGTCTAGAACTTCAAGGTTTTCAAAAGGTGATTGACTTAAACAGTATGCTAAAATACAAGATGTGGAGACGCAGATAATAATTAGTTAGGTATATTAAGGAAGTTTATGTGTAATTTATGTAATCCATTAATACAAATAACTTGGAATAGACTGGCTGTTGGACAGCAATATAGAACACCAGATACAAGGGCCGGAGTTGATTTCATGATCACGCAGTTAAATGCAAATCAAATCGAAATTTCGCCTCAAAACATTACAGTATCCAGAGCTGCGTTAGCAGAAGCTGTTCATTATCTTCGAGCGCACAACCATTACGCCCAAAACCCTTGCCAAATTCGTTCAAACAATACTCCGCGTTTAAGTGGGCCGCTATGTAGCGCATCGCGCGGCGTTAATGCTAATGTCCGATGTATTAATTATATTCTTCCGCTGTTATCTGCCGCTGATGTTGTTGGTATCAGCGGCCAAAGGCCAAACACTACATGGTTGCTTTAACAATGCCTAACCCAACGCTCAAGCGGGATGGCCGCTATCGCATCCGCCCCTTAGCTCCACGTTATGTGTAAAAAGATATGAGTAAACATATAATCTCAATTGGGTACGATATACCGGGAAAAAGCGATTGCTATGTTGATTTTCATGACTCTATATCCTTAATGGATGCAGATGTTTTACTAATTTCGCCAGATTCATTAAGGCCATTGGGAGACTGGGTAAGCTTTACATCAAGCGATGGTGGTTGTTACAACGTTAAAGCATCAAATAGATATACGCAGAATATTTCCCATTTAAAAAAGGAAATAGAAGATCATCTGAATGCCGGAAAGAATGTTTTTATATTCCTAACAGCGGAAGAAATGCAAACTCTTTCAAATGGCGTGTCTTCACCTAGAAAGGGGCAAAATTCATACAGCACCTATACATATAGCAATTATAACTTTCTGCCAATTGATATAGGAAAATTAACGTCCGCATCAGGAAAGCATGTTCAATTTTCTGGGAATCACATATTCAGTGAATTCTATAATAAATTTAAAAGCAATTTAGAATATGAGCTTTATGTAGAAAACCCTAAAGAAGCTCAAATAGTATTTACCGGAAAAGATAAGTCAAAAATATTAGGAGCGATTTATAAAGTAGGGTCAGGTCACTTAGTTACTCTTCCGGGTCTTACTTTTAATGAGAAGGACTTTACAGAAACAAAAGAAGGCGCTAACGGCGATAAAAAAGAGTTTTGGAATAAGAAAGGCTTGGCGTTCGGAAATAGCCTAGTTAGCTGTTTACTTGAGATAGATAAAAAACTTTCTTCTGATTCCGAAAAAACACCTGCACCGGATTGGATGGAAAATGAATATTTTCTAGGAAATAAAGAGAAAATTTTAAATGATTCAATTAGCAGCAATGTTGAAAAAATAGAAAAAATCAAACTTAAAAATGAGAATCTTCAAATAGAGCTTGAAGAAGAAAGAAAATTAAAAGATTTGCTTTTTGAGCAAGGAAAGCCACTTGAAAATGCAGTAATCAAGGCGCTAAAAATACTTGGATACAAGGCCGAAAACTATGATGATGGCGAATTGGAGATGGATCAAGTAATTGTAAGCCCAGAAAACATTAGGTATATCGGTGAAAATGAAGGGAAAGACAATAAAGATATAAATATTACTAAGTTTAGGCAGTTGGTAGATGCTCTAAATGCAGACTTCGCAAGAGAAGAAGTGGAAGAAAAGGCATTTGGGATACTTTTTGGAAATGCAGAAAGACTCAAAGAACCTGCAAAGAGAAAACTGGATTTTACTGATAAATGCAAATCAGGTGCCGAGAGAGAGAAAATAGCTCTTGTAAAAACAATAGATCTTTTCACGGTTGCCAAATACTTGAATGAAAATGATGACGAAGACTTTAAGAAAGAATGCCGAGATGCGATCCATAAAGGACTAGGGGAAATAGTAAAATTCCCAGTAATACCGATTAATAACTAAAAAATGCATTGTAAGCACATAACAATACACCCGACCTCCTTCGTAGGCAAGTGAGTTTAAACGTTAAACTAGCAATTTCGGACATTAACCGGCCATTCAAAAATCAACCTCGACGGTCTGCAACTGGCCGAACAGCAACATACAAAAATCTGACTGAGTGCGGGTCGGCATTGGCGGCGGTTTTCAATCGGAATACCTGGAGGTTTTGCGATTGGATTCACTGGTGAATTTCATCGGAATACGCAGATGAGGCTGATTGCCATAACCGCAAGCTCCAGAGCCTGACTCGCAAGCCGTTTAAAGTCGCGCGCCGGGTTTTTAGGGTCTCGCGCAAGGCATTTTTCCTGGTGCGCAAACCGTTGAGGCTCGTGCTTAAGCCAAAGCGCTTTGCGGTTCGGGCTCACGGCTTTTCGACCAAGGCCTTTTTGCTTGCGGCTACGGCAAATCGCCTTGCCCGCAAAGCAATTTACTTTGCGGGCAAGGCTTTGAATTTGACGAGCGACGCCAAGAACCTTGCGGCTATAGCGGAAAGGCTGGCGAATTAGCCTTTCATCTACAGCGATGGGGGATAAAGGCTTGGCGACAAACCGGAAAGCCTTGCCGGGCGACCATGTTGCTTGCGTTCATTAGCCGACAGGCTGGCTGGCTTGGGGTTTTGGCTGGTAAAGCGCATCGACAGCCGAAGTCATGCTCACCACCCGCTACCCGGCATCGGCAAGTAGTATAATGCCCCCCTCTTTCAATCCAGCCCCACCCCATACGTCCCTAATGTCCGAAGATTATTATTTCAGTCCCGATCAAGCCGTCGAATCCTTAAAAGTGCCGCCGCATTCCATCCAGGCCGAACAATCGGTACTGGGCGGCTTGATGCTGGATAATCAGACCTGGGATTCCGTCGCCGACAAGGTTGTCGAGGAGGATTTTTACCGCCGCGATCATCGGCTGATCTTTCGCACCATTGCCCAATTGGCGGAAAAACAGGACCCTTTCGACGTCATCACCCTGTCGGAAGCGCTGGAATCCACCAACGAGCTGCAGGATGCCGGCGGCCTGGCTTATCTGGGCACGCTGGTAAAAGACACACCGAGCGCCGCCAACATCGTCGCTTATGCCAACATCGTCCGCGACCGCTCGGTGTTACGGCAACTGATCCATATCGGCACCGAAATTTCCGATTCGGCCTTCAGTACCGAAGGCCGGGAAACCGCCGATCTGTTGGAAAACGCCGAACGCCGGGTATTCGAAATCGCCGAACAACGCCAGCGCGGCCAGGGCGGTTTCAGCTCCATCAAATCGCTGCTGGCCAAGGCCGTCGACAAGATCGAAACCCTGTACGAACTGGACGGCGACATCACCGGCGCCAGCACCGGTTTCACAGACCTCGACGAGAAAACCTCCGGCCTGCAACCCGCCGATTTGATCATCGTCGCCGGTAGGCCGTCGATGGGAAAGACCACCATCGCCATGAACATGGCCGAAAACGTCGCGCTAAAAAGCGGCATGCCGGTGGCGGTATTCAGTATGGAGATGCCGGGCGAAGCGCTGGCGATGCGGATGATGTCGTCGCTGGGCCGTATCGACCAACACAAGGTAAGAACCGGCAAACTGGACGACGACGACTGGCCGCGCCTAACTTCGGCGATCAATCTGCTTGCCGAAACCAAGCTGTTCATCGACGACACCCCTGCCCTGACTCCGACAGAGGTGCGCTCTCGCGCCCGCCGCCTGACCCGCGAACACGGCCAGTTAGGCTTGATCGTGCTCGACTACTTGCAGTTGATGCAGTCGCCTTCCAGCGGCGACAACCGCGTCCAGCAGATTTCCGACATTTCCCGTGGCCTAAAGGCTCTGGCCAAGGAAATGAATGTACCGGTGATTGCATTGTCGCAGCTTAACCGCAACCTGGAGCAACGCCCCAACAAACGGCCGGTGATGTCGGACTTGCGCGAATCGGGAGCGATCGAGCAGGACGCCGACTTGATCATTTTCGTCTACCGCGACGAAGTCTATAACGAGGACAGCCCGGACAAAGGCATCGCCGAAGTCATCATCGGCAAGCAACGGAACGGCCCGCTGGGCACGGTGCGGCTGACCTTCCTCGGCCAATACACCCGTTTCGAGAATTTTGCCGGCGTCTATAACGGCCCCGAAGACTACGAATGACACCCGCCGCCTACGTACATCTGGATCTGGAAGCCGTGCGCCATAATCTGGCCCAGGTGAAGCGCTACGCCCCCAACAATAAAATCATGGCGGTGATCAAGGCCAATGCCTACGGCCACGGCATCACCCGCGTCGCCCGCGCCCTGGATCAGGCGGACGGTCTTGCGGTGGCGCGGGTCGACGAAGGCGTACGCCTGCGTAAAGCCGGTTTCACCCAGCCCATCACCGTACTGCAAGGTTTTGTCTGCGTGGATGAGTTGCAACTGATGCTTCAACATCAGCTGGACGCGGTGATTCATACCCCTCAACAAATCGAGCTCTTGCAACAACAAGGCAGCCCCGAACCGGCTTTGGCTATTTGGCTGAAAATGGATACCGGCATGAACCGGCTGGGTTTCAAGGGCGACGACTTCAATGCCGCCTATCGACAATTGGTGAATTGTGCCATCGTCAGGCAGCCGATCAAGCTGATCACTCATTTCGCCAATGCCGACGACTTGCTCGACGACAAAACCCGCCGCCAAATAGATCTCTTCAACGACGCGGTACAAGGCTATCCCGGAGAACGCAGCATCGCCAACTCGGCCGGCATCATCGGCTGGCCCAATGTCTCCTTAGTCTCAACTCAAGACGGGGTCAGGGACTGGGTGCGGCCGGGCCTGATGCTGTACGGTTGCTCGCCTTTTGCCGGCAAGACAGGCGCCGATTTCGGTTTGAAACCGGTGATGAGCCTGCATTCGCGGCTGATAGCGGTCAAGAATGTCGCCGCCGGCGAAACCGTCGGCTACAGCGGCACCTGGCAATGCCAGACCGATACTCGCTTGGGCGTAATCTCGATCGGCTACGGCGACGGTTACCACCGCCATACCCGTTCCGGCGCGCCGGTGCTGGTCAACGGCCAGCGGGTGCCGCTGATCGGCCGGGTATCGATGGACATGATCACCGTGGATTTGACCGGCCTGCCATCGGCCCAGCCTGGCGATCCGGCGATACTGTGGGGCGACGGCCTGCCCGTGGAGGAAATCGCCCGCCATGCCGACACGATTCCTTATACCCTGCTGTGCGGAATTACCCAGCGGGTGCAGATTGTCGAGCGGGTCGCGAAATAAGGGAATATACAAAGCGATTAACAAGCTGATATATTGAGCTAAATTTTGAGCAAAATAACTCTGGAGCCCTCATGAGCATCTCAGCAGCCGATATTGTTCCCTTTTCCGAGGCTCGTACCCATCTGTCCTCCTTAGTCGCCGAAGTTCAGACCGGAAAGGAAAAAATCATCACCAAAAACGGCGAAGGCGTCGCCGCACTTATCGCGGCGGATAGGCTCGATCATTATCACCAGCTTGAACGCGCGCACATCCATCTGTCGTTGCTGAATGAAATCGACAAAGGCTTGGCCGATGTCGATGCCGGCCGGCATCGCGATGCCCGCGAGGCATTGAGCGAACTCAGACAGCGCCGCCCTAAATCAGGCCCCCTATAGCGTATGCGGGTTCGGATAACCGACAACTTCTCGGCCAACCTGCAAAGCATCGAAGACTTCTGTGCCGGCACCGGTTTTCCGCAAGGTTTCGACCGCTTACTGGACGAACTTGACCAGTCCGTCATTCCCAATCTCGAACGCTACCCGGAGATGGGCCGTCCTTTCTCCCGGCACCCGTGCGAATCGGTCGAGGCGCTGGTACATACCGAAAGACAGACCGTGGCCCTATCGTCCATCCGCGAATATTTGCTCGAAGATTATTTACTGCTGTATTTACCGGCGGATGCCGTTTATCTGCTCGCCATCAAGCATCATAAGCAATTGTCCTACGATTTCGACCGTCTGTGGCTAAACCGCTAATTTCAATCCAATCCCCCTAAGATGGCCAAAAAACAAAAATCCGCTTATGTCTGTACCGAATGCGGCGCCGATTATCCCGGTTGGTCAGGGCAATGCAATCAATGCGGCGCCTGGAACACCATCAAGGAAGTGCGGCTGGGCAGTACCAAACCCGGTCGCGACAACTCCGGTTATGCCGGCACCCGTAGTGAAGTACACCTGTTATCGGAAGTCAATCTGGCCCAGGCCGAACGCATCTCCACCGGCCTTGCCGAATTCGACCGGGTACTCGGCGGCGGCATCGTCACCGGCAGCGTGGTGTTGATCGGCGGCGCGCCGGGTGCAGGCAAAAGCACGATATTGCTGCAAGCCATCGCCCACATCGCCCAGCAGCAACCGGTGCTGTATGTGTCGGGCGAGGAATCCCTGCAACAAATCGCCGAACGCGCGCATCGCCTTGGCCTAAAAACCGCCGGCATCAAGATGCTGGCGGAAACCTCGGTGCAGCAGATTTGCCAGATACTGGACGAGGAACGGCCGCAGGTGGTGATCATCGATTCGATCCAGGTGATGTACACCGCCGATTCCGATTCGGCGCCCGGCTCGGTATCTCAGGTACGGGAAACCGCCAGCTACCTGACTCAATATGCCAAAAGAACCGGGGTATCGTTTTTCATGGTCGGCCATGTCACCAAGGATCAATCGCTGGCCGGACCGATGACCCTCAGCCATATCGTCGATGCCCAGGTCGTACTGTCTTCCACCGACGATTCGCGGTTCCGGGTGCTGCGCGCCGACAAGAACCGCTTCGGCAGCGTCGGCGAGCTGGGTTTTTTTGCGATGGAAAGCAGCGGCCTGAAGGAAGTGAAAAATCCTTCGGCGATGTTTTTGTCGCGCGCCGAAAAACCTTCGCCCGGCAGTGTCGTGACGGTGCTGTGGGAAGGCACCCGGCCACTACTGGTGGAGATTCAGGCGCTGGTTACCGAAAGCCAGTACGGCAATCCGCGCCGGCTGGCGGTGGGCCTGGATCAAAACCGGCTGGCGATGCTGTTGGCGGTGCTGTCGAGGCACGGCGGAATCTTCACCGGCAACGACGAGATTTACGCCAACGTGGTCGGCGGCATTAAGGTAACCGAAACCAGCAGCGACTTGGCGATCATGATAGGCGTGGTATCCAGTTTGAAAGATCGCATCATTCCCTACGACACGGTATTTTTCGGCGAGGTGGGACTGAACGGCGAAATCCGCCCGGTCGCCAACGGCCATGCCCGGCTCAACGAAGCCGCCAAGCACGGCTTCAAGCGGGCGATTATTCCCAAAAGCAATAAGCCTAAAGACGCTATAAAAAATCTGGCTATCCATGCGGTTAGCAACATTCAAGAAGCGTTGGCTGTGTTGGCCGATCTTTAATTCAGGCCGTTCAACCAGCCGTTACTTAACCATCCGATAGCGCCTTGCGTCCTCCCCGCACCGTTAAAATTAAGCAAAACCGCCGACCATCGAAGCCTATCGTTTGCTAACGCTTACATCCGCAAGCACCGGCAAACAGCCGCTCGGCGCGTGCGATAGTAAAGAAAACAGAGCTTCGCGATGACTACCGTCTTAATCAATTCTTAATCAACAGCTAATCAAAACTTAAGCAACGGCCTATAGAATTTTTCGCAACTGAATAATTTTCCATGTAAGGAGTTTTTATGATCAAGGTGACGAAAATCATCGCAATTAGCTTGTTGTTTTCATCGGTGGCTGTAGCGGACGGTCATGGCCATGGCCACCACCATGGTCATCACGGACATCATGAACACGAACATTATGTACCGGTTGAGCGAGTCTATTATCCGGAGCGCGTGGTTCAATACGTCCCCGCGCCGCCGCCAGCCCCACGTTACAACAGTTACGACCAGCGCTCGACGCAAGGCTTGCTCGGCGGCGCATTAGGTAGCGCGGTGGGTTACGAGATGAGCAAAGGCGACCCGCTGGGTGCCGGCATAGGCGCCGCGGCCGGCGCCTGGATGGGTAACGGCATGAGTAGATAGTACATCGCGATGTAATTTAGCCGGGTAACACCGGCTTTTTTATGCCTAAAGCCGAGGCCGAAACGCTTAGCCGCTGGCCGCGCGACGGCTCCTGAGAGTCGTATCAAGCTCTTCGCCGCCAGAGCGCCATCGTGCAGCGGACTACTAGCCCGCCTTAAAACTCGGCATCGTGAAACACGTTCTGCACATCGTCCAGTTCGTTCAGCAAATCCAAAAACTTTTCAAACAAGGCAACATCGTCGCCGCTAATCGTCGTGGCGCTTTTAGGCAGAAATTGAATTTCGTCTACCTCAAAATCGATCTCGCCCAATGAATCCGTTAAAGCCTGCTTGGCCTTAAAGTAGTCGGTGTGGGGTGTAAACACGGTAATTTTGCCATCGTCGCTTTCGACATCGCTAACATCGACGTCGGCCGCGAGCAATGCCTCAAGCACAGCATCCTCGTCGGTATTTTTAAAGGCCAGGATGGCGGCATGGTCAAACATATGGCTTACCGTGCCTTGAGTGCCGATTTTACATTTGGTTTTGGTAAAACACTGGCGCACATCGCCGAAAGTCCGGTTAGGGTTATCGGTCAGGCAATCGACAATCACCATGCAGCCGCCGGGACCAAAACCTTCATAGCGTGCAGGGGCAAAATCCTCGCCGCCGCCGCCTTTAGCCTTATCGATGGCTTTTTCAATGACATGGGACGGTACTTGGTCTTTTTTGGCTCTGTCGATCAACCCCCGCAACGTCAGATTCCCGGATGGGTCGATACCTCCCGCTTTGGCCGCCACGTAGATTTCACGGCCGTATTTGCTATAGACCTTAGTCTTGGCATCAGCGGTTTTGGCCATGGACACTTTACGGTTTTGATAGGCTCTACCCATTTGCTTATTGCTCCATTGAAATCGAATATTAATCGGGGAATTTTACAGATAAGTATTTGCCGAGGAAACCTTTTAGGCTGGCGCCAAGAACCGGCGGGCTTGGTAGCACTCCATTACCGGCCGAAGCTTGCAGGCTTCCAATCACTTTTGCGGTAGGACATATCCATCTATATTTAAGGTAGACATGAATCCTCGAGTCAATGCAGACTATGCTTTTGATGACCGCACCGGCAAAATGATTCATCACCTGCAAAGCCAGCGCCATTGTTAAAGGAGCCTGTTCCGACATGAACATCAAGAACCCCGCCGGAAGGCCTTACCCTTTAGGTTCGATTTTACGTCCGGGCGGTGCGAATTTCAGCGTTTATGCCAACAATGCCACGACGGTAGAGCTGTTGCTTTTCGACAGCGTGGATGCCGCTCAACCGAGCCGGATCATTGAACTGGAACCGATCTACAACTGCACCTTTCACTACTGGCACATTTACGTTCCGAATGTCCAGGCGGGACAGTTATACGGTTATCGCGTTTATGGACCCAACCATCCGGAACGCGGCCTGCGTTTCGATCCTGAAAAACTGCTGCTTGATCCTTATGCTCGCGGTATCGCCGTCGGCTCTGGTTATGACCGGAAAGCCGCTTCCGTTCCGGGTTCCAATCTACAGTCGGCAATGAAAAGTGTGCTGGTTGATTATCGCGGCTACGATTGGGAAGGCGATTCGCCGTTAAGAACCCCATTTCGCGATACGGTCATTTATGAAATGCATGTCCGAGGCTTTACTTGCCATCCGCAATCCGATGTCACGCCGGAAAAAAGAGGTACCTATGCCGGCTTGGTCGAGAAAATCCCCTATCTCCAAGAACTTGGCATCACTGCCGTGGAATTGCTGCCGGTATTTCAGTTCGACCTACAAGACGCCCCGCCAGGACTAAGCAATTACTGGGGTTATTCACCCATTTCTTTTTTCGCGCCGCATAGCGGATACAGCTTCGATCCTACGCCGCTCGGGGCTATCGCCGAGTTCAGGGATATGGTTAAAGCCCTGCACCGGGCCGGTATCGAGGTGATTCTGGATGTGGTCTTCAACCATACCGCCGAAGGCGATCATCAAGGCCCTATCTTCTGCTACAAAGGCTTTGCCAACGATATTTATTACATTCTCGATCCCACTACCGGCACCTATCGGAATTACTCGGGGACCGGCAATACCCTCAAAGCCAATCACTCGGTCGTCCGCCGCTTGATACTGGACAGTTTGCGCTACTGGGTTACGGAAATGCATGTAGACGGATTCCGTTTCGATTTAGCCTCGATATTATCGCGCGACGAAAACGGCAAACCCATGCCGACACCGCCCATCCTGTGGGACATTATCACCGACCCAGTCTTATCGGGCAGCAAGCTGATTGCCGAAGCCTGGGATGCGGCAGGGCTTTATCAGTTGGGCAGTTTTGGCGACCTTTGGAAAGAATGGAACGGTCAGTTCCGCGATGATATTCGCTGTTTTCTCCGCGCCGATGCCGGCAGCGTCGCCAAGCTGCCTAACAGGCTATTCGCGAGTCCGGACATTTTTGGCCATGAAGAGCAGGAAGCGGAAACCAGCATCAACTTCATTACCTGCCATGACGGATTTACCCTAAACGACCTGGTTTCCTACAACGACAAGCATAACGAACGGAACAACGAAAACAACCGGGACGGCTGTGATAACAACTACAGCTGGAATTGCGGCGCCGAAGGGCCAAGCACCGATATTTTGATTAACACCTTGCGGCAACGCCAGATTAAAAATTTTTTGACGCTAACCCTCTTCGCTAGCGGCACCCCCATGTTAACCATGGGCGACGAGGTATGCCGAACACAAATGGGCAATAACAATGCCTACTGCCAAGATAACGAATTGAGTTGGTTCGACTGGTCATTGCTTGATAAACATGCCGATACTCATCGTTTTGTAAAACAGTTGATTCGTCTGCGCAGCTTATTGTATCGCTGGGATCAAAAACCCTCGCCAACGCTTAGGCAGTTATTTCAACAACTCCATATCGAATATCACGGCGTCAAATTGAATTGCCCCGACTGGGGACAAGACTCGCATAGTTTGGCGATTCTGGTGGCAAAGCCGCATCGGCCTTATGTTATTTATTTTATTTTCAATAGTTATTGGGAACCCCTGACCTTCGAACTACCTGATAATCTTCGGAACACAAAGTTGAATTGGGCGCGCATCATTGACACGGCCCGCCCTTCTCCCGACGATTGCCTCACCGTGGAGAGTGCGGTCAAGATTGAAATCAATCGGTATCTTGCGCAGGCCAGATCCGTAGTAATGCTGATCGCTAAAAACTAACAAGGCATTCGCCTCGTCGGCCTCTGAACCGGCATCGCATTGGGTAGCATGCTGTTTGCTAGACAATATTAATCACCGTCAAAAGGAAAACATTTATGGCTTACAATTTTATTAAAGCTAAAGACTCGAATTGCATTGGAGAACAGGAGTTTGCAACGGCTAAAGAAATAAAGTTTTCAAAATTCACATCGTGTATCGGAGTAATCGCAAAAAAAGGCGACCTTTTAACGGCTGTACATTTAGTGCAATTAGGCGTTGATAAATATCACAGCAAAGATGACAAGAACCCGCCTACGGAAGGATTTAACCCCAATACCGCGGCTTACGTAACGACGGCATTGTTGCCTGAAAAGCCAGACGCGGTGGCCATTGTCGGATTCATCAGCGATTGGAATAACCCTAAAGCGGTAAGCCCCCAAACACACGCAGGATTCCTGAAGTTAACGGGAGAATGTAAACAATTGAAAAAATACCAAACCCATAAAATCCTGGATGAACATAATTCCGCCGTCTATGCTGCAAAAATAGTCGGAAATGAAATCGTCATTACCTACCAGGGCAGCACCGACTATTAATGACGATCCGGCATAAAATATATTAACTAATCAACCATTACCCCCCCAATTAATGTTCGAACTCTACTTAGATACTGCCAACTTAGAAGAAATCAGGGCCTTAGCCGAGGTTTTACCGTTGGCGGGCGTGACCACCAACCCAACCATCATGGCCGCCGGCGGCATTGGCTTAAAGCAATTACTACCGGCGTTGACCGATATTCTCGGCGCCGAGTGCCGCATCCACGTTCAGGTTATCGGCAACAGCACGGAAGACATCGTCGCCGAAGCCAAACAATTGCACGATTTGCCGTTCGACATCGTGGTGAAAATCCCCGCTCACGCCGCAGGTTTAGCTGCCATCAAACAAATCAAGAAACACGAGATTCCGGTGCTGGCCACGGCGATCTACAACGTCCAGCAAGGCTGGATGGCGGCCTTGAACGGCGCAGATTACCTGGCGCCGTATCTCAATCGCATCGACAACATGGGTTACGACGGCCTTGGCGTGGTCGGTGGCTTGCAAGCGTTGATTGACCAATATCGATTGCCCGGCAAACTATTGGTTGCCAGTTTCAAGAATGTTCAACAGGTGTTGCAGGTGTTGAAATTCGGCGTAGCCTCGGTGACGCTGCCGCCGGATATTGCCCGGCAAATGCTCGCCACCCCGGCAACGGACGCGGCGGTCGAGAAATTCGGCCAAGACTGGCGGGCGGTGTTTGACGATCAATTGTCTTTCCACAGCTAATCCGGTTCCGGGCTTTGGTTCGGCAAAATCATCGATCCCCGTATCGCCGATATGCCGCGCATAGTCCCCTTCTTTAGGAGTCAACATGAATAAGCCGTTTTGCTGGTGGCGCCAAGGCGATTTAGACGGCTTTTTCGGCCTGTTCGTCGATAATCTCATCCAGCTGATCCTGATCGTCGTCCTGTGCGGGAGCATATTGCAGATGCCCAACGAAATGGTATTCGGCCGGATTCTGCCCGGTGTTGCCGTCAGCTTGCTGGTCGGGAATCTGTTTTATGCCTTTCAGGCCGGTAAATTGGCGCAATCCAGCGGACAAGCGCAGGTCACGGCCTTGCCGTATGGGGTCAATACTGTCTCGCTGTTCGCCTTCATTCTGTTTGTGATGAAACCGGTCCTGGATCAGACCCAGGATGTGGAATTGGCCTGGAAGGTCGGTTTGGCGGCTTGCCTCGGCTCCGGCCTGATCGAATTCGCCGGCGCCTTCGTCGCCGGCTGGGTGAAACGCATTACCCCCCGCGCGGCATTGTTGGCAACACTCGCCGGTATCGCCATCACCTTTATCTCGATGGATTTTTGCTTTCGCATCTTCGCCGATCCCCTGGTCGGCTTCGTGCCGCTGGCCTTCATCCTGATCCAATACATCGGGCGGGTGCGATTGCCGGCCGATATTCCGGCCGGATTGCTGGCCGTGGTGTTCGGCACGTTGCTGGCCTGGCAACTGGGCAGGATGGATGGCGCCGCATTGATGAACGCATTGCACATAGAACCGCAAATCCCCCGGCTGTTCGTCGCCGACATGATGGAAGCGACTTTTTCGGCCTACCTGGTCAACTTTCTGCCGGTGATTGTTCCGATGGGCTTGTTCAATCTGCTCGGGTCTTTGCAGAACCTGGAAAGCGCCGAGGCGGCCGGCGACGTCTATCCGGTAAAAAGCTCGCTGGCCATGAACGGCATCGGCACCATGGCGGCGGCCTGCTTCGGCAGTGTGTTTCCGACCACGATTTACATCGGCCATCCGGGCTGGAAAAAGATGGGCGCCGGCGCCGGCTATTCGGTTGCCAACGGCATCGCCATTACCTTGTTGTGCCTGCTGGGCCTGGTCGGCTTCGTTTCGGCGCTGGTGCCGGTGGAAGCCGGCGCGGCGATTTTGCTGTGGATAGGCATCACCATCGCCGCCCAGGCTTTCGAAGTCACGCCCGGCGCGCACGCCCCGGCGGTGGTGGTGGGATTCTTTCCGGCCTTGGCCGCCTGGGGGCTGCTGGTACTGGAAGGCGCTTTACGCGCTGCCGGCACCAATGTCGAAGCCGTCGGCATCCAGGCACTGTCCCTGCAACTGCCGATTGCCGGCTTGATCGCGCTGGAGCGCGGCTTTATTTTCACCTCGATGATTTTGTCGGCCATGACGGTTTGTCTGATAGAAAAGCATTACCGCACGGCCGGTCTATGGGCGCTGGTCGCGGCGGCGATCAGCGCCACCGGCCTGATGCATGGCTATACGCTAGCCAACGGCGCCATCGTCAACGCCTATGGGCCGTCATATACTTGGCCGTTCGTGCTGGGCTATACGGCGATTGCCGCTATCTTTTTCGGATTCGGTTGGTATCAAAAAAAGACCGGAACCACCGACGCGGGTTAACGGCGTATTCAATACTGGAGGCATTCGATGAGCTATTTACAATGGGTTAAACGTCTACTGCTGTTTTCTGCGTTTGGAGGCTTACTCAGTTGCTCCTATTCCCCCTCCCCGGATAGTATGGCCGATGCCGTCAATGCCCGGCCCGAGGCGCATTTTTCGATCCTACAGGTCAACGACTCCTACAAAATCGAAGGCCTGGAAAACGGCAGGGTCGGCGGATTCGCAAGATTGCGGACATTACGCCAGCAGCTCGAAGCACGGGGCGAGCCATTGTTGATGCTGCACGGCGGCGACTTTCTGTTTCCCTCGGTGATGAGCAAATACCTGAAAGCCGATGCGATGATCCAGGTGCTCAATCTACTGGACGGCAAGGCCTCAGCGTTCGACGACAATATGCTGGTGGTGTTCGGTAACCACGAATTCGACGACCCCGATCCGGGAATTTTGCTCAGGCGCATCGTGCAATCGGATTTCGGCTGGTTGTCTTCGAATACCCGTTACCAATTCAGCGACAGCGCACCCGCCGAAGCCTTTTCCAGGCGGCTGGCGAACGTCCACGATGTGCTGGTCAAGGACATCGGCGGCATCAAGGTTGGCCTGTTCGGCATCACGCTGGATGTCCAAAAGCGGCCTTATATCGGTTTCGACTATGCCCTCGACGCCCGCCGCGCGGCAATCGACAAAGCCATCGCCGAGTTGAAGGCAAACGGTGCCGTCGTGATCATCGCCCTAACCCATCAGGATTTCGATCAGGACCAATGGCTGGCCCGCGAATTTCCGGCGGTTAACCTGATCGTCGGCGGCCACGAGCATTTTTACCTCGAGAAGCGGATCGGCAACACCTGGATTACCAAGGCAGATGCCGACAACAAGAGCGCCGTGGTGCACGATGTCCGGGTCACGCCGGACGGCGCGGTCGAAACCAGCCATCGCAAAATCGAGCTGGACGACAGCATCGCAAAAGATCCGCAGGTGGACGCGGAAGTCGGCAAGCAATTGGCCAGGCTGGCCGAGGTATTCCGGAAAAGCGACAAAAACCTGAATCAGGTGTTGGGCCATACCCGGCATCTGCTGGAAGGCGTGGAACCGGTGGTGCGCGGCCGGGAAACCGCGTTGGGCAATTTCCTGACCGACGCGATGCGCGAACGCATGAATACCGATATCGCCTTCACCAACGGCGGCGGCATCCGCATCAACGACAACATCCCGCCCGGTCCGATTACAGTCTATGACATGGAAGGCCTATTTTATTACGACAATAACCTGGTCAGCTTCGAACTGACCGGGGAACAATTGCTGGAGGTGTTGAAAAATTCGGTATCCAGATCCCATCTGGGCGACGGCCGGTTTTTGCAGGTATCCGGGCTGCGTTTTACTTACCATGTCAAGGAGTCGAACGGCGAATATGCCTATCGCATCGACCCCGCCGATGTTCAAATCAAGCTACGCGGAGCCAAGGCCTATATGCCGTTGGACCCGGTTAAAAAATACCGGGTCGCCAGCACCGATTTCATTTGGGAAAAAGGCTTTTCCGACGGCTACGAAATTTTTTCCCAAGGCGCCGGAAAAACCAGCCCGCCGCGGATAGACGACGGCAAGCTTATCGGCTTTCGGAAAACCGTCGAGGAAGCTATCGATAAACTGCCTGAAAAAACCATTACCCATCGGATCGAAGGCAGGATAGTGAGACAAGCCTCGCCGGATATTTAACGAACTAAATTACCCGCCGGCGCATAATCGACAAACCATTGACTGGATCGTGCGATGCGGTTGGCGCCATTTTGCGCCGGCACCCTTCGGGCTGCCTTGCGCATAAGCTAGCTCGCCAAGATCGCTTATTTGCCTCCCCAACGATTGAACAGCATACGCATGATGGCCGCATTGGCGATGCGCTTATCAAAGTAGTCGGGATCGAAATCGCCGCCTAGCCACTCAAGGAGCCGTTGCGCGTCATCCGAATGCGGATCGGACAAAATCTCCAGAAACTCGGCGTAGCCTTCAGGGCCGCCGATGTCCTCGGGCGGAGCCGCCCGCGCGCCATCGATAACCCAGGCACCCCCGTTTGGATCGTCGTCGATCTCGCTATCGACGGACTCAACGGTAATCAAATGTTCCCAGTTATCGCCAAAATCATAGCTGTACAAAAACGAGTCGCCGACGGTCGACAGGCGATTAAGGAAAGCTTTGCGCTCATCCTTGATCTCTACTTCATCCATGACATCGTCCGTGTGTGGAATAGCGTAAATCTGGCCGCTTATCTCAAAGTCGTGGAGATGGGCATCGCTCCAGCCAAACGCCGCCTGAATAAAATGATGCAGTTTACCCAGACTGATGCGTCCATCCACTTCCAATCGGCGCCAAACCGCAGGCCGAATCTCATTGGGACGAAGTTCAATGTGCAAGGTGTACAGACAGGGTGTGCTGCCGGAGATTCGAGGTTTTTTGGGTACTGTTTTGGATTCGGCCATGGGGTTCTCGATTTTTAGGTCACGGCCCGCATTCTAACTGCACTTGGGAAATTGGCAGTAAATCATTTGATACGAGGCTTACCCGCCATGTCCGTCGCAGTCTATCTTCCGTACCAATACGACCAAATCACGGAATTTTTGATTCTTACCCCGTTCGGCGTAAAGTATGACGGTCATTAAATCATTCATAGAAACTGCCATCATGCTTAAACACTTACATCTCTTATTTGTCGCCGTGGTTGTCATTAGCTTTATCGGCCGCGTGGCACTGGCGGAATATCGCCCGGAAATGCTGCAACGTAAATGGATAAAATTATCTCCACATATCCTCGCCAGCCTGTTGCTGTTGAGCGGCATTGCCTTAGTTTTCCAGGGCAACTGGTTGGCGACCGCTTATGGTTGGATCATCGTCAAATTGTTCCTGATGGTGGTTTTCATCGGCCTGGGGCTGTTAACGATGCGCGAACAGGGACAAAAACGTTGGTTTGCCTTTGCCGGCGCCATATTTTGCCTAGTTTATATCGTTAAAATCGCCTTCACCAAGCAGGTATTTTTCTTTCTTTAATTAACGAGGAGTCTCCCGGCCATACCGGGAGACTCGCGAAAGTTCGACTGATAAGTTGTCCAATTGGCTGCTTGGAAACTTGATCTTGGAGACTTCCAAACAAAATCCATGTGTTCGTCCCCACACCGTTCGAGGCGTTGGGATGCGGTTTCCGATTCAGCAACGGCTGGAAGCCGCTTAAAAAAGCAGACAAACTTCGGCACAAGAAACCGCACGCCACCGCCAGGAGGTTCGCCATGTCTCATAAAGCCATCTTTTTCAGGCACGCTTTCGGGACTAGCTTTTTCTTTCCCGATATATCGCCCCTAACTCTGTCACCGACATTGCCGGATTTAATCGGCAACAGCCCGTCAGCAGCGGCTTCGTCATGATCGCCGCCCTCCGCCACGCAGCCTTGGTCGTCGTACTTGCCTTATTGTTTCAAGCCTGTGCCGAATGGCAGCCCCTGCCTCCCATGTCGAAAATGCAGACAGCCGATTGCGAGCGGCTTTTCGGCGAGATGGACCAGCGCGTGGAGGAATACCATGTGGCGGATGCCGGCACGGCACGGATAGCCGGCTTTCCGGGACTACGCGTCAATCGTTTCCTGGCGTCCTTCGCAAACGAAAACTTGACGGATAAGGCTTATGCGGCGTGGCTTGAGCGTTTGCGGAAATTGGACGAAACCGCCCGTCTGATCGAATGGCGTAACCTGACACCCGAAGCGGCCGCTGGGCTGCAAACCTATTTCGGAGCCGATATTGGAACCGCGCTGGCCATGTGTGGACACATCCTGGCCGAACAAGACCTGAGTTCCCCGGACAGGCGTTCGCAACTGCTCTCAGCTGCCCAGCCGCCGGATGCCTATTCGACTTGGCAGCGACTGTTCGGTCTGTATTTTCTCAGCCGCTGGGCAATTGTCGAAGGCGTCTGGCGGGTGCAACGGGAAATGCGCGAGCCTTTCATCAAGGCGGAGCAGGATCAAGCCCTCACCGGCGAATTGATTCGCTATGCACCACCCGAGGCAGATGCGCTGGACATAGCCGAGGTCGCCAAGATTCTCGAACAGTCGGTTGGTAATCCATTGCACATACCGGAGCCTTCCGAACTTCAACTCAACCAGCTGTTCGCCAGCTTCGCACCTATCTGGACCGTCGACACCGCCAACGACAACGATAGAATCGGCACTGCCCATATCGATGCCGAGGGGAAAGCCTATATAGATACGAACGCATCCATCGTTTACCGCCTGGTTTCGCATACCCGCGTCGGCGACCAGGTGTTACTCCAGCTCAATTACCTTATCTGGTTCCCGGCCCGGTCACCGGAAAGCTGGATGGATATTTACGCCGGCCCCTTCGACGGGCTCATCTGGCGCGTGACATTGGGAATGAACGGCAAGCCGCTGGCCTATGACAGCATTCATCCCTGTGGCTGTTATTACCAAATTTTTCCGGGTGAAGGGGTTCGGGTGGTGCAACCCCAAGACGGCTCGGAACCGATTTTATCGCCGACGCCGATTACCGGTCTTAAACCCAACGAGCAGCTGACGATCCGGATCGCTTCGCGAACCCATTTCATCCGCAGCGTGGCAGTGGATGGACCGGCGTCGGGAGCTATTGGCTATCGCTGGCTCGATTACGACGAACTTCGTTCGTTGCCAATGCCCAACGGCCAACATCGCAGCCTGTTCGACAAGGATGGCTTGGTACAGGGCAGCGAGCGTCCCGAGAGATTCCTGCTTTGGCCCATGGGAGTACCCAGTGCGGGCGCCATGCGGCAATGGGGAACCCATGCCATTGCTTTTCTAGGCAAACGGCATTTCGACGATCCACGGCTGATTGAAAAATTGATACGCCCACTGTGGGAATAGCCGGACGACAAAGACTTAACCAAGAGCTAGGCCTCCATGGCAACATCATGCGTTAGCATTTGGAATGGCATAACCCATAGTTGGCAGTTGCAGAATCTCATGGTTGATTGTTGACCAATTTTTAGCCAATTTAAATTTCCCTGATGCGTGGCGGTAAGTTACGTTTACTGACCACTGTTTCGTCACAACCTTATCCACAGCTTGTGGGGATAACCGGCAAAAATCGGCGCCGGTCATGATCAGTACAGCCACGACAGCGCCGCCAAACCAAACACGGCGAGGATGCGGGGCCGATAAAGCTATATCGGGCAACAAGGCGGCGGAGCAAATACGTGCGGATAGGGCAAAAGAAGATAGTGGCTGCTCCGAAAAAGCCGAAGGCAGCAGCACTAAACCTACACAGTAAGTCGGAATCCCGCGCCGAGGCTGCCACTCATTTTTCAATCCGGCCGAGCGCCACCACTTCGTGGCGCTCGATTTTTCGCATGTTACGGCATGAATCGGTGCCGGCCGTTAATCGGTATTTTGATGTTGCGCCGAAGACATTTCGGCATGCCTAGACTCGAAGTTCCATTTCAACCCTCAACAAAAGTTATGCGAAATAAAAAATCTCGCGTATAATGCCTCTGCTGTTGCTGGTGTAGCTCAGTTGGTAGAGCAGCTGATTTGTAATCAGCCGGTCGCGGGTTCGAGTCCCATCACCAGCTCCATATAAATCAAGGCCTTACGAGAAATCGCAAGGCCTTTTTTATTTCCGGTGCTACGCTAGTGCTACGGCTTCGATTAAAACATGCTGTATTAAGTTAAGCATTCGCCCGCCTAAAAAAATAAAATCTAGCCCATCAGACAAAAAAAGCCGGTTTTACCCGGCTTGAGCGTTACTTCATAACATCAGTCAGAATGGTTCATATAAACCAACCATAAAACAATTCTATTTTATTCCGGTACATCGTCCAGAACATCATCCAGCCACGCCACCAAAGCCGCGCCCGGATGCATTTCTCCCCCATAAGGCCGTATTTCCTGCAATAGCCGACTAAACAGCTTCGGGTCTATCTCAATGTCCAGCCGACGATAGCCGCGCTTTCTAAGCCACTCCCGGCGTTGTCGTTGGCGTTCTGCTTGCGTTGGTAATGTCATATTCACTCGCTTTGAATGTAGTATTTTGTAGTAGCCTAAGACTTCGCTTGAAAGTCAACATTTATCAACCTGTATGACTTCGCTTCCGCTTAGGGCAATTACCATTCAAAGCCGAACGCTTTTTGCCTTCCTCGGTGCTTGGGCCTGTACTGCACCCGCCATGCCATTTACAGCGGCCATTGGCATAAATCGCCGTCTGTTTGCAGGGTGTCCCGGCTCTGGTTTTCGCGCCACATTCCAGGTCGCGTAAATCGTCTGGGTATGGCTCGCTTTCAGGTGGCGGGTACTGGTAGCCATGCTCCCGCCATTTAGCAAAAACGGCATCGCTACGCTGATAGTAGGCTTTCAGTCGTTTGCGTTGCTCTGGTGTACTCATGTTTGTTGTCCGACGAATTTCTCGCATTCGTGCCGGGTATCAGACCACCAGCAAGCGCCGAAGGGTTATTCCAAAGCCTAATGTTGGTGACGATACACTAAGAAAGATACTTTCAAAATATAGTCCTCGCCCGTTTGCTCCTGTAAATTACACCGTTTGGCGTAACTACAAGCGGGTGTTTGGTTGCTTATTACTTGCAACAGAAGTGGCTGGAATAATCGTATGCACAGATTTGTGCAACATTCTGGCAAAGGAGTCAAACGAAGTAGACATTGACGATTACATGAGGCACTTTGCCACTAATTTCTATTATCCGTCCCCTGTTTTTGATGGCTATAACTGCACCGATCCTCAGACCTTCCCAGTTATCGCTATTATAAAATTTTTATTATCAGAATATTTAACAAAAGGTAAAACCAGCATTACGGTCGACGACATAGGCAATTACTTAATAGAAAACGATGTCACCGGTCTCGAACCGCTAAGTTTTTATACCACATTGACACCGAGAGATTTTAAAGGCGACTTAAGACAGCCCCGTGAATTAATAAGATTTATAAGCCAATTCTCTTTTTTGAAGTGGAATAATCCAAGCCTATATCTGGACATCTCAAGCAAAGAAGAGGCATTACAAATTGAGAATCTACTTACCCCCCAATTAAACCCAAGACGAGCAGATGCTAACGCAGAATTACTAAATTTAGGTTCTGGCTTTCAAGGTACTGCTTTAGGCGATTTGACCATTAGCCAAATCGCCGAAATTGAAACTGAGTTTACTGAGGGAAGTAAAACCCGTGTAACTCACTTGCGCACTGAACGAAGTTCAAAACTCAAGGATTTCTATTTTTCAAATACATCGTATCCACATATCTGCAATATGTGTTCGATGGACACAGAAAAAAGATATCCTTGGGCAAAGCATATAATCGAGCTACATCATTTGCTTCCATTATCCTCTCCAGTTAAAGTTGATAGTGGAAAAACTTCTATTAAAGACATTGTTGGGGTTTGCCCAACATGCCATAGAGCCACACATAAATATTATAGTAAATGGCTTAACGCAAAAGGATTTAAGGATTTTCAAAGCTACGAGGAAGCGCTAAATGTATACAATGAAGCCAAACAACAGATTGTTTTAACATGAATAGAGCAGTAAAAAGAGCAGCTAAAAAAGATACAAACTCTCAAACCTCACTGGAATTTCCTACTGAGGCAACATTTCATGATAAAAAAGTTATACAGCAAATAGCCTTTATCAATGAGTGCATCCAAACTGGCAAATCTTTGGCAACCACTTTAAAGGCTGCCGGAATGTCATATGATGATTTAATTTACGCAAATCATCGGAGGCCAACTCTTCGAGATAATCAATATTTTACACTTGAGGATTTTAGGGAGTTATCAAAGGAAATTCCTGTAGTTAGTTTTTTTTCAGGTGCTGGCGGTCTCGATCTTGGTTTGGAAGCTGCTGGTTTTTCGCATTCGTTATTGATCGAAAAAGTCCCTCTTTTTTGTGAAACAATCAAATTCAATAGACCAAAATGGGATGTACAAGTTGGAGATGTTTCTAATACAGACGAAATGATTGAACTAGTTTCTAGTCGCATTGGAAATCGAAAAAAATTTGATGGATTATTCGTAGGCGGACCACCTTGTCAGCCATTTTCTATTGCCGCAAATCAACGATTTAATAAGGATGGTGATAATTTTAAACGCATTGGATTTGCGCATGAAACAAATGGAAATTTGTTTTTTGAATATATCGAATTAATTAAATATTTTAAGCCCCGTGCTTTTCTCATTGAGAATGTCCCTGGGCTCATCGACGTAGATAATGGCGAACAACTCGAAAAGGCATATCGAGAGCTTGAGTCTTGCGGTTACATAATCAATCAGCCACTAATTTTAAAGGCTGATGCATATTTTGTTCCACAGCAACGGATTCGCCTATTCATTGTGGGTAATCGTGTTAATAGAGAATTTGAACCACCAAAACCAACTCATAATTCTTTATCTGTTGGACCTGTGTTTAATTTAGATATAAACGGCGTTGAAAACCATGTGACTCGTGAACACTCGGCAGAATCCGTTTTAAGGTACATGATGCTGAGTTATGGAAATCGAGACAAATTAGGACGAGTGGATCGACTCGACCCCCTGTTGCCCTCAAAAACTGTAATTGCTGGCGGAAGTTCCGGTGGGGGGCGTTCTCATTTGCACCCATATAGTCCTAGAACACTTTCTGTAAGAGAAAGTGCACGAATTCAGACGTTTCCAGATGACTATATTTTTAAGGGACCGGTGGCGCGACAATTTACGCAAGTGGGTAATGCGGTTCCACCTGTTCTTGCATCACAATTGGGAACGGCAATATTCAAGAGCTTTTTTTGAAAAAATTACCAGTTAAACAAATTGCTGAATTCGACGATTCAAACTAAATTCTTTGTGCGCATTCTGCATCAGCATGTGCAACCATGAGAATTTTAGTAATCAGCGCCGTAGCCAAATCGTAGCTACGCTGGATGGTTTTTAGCGTTTTCATGATTTATTGAGACTGTTTTTGGCTATGGCGATCATTGCAAGGCGTTGATTTAATTGATGGTTAATGATGAATTTAACATTTGTAATCAGCCGGTCGCTGGTTCGAGCCCCATCACCAGATCCATATAAATCAAAGACTTAGATAGAAATATCTAGGCCTTTTTTATTGCTTGGGACACTGACGGGACATTACATCGCAACAAAAGACAGTAAATCCTAACAATTTGAACAAAGCTGTTATGAGCAATAAAAACTCGAAGAAACTCCCAGCTCGGCTTATGATTGAAAGGAATGTTTTAGCCCTTTGCTTGTGAAACTTTTTTTCTTGATTGGACACCCGAATGACTCTATCTAACTTCAAAGCTTTTAGCCTAGCGGCAACGGGCGCTCTTCTGTCAATATCTCAGCCTGCCAGCGCGGACGTAAACGACATCATTTCAGCCAATACCCAAATTGGCGCCCAATTTGTGACGACCGATATCGACTACACCGAAACATCCAAGGAGGGCGTTAAAGCCGACACCGAACGAGGATACATTCCCGGCTTCGGTGTTTCGCTGTCGGTGATGAAAAACTTAATCCTCGGTAATGATTATTTTGCTTTCCAGTTCAGCCAGGTTCATGGCGATACTCATTATATTGGCTCGAGCGCCGTTCCTTTTCTTCTTAACTCAAACATATCCAATGCCTATGGCAGCTTGACTCAAGACAATCGAGCCAGTCTGATTGACTTTAGTGGTCGCTTCGGCAAAGGCTTTGAGCTTACCGATACCCTGTTGGCGACACCCTATGTCGAAATCGGGCATCACAATTGGAACCGCAAAATTATTTCAACCACACCGCTTTTAGTACCGGGTGCCTTGCCAGGAAGTCTTGGTAGCACCGAAGACTACAACAATTATTACTATGGCTTCGGCTCGATGCTACAGTTTTCGCCCATTCGTAATTTAGTGCTGACCGCCAATGCAATGGTTGGCAGTACGTTTTCGTCCACCATGAAATCCTCGGGAGTGACGCAGATAGTAACTGGAATTGGCCCGAATGGAGAAGCCGGTACAGTAAATTTGGGCAGTTCGGTTTTTTACAAAGTAGGACTAGGGTTTGATTACGCCGTGTATAAGAACTTCCATGTCAACGCCGCTGCGGAGTACGTGGGCTTTGATTATGGTAGGTCGATCATGACTGGGCCTTCTGCATCATATTACGAGCCTGATAGCCAAACTAACTACACTACGGTTAAAGCAGGCATTGGCTACGCCTTTTGATATCAATAACGAGCGTTTTCGCACATGACCCGCTCTAAAATCTAAGGACTTACGTAATACGCAAGTCCTTTTTTTATGTCCGTAGGAGGATCAAAAACTGTTTTATCTTGTTTTGACTTAATTCGGTCTGTCCCTCTGGAGCGGGACCACGTCATCTATTCTCGGCAGCCAAAAACCAGCTAAAATCGAGGTGGCCCACGCCAAAACCTCTAATTACCCTTACAATATCGTCTGCGATCATTTCAACAACCTGACAGCACAGATTCCGCAGACAGCCTTGCATGCAACTTACCCTGCTTGATCCCGACCATCCCGAGCAACCTTTTCCGCCGCTACACAAGGCGCTGAACGACCCCAACGGTTTGCTGGCCTTTGGCGGCTGCCTGTCGCCGCAACGCATTATCAACGCCTATCGGCATGGCATTTTCCCTTGGTACAATCCCGGCGAACCGATACTTTGGTGGTCGCCCAATCCGCGGCTGGTGTTGTTTCCGGACAAGCTTACGGTCTCGCGCAGCCTCAATAAAACCCTCCGCAAACAGCTTTTTGAGATTCGCCATGACAGCGCATTCGAACAAGTCATGGCCGCTTGCGCCGCACCGCGCCGCGAGGACGGCGGCACCTGGATCACCGAAGAGATGCAGTACGCCTACCGCAACCTGCACAAGCTGGGCTTCGCCCATAGTTTCGAAGCCTGGCAAAATGGGAAATTAGTCGGCGGCCTGTACGGCATCGCCATCGGTCAGGTATTTTTCGGCGAATCGATGTTTCACAGCAAGACCGACGCCTCGAAAGTGGTGTTTGTAACGATGGTCCGGCAACTGATTGCCTGGGGTTATCAACTGATCGATTGCCAAGTCAGCAGCGAACACTTGCTCAGCCTGGGCGCCGAAGAGATTAGCCGCGAGGATTTTCAAGCCCGGCTGAAACAACTTTGCAGCCTTCGCCCTCTCCCCCAGGCCTGGCAAAAATGATTTCCGTGCCATTGTGGCTGACCGCCGAACATGCTTGCAGCTATCTGGACGACAAACAGGCGCAATCGGCTGTGGTCGATCCCGATTTCAGGCTCGATACCAAGCTTTATTCCGGCTTGATAGAACAAGGCTTTAGACGTAGCGGCGACCAGGTCTACAAACCTTATTGCCAAGGCTGTCAGGCTTGCGTGCCTACCCGGGTTCCGGTTGCGGAATTTCGGCCGGATCGCAAGCAAAAGCGCTGTGCAAAACGCAACGAACAAACCCGGGTCAACATCAAACCGGCCGAGTTCGATCCGCGCCATTTCGATTTATATCGACGCTATCAGGCCGCCCGCCACGATAAAGGCGAGGCCGGCGTTATCAGCCCACAGGAATACATGCAATTCCTCGGCAGCAGTTGGTGCGACACCTGGTTCGTGGAATTTTCGATACAAGAAAAGCTGGCGGCCGTCGCCGTGGTCGATGTACTGGACCACGCCCTGTCCGCGGTTTACACCTTTTTCGAGCCGGAGTTTGCCGACCGCAGCCCCGGCGTTTTCGCGGTGCTTTGGCAAATCGAGCAGGCCAGAAAGCTTAATCTTGATTACGTTTATCTGGGCTTCTGGATTAAAGACTGCCGTAAAATGAGTTATAAAAACCAATATCAGCCGCTGTTCGGCCTAACCGGCCAACAATGGCTGCCGATTTTCGATCATCCAATTTAAGAGGAAAAACCAGTGCCAAAAGCCAACGAACTCAAGCAGGGCTCCGCCATCGAAATCAACGGCGAGCCTTATGTCGTCAAAAAAATCGAGGTGCGCAATCCCACTTCGCGCGGCGCGACCACTTTGTACAAAATCCGCTTTGCACACATGAAAACCAAGCAAAAGCTGGATGAAACCTACAAAAGCGACGACATGCTGAAAGCGGCCGACTGCTCGCGGATACCGGTGCAATATTCCTATCAGGACGGCGACACTTACCACTTCATGAATACCGAAACCTATGAGCAGTACAGCCTGTCCGCCGAGGATATCGAAGAGCAAATCGATTATCTGAGCGAAGGTTTGGAAGGCATTGTGATGTTGTTAATGGACGATGCCGCCTTGGGTATCGAGTTGCCGGCTTCGATTGCCCTGCAAATCGTCGAAACCCCGCCGGCCATGAAAGGTTCCAGCGCCACCAGCCGTACCAAACCGGCCAAATTGACTACCGGCCTGGAAATTCAGGTACCCGAATATATCGAAACCGGCGAGATCGTCAAGGTCAACACCGAAACCGGAAAATTCATGTCTCGCGCTTAACGAAACCCATTGGGCCGCAGACCTTGGCCTGATGCCTGGGTCTGGGCACGCCCAAAGTCGAGTCAATAATCGGCAACCGGCTTGATCTTCTTCCTTAAATCCGCCGAGACGGCGGCTTTTGCGTTCGCGTCGGTAGTAATAATCGCCAGCGGGGCATAACCGTGTTCGACGCCGTGCGGGGAAACCGCCATGGCCTTGCCGTCCGCGCCTTGCGGCCATTGGATATCGCCAATCGCCGTACGCGCCGGAATCAACCAGTAATCGCCGCTACGATAACGCCCGGCATCGGCCTGAAACTGAATCCGGATGCCGTCTTCCAGTGCTATCCAATGCTCGTCGCCGACAGCTTCGACAATCAGCAACGCACCTTCAAACTGCGTGACCTGCTTGTCGGCAAAAATCGACTTCTTGTGATCCCAGCGCCGTAGCAGCGGATGCTTGCTTAAGCCTTCATCGACCACGATGCCGGGGCTGCCGCTCAAGCTCACCCTGCGATTGTCGGCATCCACCGCCAACACTTCCAATAAAGGATAGGCGCGTTCCTGCAATACCGCGTCATCGTCGAGCACTTCCACCCAATCGCCGCGTTCCAGCCCGAAACGCGAATCTCGGCCCAAATGTTCGACAATCGCCTCGCTGCCGGCCAGTTGCAAAATGGGAAAAGTGACGGAACCGTTTTCCCGCGACCATTTGAAACTGGCTTTATCCACCTCATCGGCCTTGCCGCCGCGATGTATTTCCACGCGATAAAGTTGATTCTCCAAACCGCGATACCGGGCGTCCGGCGCGCTGCAGCAGGGCTGTTCATCTTGATTTTCCTTGGCTCTGGCCTTGAGAGAGCCCAACTTTTCGGGCTGCCAATGCCCCAGCAGCGCACTCGCCCAGTTTTTTTCCAGCCATTCGCGCCAGCTTCTTTCATCACCGATATTTAAGCCCGCCAGGTCTTGCGGCAGTTGATTGCCGTCCCAAAAATGCCGGGTGGTTTTCGCCTGCCAGACAACTTGGCCGCGCGTGCAGGTATCCACACCGCCTAAGGCCACCTCGCGGATTGCATCGTTTTCGATAGCGCCGATATGCCGCTCCCAGACATCCAGATATACCAGATAGGTCTGGTTGAGCTGGAGTTTTTCGGCTTCCGGCAACGGATAATCGGCTTGCCAGGCGTAAACCGCGTCCGCCGGATTTTCGCAGAGTATGCCGTCGACATAGTAGTCGCCGGCCTTGATGACGAAGCCGTCTTCCGGCTTGCTTGACGGCTCTATCCTAAAACTGCTCTCTCCCGCCGCGCCGTGCGGCCCAACCACATGTTTGGCCAGGCTGCGCAGGTAGTGAAGCACAATGGAAGCCTGCTCGTTCCAGTCGGCATCGATCTGCACCCTGCCCTGCTGCATAAACACCCGGCTATAACGCCGCAAGCGCTGGAAACTGCTACGTGTGAAATCGCCTTTCATGGTTGCCATCCTCGAATAATCAATAATTTAACTCGCCACGATAATCCCGGCATCGGTAGCCGCCGGCGTATATTCCTGTAACCTCGCGCTTAAATTGGCCAAGCGTTGCGGGTAAAACAGATCGTGAAACACGCCCATTTCCGATTGATCTCCGCTGCCGCGGGTAATTTCTTCGGCGCAGCCGTGCGCCAACTGGCAATAACTGGACGTGCCGTAACGTTGGCTGTTGAACTGCGGCTTGACGCGGCGCTGCTCACGCAACTTTTCGTCGCCGGCCAAATCGCGAGTTGCCATATCCGGCTGACACTGAAAACGCCTCGGCGTCCGCGAAACCGGGGGCACATAGCAAAACCGCATGCAGCCGATCTGGCGGCGCGCCACGCTCACCTGCCCCATAAAAATGCTGTCCTCGGCCAAATCGATGGCGTGAGTGTTGACGCAACCCAAAATGGTGCTGCGCTTGACCGATAGTCGAACCTGGGCATAACAACCGCTGCCGGAGCCCAAGGCCTCGCAAGCGCCTTCCTCGCACTCTCCGGCCTCGCCGGTGCATTCGCCGGCATCGACGATGCTGTCCGCGATCCTCAGCATTAAAGGATCGGCATTCACCTCGTCCAGACTGACTTGAACGGGCCCGACAATGCTATGTTCTACCGTCACGCAAGCCTGGGTATTGATCAGTTGCAGACTGGCCTCGGTGCGTTCGGGCCGGCAATCGCTGTCCAAGGTCCAACCCGGCACCAACGTCGAGTGCCGTATGGTCAGGCTGCCCAACTCGCCTTCCACCAACACGCCGCGCCCGGCGATCAGCAGACCATCCAGCAGCATCCGGCTGCCGGCTCCGCCGCTGACGTTAAAGCTGTCGGGCCTATCGGTCTGCCAATCCAGCAAACGGATAATCGGCCGTTTCATCTCGGCGGCGCGTAATTGCAGGCTGTGACCGGCTTTCAACTCCAGCGCAATCGGCAACACATACACGCCGCAGTCGGCAATCTCGACCACCGCATCGACCGGCTGATCGTCGGCCGCCGCACCTGCCAGCCAGGGCAGCAGGGCTTTTTGCAACTGCTCCTGCCCGCTCACCCGTATCAGTTGGCTGCCGGACATTTGCCGCAGTGGCCGCCGGTATTCGCCGCCGCCCATATCGGCGCTGAAGCCGTAGCGATAGGAAACCCAGACTTTTTTCGGCAATTGTTTGGGCGGAAAGGCGATCCGACCCAGTAACGGATCGACCGCGACCTTGCCTCGCGGAGGCTTGTAACGCCAATCGCTCAAATCGGCGGGGATGATCAGCTCGGCGGCCAACAAGGGCGGCGAATTTTTGGTCGGCCAACCCGAAGTCCAGATCGCCAGACTCCTGCCTTCCCCATAGTAGGCCAGCGAGGCGTGGCCGTTGTCGTCGAATGCCCGGCGCCGAATCGGCACCGGCAGATTAAGCTCTTCGGCGATATGCCAAGGATGGGATTCCGGTTGCGGCGCGGTATACAAGGGTTGATCGTTGCCCAAGGCGCTAAACGCATAACAATGGGGGCCGGCCGCCTCGACGCAGCAAGCCGGCGTTTCCGTGACCGAATAGGCTTTCAGCCGCCAGACAAACAATCCGACGCTAGGCAGGTTGTAACGGCCGGCCTGATAGCGGGAATGGATACGGCGCAGATCGACGCCGTGGGCGGTCTCGTCGAACGGGCCATGCAAACGCGCCAAAGCCGTACTATTGCGTAAATCGACCACACGCCCCCGCTCGGGACGTAGATGCTTGATATTCTGTGTCCAGCCCAATAGTGCGTAATATTCCACGGCGCGGGCCGGCCAAGCGGCGATGTCGTTGGCCAGTTGTTCCAGCAAGGCCAAGGTCCCCTTGCGCCGCCGATAGCGGACAATATTGGCAATTTCGGCGCGCGGGGCTAGGGCTTTATTGAGTAAGCGCCCCTCCTCGCCGGCATTGGCACTGGGCAATCCCGCCTCGGCCACCGGCGTGTAGCCGACCAGATCGCCGATATAAGGCACCAGCCAGTCCTGGCAGGTTTCGATAAACCAGTTGTCATAGAGCTGGTCGATGTCCTGCTCCAGCACATCGGCCTGTTCGGCAATCACCCGCAGCAAGGCGCGCAGCGGTTCGCCGCGTTCGCCGTCGCGCAAGCGGTAGATGGCGGGCAGCAATTCGTAGAACCGGTCGGGATTCGCAGTCATAAGCACCTCACGCAATTCGGTTAAGGATCAGCGTTTCCGGCACTTCGGCGCTTAAGTACGCCAATTGTGCGGGCCGGATGCCGCGCGGCTGTTTTTGATAGCGGCTAGCTTCGACGGGCAGGCAAGCCGGCGGCTGGTGTTGGGCGATCGCCTCGATTTGTTCGGCCACCGCGGCGCCGACATCAGTACTTGCCGTCAGCAAGGTTTCGGGCAAGCCGCCAAAGGCATCCACATCGACATAGTCGACGCCCGGCACGGCCTGCATCACGCCGACAATCTCGCTCAAAGCCACGGCCTGTCCCAGTTCGCGGCGCTCGAAACCGTAAGCTGCCAACAAGCGGCTGCGCAGTTCGGCCGCCACCGCCGGCCATTGATAATCGCTCAGGATTTTCACGCCGGCGCTGAGCACGATCAGCATCAGCTCCCGTGTCGCCAATTGCACGCTTTGCAAGGGGTCGCCATAATCGCGTAGCGCCTTATACAAATTGATAAACAAATCCGAGCCGGCATCGATGGGAATGCCGTCGACGCCGGCGATGGTGACATGCACCACCTGGCGGCGGCCATCCGGCAACTCATTGGCATAAGCCTTGCCGACGCCGCCAAAGGTTCTGGCAAAATCCTGATAATCCCGCACCGACACCAGCCTATCCAGCGCCTTGACCGCCAGCGGCACATTGCGGCGGGCCTGATCGCGGCTTTCCTTGTCGGCGCCACCGCTTGCCGCCAACGGATTGACGACTTCCTTGACCCCCAACGGCCGCGACACCAACAAGCTGATCTGAGCGGCCTGCACATTGCCGGCCTTGCCGATGCCGCTACGATATTCGGCGCGGACGTTTTCTACGCCGCTGGGCAAACGCGCTCCCTGGCGGCCGTTGCCGAACACCAGCCGGGTATTGCCCTCGTCATCGGTTTTGCCGATGAAACCGCGCTGATCGGGCGATAAGCTGAATAGTGAAGGACTCTCATGCCATTCGATTTGATTGACATAGACTTTCAAGCTGCTGTCCACGCCGGCCGGATTGGCGGCGGAGACGAAGGTCAACGGCGGCTGCTTCAGCGCGAAGCTCTGCAAGGCCTTGCCGCCGTCGCCGCTGCCCAGCACTTCGTTACGGGTTTCGCCGTGCGTGGCCTTGACCACATTGCCGTAAATCTTCAGCGACTGGCGTTTATAACGGTAAGCCAACGCCGGCTTGGCGGGATCGGTCTTGGCGAAAGTGATCTTGCTGTGGGTCTTGTCGCCGGGACGGGCCGGATCGAGCACTTGTTCCACCGCCAAAATCATCATCAGTTCCCGGCCCATCACTTGGCCGCTGCCGGCTACATCGCTACGCTCGCCTTCCACGATCAAGCGTTGACCGCTGACCAGGCCGTCGTAAAGCCGTTCGGTTTCCACGAAGTCGCCGTAAACATCTTCCAGCCACGGCTGTTTCGCCAGCGTCAGCGTCGCGGTCGGCACGCTGACGCTGGTCTTACGCAGGCTGGCCGATGACAGCGTCCACCAGGGCCGCAGTAACTCGATCTGTGTGGTCTTGCCGCTGGTGCCATAGGCGGTGCGCGGCTTCAAAGCCACCGACAGCGCGGTGATAGCGGTCAGGTTGTTCACGGAAAAATCGTGGATCAATACGGGCGCGCCCGCCGAAACCGGCGGATATTCGTTGTCCAGAAACAAGCGGTCATCCTGCTCGTCGCCGGCTTCGCCAGGCTGCCAATCGCCGTCGAGGCCGGCGACGAAAGGCATGCTGTCCCGGGTGTCATTATCGTTATTCTTGAAAAATGCCATTTTCGGCTGGGCGCTGGCGCCGAACAAGGGCACGGTCAAACCCAGCAAATGCAGGGTTTGCAACGGCAAATCGTTGCCGTCCTCCGTCCGCCGCTCCTCCAACCCTTGCTCTCGAACCGCTAGCTCGGGTTCGGCGCCGGCCTTGATCGCCACCGCCGCATTAGCCCAAGCCGAATACAGCGTGGTTTTCAACTCCGGCCGAAAGGCCGTGACGAGTTGCGGCACGCCATCGGCATTGCCGGCGAAGGCCCGCTTGAGATTGCGCGCCAAATCGGCCGAGTGTAGCGGCGACAAAGCAGGCGTTTTCAACAACGGCGTCAGTAAACCGCTTAAACTGGTGGTCGGCGCCGGCAGCGGTTCGCATTCGACACCGCTGTCGGCGGAGTCGAACCCTGCCAGCCAGGCCTGGACCTGTTTGAGAAAATCCAGCGCCGCATCGTCTTCCTGGTCTAATCCGGCAATCAATTCCTCCAGCAAGGCGCCAAGCTGAAGGCGAAGCGGACGGTGTTGCAGAAAGCTGCTCAAATCCAGCAGCAAGGCCCGGATTTGGGTCTGTAACTCAGACAAACCCTCGACCTTCTCCGGCGACTCCCACAACAGCGTCAACCACGGCCGAAAAGCCGGAATCCAGCGAATCAAAGCCTGTAAATCCTCCCGCTCCTCCGGGTCGGTCGGCTGTAACTGCTGCAGAACATATGTGCTCAGGCAAATCAGCTCGGCTTTCAGCGCCTCGCTTTTCAGCATCAGCCGGGTTTGGGCGACCAAAGACTTTAGCAACCACAACATGGCTGGATTTTGCTGGGCCAGATCGACCGCCTCGGCCACATTGCTCACCTGGAATATACGCCGCCAGCCTGCCGCATCAAACGCTGCCGCCCGTACACTAAGCGTCCCCGCCGCCGATTTCAACGCTCGGTAAATGCGTTCATGACTAAAATAGTGTTTATCCAGTTGCGGATAATTGCCCAGACAAAAATTTTCCAGATAACGCCGTAACAACAGGCGAGCCGCTATCAATAGCCGCTGCGTTTGCCGCTCCGCTCCTGCCTCGGCGGGTTTTGCCTTGGCCAGCAGTTGATCGAGCCTGGCCACCACCCCGCGCAATATGAATACCGCCGCCACGATCAATGCCGGGGTTTCCTGCAGTTCGACATCGCTACGCTCCAGCTCGAAATGAACAGTCGCTGCCTTGACTTTGCGCACCACTTGCTGCCCTGGCTCATCGCCGAAAACCAACAACAGCCGGTCGTTGTTTTTAAGCTGCGTCGCCGTGCCTTCGATATACAGCGTAGCCAGCGTCAACGCCTCGCCCAGCACGATGAATTGCGGCCGGAACTGCCTCGGTTGCAGATTATTCCAAACGGCGCGGGCCTTTAAATCTTCCGAGGTTTCGAACGCTTGCGGCATTTCGCCGGGGCCGGGCAGGCTTTGGGAACGCGACCCCTTGGGAATCAGCGCCTCCTCCGGGAATTTGTCGTCTATGCCGTAAGCCAGATAAACGCTGGCCGCCACGCCTGGCCGCAACTGGTAGCCAACCAGCCGCGCCAGTTCCAGGATAGAGCGGCGTTCGCCGGCGGTGCGCAAATAGCCTTCGTTGGCCAAGCGCTCCTGATAAAAACTCAAGACATCCGCCACTGTCGCCCAGCCATGCAGCAGGGCTATCGCCGCATCGTCCGGATTGCGGGTGGTGAGTTTTTGCAGCGGATAATCGCCATAGCCCTGCGCGCACTGTTCTTCGTCGCCCAGGCACAGGTTGGACAGCCGCGCCAACATGCTCTCCAGAAAAGTCGCGTAATCGCCGACCCGATAGCGCAGGCTGTCCAGTCCGAGCCGGTTATAAATAGCCACCGGCGTCGATTTTTCCACGCCGCCACAGCAACCGCATTCCGCCTGTTTGCCGTTCATCGTCCGCCCTCCATTATCAAATCCAGCTTGCCGTTTTCCGGAAAATTGCGGTCGTTATCCAGCCGGGCGATTTCCAGCGGCCCCAGCGCCAGCACGCCGTCTTCGATTTCGCGGTTGGCGGCCTGAAACTGGCGTTTAAAGGTGATAGCCGCAACGCTCTCGACCCCGGTCACCGCTTGCGCGGCGGCGATCAATCGGCTCAGGTAAATGCCATTGCCGAAACTAAGCCGGTCAGGATGGAAAAAGCCTAGGCTACCGTCGGCCAAACGCCGATTGCTCAATGTCTCCAGAAAGGCTGCCTTGACCTGGGCCCGCAGATAATCCGGCTTGGAGCAAACATGCAACGCGATTTCCAGCGCCACGTACCTGGCGATGCCAACCCTGACATCGTGGCCGATGCGCCGAAACTTATCGAGATAGCGACGAATATCGGCCAGCAGACATTCGGTGTCTATATTCTCGCTCCAGGGATCGACCGCCACCAGCACCTCGAACCAACTGCCGGTCCAGCGCAAGGTAGCCGCCGCGCGTTGCACCCGATCGGCAAAATCGCGCATCACCAGCGCCGCATAATCGTCAGGGATGATGGCCCGCTGCAGTTGGTCGCGAAAGGCGTGCGGTGCGAACAATTTGGCTTCGGCCAAGGCTTCCGGCCCTTGCCCGCCCTGGGCGGGCAAGGGATTGCGCGGTCTGAGTTCTATCCCGTCTGGAAAATGATCGCGAAACACCATCAGCGTCAAGGTTTCCGCGCCGATATTGCCGGCCGTGCCGCCGCCGATCCGGTATTCGGCCGAGAAGCCGCTGTCCGCCGACGGCGCACGGCCCAGTTCGCCGTCGCCGAAACGCAGATGCGCGTAACGCCGATCGTCGACCTCGACCACGAAATGCCTGTCGTCCGCGCCGCTGCCCAGCAAATCCTGCCTGGGCAGCCAAGTCTGTTCAATGGGTTTTTCCAGCAGGCGAATCCACGCCAAGGTCTGACGCACATCCTGTATCGACAAACGGCTAGCCGGGGTCACGGCCGGCGATAGCGGGCAGCCTTCGGCGGCCCGGCAAGCCGGCAAGGGCTGGCTGAAGATCAAGTCAGTTTTCGGCAATTGCGGCCGGTAACGGCCGGCTGTGCGGCCAATTTCGTGTCCGCCGCAAGTATCCTCGCAGTCCGGGGTTTGTGTGATGCCCGGCACGTCGGGTAACGTATTTTTGACGGTTTCGCCGTGATCGGCCAGCAACAGGTTGCCGCGCGCCACGCTGATGTCGGCGATCAGGCTACAGTCGTCGGCCTTGGTCGAGGAAATGCACAGTGCAAACGGCAAGGCGTCTTCCCTGCCCCATTGCACTTCCAGCAAACGCTGACCGGTCAGACTGTCGACGATTTTTTCGGTACCGGTTAGCCGCACCACATGGCGATGGCGGGGATCGGCGTCGGCCGGGTTGCCGGTCTTGGCGCCTTTCACTTCCTCGAACAACAGCAGGTCGCAGCTATGCAGGACCAGACCATCCCGGTCCGACTCGCCAGGATCCAACAGCGTCGCGGCAGTGGCGCCTTTCGGCAAACAGCAAAGTTGATCGCCCCAGGTGTAAAGCTTGATCTCGTTGTGGACCCGGTAAAAATGCAGGCTTTGCGAGCGGTCCTCGACCAGCGGCTCGAAGATCAAAAACGACTTGGGCAGTATTTCCGGTAAATCCAAATGATGTAAAGGCGCGGACTGGCCGGCATCGCCGTATTGGCTGATGAAATAGAAATCCTCGGGATTCAGCGCGATATTTTGCGACACCCAGACATGCACCCAGGCGCGGGCATTGCAACCTTCGTGCAGATAATAATCCACCAACCTCGCATGCCGTCGTACCGAAATGCGTTGCCGGGCGGTGTCCAGATAGACTTCGGTGGCGACGGCGTCCTGGTAATAACTCAGATGATCGCCGACATAGGCCAGCAACTCCACCAATGCCACGCCCAGGTCCGGTGCATGCCGCTCCCGCCAGTCCGGCATCAATAGAGCCAAACGGTCGTAAATCAGCTGTTTGAAACTGGCGTAATCCTTGGCCAGATAGTTGATCTCCGGAATGGTCCTAGCTTCCGACGCGCAAACCGACTGAGGCGCGCAATCCAGGTCGCTGGGACAATCGATTTTGAAACTGAAATCCAGGCAGGCGTAACGCGGATCGAAACCGGGGAAGACGGCTTCGTCGCCCTCACCGTTAACCGCGCACAGAGTATAGGTCGACCAATCACCGAAGCGGTCGACGAAGACATCCATGCAATCGTCCAGTTCCGGGTCTTCCTGGCGGTGTATGGCCACATCGATCACCCGTATCCCGGTAACGCGCCGGCCGCCGCGAATCGCCAGATTTTCAAGGCCGATATGTGCCGGCGCCTTGCCAAGGAAATACACGGTCAACTGGCGTTGGTCTTCGCTGACCTCCAGATAATCGAAGCCGTTCATGCCCGGTTTTTGCCTTACCGCCTGCCGGCGCAATTCGTCGCGGCAAACCACATCAAGCCTTGCCATCACAAACTCCTCACCAAGGTTTCGGTACGGATTTCGCCGCTAGCGCGCAGCAAATACTGGACAAAAACCCGCAAACTGGCGTCCTCGCTGCTGACTTCCAGGGCCTGCACCTCGATCAGATCGCCTAGCCAGCGCTGCAAGCCGGCCTGCACGGTAAATTGCAGGGTGGCCGCCAGTTCCTGGCTGTTGGGCGCGAACACCAATTGCAACAGGCCGCTGCCGAAATCCGGGCGGTTAACGCGTTCGCCGGGATGGGTGAACAGAAACTGTTCGATCATCTCGCGGATATGCTCGGCGTCGCCGCTCTCGGCGCTGCGGCCCCAAGCATTGAAATGAAACGGAAATGCGATATTCATGCTCAACTCCCGATAACCCGCGGCTGCACCGCGCTGACGATGGGCGCGCCTTGCGGGATTTGCTCCGCACTTTGGCAGACACCCGGCCCGCTGCCGGGACTGGGCAGCAGTGCGGCCGGCTGTCCGGCGACCAGAAACCGGGTGGACGGCATCGCCCATTTGATGGTGACGCAGGGTTGCGGCTTGGTGCCCGCGCCAACCGGGATTTGAAACAGACAGCCGGCCACAGTGATGGGCGCGGCGATATTGGCCACCGGTTGGCCGTTGACCAGCACCCGCGGCTGGCTGGGTGCGATGGTGGCCGGGCCGCCGTGAAAGCATTGCATCACCGCATTGACATGTAAAACAAATCCTGGCATCGCACCTCTCCTACTTGAGAATGGTTAAAGCACCGGTATTAAAGTCGATCGCCGTGCCTATCATGTTGATAGTCGCGCCCTTGCCGTTGGAAATAAAAACCCCGGCATCGTTGACGACGATGTAAGCGCCCGTGGTGCTGCGCAAAATGATGCCGCCGGTGGGTGGCACCGGCGGCATCACCGGCGGCGGCACCGAGGGTGGCAGATCGCTGATGATCACCGCCTGCTGCAATAAACTTTGTAAGACCAAATTGGGATCGGCCGGATTGCCGGCCGTCGCCGCCAAAGGCACATCGCTCGGCGCGCCAAAGCGGCAGCCGGTCCAGATCGGATAATCCGGATCGCCCTTTTCGAACTCCACCCACACCCCGGCCAATACCGGCGGCACTAGATAAACCCCCATCGGCGGCCCGGTCGGCCCGGCCAGCGGCGCGCAACATTCCGCCCAGGCCATGCCAAGCGGCCCCAGCACATCCGGCACGTTAACCAGCAGTCGGGCACGATTCATCGGGTCGACATTATTGCGGACAGTGCCCTGATATTTGCCGAAATAGCGTTCCGCGCTCATGGCAGCACCTTGGGCGTCAGGGAAATCAGGCCGTCGCGCGACAAGCTAAAATTTTGCTTGTATTCGCCGCGCTTGATGTTGTGGGTGACGCTGTCGACGTAATACAGGCCGTCGTAGGCAATGCCGGCACCTCGCACCCCGACGATCATCTTGGAACGTAGCACCCGGCCATAACGCAACACATTCAGGGAACCGCTGGCCGACAGGGCTGCCGATGAGCGCAACCCCAAACCGACGGCTTTTTTAATCGCCTTGCTGATGGTCAAATGCGCGGCCTCACTGCTGATTTTGATTTTGGCCGGCGGCGTGGGCCGGGCGCCGAGCGGCGGCTTGAAAATATCGAGATTGGGCACCGGCACCGGAATCGGAATTTTGTGGGTGACGGGATCGTGTATCGTCAGCACGTTGATTTCCTTAGCTAGCCCATCCAGGCTGCAGCTCAGCGATTCGACGTTGCTTTCCGCATCCATGTTGACGTTGAGCGCCGATTGCGGCACCGGAATCCGCACGTCGGGGCCGAAATAAGCAATGCTCTGGCCGGGCAAGGGCCCCGGCTCCACGTAGAAAACGTAACCGTTTTCGGATGCTATGCCGCGTATGTAGCCGAGGTCGGTGCCGGTCTGATTGGGAATCCGTTCGGTAGGCGGATCGACATCGAAGATATACGGCGGAATCACCACCGGCACGATACCCAGCACCAGGTATTTAAGCAGAATCAGATTGATGCGGGCGTAATCCGGCAGTGCCGGATAGGGAATTTTCATGTCGACGATGTCCATCGCCACGCTTAAATCCTCGCCGGTGACCGTCAGCGTGCTTTGGCCTGGTTCGTTGCTGGGTTGCAGTTCCTGGCGGGTAACCAGACCATCCATCAACACAGTCGGCATGCCGCCCAGGGTAACGACGATGATAACCCGAGTCAGGATGGGATCGAGATAACCGGCGGGCAGCAGCGTGGTGAGCAAGGGCGCGTTTTTGCCGGTGGTAAAAGTCAGTTGAAAGCCGCTCCTATCCTTGCCGCTGTTGACCTGAATCGAGGACAGCGCCTCCATCACCATCTCCGGCGCCGGTATCGGCACCGCCGGTCCTATCAGCAAGGTCAGGTTGATGCCTTTAAGCATGGGGCATCCCCGGTATGCCTTCCGGCAGCGTAATGCGCAGACGGCGGCCGATTTCCTCCAGTTCTCCGGGACGCATAACGCCGTTGGCATCGCATAGCCGCCAGAACTGTTCCGGATCGCCCAGATAATGGGCGGCGATGTTGTCCAAACGCTCGCCCTGATTCACCACATGCTCCCGCAGTAGTTCGAAACGCTCCGGCAACGGCAGGAAGCGGCGTTTAAGATACAACACCTGTTGCCGGCCGGCGGTTTCCAGCACCGTGGTCTCGATGCCGTAATACCGGCTGGTTGGCGGAAAGGCGATCAAGCCGCCGCGTTGCAGCAATTGTTGTAACACCAGATTCGGATCGGTCATGGCCTTTTCTCCCTACTCAGATGCCGCTGATACCCAAGGCGCTGAAAGCACCGCTCTTGGCCTGTTGCGCCAGTTGTTCCTTGTTCTGCAGATAGCTCATGAACAAGCTGCCGCCCTTGTGGGCAAAGCCCAGATCGTTGACGCTCAGCACCCGCATCCCCAGGCTGATTTTGGCACGAATGGGATTCAAGGCCTGATCGAAGGCCTCCTCGGTAATGCTGAATTCGGTCAGCCGTACCGGAACGATGCGTTGCTTGCTCCAGACGAACAAGGTCAATGCCGCCTCCATCGGCGCTATTTCCAAGGTGCCGGATTGCGCCAGGGCGTTGGCGGCCTGTAGCTCGGCGCTGCCTGGATAGATAATGATTTCCAGTGCCGCCAGTTGCGGATGCAAGCCGACCTCGGCCGCCTTGCCGTCGGCCACTTCCAGTTGATCGGTAGCATCGATTTCCGCTTCGACCTTGATGGTTTCAACCGGCGGCCCCTTCAAGCGCAAGGCTTCGGAACGCTCGCCGCTTTCGCCGCCCGCGCCTTGCACCTGCAGGGTGCGGGAAATGCTGTCCGGGTTGTATTGCAAGGCAATGATGCGCTTGACTGCGGCACTGACCGGATCGATCAGGACGATGCCGCCTTTCAACAACTTGGGCGAGTTTGGAAAACTGCTCATGGTTTACGTCCCATCCTAATAGTTGCGGAGTTTTTTCTACTTCTCGATAAATATCAGGCCTTCGGGTTCGACGTTGAGTTTGACCTTATTCCCCGCGACCTCCACAAAGGTATCGAGATTGGTGAAATGGCCGGTCTTCAATTCCAGTACCGGGTCCGGGTTGGCGGCGAGATAGTCCTTGAAGCCATCAATGTTGCCGCCATCACCCATGAAATTGACGATGCGGCGAAACAGTTTGGGCAGGATGACCTCATCATCGGTGACCGACGCGAGACTCGACACCGTGAAACCCTTACTGGTTTTGTCCTGGGCCCAAATCCCCTTGCCATGGCCCTTCTGGGCCTTATTCACCGCCGAAGTCATTTTTTTCCTCAACTCGGAAAACAGCCCGCTGTAGTAGGTCGGATAGGCCATCCCCGCCAGTGCCGATTTGTAGTTCACACTGTCTTCCAGACGGTCCGAGTGGAGAAAAACCTGAGCACCGTCGGTCTCTTCCGCGTCGCCGGCAAACACAAAAGCAACCGGCCGACGGTACTTTTCGGTCTTGCGCGCCAGGATATAACCCGGCGTGCCGTCTTGCGCGGAAACGACTTTGGTGTCAGCCTTATTGAACTTAACTTTTTTGATGCCCAACGCAGCAAGCAAGAAATGCGTCGCCTCGTTAGCCACTTCCAGCGGCTGATGGTGCCCCATATAGTGCGTCTCCAGGGTGTCGATCGCTTCGATGCGTAATTGGACGTGTCCTCTGGCGTTTAGCCCGACCCGTGGGCCATCGAGTAAATCCCAGTTGCCGCTATCATCGGCTTGAAACCGAATCGAGTCGCCGTCCGGCGAGTAGCCTACGGCGTGGAATGTCCCTTTAATGAGATGGAATGGCATGGTTATCTATACTCCAAGATGCGTTTTTCAATCATTCCCAGCAGGGCATTTAAAAAAATTCGGCCGAATATTCGGTTGTCTGTCGCCGTTACCGAGAAAATTGTGCCAACCTATTTGCAAGTCAATTCCTGATCACTCCCGAAAGTTTTATGGTTATCATGCGGCAGATTACGCTCCGCCAATCCGTCCTACGCGGGCTCAAATAAGCATATTGACCGGCCCCGCTTCCAGATGGCCTTGCCAGCAATGTTCTTCACCGCTAACGGCGTACCGGGCGAAGACTTGATAACTTCCGGTTGCAATATCTGCAGACCCATTGATTAACCGTCCGGCCCATTGCCTGACATCGACAAAATGTTCCAGACACTCTCCCGGCTGGAGATTAACGCGTATGGCAACCGATCTATCCCGAGTATCGAGCAGCACAATCTGCCTTTGCACACCAAACGCGTCTATCAGTTCCAAGGTGAACCAATCCAGATGCTGTTCATGCGTACTGACATGGCTCAAAACTTCCAGCGGAAAACCACCGATATTGCGCAGATGCAGCCCGACTACCGAATTTGTCACGCTCACCCCCAAAGACAATCCACTACTCGCAACGCCCCAGAGGATGTCAGCAGAATCGCAAACGCCTTTTTCGCTCATGGCCCATTAACTTCTAAGCGGAACGCAACTGTAAATACGCATCTATCTGTTAAAACGAACAACTACCCGATAATCGGCGCCATCCAGCGATTCCGTGTTTCTTAACTCATCGCCAAACGGCGAAGCCCAACTCATCCTGACTATCAGGTCATCCGCGCTAACCCTGTCTTCATCAAAAAATTCTATGGTAATCGGCCCATCAATCGGCACCAGATTTTCCAACGGCACACTGAATGTCCCCGTCTGACCGTCACCCATCATTCTGACGCGAGTCCTGACAGAGCGCCGGCCCCGGCTCACTTTCATGTAAACGTCGTCCCTGCCCGGACCGGATGTCGTACTGACAACCCTGACTGTCGCCTGCAGACTGCGCGTGCGTAACTCGGCCTCCAGAGCTCTTTTTTCGAATTCCTTGTTGGTCCGGTCGGCACCCGCGGCCATGTTCGACAATTGGAAGTTAACCATATTGATCCAGGCAATCAGATTCGCGGTAGTCCTATCCGCCGCGCGAGTCATGCCCGAATTAAGGTCATCGTTCAGAATCGGAAGATCGACGGTGTTATGCACGGTACTGGTTGTCGGATCGGTAAAGGTAGCGGCATTCCATTTACGGGCGGCATCCATGAACGCGGTGGTGGGAGCTCCGGCGCTCACCATGCGGATAGGATCGGGATCGAGGCTGGCGTTATGGGCGGCATCGCTACGCCAGCCCCATTCGATGGAACCCAGATAGGTATTAGCCATTGGCCCGTCCAGCACCAGTGCGGTTACTTCAAATTTTTGGTTGAATTGCTGACCGGCAAAATTGATTCGTCGTCTCGGACTATCGCCCAATGTGCCCGCATGCACATCGAAACCGCCCGTAGCATTGCGTTTTCTAAAGGCATGATCGCCAAATGCGGGATCGGCCGGCACATCGGTCAAGGTTGCCGATACGTTTCCCGGCGTGTTTTCGACGTTGTAAAGCGGATTGGTATTGGGGATGGTGTCCGCATCTCCCGGGTCTCCCTGATCTACGGCCCGCCCCTCTTCGCCTTCTGCCGCTGTCAAAGAAATACTCCCTTTTCTAGGACTTGCGGGATTCGGCGTATTAACAGGCCCTCCAGCAACCGTTGAAGCCTGGGTATTGACCGTTTGCGTCAGGCCGATATTGTCCGCCACAACCAAGGTATTGGGGGTAAAGTTAAGATTAATCGTCGCCCCTACTCTTTTACCGACGCCTGCGGCATCGGCCCCACTATTATCATTTACGGCTTGATAACGCGTAGTATCGAAATCGCCGCCATTGGTACTTACCAGCCGAAACAACGTCGCGGGCGGCGCATTTCCAACATCCGGAATCGGTCGGTTTTGCATGATTGCGTTCGCCGCAAGATCGGCTCTTTGTTCGGCGGTATCGCCGGGGCTGCTCAAGTTTTCAGGAATTAGGCTCCCGCTACTCTGCTGAACAACATGCGCCAACTCGTGAGCAAGCACAGGATTGAGGGTATTGTTTTTTTGCATGTATCGCGCCGAACCCAACACGACATCGCTTCCCGCTGTATACGCCAAGGCGTTGATTTTCCGTGCCGATTCGGCCGCGCGCCCGTCGCTATGTACCCGTACGCGGCTAAAATCCGCATCAAACCGATGTTCCATAAATTTGCGGGTATCCAGATCCAGCGGTTGTCCCTGCGAACCGAGCACCTCATGAACAATCTCGGGTATTTCCGGTTGCTGGTGCCGGTCATGGCTTGCTAAACGCTGAATATTTAAAGGCTTCATATCGGAAACTTCATTCCCGCCACTCAGTGGCAACCGCTGCTGAACAGGAGGTACGAAGACGCTCTGAGTTTTCGGCGGTAATGACATGGTTGTTTTATTCATGGCCTATGCCTCCATACAGAGATTGCGCGATTTGCCGACCGAGTTGAACCGGATCGTTGCCGGCCAATTGAATGCCGCTCACCGATAAGCGTGGCAAGGCGATGCCTTGCGCCACGCTGTGCGATAGCCTGCCGTCTGTCAGCAATCGGGTCAACTCGGCGGTAATGGCGGCTTGCAGTAGAGGACGCTGATCGGGCGCGACGTCGATGCCCTCCAGAACCAGACGTTCGATATGCAGATCGATATTCATTGGCCGTCTCCCACCCTATCCAGCCCCTTGAACTCGGCTTCGTTGACCGGCTTGTCCAGTTTGCGAAACTCAGTGCGTAGCGCCTGAGCGACATGTCGCATGTTGACGTAGTCGCCGCTCCGCGCCGCTAAAAACGCCGCATTCAACGCGATGCTGTGGATATTGCCGCCGGTGAGATTAAAAGCCGACAGACGAACAAAATCCAGGTCGCCGCATTCGCTACCTGGCATAAATACCTGCCTTGGAAAAGCCTTTTGCCAAATGTCCTGCCGCTCCGCGGGGCCGGGAAAACTGAAGTTGACGATAAACCGTAAACGCCGCAAAAAGGCCTGATCCAGCGCACTTTTCATGTTGGTGGCCAATATCGCCAGGCCACTGTAGGCCTCCATGCGTTGCAGCAGATCGGCGATCTGGGTATTGGCGAAGCGGTCATGGCTATCCTTGACTTCGCTACGCTTGCCGAACAAGGCATCGGCTTCGTCAAAAAACAGCAACGCGCCGCCGTCTTCGGCGGCATCGAACACCTTGCGCAGATTCTTTTCAGTTTCGCCGATGTATTTGCTGACCACCGCCGACAGATCGATGCGGTACAAATTCAGTTCGAGTTCATTGGCGATCACTTCGGCAGCCAGGGTTTTGCCGGTACCGCTGGGACCGGAGAACAAGGCACTGATACCCAGTCCGCGGCTAGTTTTTTGCCGAAACCCCCAGTCGTCATAAACCTTATGGCGGTTTTGCACCTGATCGGCGATTTGCCGCAATAAGGCACTGTTATCATCTGGCAAAACCAGATCCGCCCACCCTGCTTTCGGTTCTATACGCTGTGCGAGTTGATCCAGCCGCGGGCGAGTACGTAGCAAACATTCCCGCCAAAGCTTGCCAAAAAGCTCGGTTTGACCGGCCGATTCCTCGGCACACACCCGCTCGGCAATATGACGTATGGTATTAGTATTGAGATTGAATTGATTGGCCAAACGTCCGGCTCCTACACCATCATCGGGCATCGCAGCCTGCATCCATGCGGCTTGTTGTTCGTCGCATCCAGGCTTTTGTACGTCGAATGCCATGCCGCGGCCGGCCAAACCTGTGTCGATCTCGCGAGTATCGATGAACACCGCGCCGCCGAAATAACCGACAAATCGCTTTGCGGCGGCCACCACCAATCCACCATCCTCTTCGACGCCCTCCAGATACAAGGCCACGGGCAATAGATAGCTTTCTCGTTGCCACAAGCGCGCCAGCGCTTCCAGGTCGGTGCTTTGCTGCGGCAAACATTCAACCTGAATCCGGCATAACAACAGCCCCAAATTATCCGCCACCTTGGAGGCCACTAGCCACTTGCCTAGGCTGTCGTTGCCGACCAGTTGCATAATCTGTTCGCGCTTGTCGCCCTGCGGTAGATAATAGGCAATAGCCTCGACAACACGTTGTTGCGATGCCGGCAGTTCGTCTTTGGCAAGCCTGCCGCTATCGATTGGGGCAAGATAAGGTGTCAGGCGGTCATCCAGATAATTGATGCCTTTTAGGTAATTGAGTATGCGCTCGTCGATAGTCAACGCCGCTACCGTCAAAGGCCGAGGGCTGGGTTGATGTATCTCCAGTAAGCGCCAGTGTCGTAACCGGCCGGAAGCGGAAACCACGTTCCAGTCCGGATCGTCAAACAGGCGGAATGCCAAGGCAAAGGTCGGATAGTTGCATTCCGTCCCTGGCTGGGCAAGACGGCAGAGCGCTGCCAGCTCCGGATCAAACTCCATCGCGGCACACAGCAGCACTGTCTCCAGTTCGAAACGGGAAAGCGCCAAACGCTGACTCAACATTACAGCAGCCGGCGGCGGCGATACGGCTTCGGCTTCCCGTAAAGCCTGTTCCGCATCGGAAATGGCTCGGTCGCCGCTTTTGCTATTAGCGGTGTCAGACTCCTTGCCTTTGTGACAAAACCAGCCGGATTTTTGGGGGGCCGACTCCTGGGTTCCACTATGGGCCTCCACAAGGCGCCGCAAACGCAAGCGCAACCAGACCAAGAGTTTGGCCAGATAGTCATTATTGCTGTCTTGCCATTGCTCGATGTCCGTCATGGCACCATCACCTGCGGCTGTGTGTACAAGCCTATCGAATCCTTACTTAACATACTCTCCGCGCCGTCGACCTGTACCCGAACCAGATAGCTGCCGGCAGCCACCCCGAGCAGCGGAAAATCGATACTTTCAGTATCGCTGGCGTTAATATCGGAAATGCCATTTTCGGCGGGCGCATTAAGCCGGTAGGCATTGGGACGGTCGTTATTGCTCAACTCGTTAAGAATTAGGATCACCCGCTGCTGTTTACCGACCCGTGGCGTGAATTGCACGCGTAATGCGCCGCCTTGTAGCGCGAGACTAATCTCTGGCCTAAGCAAAAACGGCATTACGTTGGATCCAATTACCGGATGCGGCTGGGGCGGGATACCCAAATCCATGCTATGCATGATCTGCAGGCCGCGAATCCCGGCCCTCAGAAGACTGCCGTCAGCCGTTTGCGCCGCTAAGGGCGGCAAACGAATCTCGTTGTCGCTAATCGAGTCGGCATCGATGCGCGCATCGCCTATCAGTACCTGAGTTTCCCGGCCTCGCAAATGTCTGCCTTTGAGCAGCAATCGGCTCCCCAGCTGGATGGGGTGATTTACCGGCAGTTCGATGCCGTTGACATCGACGACGCGCAGCTGGCTAATCTCGGGCTGGTTATAAGGCGTTCCCGACAGCGTTCGCTCGCTGACCGGCAAAGCCTGCTGCGGCGTATCCTCGCTCTCAACCAGTACGACCGATCCCTGATAGGCAACGGACAATACATGCTTGGTTTGAAAAAAGATTGACCAGAGTTTGGACGACTCTTCCAGCGACAGCGTGACTGGCGTGAATCTGACTCTTTCCGGCCCCTCGGCCAGATTGGATCCCGCCAGATAACCGATACCATTGACGACGTTACGGATCTGATCCGGGCTCAACACCGGAACGGCATGCAGATCACGCAGCACTGCACCCAGCATACGCTGCGGTTCCAGCTCCCCATCGTCCCCGTAAAAAGCCAGCAGATAGTGTAAATCCAGCGCGGCTTGCGGCCGCTGCAAAAGACGGCCATCGGCGGAACGCGTCGGTAAATCATCATTCCGTAGCGCCGCATTCGGCGTCACTTGATACAGGTAAAGACAGACGCTGACTGCATCGTTGCCAACCGGATCGGCCGGCCGGCCTTTGTTCAATGCCACTGTCTTACCCAAAGCCCCCTCCGCCGAAGTCAGAACGAGTTGAGCCAAGACCTCGGTAACGGTGGCGATGGCCAGATAGTTGCTCATCGCCGCTCTCCGTTACGTTTGCTGAGGTACTCGTCCAGACTCAATGCCGCTGGCTTGGCGGCAGCTTGTGGCTTGGATTTGCCAGCCGCGGGAGCCGCACGAATTTCGACCCGCCCTATCGTCACCTGAACTGTCTGCTGAGGTATCGACATGCCATGATCTTCCGGAAACTGTATCGGCTTGAGTTCCTTACTCCGAGAGATTTTTTTCGGCGCTGTTTCCCCGTTTTTGTCGGCGAACGTTTCTTCAATGTTACCCGTTCTCTGTGCGGGAGGTGCCGACCGCCTGCCAGTCTGCTGCCCGCTATCCATAGACTGAATACCGTCAACCGGGTGCGCCGGCATTACGGGCTGGGAATTTGGGATGCGAGGCGTCACTGCCGGCCGTTCTTCGCTCTCGCCGCTGTCCAAAACCACGACCGGTGCAATCGTGGCGGTATGCGAGCGGCGGTTATGAACCGGGTGAGTCGAATTGCTGTTCTCCGCCGCAAAGGCGCTTTGCGAACGGTTAACCGCCGAGGTTTCGCTATTTAATGTAATTAACGGCGTAACTTGCCTAATCATGGCTAGTTTGGTTTCCAATGGCGGAAAAATTGGCGGCTCCGCTATTTGTTGCGAATCGCGGCTATTTCGACTCGCCTCGGCATTCCTCTGAGCAACAGATTCCGGCCCATACTCGGCCATGGTATCGCTCAACTGTCGTCGAATTTGCTGCAAGGCAGCCGTTAATTGGTCCAGTTCATCATCCTTGCCTTGCCGTTTAGCGTCCTCAACCGCCGTAAATGTCGCCTGTTCGTCGAATTCCGCCTGTTCCAAGTTACCTTCCTTGAAAATACTTCCCGACTGCGGCCTCGCTCCGGCGGCGAGCGAAGGCTCAAACAGCGAAGTTGGACGAGGCCGCAAGGCTGTCGTCGATTCAAATTGATGGCTGATGAGTTGGCTCAAAAAATCGTTCATGTGCCTAACAGCTCCAAATAAGCCTGCCTACGCAGACTGCTAAAACCGAGAATATCGGTTTCACGCCAGCCATAAGCGCGAGCCAGCACATGCACCTCGCGCAACAGACGTTTTGCCCAGGCATCGATTTCCGTCCAGAGGAAGGTGATGACATCGAAAGGCGCTTGCCACCCATGCCGGCAGACAGGGCAGGCCATTTCCACCTGCAAATTAGCCGTAGCATCGGCTTGCTCCATCGCGGCAGCCACGGCATGGCTACGCTCGGGGCCCAAATCTTCTGGACGCAACGATTCTCCCCGGCGGCTAATGCTGAGTAGGCAACGCTCTAGCAACTGACGGCGAGCGGCCTCAACGTCCGCGATCGCTTGATCGGTGATCTCCAGCAGATCTCGGCTATCCGGCAAACGAAAACGGATTTCATAACCATCGATCCTGCAGCAAAACGGCTCATGTCCGACTAGTGTCTCTACTGGTGCGGCATCGATTCCGAAATCGCTATGTTGTAATTCCAGTTCCAAGCGCTCGCCACATTGCGGACAAGTCACCAGACTCGCCAATCGCGGGCCAAACAAGCTCTCCCGCAATTGCAGCAGGCAGATATTGCGGGTTCCTATGCTAAACGAAACGATTTGATCAACGGAGTGTTCGGGAAAAGCGGCGGCTAACAACATGACGGCACGCCGTATGCCGGAGCTGGCAAGCCCATGCTCCCATACCGTTAACAACTCGCCGGCCGACAAGCTACGCACGAGCCCCCCTTATTCCAGTGTCGGTTCGTCTGGCGCTTGATAATCGCTATCCCGTTCCCAACCTTCGTTTTCCAACTTAATGGTTTGAATGGCCACGGCATTGGCATTGGCATCGAGGTCGGGCAAGGCCTGATATTCCGAGACCCAGCAGCGGAACACCTTGTAGGAAATGACTTTGATGCCGGCTTCGTTAAACACATCGATGATGATGTCTTTACGAAAATCGGCCAGCGACGACTCCGCGCCCGGTCCGGCGCCAAAATTCCAGACCTTGTTGGCCCAGGCCTCAAACGCCAGATCGTGGGAAACCCCGCGTTCCAGGGTAATGGCTTCGAACTTGGTACGCCCCGGCGATTTCCGCGAACTGGATGGATCGCCGCCTTCGCGGTGTTCCACCACTTCCGTGGTACGTTTCAACGCGCCGACTTTGCTGATGCCGGCCACATAGTCCGGACTTGCCCCGAATTTAACGCGAAATTTAAAGTTTTTGTACGGATCGTAGCGGTTTGGCCGCGCAACTAACTGTGTCATCGTTTTGCTCCCTTAGCTTTGGACCTGTCCAGCCAATTGCTGGAGTTTGATAATCACAAATTCGGCCGGCTTTAACGGGGCAAAACCCACCACGATATTGACGATGCCCAGATTGATGTCATTCTGGGTCGTGGTTTCGCTATCGCATTTGACCAGGTAAGCCTCACGCGGTGAGCGACCTTGGAAAGCGCCTTGCCGGAACAGGTTGTGCATAAAGGCACCGACATTGAGGCGAATCTGCGCCCACAGCGGCTCGTCGTTGGGTTCGAACACCACCCACTTCAGGCCGCGAAACAGCGACTCCTCAAGATAGAGCGCGGTACGCCGCACCGGAATGTATTTCCATTCGTCGGCTAGTTGATCGGCGCCACGCAGAGTGCGCGCGCCCCACAGCACCCGGCCCAGATTGGGAAACGAACGCAGACAGTTGATACCCAGTTGGTTGAGTTCGCCGTTCTCGGCATCGGTGAGATTGACTTCCAGTTGCGGTACGCCGACCAGCGTCGCTTCCAGGCCGGCCGGCGCTTTCCAGACGCCGCGCTGCGTATCGGTACGGGCAAAAATCCCGGCCACCACTCCGCATGGCGCAAATTCTTCGATGCGGTTTTCCCGCAAGATATTGGGCTGATTGATGCGCGGGAAAAACAATGCGGCATTTTTGCTGCGTATCCCCGGAAAATCGTCATTGACGGCGGAAAAACTGGTTCTAGCGTCGTCCTTACTGTTCCAGGTACTCGGCGCATCGACGATCAGCATGGCCCGGCGTTTTTCGCAATAGGCTGCGGCGGCGGCTAACAAACTGGTATCAACATCGAAACTAACGCTGTCGGCTGTGCTGTACGGCGGGATGCAGAGCAGATTGAACAAATCGGCCTGTTCCAGTGCATACAGGCCTTTTTTGTCGGTCTCGCCGTTGACCGGCAAGAACGAAGCCGTATTCAGATGCTGGCCATCGGATACCGCGGCAATCATGGCTGCCTTCGCGGCATCAAGCGCGGTTACCGCCGCATCCACCGCGGCTTGTTCCGCGGAAACATCGGCGGCGGGATCGGCAATCAGTTTGGCGCTCAGTGCTTTCCGCGCCGCAATCAACGCATCTTCCTTAACGGCCACCGCATCCTTGGCGGCGGAAACCGCAGGCGGGTTGGCATAATCCAGCGCGCCTTGCCAGCGTACCAGCTTGGAGGCGGCTTTGAGTACGCGATCGATACTGCGCGGCGTGTCCTTGACGGTGAGATTAATGAATTTCTCGGTGATGCCGCCGGCACCGGCGTCGCGCACGGTGATATTGAACAGATCGGCCTTCGCCACGCCCAGCGCCGCCGCGACATCGTCGGTCACATTCTCCTTGTCGACAGTCACCCGTAAATTAGCCCCCCAGGCACCTTCGTAGGCAGCCTCCAGGCTGACGCCCCCTACCGCCAGCAGCGATTTGGCCGGTTTTGCGCCATTGCCTTCGTCCGCCCGATACAAGCGGACGATGATGGCCTGACTGCCGCCGTTACGGTAAAAATCCTGCACCGCATAACCTAATGTGCTTTTCAGCCACAAGCCGCCGAAAACACGCTCGAAATCGGCATAACTGTTGATGACGACAGCCTCGTTGCTCGGCCCTCGTAAAGTTCGTCCGACAAAGGCGGCAATCGAAGTCGGCACGCCGGTGATGCTGCGCACGCCGCTGGGTATTTCTTCTACATAGACACCTGGATAACTCACTGAAACTGGCATGTGACAATCTCCCTTAGCAAGAATTTTCTACTCATGGCCGCTGCTGCCATCGGTTTGAATAACCCCAAAATCGCGCTCATAGCGACTAAGGGAGTTGTTGACGGTCTCTAACAAGTACTTCAGATAAGTCGGACTCGTGATGATTCGGCTGTGTAAGAAAGGCGCGCCGTTGTCGGCAAAATTCTGACCGAAATCCAATACAAATTCGTAACAATTGAAACCAATTTGCAAATAGTTAGCATAGTGGCCCTCTCGCGGTGGATTATCCTTAAGGTCATTTTCTCTGTCGCCCATGCCTAGTGATCCTCATGCCTGCGAGCTTCCCCACAATGCAAGTAACAAAGCACAATCGATGCCAAAAACATACTCAATTGATTTTATTAGGACTTTAAAATAGGTTCGGGGGATTTGTGCGTTATCTGTAACAGCCTAACTGATACACTAAGTTGCAGACTTGAAAGGACGTCATAAAGCGATGGTTTGCAGCAACAGCCCAGGCTGGAACCGGGCAAAACGCCAATAAACGGTATGGCTAAAACTGTAACACTTGGGTTGTTACAATGATCGCTAACATTGTTACAGTTCGCCCGGAGAAAATGACAACTCGTGTAGGCAGTCAATAGCCTGAAAACTGCCGTCACTTTAGTTCGGTATGAGACCGATCGGACTGAAACTCATCCCCATATCCAGCTGTTTTTAAAAATTTGCGGGTTGCCAAACCTGTTTTTTTTCCTCACTTACACCACATCAAGACTAAAATCACTTTTGATTCGCTATTTTTTGATCGACCTCAAAAGCGCCAAATTTTTATTTGTTAAATTGATCATTGTGTCTTAAGTTGACGGGTATCTGTAAGGCAGGTCTACCCCACGGATCGAAACACGGTATCAACCTGGCTCTCCTTAAAATCAACAAGAGGGTGTTCCATGCAAAACCAGCAAACACTTACCATTGACGGTAATCAGGCGGCGGCTGCCATAGCGCACAAACTTAACGAGGTAATCGCCATTTATCCGATTACCCCTTCCTCGCCGATGGGAGAATGGTCCGACGAGTGGTCGGCTCACGGTCAAGTCAACCTGTGGGGCACGGTACCGCAGGTGATCGAAATGCAAAGCGAAGCCGGCGCGGCGGGAACCATACACGGTGCGTTGCAGGCCGGCTCGATGGCGACCACCTTTACCGCCTCGCAAGGTTTGCTGCTGATGTTGCCGAACATGTACAAGATCGCCGGCGAACTGACCGCGACGGTGTTTCATATCGCCGCCCGCTCGCTGGCTTGTCAGGGTTTGTCGATTTTCGGCGATCACAGCGACGTAATGGCGGCGCGGATGACCGGCTTCGGCATGCTCTGCTCCAACTCGCCGCAGGAAGTACAGGATTTCGCGTTGCTGGCGCATGCCGTGGCGCTGGAAAGCCGGATTCCCTTCATGCACTTTTTCGACGGCTTCCGAACCTCGCATGAAGTAGCAAAAATCCTCACCATCGAAGACGCCGTGATCCGGGCCATGATCAACGAGGAATGGATCGCAATACATCGCCGCCGGGGCTTGACGCCAGATAATCCGGTGCTGCGCGGCACCGCCCAAAACCCCGATGTGTATTTTCAGGGCCGGGAATCGGTGAATCCCTTCTATCAGGCGGTACCGGGCATTATGCAGCGCGCCATGGATCGTTTTGCCTTACTGACCGGCCGCCAGTATCGCCTGTTCGACTACCTCGGTTCGCCTCAGGCCGAACGGGTAGTGGTATTGATGGGTTCCGGCGCGGAAGCCGTGGAAGAAACCCTGGATTATCTCAACCGCCAGGGCGAAGCGGTCGGCTTGTTGAAAGTACGCTTATATAGACCATTCGATGCCAGCGCCCTGCTGGCGGCGCTGCCCGCCAGTTGCCAAAAAATCGCGGTGCTGGATCGTACCAAGGAACCGGGCTCCGATGGCGAACCTTTATATAAGGATGTGCTGACGGCCGTGGTACAGGATTACAGCAGCGGCAACGGCAAATTCAAGGTCTTGCCTAAGGTGGTGGGCGGCCGTTATGGCTTGTCGTCCAAGGAATTTACCCCCGGCATGGTCAAGGCCATTTTCGACGCACTGAAACAGGACTACCCCAAAAACCAGTTCACCATAGGCATTATCGACGATGTCAGCCACAGCAGCCTGGACTGGGATGCCGATTTCCGCACCGACGCCCACGCCGAAACCTTTCAGGCCATGTTTTACGGCCTGGGCAGCGACGGCACGGTCGGCGCCAATAAAAACACCATCAAGATCATCGGCGAGGAAACCGACTGGTATGCTCAGGGCTATTTCGTTTACGACTCGAAAAAATCCGGAGCGATTACCGTCTCGCATTTGCGCTTCGGTCCCCATCCGATCCGTTCGACTTATCTGATCGCCGATAACGACGCCAAATTTATCGGCTGCCACCAAAGCATCTTCCTGGAACGTTACGACATGCTGGTCAACGCCGCCGATAACGCGGTGTTCCTGCTGAATAGCCCGGTGCCTGTCGATCAGGTCTGGGACACCTTGCCGCAAAAAATGCAGCAACAGATGATAGACAAAAACATCCGTTTTTATCTAATCGACGGCAATGCGGTCGCCGAAAAAAGCGGTATGGGCAAGCGCATCAACACCATCATGCAGACCTGTTTCTTCGCGATTTCCGGCGTGCTGCCACAAGACCAGGCCATCGCCGCGATCAAACATGCCGTCGAAAAAACCTACGGCAAGAAAGGCCAACGCATCGTCGAGCTTAACTTCAAAGCCATCGACGAAACCCTGGCCGGCTTGCATCAGGTGCCGCTGCCGGCACAAACCAGCAGCCCCTTCGACATCCTGTCCAACATCGCCGACAGCGCCCCGGACTTTATCAAACGCGTCACCGGCGAAATTATCGCCGGCCGCGGCGACCTGCTGCCGGTCAGCGCCATGCCGGCCGACGGCACTTTTCCGACCGGCACCGCCGCCTACGAAAAACGCAACCTGGCGCTGGAAATCCCGGTCTGGGAAACCGATTTGTGTACCCAGTGCGGCAAATGTCCGATGGTTTGCCCACATGCGGCAATCCGCAGCAAAATCTATGCAACCGACACGCTGGGCAATGCTCCGGAAAGCTTCAAACATGCGGCGATGCTAGGCAAGGACTTTCCGGCCGGCTTGTCGATCAGCTATCAGGTAGCGCCGGAAGACTGTACCGGCTGCGGGCTGTGCGTGGATATTTGTCCTATCCGCGACAAGAGCAATGCCAGCCGCAAGGCTTTGAACATGAAACCGCAGGCCCCCCTGCGCGAGCCGGAAAGCCAAAACTGGGATTACTTCCTGTCGCTGCCTGAATACGACCGCCGTCTGTTAAAAACCAACACCATCAAAGGTTCGATGGTGCTGCAACCCCTGTTCGAATTTTCCGGGGCCTGCGTCGGTTGCGGCGAAACGCCGTATGTGAAGCTGGCCTCGCAATTGTTCGGCGACCGGATGGTCGTCGCCAACGCCACCGGCTGTTCATCGATATATGGCGGCAACCTACCGACCACGCCCTGGACCAAAAACGCCGACGGCCGAGGTCCGGCCTGGAGCAACTCGCTGTTCGAGGACAACGCCGAATTCGGCTTGGGAATGCGGGTCGCCATCGACAAGCAGACTGAACAGGCCGGCGAGCTACTAGAATCGCTACGCTCACTATTGGGCGATGAACTGGTCGATGCGATATTGCATGCCGATCAATCCGACGAAGCCGGCATTTACGAGCAGCGGCAACGGGTCGCCGAACTGAAACAACGCTTGCATGGCATACAGGGACAAGCCGAGCGAACCTTGCTGCAATTGGCCGACTACTTATGTAAGAAAAGCGTCTGGATTATCGGCGGCGACGGCTGGGCCTACGACATCGGCTACGGCGGTTTAGATCATGTGCTGGCCAGCGGCCGTAACGTCAACATCCTGGTGCTGGATACCGAGGTCTATTCCAACACCGGCGGCCAAACCTCCAAATCGACCCCGATGGGCGCGGTGGCAAAATTCTCCGCCAGCGGCAAGGCGACCGCCAAAAAAGACTTGGCACTACTGGCAATGGACTATGGCAACGTCTACGTCGCCCATGTCGCCTACGCCGGCAAGGATACCCAAACCCTCAGCGCCTTTTTGGAAGCCGAAGCCCACGACGGCCCATCCATCATCATCGCTTACGCCCCCTGTATCGCCCACGGCGTGGATTTGTCCAACAACCATCGCCAGCAAAATCTGGCGGTGAAAAGCGGACACTGGCCGCTGTTCCGCTTCGATCCCGGCAAGATCGTCCAGGGCAAGAATCCCATGCACCTGGACTCCGCGGAGCCATCGATCCCTTACCGCGACTTTGTGATGAGCGAAACCCGTTTCAGCATGCTCTGGCAGTCCAACCCGGACGCGGCGGAAGCCTTTTTGAAACAGGCGCAGCAGGATGTCAGAAACCGCTATCGTTATTACAAACAGCTCTCGGAACTGGAGTGGACCGAAGCCGTCAGCGTCTCGGCCGCCAAAGCCCAGCTCACCACCGACACTGCTCAGGAGATTTAACATGGTTGATTTAACGACTGAATATTGTGGCCTGAAACTGGCAAACCCCTTGGTACCGTCGGCCTCGCCCTTGAGCAGGGATTTGGACAGCGCGCTGAAACTGGAAGATGCCGGGGCCTCGGCACTGGTGATGTATTCGCTGTTTGAAGAAAAAATCGAAGCGGAACTCCAACAGATGGAGCGGTTTTTCTATGCGCAAGCGATAGGACACGGCGAAGCCGATTCCTTTCATCCGGTGCCGGATACCATCAAGACCTATCAGGAACAGTATCTGGAAAACCTGCACAAACTGAAAAGCTGTTTGTCGATTCCGGTGATGGCTAGCCTGAACGGTACCTCGCTGGGCGGCTGGATAGAATACGGCCAAGCCCTGCAACAGGCCGGCGCCGACGCGCTGGAGTTGAACATCTATCATCTGGCCGCCAACGCCGAGGACGATAGCCTCAGCGTTGAAAACCGCTATCTGGACATCTTGCGGGAATTGAAAAGCCGGGTCAGCATCCCGCTGACGCTGAAGTTGTCTCCGCAATTCAGTTCGCCGATCCATTTTGCGCAACGCCTGGAAGCGGCGGGTGCCGACGGCATCGCCATCTTCAACCGTTTTTATCAGCCCGACATCGACCTGGAAACCCTGCAAGTGGTGCCGAAACTGGAGTTGTCCACCACCGCCGAAGCCTTATTGCGGATACGCTGGACCGCATTGATGTACGGCCGCACAGGTCTGTCGCTGGCGGTTACCGGCGGTTTTCACCAAACCCCGGAAGTATTGAAAGCGCTGCTGGCCGGCGCCGATGTGGTGCATTTGTGCAGCGCCCTACTGGTACACGGCCCCGATCGCCTGACCGATATTCTCGACGAACTTGAACAGTGGCTGATAGCCCATGAATATGAATCGATCCGGCAATTAAAGGGCAGCGTCAGCCAACAACATGCCATCAATCCCAGCGATTACGAACGCGCCAATTACGTACAGGTATTGGACAGCTATTCTCACGCACCCGGCGTACTCTGGTAGCCCACGTGTCGGGTTACGGCTAACGCCTCGGCAACTGCTCCATGCGTTGCCAAGCCTCACGGATGTGGCGAATGTGGAAAATGCAGGAGCATTTTTCCACCCATCTCCTGCATGCCCCATAGGGAAGTGGGGAATACAGATATTGCAGGAGCAAATATCTGCCCATGCAGTCGTAACCCGACCTACGCCACTATATCCAGCCCCGACGCTTCAATCGCCGGTAAAGCAATAAGCTGCCCACCACCACAAAACCCACCACAATCGGATAGCTGAAATGCCATTCCAGCTCCGGCATGTATTTAAAGTTCATGCCGTACCAGCTGAATACCATGGTCGGGATCGCCAGTATCGCCCCCCAACCGGCCAGGCCTTTAACCACTTCGTTTTGGCGGACGGTTTCGAAAGTCAGATGCACTTGCATCGCCGCGATCAACATCTCGCGGGTGGCATCGATGGATTGATCGATACGTTTGATGTGATCGGCAATATCGCGAAAATAAACCCTAACCTCCTTGCTGACAATGCTGTCGTGAAAACGCATCAGTTCATTGCAGATATCGATCAGCGGCGTAATGGCGGCATGCAGACGCAATAACTCGCGCTTCAGTTCGTAGAGCCCCTCCATGGTCTGGCGGCTGGGCCGGTGCTGAAAAATAGCCTCTTCCAGTGCATCGAAACGTTCCTGCAACCCCTCCACCACCGGCATGTAATTATCGACTATAAAATCCATGATCGAATACAGCGCAAAACTCGGCCCCTTAGCCAGCTGCTGCGGCATGGCTTCGCAACGTTTTCTGACTTTATTCAGACTCAGCGAAGCGCCATGTCGTACCGTCACCAAAAAGCGGTGGCCGGCAAAAATATGGGTTTCGCCGAAATCGACACTGTCTTCGCCCAGAGTTGCGGTATGCAGCACCAAAAATAGCGAGTCACCGTATTCCTCGATTTTCGGCCGCTGGTGCGCGGAGCGGGCATCCTCGACCGCCAGTTCGTGCAAACCAAATTCTTCCTGGATTTTACCCAGCAGTTCGCTATTCGGCTCCCGCAAACCCAACCAGACGAAGGTGTCTTGATGTTTAAGCACTTCGCTGATGTCTTCAATGGTTACGTCGCCCAGACTCACGCCCTTTTTATAGGCCACGCATTTCATGATCATGCTGTTATCGATAGGCTGCTCGGTCAAAAGCTTGCTCCTGATGGTTTGGGATTAAAATGCTGAGTCTCGTGAATTCAAAAGCCCGGCTCATCGGATTTAGGCGTAATCAAAACCTTATCGATCCGAATCCCGTCGATGTCCACTACCTCGAAATACCAGTCTTGGTAGGCAAAGTTATCCGCGACTCGCGGAATTTTTTCCATTTGAAACAGAATAAAGCCGCCGACGGTGTTATAGGCATTATTGGCTTCGCCGGGGAAATAACCGTTCATGCCGATCACGGTCTTAAGCAGTTTGATCGATAAGCCGCCATTCACCAGCCAGGAACCGTCCTCGCGTTGCACAACATCGGGGTCCAGCTCGGATTCCACGCTTGGCAAATCGCCGACGATGGCCTTAAGCACGTCGCTGAGCGTTACCAAACCTTCCAGATCGCCGTATTCGTTGACGATCAGCGCAAAATCGGCGCGAGCCTCGCGAAAAAACTCCAGCAGATGGGCCAAGGTCATTGAATCCGGCACATACAGCGAGGGCCGCAGCGAGGTGGCAATATCGAACTCGCCGCCGCCCATCACGGTTTTTAACAAATCGCTACGATGCAGAATCCCCAGCACATTTTCAAAACCATTCCGGCAAATCACCGCCCGCGAATAAGGGCAATCGGCGATCTTGCCGCGAGCTTCGCAGTCTCCTTCGGCCAAGTCGATGGCATAGATTTCCTTGCGCGGCGTCATAATGGCGCCGACTCGCTGTTCGTCCAACCTTAGCACATTAGCCACCAGCGTACCCTCGCTGGCATGAAAAACCCCGGATTCGGAACCGATTTCCATCAACAACTTGATTTCTTCGTTGGTGACCGTGGTTTGCGGCGGGCGGTGCGCGCCCATCAATCGCAGCAGTAGGCTACTGGAAGACGACAACAGCCAGACCAAAGGGCTGGCGAGCAAGGCCAAGCCGTTCATCGGCCGGGCCACAACCGTGGCAATCCCTTCCGGGCGAAGCAAGGCCAAGCGTTTGGGTACCAGTTCGCCGACCACAACCGAAAAATAGGTAATCAAAATCACCGTTAACACCAAGGACAGGGTTTCCGCATACGGCACCAACAGCGGAAATTTCACCAGTTGCTTATATAAGGGCACGGTCAATGCGTCTTCACCCAATGCACCGCTCAAAATACCAACCGAGGTAATGCCTACCTGAACGGTGGATAAAAAACGCGAAGGTTCCTGGTGCAGCTTTAGCGCGGCTTTGGCGCCTGCACGCCTCTCATCGACCAGCTTTTGCAGGCGGGCTTTTCCCGAAGAAACCAGCGACATTTCCGACATGGCGAAAAGGCCGTTGATCAATATCAAAATAACAATAAGCCCAATGTCCACTAGCATGAGCCGCCTCTTACCGTTACCGGCGCAGCCTTGGTGTTGTAATTGCGGAATATGTTACCACCGACGAGACAGTCATGACTGTCATGGTCACCTCTAATGACAGTATAAAGTCTGCCTTTTGAGGTGTCCGGGCCCATTAAACCATTACAAAATCCGGGTAGTTCACGGCAAAGGCCAAGTCGTGAGATTGGATGGCGATCAACAACCAAAAATTTTCGGTACGGTCCAGTCTCTTCCGCCGCAAGATCAAATGACCATGCTGGGGGGGATTCAAGATATTACCGAACGAAAAAACTCGAATGGCAACTTGAACAGGAAGCCAATACCGATGCGCTCACCGGCTGTGCCAGCCGCCGACATTTTCTGGAACGCGCCGAACAAGAAATGTTGCGCGCCCACCGCTACGGCGGCGAGTTAGCCATACTAGGGCTGGATCTGGATCATTTCAAAGCCATCAACGACCAATATGGCCACCATACAGGGGATATGACCCTAAAAAACTGGTGGCGGTATGCCAGGAACTGTTTCGCGATGTCGATATCATCGGCCGGTTGGGAGGCGAAGAGTTCGCCGTCTTACTGCCGGAGACCGGCAGTAAGCAAGCTCTCGAGATTGCCCAGCGTTTGTGCAGGGCGGTAGCTATTAACCCGCTCTACTCTCCGAATATGATCAGCCTATCGTCCGACTAATTCGCCCTGCGCTTATGTTTGCCGGATTTCGGCTTGATGCCGGTGTATTTGGTCGCAAACGGCCGGCTTTTCGGCGGCTGTTTATCGCCGGACTGCTCGCCGATTTTGGGCTGGTAAGCCGGCACCAGATGCTGTTTGCCGTTGCCGATCAGATCGGCCCTGCCCATTTCCTTCAAAGCCTCGCGCAGCAACGGCCAGTTTTTCGGATCGTGATAGCGCAGAAATGCCTTGTGCAGCCGCCGCTGTTTGATGCCTTTGGGGATGGCAATGTCCGGGCTGTTGCGCGCCACCTTGTGCAGCGTGTCCTTGCCGGAATGATACATGGCCGTGGCGATCGACATCGGCGACGGCAAAAATGCCTGAACCTGATCGGCTCTAAAGCCGTTGCGCTTCAGCCATAAGGCCAGATTCAGCATGTCCTTGTCTTCGGTGCCGGGGTGAGCGGCGATGAAGTACGGAATCAGATACTGCTCCTTGCCGGCCTCCTTGGAATACTTGTCGAACATCTGCTTGAAACGGTCGTATGTGTCCATGCCAGGTTTCATCATTTTTGACAGAGGACCTTGCTCGGTGTGTTCCGGCGCGATCTTCAGATAGCCGCCGACATGGTGAGTCACCAGTTCCTTGACATATTCCGGGGTCTCGACGGCGATGTCGTAGCGCAGCCCCGAAGCGATGAAAATTTTCTTGATGCCGGGCAGCTTGCGGGCGCGCCGGTACAGTTTAATCAACGGCGTCTGGTCGGTGTTGAGATTGTGGCAGATGCCGGGATAGACGCAGGATGGCTTGCGGCACGACGCTTCGACAACCGGGTCCTTGCAGGCCAGCCGCCACATGTTGGCTGTCGGGCCGCCCAAGTCGGAAATGTTGCCGGTGAAGTTTGGCGAGGTGTCGCGGATCGCCTCGATCTCGCGGATGATGGAATCCTCGGAACGATTCTGAATGATGCGGCCTTCGTGTTCGGTGATCGAACAAAAGCTGCAACCGCCGAAACAGCCGCGCATGATCAGCACAGAATGCTGGATCATCTCGAAAGCCGGGATATTGGCCTTGCCGTAAGCGGTGTGCGGCAGACGCGAATATGGCAGATCGAAGACGCCGTCCATTTCCGGGGTGGTCAGCGGCAACGGCGGCGGATTGATCCACACCTCCCGATTGCCGTGGCGTTGAATCAAGGCGCGGGCATTGCCGGGGTTGGTTTCGCCATGCATCACCCGCGAGGCGTGGGCGTACAACACCGGATCGTCCTTTACCGCCTCGTAATCCGGCAGGCGGATCACGGTTTGGGTACGTTGTTTATTGGCGATGGGTTTGAATTGGATGACCGTTTCGCCAGAAGTTTGGCCGAATGAATTCGGCCCTACAGCCGGTTTGTCTTCACAGGCCGGTTGCTCCTGATAAGGATTTTGGTGCGAAATCACTGCGCCGGGCTTGTCGATGTCGGTGGAATCCTTCTCCATCCAGCCCAGCGGCACCTGTTTGACGAAATGCACGGTGCCGCGTACGCCTTTCAAATCGGCGATGGTCTCGCCCTTCGCCAGGCGCTGGGCAATTTCGACGACTTGCCGCTCGGCATTGCCGTAAACCAGCAGATCGGCTTTCGAATCGAGCAGGATGGATTTGCGCACCTTGTCCGACCAATAATCGTAATGGGCGATGCGCCGCAAACTGGCTTCGATGCCGCCGATGACGATGGGCACGTTTTTATAAGCTTCGCGGCAGCGGTGGGCGTAGACATTCACCGCCCGGTCCGGGCGCTTGCCGGCCGCGCCGTCGGCGGTGTAGGCATCGTTGGAACGAATTTTCTTGTCGGAGGTATAGCGGTTGACCATGGAATCCATGTTGCCGCCGGTGACACCGAAAAACAGCTTGGGCTGGCCGAGCTTTTTAAAGTCTTCGGCGCTTTGCCAGTCGGGCTGAGAAATGATGCCAACCCGAAAGCCCTGGGCCTCCAGCACCCGGCCGACCACCGCCATGCCAAAGCTGGGATGGTCGACATAGGCATCGCCGGTCACCAGAATGATGTCGCAAGCGTCCCAGCCTAGTTGTTGCATTTCCTGCATACTCATCGGCAATTCCGGCGCCGGGCCGAAGCGGTGGGCCCAGTATTTTTTGTAGCCGAAAATATTGGCTGCGTTGTGATTCACGTTTTGATTACCCGGTTGAGAACGCTGGCGTTATTGCGTTTAAAGTCTTGGACGAATGTCGGAAATTCCAGCTGGTAACGCTGTTCCAGCAGCTTGGCCTTGTCGATGAGTTGTTTCATGCTCGGTTTGGGCATCTGTTCGCCGAACGCGAAACCGATGACGTTACCGCGGCCGCGCACCGGCAAAAACAAGATGCGCCGGTCAAACATACGGCCCATATTCCAGGCCACTTGTTGGAACATGTCCTTGTCGGTGCCCCACAAATTGATCACCAGCAGACCGTTGCTGGTCAGTAAGGTTCGGCAGTTATCGAAAAAAGTTTCGCTGCTGACTTCCGGCGCCATGCCGGCATGATCGTAGGCATCGATCAAGATCAGATCATATAACTCCACCTGTTCCCGGCTTTCAGTGCGGACATGCTGAGCGCCGCAACCGATCTTGATTTTCAGACGCGGATCGAACGGCAAACCGAAATGGCTGCGCGCCACCTTTAAAACACTGCTGCGAAATTCGACCACCTTCAGGCGGCAATCGGCAAACTGATGCAGCAGAAATTTGGCGATAGTGCCGCCGCCCAGACCTATCATCAGCACCTCGCGGGGGTTATCGTGAAACAGCAAGCCGCCCATCATGGCCCGCGCATATAAGGAATGCAGCTGGTTGGGATCGGCTAGCGACATGCTGCTTTGCCGGGAGTCGGAACCGAAATGCAAGGCTCTGACGCCTTCTTTGTCGACGACTTCTATGATGCCTTCGTCGTCGTGGCTTTGGTGAACAACCAAGCCGTCATATTTGTACATGGAGGAAAACTGCTACTAATCAATAACGCTATTTTCGCCGAAATGGCGGCGAATGTCTTGTGCGAAGGCATGATCGTTCAAGAATGACCTGTCCGACCGACAAAAACCAGGAGCATATTGCAAACTATCCAAGCTCCGCCAATAAACGCTCGATCATGGTGTTGGCCTGCCCCAGATAACCGGTTCCGAACAGATTCAAGTGATTGAGAATATGATACAGGTTGTAGAGGGTTTTGCGCGTCTTGTAACCGGCATCCAACGGATATTCGGCGTGATAGGCATCGTAAAAGTCGCGGCCGAAGCCGCCGAACAATTCGGTCATGGCTATGTCGGTTTCGCGGTCGCCATAGTAACAGGCCGGATCAAACATCACCGGTTGGCCTTGGCTGTCGGCGGCGGCATTACCGCCCCACAGGTCGCCGTGCAGCAAAGCGGGTTGCGGTTGATAATCCGTAAAAAAACCGCCGATTTTTTTCAGCAATTTTTCGCCCTGTTTTTGCAGGGCACCGGTATAGCCATTGGCGGCGGCGAACTGCAATTGCTTGCCCAGGCGTTGCTGCCGCCAAAACTCGACCCAGTCGTCAGACCGATTGTTATGCTGCGGCGTGGAACCGATGGTGTTATCGCGTTGCCAACCAAACCAATCCTGCGGTTGCCGGTGCAACCGGGCCAGTTGCCGACCAAACATTCGCGCACTATCGCCGCGCAAAGCCCCCAGTTCAATGTAATTCAACACCAGATAGGCATGCTGCTGGAATTGTCCCCAGCCGACCACCTCCGGCACCCGCACCGCGCCGATTTTCACCAGTTCCTGCAAACCGGCTGCTTCGGCGGCGAACATATCCGCCAACTCCGCCCGGTTCAGCTTGATGAACCAAACCAAATCGGCGGTTTGCAGCCTGTAGGCGCTATTGATATCGCCACCGCCGACACTGGTCAGACGGTGATTTGACAACGATTGCCCGGTCTGTTGCTCAAGATGACGAATTAGCGCTTGCATGACGGCAGGCCGCTATTTACCCCAACTGTCGCGCAAGGTAACGGTGCGGTTGAACACCCGTTTATCCGGCGTGCTGTCGGCATAGTCCAGACAAAAATAACCGGTACGTTCGAATTGATAGCAAGTATCCGACGTGGCGTTGAACAGGCTGGCTTCCACCCGGCAATCGTTCAGCACTTCCAGCGAGTTGGGATTGATGCCGTCCAAAAAGTTATCCAGGGTATCGGGATTGGGATGGCTGAACAGGCGGTCGTACAGGCGCATTTCGGCGGGCAACGAATGCTGCTCGGACACCCAGTGAATCACACCTTTGACCTTACGGCCTTCCGGATTTTTACCCAGCGTGGCCGAATCATATGAGCAACGCAATTCTACGACATTGCCCGCCGCATCTTTAATCACTTCGTCGCATTTGATCACGTAGGAACCACGCAAGCGCACTTCGCCGCCCGGTATCAAACGTTTGAAATCCTTGGGTGGAGTTTCGGCGAAATCGTCCTGTTCGATCAGGATGACTTTGGAAAATGGCACTTCGCGGCTGCCCAGCTCCGGCTTTTGCGGATGGTTGGCGATTTGGTAGGTTTCGGTTTTGGCTTCATCCCAATTGGCTATCACCACTCTCAGCGGCCTTAATACCGCCATGGCGCGCGGTGCGCGTTCGTTAAGGTCTTCGCGGATACAGTTTTCCAGTACCCCCATTTCGATCCAGGAGTCGTTTTTAGTGACGCCGATCCGCTCGCAAAAATCCCGGATCGCTTCCGGCGTGAAGCCGGCTCTGCGCAAACCGGAGATGGTCGGCATGCGCGGATCGTCCCAGCCGTTGACATGCTTTTCAGTGACCAGTTGCAGCAGTTTACGCTTGCTGACGATGGTGTATTCCAATTGCAGACGGGCGAATTCGATCTGCTGCGGATGGCAAGGCGTTTGCAGCTTGTCCAGCACCCAGTCGTAGAGTGGGCGGTGATCCTCGAACTCCAGCGTGCAGATCGAATGGGTAATGCCTTCCAGCGCATCGGAAATGCAATGCGTGTAATCGTACATCGGATACAGACACCAGGCGTCGCCGGTGCGTTGATGATGAACGCGGCGGATGCGGTAAATGGTCGGGTCGCGCATGTTGATGTTGGGCGAAGCCATGTCGATCTTGGCGCGCAGCACATATTGACCATCGGCGAATTCGCCGGCGCGCATCCTGGTGAACAAATCCAGGTTTTCCTTGATGGACCGGCTACGGTCCGGACTTTCCTTGCCCGGCTCGGTCAAACTGCCGCGGTCGGCGCGCATCTGCTCGGGAGTCGAGCTGTCGACATAGGCATCGCCTTGCTCGATCAGTTGAACCGCATAGTCGTACAACTGATCGAAATAATCGGAGGCATGATACTTGCCGGCCCATTTGAAACCCAGCCATTGCACATCACGCTCGATCGCTTCCATATATTCGACGCTTTCCTTTTCCGGATTGGTGTCGTCGAAACGCAGGTTACAGGTGCCGTTGTTTTCGGCGGCCAGCGTGAAATTCAGGCAAATCGACTTGGCATGGCCGATATGCAAATAGCCGTTAGGTTCCGGAGGAAAACGGGTGGCGACTTTACCGTTGTTTTTGTTGGCGGCCAGATCGGCAGCGATGATATGGCGGATAAAATTCGATGAAACAGGGTTATCAGTCGCTGACATATTGATGTAAATGGCTAGGTTTAGAGGGGTTTGCGAACAATTAGGGCATTTTAACGAGTTTGGCCTAGCTTCGTAAAGGCAACGGCTAAGCCGGTCTTGTAGAGAAAATCGGCGTTCTATGCATCTTAACCCTTTAATACACAAAGCCATTCTTAAATTATTAGCACTCTTGCTATTCGAGTGCTAGAATTCGGCCATCATTAATTTCATTGACTGAAATCGGGGTTGTTATGAACAGTAGCTTGGCCTTACCGATCAATTTATCGGTCGGAACATTTGATTCTTATTTAAGCCTCGTCGCACAAATGCCGAAATTAACGGTGGAACAAGAGCATGAGCTCGCCGTGCGCTATAGGGACAGAGGCGATATCGATGCGGCGCGCGAATTGGTGATGTCCAATCTCCGCTTTGTCGCTCATGTAGCCAGAGGTTATTCAGGTTACGGCCTGCCGCTGGCCGACATCGTACAGGAAGGCAACATTGGCCTGATGAAGGCCGTAAAACGCTTCGATCCCGACATGGGCGTGCGCCTGGTGTCGTTCGCCGTGCACTGGATCAAGGCGGAAATTCACGAATATGTCATCAAGAACTGGCGTATCGTCAAGATCGCCACCACCAAGGCGCAGCGTAAACTGTTCTTCAATCTGCGGAAGATGAAAAAGGATTTAACGCATTTGTCGCCTGACGATGCGGAAGCGATCGCCGAGAATCTCGATGTCGATGTCAAAACCGTTTATGAAATGGAACGCCGCCTGGACGGCCGTGATGTCGGCTTGGAACCAAGCACGGACGATGGCGAAGACAACAGCATTGCCCCTATCGCCTATCTGGAGCAGCATGGCGCCGATCCGGCGCTATTGCTGGAAAATAGCGACTGGGAGGACCGCAAGGAAAACATGCTGATGACGGCAATGGCTGATCTTGACGATAGAAGCCGCGACATCCTGGCCAGCCGCTGGCTGATGGAAGAAAAAGCCACCCTGCACGAGCTTGCCGAGCGCTACAGCGTCTCCGCAGAACGCATCAGACAACTCGAACAAAATGCGATGAAAAAACTTAAGGCGGCGGTTGTATTGGAAGCCTGATAAAAAAACTTGGCATTCCTGTTTTTTCGGGTATAATGCCCACTTTCTTTGCCGGGGTGGTGAAACTGGTAGACGCGCCGGATTCAAAATCCGGTTCCGAAAGGAGTGTCGGTTCGATTCCGACCCTCGGTACCAAAGAAATTTAAAAACCCGCTAAGCCAGCCGGCTTAGCGGGTTTTTTATTGCCTAACGATAACTCAAAAATGTCAGTCTAGCTTGGTCAGCTGATTGACTCTCCCGGAGAACGATTAGTTTTTTATGCCGTCGAAGCCGATAAATCAGTTTAATAAAACTTTCCAACGGGATTTTAGTGTAGACTGCAGTTTTCCTAATCAAATAAAACTTTAATGCCTATATCACGCACCCCACCTCCACCACGCCTAGGCTGGCACTACGACAGTTACTTCATTCAGCAACTGGCAAAAATTAAAACGCAACAATAACCGAAAATTCAGCAAGGCAACAAAACACCTTCCAGCCGATGGCTGACTGACTTTTATTGCCTAACGCAACATAATCATCTTATCGTTCTCAATGTCTGGTATCCAACCGGCATGCCTGGCACCGCCGAACGAGACCAGCCCGAACAGCGGCCAATAGCATCCGTTTACATTAAAATCAGAATCTGATCGAGTATCTTGCCGTTGGTGGCCAAAATCTGTTTCGGAAAAACGCCGTCATTTCCTTTAAAGTCCGTGATGCTGCCCCCCGCTTCCCGAGCAATCAAAGCGCCGGCCGCCACATCATACAGATTGAGCTCCTGCTCCCAAAAGGCATCGACCTGACCGTCGGCAACCAGACATAAATCCAGCGCCGCCGAACCGAAACGGCGCTGACCGGTGGTAGCCTGGGCAATGCGGCAAAAGCGCTGCAGATTATTATCTTCCAAATATTGGCGTAGACAGGCAAAACCGGTTGAGACCATGCTGTCGGCCAACTGCGTTTCCGTCGACACCCGTATCGGCCGACCATTTTTCCAGGCACCTTTGCCCTGCTCGGCGGCGTAAAAATCGTCCAGAGCCGGCGCATACACAGCCCCCATCACCAATTCCCCATCGATTTCCAGGGCAACACTGATGCCCCAGAAATACTGGCCTTTAGAGAATGAATGCGTACCGTCGATAGGGTCAACGACCCAACGGCTGGTTTGATTGGCGGTTTTCCCGCTCTCCTCACCCCAGAACCCGTATTCCGGACATTGCTCGGCCAGCGCATCCTTCAAATAGTGCTCGACCGCGACATCGGCATCGGTCACCAAGTCGCGGGCGCTTTTTTTACTGACCGCCAGTCCGTCCAAATCATTGAAATAACGCATCGCCACCATACCGGCTTCGCGAACGATTTTTTCAAGTCCTTCAAGTGTTATCGGCATTCATTCCTCTCTGTTATGGGGCTATCACAACTTGTGATAACCGGTTTCTTCATGCAGGACAATATCCAGCCCCTCTACTTCTTCGTCGGCCGTAACCCGCAAACCGATAATTTTCTCGACCACCTTTAAAATGGCATAACTAAACAGGGCGCTCCAAGCAGCGGTCACCGCCACAGCCAAAATCTGCACCCCGACTTGCCCGGACATACTGACGCCGTTTAAGCCCATGCCTCCCAAGCTTTCGGAGGCGAATACCCCGGTCAAAATCGAGCCCACCGTACCGCCGACACCGTGCACAGGAAATACGTCCAAGGAATCGTCGATTTTCAACACCCGCTTGACATACTGAGTAGCGACAAAACAAACCCCGCCGGCAATAATGCCGATAATCAGGCCACCGGCCGGACCGACAAAACCGGATGCGGGAGTGATTGTGCCCAGACCCGCGACCATGCCGGTAACGATACCCAAAACGCTCGGCTTGCCGAAGCGCTTCCATTCTATCGCCATCCAGGTCAGCGAACCCGCCGCGGCAGCCAAATGGGTAACCGCAATCGCCATCCCCGCCGAACCGTCGGCTTTCAAGGCACTACCGCCGTTAAACCCGAACCAGCCGAACCACAGCATGCCGGCACCGGTGACTACCATGGTCATGTTGTGCGGCGGCATCTGCGTGGCAGGAAAACCGCGGCGGCTACCCAATACCAAGGCGGCAACCAGCGCCGCCACCCCGGCATTAACATGGATAACGATGCCGCCGGCAAAATCCTTGACGCCCAGTTGTGCCAGCCAGCCGTTACCCCAAATCCAATGGCAGATCGGCATATAAACCACGATCAGCCACAAGCCACTGAACCACAGCATCGCCGAAAATTTCATCCGTTCGGCAAAACCGCCGACGATCAACGCCGGCGTAATGATCGCGAACGTCATCTGAAACATGAAAAACACGGTTTCGGGAATATCGCCGATCAAGGTTTGCGTTCCCATATCCGGCAGGAAAATTTTGGATGCGCCGCCGATGAGTTTTTGCCAGTCGCCGCCATCGGCAAACACAAAGCTGTACACGCCTGCCAACCATAAGATCGATACCAGACAGGTGATCGCAAAACATTGCATCATCACCGACAGTACGTTTTTGCTTCTGACCAAACCGGCATAAAACAATGACAAGCCGGGCAAGGTCATGAACAGCACCAAGGCCGTCGACGTTAATACCCAGGCGGTATTGGCCTGATTGATTTCCTCTGCTGATGCCCACGCGGGCAGTAACAACATGCCCAAAATTATTATTAGATTTTTTTTCATTATGAATACCAAAATACTGCATTGTTCGACCCGATAAATCCGCACAGCTAAAACGACAAAATCGCCCATGCTTGCGGAGGCCCCGCAAGCATGGGCGATTTTGGTCGGATGCTCTTCTGGGTATCAGGCCGACATCGACACTAGATGGCTTCTTCTCCGGTTTCCCCGGTTCTGATGCGGATAACCTGCTCCAGATTGGAAACGAAGATTTTGCCATCGCCAATTTTTCCGGTGTTGGCAGCTTTGACTATGGTTTCCACCGCCTGATCGACAATACTGTCGGCCACGGCGATTTCCAGTTTGACTTTAGGTAAAAAGTCGACCACATACTCGGCCCCCCGATATAACTCGGTGTGACCTTTTTGCCGTCCAAAGCCTTTAACTTCCGTTGCCGTTACGCCTGCAACACCAATTTCAGACAACGCTTCCCTGACATCGTCCAGTTTGAATGGCTTGATAATCGCGGTTATTAGTTTCATAACTTCCTCAGAATAATGATTAATATGACCTGTACATGGCCGTCAATAATAAAGAATTATCGGCCAAGGCACAATTTACGCCGCGATTAAAACGCCGAAAGCGAACCGTCTTGCGACGGCTCGCTCTTATTCGGTTTTACAAATCGCAGCTTAGAGGTGATAAGCAGTTTCGCCGTGCTCGGTCACATCCAGACCTTGACGCTCGGTCGCTTCCGTCACCCTTAGACCGATAGACAAGTCCACAATCTTGAAGGCGACAAAAGACACGCTGCCGGACCAGGCCAGTGCAATACCCACACCCCAGGCTTGGCTGCACAATTGGGTGAAAGTGTCGTATTCCGCAACCGCATTGGCCACGTAATCCCAAACGCCGGTACCTCCCAATGCCGGACTGGCGACGATAGCGGTACCCAAGGCACCGATAATGCCGCCGATGCCGTGAACACCGAAGGCATCCAAAGAATCGTCATAACCCAGCACATGTTTCAGGCGAGTAACAGCCCAGAAGCATACCGCACCGGCGACCAAACCCAGCATGATAGAACCCATGGGCCCTGCCCAACCGCAAGCCGGGGTAATCGCCACCAATCCGGCAACAGCACCCGAGGTTGCGCCCAGCATGCTGGGTTTGCCGCGAATCAACCACTCGGCGCTACTCCAAGCCAACGTTGCGGCGGCCGCGGCCAGCAAAGTATTGACGAACACCAGCGCAGCCAAGCCATTAGCTTCCAGATTGGAGCCTACGTTGAAACCAAACCAGCCCACCCACAGCAGCGAAGCGCCAATCATATTCATGGTCACGCTATGCGGAGCTATGAACTCCTTCTTGTATCCGATGCGTTTACCAACCAACAAACAGCCTACCAAACCTGCGATACCCGCATTGATATGCACGACCGTACCGCCGGCAAAATCCAACGCACCTTTTTGGAACAGGAATCCGGCAGTGGCAACGGCTTTCTCGGCAGCAGCAGTATCGGTGTAAGCATCGGGGCCAGCCCAATACCAAACCATATGCGCCATCGGCAGATAAGCAAAGGTAAACCACAACACGGTGAACAGCAGCACCGCGGAGAATTTAACCCGCTCGGCAAACGCACCAACGATCAACGCCGGCGTAATCGCCGCAAAAGTCAATTGGAACGCTATATAGATATATTCGGGAATATAGACGGTCTTGCTGAAAGTGGCCGCCAACGATTCCGGGGTCACGCCTTTCAGGAACGCCTTACTGAAACCGCCGAAGAAGGCATTGCCTTCGGTAAAAGCGATACTGTAACCGTACAAAGCCCACAATATTGCCATCAACGAAAAAATCACAAACACTTGCATCAGGATCGACAGCATGTTTTTGGCGCGCACCATGCCGCCGTAAAACAGTGCCAGACCGGGGATAACCATTAAGGTAACCAGCAGAGTCGCAACAATTACCCAGGCAGTATCGCCCTTGTTAACGGTAGGCGCGGCAAGTTCTTCGGCGGAACAGATACCCGAAAAAGCCGCCATTGCCAGCAGAACCGAGATACTTAACAATCGTTTCATATTCTTTCCCCTTAATTAAAGTGCTTCTTCGCCGGATTCGCCGGTTCTGATCCGAACGACCTGCTCCAGATCGGTGACAAAAATTTTGCCGTCGCCAATTTTGCCGGTATTAGCCACTTTAACGATTGCTTCCACCGCCTGCTCCAGCAAGCTATCTGGCACCGCGACTTCCACTTTTGCCTTGGGTAAAAAATCCACTACGTATTCGGCACCGCGATACAGCTCGGTATGGCCTTTTTGCCGGCCGAACCCCTTAACCTCCGTTACCGTAACGCCGGACACGCCAATTTCCGACAACGCTTCCCTGACGTCGTCCAGCTTAAAAGGCTTAACCACCGCTGTTATTAATTTCATATTCAACACCTCATTGCTTGAGTTAATAAAATCCCGATAACACTCAAGCATGATGCATGCCAGTATTTAACTTTAGGATTTTTAAGGTTTCCTCCGCAATATCCTTGTAAAAAAAACCAGATTCGCACCGCAACAGTGCAAATACATTTACCTTGCACCACATTGCCTCGTTCATCCCGAATATTCCTAGAATCATCGGCAACACCGTCTTTCGCTTCCCCAACCTCTGGTTCCATTCCTTAACCTAGCTGAGTAATCGGAATTAAATACAAACTGCTACTAACAAATACGCCTGATCGCAACCAGGCTAATCCTTGACTTGTTCTATCATGGTGCGAATCACGCCAATTGCACCAATACCGAGCAAAATTCATTCAAGCAAATCCCCCAAAAGCCCTCTTCATCTTACAAAAGCACTTAAGCAGATTGTCTTTCCAAATCCCAATATTTCGGCTTTTAGCCCTTCAGCGCTTCACCTCTTCCATCCAAAGGCCGCCGACTTTTTCCACTAACGGATAATTCGGCATATGCCAGATATTTAGCTGCTTTCCAAACTAATCTCGATGCTTTCTCCAACGAGTCTCGACACCCCCAGCCAGAACCGGAAAGCTCGTTGATTTCAATTTAAACCGTATCAAAACAACTGAAAAAATAGGGAACCACCTGATTGACCACGAAACATGGCCCAAAAAGTGCTTTAAAAATCGCAGAAGTAACTGAAACAAGAGGAAACCACCATGAAAAGAACCAAGGCCACACACAACCTGCGCACCCGCTCCTGTTTTGCAGGCTTATTAATGCTGGGCGCCGCCACAGCCAATGCCGACAACTGGACCGAAGCCTCCGGCCTGCTGGGTGCGGCTGGCATTGATCCTAATGAAGCCAAGTTCATGAAGGACCACAACCTTAAATTGGGCGGTTGGCTGGAAACCAGTGTTGGCGCGAACCTGAACGCGACACATGATGCATACAACGGCCCCGTCACTTTCAACGACAGAACTGCCGAAATACAACTCAACCAGCTGTATTTCTATCTGCAGAAAGCCGTAAACGTCAATGGCGATTCATTTGACATTGGCGGTCGCGCAGACTTTATGTACGGAACCGACGCCATATTTACCCAAGCTTACGGCAACCCATCATTCGACCCGACAACAGCCTTAGCAACCGGCGGTCGCGGCGACTGGGATTTGTATTTGTCTGGAGATCGTTTTTACGGCATCGCTCTGCCACAGGCTTATGCTGAATTGAACTTGCCGATTGGCAATGGCGTTGATGTTAAGGTCGGTCACTTTTACACCCCGATCGGCTACGAAGTGGTCACTTCGCCCGACAATTTTTTCGTTACCAAACCATATACCATGCAATATGGCGAACCATTCACCCATACGGGTGTTTTGGCTAGCTACACCGTCAATAGTAACTGGGCGGTCTCTGCTGGCGCGGTAACCGGTAGCGGCACCGGTGGTTGGGATGGCAACTTCAATAAAAATGTCGGTAACTGGTCATTCCTAGGTGGAGCAACTTGGACCAGCGATGACGCGGGCACCTCTTTAGCTTTGACATCGACTGCGGGAGAGCAGTCAGAAACAAACAGCTCGGCCTGGGCAATGTATAGCTTGGTTGGAAAACATAACTTTACCGACAAATTGCATTACATCATTCAGCATGACCACGGCTATGCTAACAACGTTTTCACCGGTAACGCTGGCCGCGCCGGTCTTGCTACACAAAACGCCGAGTGGTACGGCATCAATCAATATTTGATTTATGACGTTACCGACAAACTGTCTGCGGGTCTTCGCGCCGAATGGTTCCGTGACAACAATGGTTTCAGAGTTAACGGCCCAGGCCGATGCGTAGCTGCCGCGCAACCTGACGGCTCTAATTACGCGTGCAACAATACAGCTTGGGCTTCGTATTATCAAAACAACGCTTCATTGCTTAGCCAAGGTAGCGGCTACTACGAACTGACTGCGGGCTTAAGTTACAAACCTACCAAATGGTTGAACTTGCGTCCCAACGTTCGCTGGGATCATAGCGATCAAGCCAAAGCTTTCGCCGGCGGATACAGCCATGATCAAGTGCTATTTACCGCGGATGCAGTAATCACTTTCTAATAGGTGAAATTGCAACTTTTTAGATAGCGTAACAAGCCTCCAGCCCATCCCCCCGTGGGTGCTGGAGGCTTTGTTTGTTATAGCTCTTTGCGGCATTTGATGATATTGTTACCGCCGCTTTAGCTTCTCAACCAAAACAACTATAACTTACGGAGACCCTCACTAATGTCTGTTGAACACGTCCTTAAATTAATCCAAGAAAACGACGTCAAATTCGTCGATTTTCGTTTTTGTGACACTCGAGGCAAAGAACAACACGTTACTTTCCCTGCTCACACCATCGACGAAGATACCTTTGAAGAAGGCAATATGTTCGATGGTTCATCTATTGCCGGCTGGAAACACATCAACGAATCCGACATGATTCTGATGCCGGATCCATCCACTGCCGTCATTGACCCATTCTTCGACGACAAAACCCTGATCCTGCGTTGCGACATCATCGAGCCTAAAGACATGCAAGGCTATGTTCGCGACCCACGCTCCATCGCCAAACGCGCCGAAGCCTACATGCAGTCTACCGGCATCGCCGACACTGCATTTTTTGGCCCGGAAAACGAATTCTTCATTTTCGACGACGTCCGCTGGAGCACCGGCATGGGCGGCTGCTCTTACAGCATCGACTCCGAGGAAGCAGGCTGGAACTCTGAAAAAGTCTACGAAAACGGCAACATCGGTCACCGTCCAGGCGTTAAAGGCGGCTATTTCCCCGTTCCACCCGTCGACTCTTTCCAAGACATGCGTTCCGCCATGTGCCTGGTTCTGGAAGAACTCGGTCAAACCGTTGAAGTTCACCACCATGAAGTGGCGACTGCAGGCCAATGCGAAATCGGCGTCAAATTCAACACACTGGTTAAAAAAGCCGACGAAGTATTGGGCTTGAAATACGTGATTGCCAACATCGCTCACGCTTACGGCAAAACCGCCACTTTCATGCCAAAACCACTGGTCGGCGACAACGGCAGCGGCATGCACGTTCACCAATCCTTGGCTAAAGGCGGCGTTAACCTGTTCACCGGCAACTTGTACGGCGGCTTGTCTGAAACCGCTCTGTACTACATCGGCGGCATCATCAAACACGCCAAAGCCCTGAACGCGATTACCAACGCCTCTACCAACAGCTACAAACGTCTGGTTCCAGGCTTCGAAGCTCCGGTAATGTTGGCTTACTCTGCACGTAACCGCTCTGCGTCCATCCGTATTCCTTACGTCACCAACCCAAAAGGTCGCCGTATCGAAGTGCGTTTCCCAGACTCAACCGCTAACCCATATCTGGCGTTCTCCGCGATGTTGATGGCCGGTCTTGACGGTATCCAAAACAAGATTCACCCAGGTGAAGCGATGGATAAAGACCTGTACGACCTGCCGCCTGAAGAGGAAAAAGCCATTCCACAAGTGGCGTTCTCTCTGGACGAAGCGTTGGATGCTCTGGATAAAGACCGCGAGTTCCTGACTCGTGGCGGCGTATTCACCGACGACGTGATCGATGGCTACATCGAACTGAAAAAACAGGATGTTACTCGTCTGCGTATGAGCACCCACCCTGTCGAGCTGGATATGTATTACAGCTTGTAAGATGTAGGGCTGTTTCACACAGTCCCACACCTTCCCAAAACCCCGCAAGCTTCAAGGCTTAGCGGGGTTTTTTATGTCCAGGACATTCCCAACAAAACCCATTGAAGCCCGTAATTTTGTCCCCCGTTTTGACTTTCTTTTTGCCCAGGCCTTAAAATCGCCCAAAATCACTAAGAAACAGGGGACACCCTATGCCACTGACAGATACTGAAATCAGGAAATCCAAGGCTTCCGGTGAGGATTATCAAATTTCGGATGGAAACGCGCTTTTTTTGGTAATCCGAAAAAAGGGGACAAAGACCTGGCGCTATGAATTTCGGCTCGATGGTAAAAAGCAAAAGTACCATTACGGCAACTATCCAGAAATTAGCCTTGAGAACGCTCGTAAGATTCATTCGGTGGCCCGTGAACTAGTTCATTTTGGTAAACACCCGTCTACCCTACTCGACAGCAACGAAGCCAAACGGATGATTGTCGACGGCCACGGCGTCAAGGAAATCGAGACACGGGTAAAAGCCGCCAAAGAAGCCGAGGCAATCAGGGCACTTATGACCTTTGGCGATGCCGCCGACAAATACAAAGCCGAATGGGTAGACTCGCACTGGAAAGACCCGGAGAAAGGCTGGACGCCGGTTAGACGCCACCTGGCGCCAAAACTATCTGATATGCCATTGGAGCAAATCGAAGTCGCCACAATCAGAGAATTGGTTTATGACATTCGTGAGCATATAGGCGTTGCAACCGCCCTATCCTGCTTGGCGTGGGCCGAGCGTATCTTCAGCTATGCCGTGGAGCATGATTATTGTAAACACAACCCGGCCGCATTGGTGAAGCCTGCCCGCGTCGGCAACCGCACCAAGCGTACCCGTTGGCTGACCACGCCGGAAATCAGACGCTACCTTGTCGGCCTGTATCAAGCCAACTGTTATCGCCCTTATAAACTGGCGTTGCACTTGCTGTTGATGCTGGCATTACGCAAGCAAGAATTGACCGGCGCGGCCTGGAGTGAGATCGACTTAGAGAAAGGTGAAATGCTGATACCAGCCGGCCGGATGAAAACAAAAAAAGATCATCTGGTCATGCTGCCACAGCAAGCTATCGAAATGCTTCAAGAACTGCAAAGGCTGGCCGGCGGTAGTCCTTGGGTAATGCCGATGCCGACCGATCCAACGCGTGCCATGCACAGCAATAACCTGAGCGGCGCCCATGCAGCAGCGTTGGCCGCAGGCGACATCATCGATTACAACATCCACGACCACCGACATACCGCATCGACGCACCTGCGGGAACAAGGGCATTCGCCGGAGGTTGTCGAAACTGCCCTGAGTCATGCAATACCCGGCATGGCTGGCACCTATTCGCATGCCCAATACAAAACCCAGCGACTTGAAATGCTGCAATCATGGGCGGATTTTCTCGATAGTGTGATGAATGAGCGCGTAGTGATTCAAGCGACTTTCAGGAAAACGATATAATCGAAATTAACCGGATAGCCCGACGGGGCAACAAGCGGGATTCGTCCCCCGTTTCCGGTTAATCCTTTCGGACGGTTTGCACTTTGACGAGGTGTTTATGGATGATGAATTTCTGGAACAACTACCATCCAGATCAGACCTAGAATCTTGGCTTAGCATTAATGAGCTACTTAAAGAGCATGGTGATTTAGAGGAGTCTATCAATGCCGGAAAGTCTCTAATGCAATACTTTGTATTTAAACATAAATATGGTTATCAACTAAACCAATTGGATATTAGAATTCTGGAAGGATTTGCCATTCCGGCTTTTCAACGATATTTAGAAATGCCAAAAAAGGCATCTTTGGATAAGGCGTTCAATCTCTCACGCAATCCTGGCAATACCGAAAGAAAATCACTCGATCAACAGATTGCTATTGCTGCATTTGCCGAAAAACAACGCAGGAATGATGTACCGTCGGGGGAGGCTAAACAATTAACTGCTGCCCGATTCGATACCTCAGTCAAAACTGTTGAGGCTGAGAAAGCTTATGTTGCACGCATAGGCCTCGAAACATGGCTAAAGAGCCTTTCTCATGATGAATTGGAAGAATTGATTCCCTCTCGAAGACAGTCGACCTGACTGGCGATCAAATCTATTTAATTAGGCGGTATTTGAATAGGAGATCCACTGTCTTAATAGCTGCATGTTCAAACAAGCCTAGGAGGCCACAGCATGTCGCAATCAGTACCAACCCCAGCAATAAACTCCCTTTTCCGTCGCCAGGTAGTCGAACAAGCCACCGGCGAAAGTAGGTCCACCATTTACCGCAAGATCAAAAGCGGCCTGTTCACTAAACCTGTTCAGATTGGCGGCGAACGTGTCGCTTGGCCGGCCAATGAGGTGCAGGCGCTTATCAACGCCCGCATCGCAGGAAAATCAGACAACGAAATTAAGTTGTTAGTGATCGAACTGGAGGAGGCTAGAAAGTCGGCTGCTTAATGGGCTTCAGCTATGAGAGAAACGCCGCCCCGACAGGCGGCATTCCTAGATTTTCTACCGTCGCGATGACGGAAGTGAGATTTCCATGAAAGAGCAAGATTATTCTACCGATTCGGCCAGCCAGCGTAAAAGAATTTTAGTGCGCCTGCAACAAGGTGCAATGACCACTGCGGATGCAAGAACCGAGCTGGATATTTTCCATCCGGCCGCGAGAATCCAGGAATTGAGAGAGTTCGGCTACAACATTCAAACCCACTGGGAAACAATAGACACTGGCAAGGCTAAACACAGAGTTGCGAATTATGTCTTGTTTGTCGGAGGTGTCGATGCTGCGTAACAGCGCCCCTAAACTCCCGCCATTCGGCAAGGTGCTTGCTGATCGCCAACGCTTCAAAAATCTGCCGTTTCTGGCCGTCGTCTGCGTAGGTCACAACGCCTGGAACAACGCCAAACACTGGAACGGCTTGCCAAATGACTGCGTCGCCATGGTATTACCACCGGAGTTAAAACCATCTGAGCTTAAATGGCCGGTTAATGGCTGTCTGTGTTTGATCGAGTGGAACACCGGTCCGTCTGAAGCGCTGATTATAGAGCTGGTTAAATGCTTACTCAGATCGGGCGCCGAGTGGGTCACAGTTCGTCCGTTATTTGTCGACCTGAGTAAGTCGGTCGTTGAATACGACGAGACTCGTCCTGTTGGCGATCGCTGGGTACCGACACAGGAGACTATCCGAACCTATCACTCACCACGGAAGGAGGTCGCCCGTGCTGCCTGATGTGATCGAGATTGAAAACCAGGAACTCATGCCAGCCTTCCCATTAATACCAGCCTCGGAACTGACCATCAAACCGGTGCGGATTAACTGGCTGGTGGAAGGCATTATTGAGCGGGACAGCCTTAACCTGTTGTTCGGCGAGCCTGGCGCCGGCAAGTCGCTGTTTGCCTTGGATTGGGCGTTCTGCATGGCGTCCGGAATCGACTGGCACGGCTATCGCGCCCAGCAAACCGATGTTGTGATTGTCGCTGGCGAAGGTTTTGCAGGGCTGGCGCGGCGATTAAAGGCGTTAGAGGTGAAATACAGCCGCAAAACCCCGGAAAGGCTGTTTATCAGCCAAAGACCGGCGCAGTTACTGGACGAGAAAAACGCCCAATGGGTCGCCGATAGCATTAAGGCGCTTTGCCCCAATCCAGGCTTGGTCATTATCGATACGCTGCATCGAAACATGGAAGGCGACGAGAACAGCAGTCAGGATATAGCCAAGTTCATCAACAATTTGGACAACTACTTGAAGCCCTTGGGCGCGGCGGTGCTGGTCGTCCATCACAGCGGACACGGCCAGAAAGATCGCAGTCGGGGCAGTTCGTCAATTCGTGCGGCAATGGATGGCGAGTTTTCCGCGATCAAGGGAGAAGGCGGAATTGTCCTCAGTTGCCACAAGGCCAAGGATTTTGAAGCCTTCAAGCCATTGCAATTCTCGCTCAAACCGACCAATCTTGATTGGTTGGACGATGACGGCGAGCCGATGACCAGCGTTTATTTGGAATACGTCGGCGACGCTAAACCCTCTACCAAAAAGTGCAAATTGTCTGCACGTGACGATGCCATTTTGACCTCATTAACTGAGGCGATTGATAAGCATGGTATTGGGCCAACGGCGGAAATAAAAGAGAAATTTGCCGGGTTTACTGGATTAGGTGCTGATAGCCGAAAGATTGTCCATGTCGATCATTGGCGCGAGCTGGCTTATAAAACCATCACGGTTGAAGCCGACGATGGCAAAAAGCCGAAGGCTAAGCAAATGGCATTCAAGCGCGCACGAGAAAAGCTACACGACGACGGTTATGTAGTCGTTCACGGTGATTACGCCTGGAGAATATTCGAGAAACAGGGTTACAAAAGGTAACAAAAAGTAACAAGTGTTACCGATGTTACTTGGGTTACGCACAGTAACACACCCTTATAAAAGGGTGTTACCTGTAACCCAACACCGTTACCCGCGCTATTCGTTATAAATACTAAACCTGCCCACCGGCAAACTGGGCAAAACATCGTCGGGAGACGAGGAGAATAAACAGCATGAAAGTAACAGTTACAGATAAATTCTATCTGAGCGACTTAACCGGCGCAGAGACTGTCAGCATCCAAAAGACGTTGACCTACCCAAACCCTAAATATCTGGAGGCTTTGAAACAAGGCCGATCAATTCGCGGCATCGATAAATACATCGAGCTATTCGAGCGCTCCCGCAACGGTATATCGATTCCCCGCGGCATATCGTTGGCTTCGTTGGGGGTGGCGGCCGGCAACAATATACAAGACAACCGGCACAGTCACCCAGCCGAGATCGATACCGTCATCGAGCCGAGAATTTATCAAGAACGGGCATTGAAATTGATGATTGCCGCAGGCGGCGGTGTACTGGTAGCGCCAACCGGTAGTGGAAAGACAACTGTCGGGATCGAACTGGCCAGCCGGTTGGGGGAACGCTGTTTGATTCTGGTGAAGTCCAAAGACTTGGCCGACCAATGGATAGGCGCAATCAAGAAATTCACCGGACTTGATGCCGGCTTAATCGGTGGCGGTAAGTGCATCGAGGGCCAACAGTTCACGGTCGGCCTGGTGCAAACGCTGGTCAAATATTCCGGCGCCTTGGATTACGGTTTGATAATCGTGGACGAGTGTCACAACGTGCCGGCGGCGCAGGCTTTCGCAGTAGTTGGCCAGCAGTCGGCAAGGTATCGTTTCGGCCTGTCGGCCACGCCACAGCGCCGCGATAACCTGGAGTGCATGATACACGCCGCCTTGGGGCCGGTCGTGGCCGAGATCGAGGCCAAGGAAGTGGAAGGAGCAGTTTTGCCGGTCAGTGTATCGACGCTCGCTTATAACTTCCGAGGCAATCCCGAAACCTGGACGCAGTTCATTAACGACCTGGCAGCCGACGACGAACGCAATAGGATCATAGTGGCCAGCGCGATCAAATCCAGCCGGCGCGTGGGAACTGCAGTTCTTACCGGCACCGTCGCCCATGCCGAAAAACTTCAAAGCATGATTGCCGAGCATGGCGTTAATGCTTTGTTGCTGCATGGCCAGTTGTCGAAAATGGTACGCGAGCAGCGCATGGAGTCGGCGCCAGAGCATCAGTTAATCATCGGCACATTGTCGCTACTGTCCGAGGGCATAGACTGGCCCCATGTTGGCGCGCTTATTTTCGGCTCGCCGGTATCGGCCGCAGTCAACAAAGAGACGCCGGCGGCCACCCGTCTTATCCAGTCCATTGGCCGAGCTCGTCGCCCATTCCCCGGCAAAACAACGGCCTTTATCTTGGATATTATCGACAACTGTTCTTTCGGCAAATCGGCAGCGAGAAAGCGCAGGCAGATATATAAGCAACACGGCTTCAATGTGCAACCGCTATTCAGCAAGGGGGCGGCATGAGTATTAACAGCAGGGCGAAAGGCAGCAGCGCCGAGCGAGAGTTCGCCGGACTGGTACAGGACTGGACCGGAGTTCG
>Ga0208883_100038_pt1 | contig 186162 bp, 175 predicted proteins | sample LakWasMet43_HOW7_2_FD_183881 | JGI IMG/M metagenome (GOLD analysis project Ga0208883, IMG submission 183881) | Freshwater sediment methanotrophic microbial communities from Lake Washington under simulated oxygen tension - Sediment Metagenome... | ecosystem: Environmental > Aquatic > Freshwater...
GGCGGGTTTTCGGGCAAGGTATTTGATGTATTTTGCATCGGCTTTTAGGACAGACTAAATTTAGACAAGCAACTGAAATTACAATGATTTTTAATTTTAAAAATGAGCTAGGCAACTGTTTGACGCATTGTTTTGCGTCATTTAGGATGTCTAATTATAGTTAGATCACTCATCACATGAATCCAGAAACCGTCACTACATCTCAACTTGTTGGACGCTTTACAGCCAAGCATTGGGTCGCCGTTATCACGACAACTTTCGCCGGTATTGGGGCGCTTACATATGGGGGCTATTGGGCAGGCCAGAGAGTTGCAGAGTCCCAATCTCTTGCACAACAAGCAGACCTAAAAGCGATCAACGCGCAGATACAAGCCAAGCTCGAAGTTAAACAAGCACAGATACAAACAGCATTGATCGCCTCTGTTCAAATGAAAGAGTTACTCGACCGATCGCAGCGCACTATTGAAGAGAAATCCAGCGAAGTAGCCAAACTTACTGAAGCACTCGGCCGTTCAAATAATTGTGCGTTTGTTCATCAGCAAATTATCGATACGAAAAAGGAGTGGGAGGGCACGGGGTCAATGGTCGTATTCAGCGACAGTCAGGAGTGGCAAGAAAAGCAAAAGGCACGGAAAGTAGCCCTTGAACAACGTCTAAATGGTTACCAGCAACAGCTTGGCACTTGCAACAAGTGATCTAACATGGCGCTCAACCTCGCTCCCTTCGGTCGCTGGACGCTGCGCGATAAAGCCGCGCAGCGCCGGTTAGCTCTACGTTATGCGGCATGAAACGACATCGTGAAATCGTCGTGGCATCTCCCACTCTTGGCGCGCAAGAGATTGCGCGCCAGATCGAGAGGTTCGCTGATCATTCCCCCGAATGGGCATTCCCGTCGCAAGAAAGTTCTGAATATGAACGCCTGTGTGGCGAACCGTCATGCTGCATCATTTCCCCAAGTGGAGAACAGCCACGCTCCGCTGTGCACATGACAAAAAAGCGAAAAAATGCCATTTATGCCACCAATATTGTCCCGCTTGATCAGAATGAGTTGTCGCTCAGCCAATACAACGCAATAGCGTTCAGCGCCGCTCGCTTTATTCGCATTCAGGCAAAGAAAACGAACACGCCTATTGTGGTCTCGCTGTCTAAGGCGGAGGTCACGTTGGCAGACGTTGTGCCTGGGACAATTCCCAAGAAGCTATTTGAACGTTACTTGGTAATGTATCCTCTTAGCCATCATCCGCTAGACAATGGTCGGCTGTATGAATTTATATGCGCTCTTTCTCGCTACAACAGAAAACCATTTGACGTTGAGGCTTTCGAGCAGCTTCTAATGGAAGAACTCGGCTGGTCGAAAAGTGATGCTGCGTGGTGCCGCACGCGGATCGAGATCGGGCTTGAAACTCTTGCAGCCAACCGGATTTTTCATGGCTAGCAAGCTCAAGCTGCCGCACAACTATGCCTTCCAGCCGACGTCCCTGCCTACGGGCCTTCGGGGCTAAATCGGCAGTGTCCCCAAAAGGCACGCTTAGCTGAGGCTGCCACAGGAAAGCTATCGACGCCATCGCCTGCTAACAAATCCTGTCGCGTGCAGACCAGCGCAAGCCGTTTTTTGCCCTCCGCTTGCAATTCGCACTTTCGGTTACTAAGCCCGTTCCAGCAAGGCGTTGCGTGCTTCGGTAATGAGGATAAATTGCTCATGGCTGCCGCCGGAGTCGGGATGCGTCTTTTGGGCGAGGCGTCGAAAAGCGGTTTTAATCTGGGATGCCTCGAGTAAGCCGTCGAGCGGCAGATTCAACGCTTCCCGATGTCGCCGGTCGCTGAGTCGGCTGTTGGGGTTTGGATGCTGAAAACGGCCTTGGTTGTGTTGCGCTTGATACTCGAATAGCTTCTCTTGAGCCTCGCGGCGCAGTTTTAGCGATTCCCGGCGCAACTCTACTTGATCGTCTTGCCATTTTTGCCGGGACATGACCGTGCAAGCCTCGAAGTTTATCCAACCGTTTGACTCGAGCTCGTCCAGGTTAATCGGTCCGACCATATCGTAAGGCTCCTCCAGCCAGGCGCTTCTGCCGCGCGAACCGGCTTCAATCCGGCTGATGGTCACCGTATCGACGACACCGTAAGAGCCGTTCCAAATGACCCAATGCTCTTCTTCCTCCGGCCACGGATTGTGATGCATGGTATTTACCTTGTTGACGAATTTAAAAGAAATATTCGTAAGGCAGCAAAATAAATACCAAGTACGTCAACACCTTGAAAATTGCCGCCGACCCTGGCCCAACGGCACCGCCAGAGCAACTCGCTCGCTTGAACATTAAGCGTTTAGGTACGAATCGAGCCACAGGAAGCCGACAAACTGTTAGTTTTGGAACAAGCCGGTTAGGAGCATTGGTGTTGAAATAGTTTCCGCGTTACGGCAGTAGCGACCTTTTCTAGCTCTTGCCGTTACAGGTTTTCGTGGCAGCTTTATAGCAGCGGCTTTAGTTGCGGCCAGATTTTCTCGACTATCAAGGACTGCGCCTTGGCATTGGGATGCAAACCGTCTGCTTGCATCAGGTCATTGACCAACGCCACATCCTCGAGAATAAACGGCACGTAGGCAATTTTTAAGTCTTTCGCCAAGCTCGGGTAAATATCGTAAAACATATCCGTGTAGCGTTTGCCGTAGTTGGGTGGGATTCTCATGCTCAGCAGCAGCACTTTCGCACCGGCTTTTTGCGCACGATTTACCAGCTCGGTAAGGTTACTTTTAATCAGTGTGGGCGCTAAGCCGCGCAAGCCATCGTTGGCACCCAGCTCAATGATCACAATCTCCGGATGATGCCGCTGCAAGGCGGGATTGATGCGCGCCAAGCCACCGGCAGTAGTATCGCCGCTGATGCTTTCATTGTGGACGCTATAAGGCGGATTATGGCTTTGCAGTTGATCGCGCAACAACGCCACCCAGCCTTGACTTACTTCAATTCCGTAACCGGCACTGATACTATCTCCTAGCACCACAATCGACTTGGCACTTGTGGGCATCGACATTAACGCAATTATTAAGACACTTAAAATTCGGCTCATTATGGAAACTCACACTGAAATTATTGTAACAAAGGACTTGGGCAAATCTGTGGCGACTGCCGAAGGGGATCTGCATATCTTGGCAGCGGTCGATTTGATTATCAAATCCGGCGAAAGCATTGCCATTGTCGGCGAGTCCGGTTCCGGTAAATCGACCTTGCTAAGCTTGCTGGCGGGCTTGGATACGCCCACGTCAGGGCAGGTATTACTGGCTGGAAAATCATTAACTGACATGACCGAAGACGGTCGCGCGGCGATTCGTAATGACTTGATCGGCTTTGTGTTCCAGTCATTTCAATTATTGCCGGGGCTCACCGCCCTGGAAAACGTCATGCTGCCGTTGGAATTAAGCGGCAATGCCAACGCTAAAGCTTTGGCTGGCAACCTATTGGATAGGGTGGGATTGTCGCATCGCTTAACCCACACGCCCAAACAACTTTCCGGCGGCGAACAACAACGTGTCGCCTTAGCCCGGGCTTTTGTGACCCGCCCGGCAATTTTGTTTGCTGATGAACCCACCGGTAATTTAGACAGCAAAACCGGCGCGCACATTATCGAATTATTGTTTGAGCTGAATCTGGAAAACCAAACCACGTTGATTTTGGTGACTCACGATCCATCGCTGGCCGCGCGTTGCCAACGTACCATCCGGTTGAATGCGGGGCGGCTGACATGAACCGCTTCAATTTAGCCATTCGTTTACTCTGGCGAGACGGCCGCGCCGGTGAGTTAACCATTCTGGTGCTGGCCTTAATCATCGCCGTCACCAGCTCAACCGCCATCACCCTCTTTGCCGATCGCCTGCAGCGCACCATGACCAATCAGGCCGCGGAATTTTTGGCCGCCGATTTGGTTGTGGAAAGCAGCAGTGCTATACCCGAGGCATGGCAGGCCAAAGCGTCCGAATTGCAATTGGCACAGGCGCAAACGGTCGAGTTCCCTAGTGTGCTGATTGAGCATGAAGAACTGCTGTTAGCCAGCATTAAGGCGGTAACGTCCAGTTATCCCCTGCACGGGTATTTAAAAACCACGACTACCGATTATTCGACTGAAATTACCGTCAATAAAGGCCCGGAGCCCGGCACTGTGTGGGTGGAAAAACGCATTTTACCGGCGCTTAAAGTCAATATTGGCGACAAGCTGACAGTAGGCGAAAAGGCGTTAACCATCACGCAAATCATTACTTACGAGCCGGATAAACGAGGTGATTTCTACAGCTTCTCGCCGCGAGTGATGATCAATCAGGCTGATTTGCAGGCGACCGGCGTGTTGCAGCCGGGCACGCGCGTGAAAAACTTCTACCAGTACAGCAGCGGCAATAGCGAGGCGCTAAGCCAGTTCAAACAATGGCTCAAGCCACAGATAACACCCGCGCAACGGTTGATGGATATTCATGATGACCGGCCGGAACTGGGCTCAGCCTTAAGCCGAGCGGAACGTTATCTCGGCCTATCCAGCATCGTGGTAATCATTATTGCCGGTGTTGCCATCGCCATGGCAACGCGGCGTTATACCGAACGCCACTTCAATACCACCGCTATCTTGCGCTGTTTGGGATGCAAGCAAAATGACATTCTCTGGTTGTATGGCGGTCAATTTGTATTGCTGGGTTTAAGCGCCAGCACAGTGGGCTGTTTATTGGGCTGGGGCGCACAAGAAGCGCTGTTTTATTTGCTGAAAGATTTGCTGCCGAAGCAACTAGCGCAGCCCGGCTTACTGGCAACTTTCATCGGCTTTATTATCGGTATGGTGACGTTGCTGGGCTTTGCGGTGCCGCCGCTGCTGCGGCTTAAACAAGTCTCGCCGTTGCGGGTATTACGCCGAGAACTAGAGCCGTTACCGAGCAGCGCTTGGCTGATTTACGGCTTGGCCTTAGCGGTGATTGGTGGTCTGATTTGGCGCTATACCGGCGATCTAAAAATGACTGCCACTATTATCGGTGTTGGCATGCTGGCACTGTTTGTCTTGGGCGGGTTGATTGCCGCTTTGTTGTTATGGTCCCGCAAACTGCTACCGCATTTAAATTTAACTTGGCGTTTTGCGCTGCAAGGCCTGTCCAGAAATTACGGTGCCAGCCTCAGTCAGATTCTGGCATTCAGTATCACCTTAGTAGCGATGGTGTTAAGTTTTACCGTGCGTAATGATTTACTCACCGACTGGCAGAACCAATTGCCGCAAAATGCCCCGAACCATTTCGCGCTGAATATTTTTCCTGAGCAGCAAGCGGCTTTTCATGAAGAACTGCAACAGCAGCAGATAACCGGCAGCCAGTTTTATCCGGTGGTGCGCGGTCGTTTAGTCGATATTAACAACGCGCCGGTACAGCAGCGCGTCAGTAAAGACACCCAGGGTGAAAATGCTACCCGCCGTGAGTTGAGCTTGACTTGGACCACAGATCTGCCGGAAGACAACAAAATCATTGACGGTCAATGGTGGCAAGCGTCGCAAACCGGGCAAGTGTCAGTGGAAGCAAAACTCGCCGATAGCTTAAAAATTAAAGTCGGTGACCAGCTGTCGTTCACGATAGGCAGTGAGCAGGTTCAAGCCACGGTAGCCAATATCCGATCGTTGCAGTGGGATACCATGAAGCCGAATTTTTATATGATCTTTTCCCACGGCACACTGGACGCATATCCCGCGACCTATCTCACCAGTTTCTATCTGCCCGATGCACAAAAGAACCTGCTGAATACGCTGGTAAAAAAATACCCCAACACCACCGTGTTGGAAGTCGATTTAATCCTCAAACAGTTCAAAACCATTCTGGAGCAATTGACCCAGGCCATCACTTATTTGCTGTACTTTGCGCTGGCGGCCGGATTTACCGTGTTGTTTGCAGCCGTCTATGCCACATTGGATAGCCGCATTCAGGAAGGTGCGCTGATGAGAACGCTGGGTTCGACTAGGGGCTTTTTAACCAAGGTACATGTCATTGAATTCGCCCTGTTAGGCTTGATTTCAGGCCTGTTAGCCACCATGTTATCTGAAGCGATTTTATTTGCGCTGTATACCCAAGTGATGAACATGAACTACCGGCCGTCACCCGGCTTGTGGCTGGTCGTGCCGTCGATTGGCGCATTGGCTGTGGGTTTAGCTGGATGTTGGGGCGTGCGAGATGTATTAAACAAACCGCCGCTTAATGTGTTAAGAAATCTGTGATCTGTATTTAACAGCCTGTATTCATATTTCATTAATATAGCGTCAATTATATTGACCTAAACAAAACACAGAGGAACCGAAAATGAAAAAATTAGCCCTAAGTATCGTCATCATCAGTAGCGCCTTGGCCTCCGGCTGTTACAGCTACGGTGGCTGGGAACCGACCGTTGACCCTTACAACGACCCCAATGCCTACCGTATCAACCAAGACACGGCAGAATGTAAACAACTGGCAAGTCGAGCATCAGGAGGCTCAACTAAAGAAACCGCCATTGGCGCAGGTACCGGCGCGCTGTTGGGCGCTGCCGGTGGCGCAGTGGTTGGCGCATTTACCGGCAACCCAGGCGCGGGCGCCGCTATTGGCGCTGCCGCAGGTGGTCTAGGCGGCGGTGCCAAACAAGGTTTTTCGGCTGAAGACAAATATAAAAACGCCTTCAATGCCTGTATGAGAGGCCGTGGACACCATCCGCTTTAATCCGCTTTTTTAAGTATGTTCTTAAGGCTGGCACAGCAATGTGCCAGCCTTTTTTGTATCTATAACCACGACATCTTAATAAGTCTGTTGGCATTAAGCGCACGCCCTATAAAACGCGTTTGAACAGGCAAGCTTTACTGCACCGTTTCGAGCTTGGCCGCTGCTCATTGCCATGCCTTAACTACCTGAGCGGAAACCGGTCTTTTTAAGAATTTTGGTGCTGTATAAAACGTCGGCTCCCAAGTTATGGTCTCCGAGTATTGCTGCGATGCTTGCTATTTGTCGATCAACATCGAGTTGGGTTTTGCCATGGACCATGGCAAACAAGTTGTAGGGCCACTGCGGCAAATGGCGGGGGCGATGGTAACAATGGCTGACAAAATCCAGCGCGCCGACTTTTTGTCCTAGCTCATCAATATGCGCATCAGGCACGTTCCAGACCGTCATGCCGTTAAAACGATACCCCAGTTTGTAGTGGTTGGGTACCGCGCCAATACGACGAATAATGCCTAGCTTGGCCATGTATTGCATGCGCGTCATCACGTCATCGGCAGTCAAGCCGAGCTGAGCGGCCAGACTTTGGTAGGGCTCTGGGGTTAGCGGCAACCCGGACTGAGTTGCGCGCATGATGGCGAGGTCTGTGGTATCAAGGGCGGGCATCAGGCTTCCAATTTAAGGCCGACAAAATACTCATTGATTTTGGGCATGTTGAAAACCGGCAGTCCGGTATGCTGCTCGATAGCATCGATAGTTTGTTGCAACTGTTCAGGCGTTTCTGTAGCAATCACAAACCACATGTTGAGCTCATGATTACGGGCGTAATTGTGTGCGACTTCTGGGAAAGCATTGATAATCTCGGTAACTTCATCAAAGCGGTGCTCGGGGACTTTAACCGCTGCTAAGGTTAACGCGCCGCCCATTAATTCGGCATGATAAAGCGGCCCAAAGCGGCTGAGCGTGCCGTCATCTAACAGCGCTTGTAATCGGTCCAGCAATTCTTGCTCAGTTAAACCCAGTTCAGTAGCGGCTTGCAGATACGGCCTATCGCACACCGGAAAACCATGTTGCAGAGTATTTATGATGTTGCGGTCGATGTCATCCATGCGCGGTTGCCGGTTCGGATTTTGTATAAATAGCGCCGCGTTGTTTGAAGCAACGGCGGCTGAATAAAACTTGCTTAGGAAAAGCTTGAGTGTGACAGGCTTGTTCTAGTAATGCCAGCTGCTGCAACACGGTTTCTTTGGATTTGCCGTGAATCATGCAAAACAAGTTGTACGGCCAAGTAGCACCGTGCCGCGGTCTGCGATAGCAGAGATTCACAAACTCCAAGCGACTGATAAGCTGACCGATGTGTTGCACTTGCTCGTCAGGAATATCCCAAACCACCATGGCATTGGCACGGTAACCTAATTGCCGATGCTTGACGATAACGCCCAAACGCTTGATCAAGCCAGCCTGTTTTAGCGCTGTTAGCCGCGCGAGCACTTCGCTTTCAGACAAACCGATTTGCGCGCCCAATTCAGCATAAGGTCGTGGCGACATCGGCAAGCCTTGTTGAATGGCGGACAGCAACCGCTGGTCGAGGTCGTCAATCATCATGCAAATCCAGCTTAAAGCTCAGATCGATAAAATAATCTTCCATCAATGGTAACGACATCACCGGATAGCCGGTTTGTTGTTCTATATCGGCAAGCACTTGCGCAAGATGTTGAGCATCGGCGGCGATAACCACAAACCACAAATTGAAGCGGTGTTCCCGTTCGTAATTATGGTTAACTTCCGGGTAAGCGCTAATGATTTGCGCAACAGCCTCAAGTTCCGTTTCGGGTACCGAAATAGCCGCCAAGGTGCTGACGCCAATGCGGTTGGGCGGAATGACCGAGCCAATGCGAGTGATTACATCTTGTTCGTCCAGCTCAACAAAGGCATCGATAACATCTTCTTCAGTAACGCCCAATTCCAACGCAATATCTTGGTATGGCGTGGGCGATAACGGAAAATCGCGCTGATAGTCGTTAAGCAAGCGCTTGTGTAACGGCGTCAACATGGCGGCTATAAACCAATCCTGTGGGCACGCGAGCTAAAGAAAATGCCGTTTGGCGTTTGCGCAGGCATGCGAGCGATCTCTTGCAACGTATCGGTGTCGTAAACCACAACCTGATTATCGTCTCTGATCGCCACCCAGACTTCTTCGCCACGCGGGGCGAATTCCATGTGTAGCACCGCTTTGCCCGGGGTTAAGGTTTTCTGTAACGATAAATCTTTAATATCGATAATTTGTAACTGGTTGTTATCAGGGAAGGCAAAATTCACCCAGGCTTGGCGACCATCAGGCCTGCCCATTACAAACACCGGCTGCCCGGCTACCGGGATGGCTTTTACTAACTGCCAATTACGTTTATCGATAACTAATACTTCATGTTTGCCAATCGCCGGGGCCAATAAATAATCTCCGGTGTCTGCCCAGCCTTCAAGATGCGGCATTTTATAAACGGGCAGCTTTTCATCGTCTTTAACGTAATCAGGCAATATGCGTTTGATGCCCAGTTCAGGGTGCCATAAGTCCAACATGGCTAGGCCGCTATCACCGAATAAACCAGCAATGTAATAGCGACCATCGGATGAAGTCAGTGCATCGTAAGGTTGTTTGCCGATGTCCTTAAATTTGGTGATGTCGGGTTTTTTAGGATTTTTTAGATCTAATATCCAAATTTGATCAGCATCAAACAAGCTGAAAGCAAAACGTTGACCGGGAATATCCACCAAACCGATGACTTTAGACAGCTTGCCGTCGCCGGCATCCGCAGGAATATCGGCAACCAATTCCAACGTGTCCGAAGAAAACACTTTAACGCCGCCGGGTGTGTAATTGGAGACGGCAATCAGTTTGCCGTCCTGAGAAATCGCACCGCCGATGCTGTTACCGGCCTGAACAATGCGTTTGACCAGTTTATCTTGCAACATGTCGATTTTGCTTAAGCCGCCGTCACGTCCAAATACATAGGCGTAACGCTGGTCGCGTGAGAAAACGACAGACGCATGCGATAAATCGCCCAACTGTTCAATTTTCGCCAATTGTTTATGCTGGCTGGTGTTAAAAATCAGCGCGCTACTGTGTTCGCGTTCGATAACTACGGCCAAATCGCCGGTGGCGCGCAATTCTGCGAATACGTTAAAGGAGATGAATAATCCTAGAATGGGCAGTAGTTTGGTCATTATTTCAGTTTCAGGAGGGTTAAATATTTAGGCTAAAACCTTTGCTAAGGTTTCTGTTTAGGTGGTGTTGGTGTGTAGCGATTATCCAAATCTGCATCGATTTTAACGGCAAGGCTTTCCACGCCCTTAAGCGTGAGTTTGAGATCACCGCCCTTAGTTTCTGAAACATAGTTGCCAATTAGCTTGCCATCGTTGACTCTGACTAAGTGCCCCATCAGATAAGCGAATAAAAAACTGGGCTTATGCAGTCGTCCCACCAGTACATAATCTGCCCCTGCACTTTTGCCAAGCGCAACAGCGACATCGTCATGGTCAAACAGATAGCCAAATCCGCTATTGGCATAATGCTGATCGGCTAAGGGAACTGAAATGATGTGGTAGCCCGCACCTTTAAGTTCTTTTTCCAGCAACGGCTTGACGCTTGCTGTGCGCTCAATTTCAGCGGGAATTCCGGGCGCCAAGGTCAAGTCATGAAGTTCAAAATCCAGGATGGCGATACTGGTTTCTGCGTTAACTTGAGTAATCGACAGTGCAATAAAAAATATCACCCAAAGAGCTTTCATTGCCTACTGCCTCACTTGGATTATTATTTGGGCTTACGCAAAACACCTATCAACCACAACGCCTCATCAGCATTGATAAACTGCCGCCATGGCGGCATGGCCGTGCCTTTGCGCCCTTCCAGAATGGTGGTAACCAGAAAGTCATCCGGTTTTCCCTGTAAATTTTCGGGCAACAAAGCAGAACCAAGACCGCCCTTTAATGTTAAACCGTGGCATGCCCCGCAATCGTGTTTAAGTAGGTTGCGGAGTACCTCTTGCCTTTCTGACGGAGGATCATTGGCGAAGGCACAGCTCGTGAATAACATTAAGGACAGTAACTTTTTCATACTCGGCTTATGGTTTTATCCGGGCATAGTATGCAGCAACATTATCAATATCTTGGTCGCTTAACGAGCCGGCGATATTGTTCATGATGTCGGATTTACGGGTTTTATCGCGATATTGCTTAAGCGCCGATTCCAAATAATCCGCATCTCGGCCAGCCAATTGCGGAAAAGGCGCATCCGCAGATGTTGTTCTAATACCGTGACATTGTGAACAGACCGCAGCGGCTCTGGCTTCACCCGCATAAATGCTGGCCGCCTGAGCACTGACACTGGCGGCTAAGCCAGCCACTATCAAGCTGGCGATAATAGGCGCTTTCATTTTTTTGCCCCTTTCAAGTCGCCATCACGCTGCACTAATTCATCAGGTGAAAGACCGCGTGTCATGTATCTGACTCGGCCATGCGAAAAAATACCGGCCGGGCTTTCCATCGGCACTGTCGCGACTTTTTGCAAGGTCACAGAATCATAAACGACGACTTCATCGCCGCTGTAACCGGCACTGATATACAGGAATTTGCCATCAGCGCTGTATTCCGGGAAGTAAGCGTGACCGCCCACATCCAAGGTTTTAACAACTTCCAATGTTTTTTTGTCGATCAATTGCACGGTACGAGCGCGTCTGTCTTTAGAGATAATGTCCACTGCCACATAAGGCGCGTTGGCATGAGCAGCTGGTGACTCGGTGCCGCCGGACACAGGAATTTGTTTAACAACTTCCATTTTGTCTAAGTCCCAAACGCTGACCACAGTCTTATCGCAATCGCCAAAGTTGGTACCGAAACCTAAGGTACGGCCATCAACTTCAACAGCAGAACCGCCGCCGACATGAGGCACGCAGCCTGCTTCCAACTTTTTGATGATTTTGCGCTCTTTTAAATCGATAGCGGCAACAATGCTGTCGTCATAGGACGCAATCATCAATTTTTGACCGCCATGGGTCAAGAAGGCATCATGTAAATGATGGCCAACATTGGTAATGCGAGTGACTGGAAAGCCATCTTTCAAATCAACTACCCACACTTGACCGGCATTCTCTAATGCAATAGCAAAAATATCATCAAACGGAGTACCGATAATCATGCCGGAATCGGATGACACTTGTTTGCCGTCAGGATCGATACCTTCTAATTCGAAAGTCTTTAACGGCTCTAACGTGTCAGCATCAAGGATCACGGCATTATGCGGAACAAATGATCCTGCCATGATGTATTTACCATCACGAGAAACACCGATACCTGGGCCGTTGTAGCCGGTTTTAACGCTACGCACCGCTTGCATCGAATATAAATCGACTTTGAAAATTTCAGCTGTATCGGTTTTAACGTAAGCCCAACGCGGGTTGGCTGGGTTGTATTCAATGATATGGGCTGCCGTACCGGTAGGGACTTCGCCAATTTTTTGGTGCGTCTTGCTGTTGATGAATATGGCTCGTGAGCCTTCGCCGCGACCGTATTTGCCGCGTGCCGCCACACCAATAATGTCATCGATATTATCAATTTGATAAGCCGGTTTAGCCGGTAAAGTGCTTTCGTCTTTTACATACACTTTTAATGACTTTTTGATGTCATCAATAGTCCAGGCAGGATTGTCGAGCTTAGGCGTTTTTTGTAAGTGGCTGACCAATCCGCGGATATTGTCATCTGACAGCTTGCCATAAAACGGAGGCATCAATGTGTCGAAACTGCCGGCCATGATAATAGTGCGCAATGCGGTCGGGCTGCGGCCTTTAAGTGTTTCCGCATTAAGTGCCGGTGCCAAATAACCGCCATGATCGGAACCATGGCAACTGGCGCAATTGTCTTCAAATAATTGATGATATTTATGCTCATCATCAGAGGCGGCTTGCAAAGCCAAGGGTAATAACAGCGCAGCAACACCCGAAACAACAGCATGAGGTAAACGTTTTTTTATTGTTTTCATTAATCTCTCTCCTGGTAGTATTGAGTCAATAGTATCTTGTTTATTTTTTTATCTCAAGTGAGATTAAGCCTCTTGAGGCATCTATTAAATCAAACGCTATGTACCATAGATTTCGCCCGTTTTTGCATTTGTAATACAATACCTGCGGTTTATTCCTCATCGATTCGATCCTCTAGCGTTCTGGCCGACGGGTATGACAACAAGGCTGTGAATGCGTCGTTTACTAGCTAACAAAAACATTCGGTCTTGCAGCGTTATTTAACAATCACCGCAAGAACCGTATCAATAATTATAAAGGGGAGAGGTTGTTTTATGTGTTGGAGTGGAGAAGCGTCCGGCGTTTTAGCCATTGCTGGTCTCAGTACCGCGGCTTATATAGCGATCAAGCAGGGGGAATCAAAAGAGCTGTGGATTCCGTTAACTTATTTTGCGTTGATGGAATTATTGCAGGCGGTCACTTACGTCTACATTGATCAATGCGGTACACCGAATAATCAAATACTGACGATGCTGGGCTATTTGCACGTCGCTTTCCAGCCATTTTTTATCAATATGGTAGCGATGTACTTCATCCCAGAAAGCGTCAAATTGAAAATTCGCACCACGGTTTATACAATCTGTGCAATCGGGTCGATTTTCATGCTGATGAAGATGTATCCGTTTGATTGGGCGGGAAAATGTAATATCGGTGTAGAAGGCTTTTGTGGACCGGCTGTGTGTTCCACGTCAGGTGCGTGGCATATCGCTTGGCAAATGCCTTTAAACGGTTTGATGTCAGATCCTGTTGCCTGGCTGTTCGATTTTAAGTGGGGCCTGCATGTGTTCACTTATATTTTGGTGGGATTTTATCTGCCGGTTATGTATGGCTCTTGGCGTTTTGTCGCGTTTCATTATTTGATCGGGCCTTTAATTTCAGACATTACTACCGATGACCCAAATGAATATGCCGCCGTATGGTGCTTGTTCTCTATCGCCTTGTGCGTATCAGTGATTAAGACACCTATACGAAAATATCTGCATGTAAAAACGTGGCCATTTTATAAAAAGCATATTGGTGATGAGCTGTAACCGGCATTCCCATAGGTGATTTTCTTTAAGGGCAACCCAACGGTTGCCCTTTTTGTTTTAGATACTATCAACTCATGGCAATAGATTTGCGTTTTGCGCCCCACGTTCCCGGCCTATCATTAAATACCCCCGCACAACGCTCACCACAAAAACGGCAGTTGCCCGACGCATCCAGATTCCATTCTGATAACTGATACCAATCCCTACCAATTAACAATTTGCCGCAGCTATGGCAATACGTGCTCTCTGCGGTCTTGTCATGCACATTACCCACGTAAGCGTAGCGAACGCCGTTATTTAGGGCGATTTGCCTTGCTTTTAATAAGGTCGAATGCGGTGTCCAGGGTTTATCGAGCATTTTCCAGTCGGGATGAAACGCTGTGAAATGCATGGGCACATCCGGACCTAAGTTTTCCACTACCCACTGAGTCATCGCTTGCAGTTCGTTTTCTGAATCATTCTCGCCTGGAATTAACAACGTCGTCAGTTCCAGCCACACAGAAGTTTCGTGCTTGATGTATTTCAAGGTTTCCAGCACCGGGTCCAGATGCCCGCCGGTAATTTGGCGATAAAACCGTTCGCTGAAGGCTTTTAAATCGATATTGGCGGCATCCATCCATTGATAAAACTCGACACGGGGCTCAAAGCACACATAACCTGCTGACACCGCAACCGATTTTATGCCCAACTCTCGACAAGCTTGAGCAGTATCGATGGCATATTCATGAAACACCACCGGGTCGTTATAAGTGTAAGCAACACTGTCGCAGCCGTAATTTTTGGCGGCTTGGGCAATCGCATGGGGTGATGCTTTTTTCATCAGGGTATCCATCTCTCGCGATTTACTGATGTCCCAGTTCTGGCAGAATTTACAGGCCAGATTGCAACCGGCAGTACCGAATGAAAATACCGGCGTACCGGGTAAAAAGTGATTGAGAGGTTTCTTTTCGATAGGATCGATTGCAAAACCGCTGGAACGACCATAACTGGTCATCACGATTTGTTCGTCCAGGTTTTGCCGAACAAAGCACAAGCCGCGTTGATCTTTATGTAATTTGCAAAATCGTGGACAAAGATCGCATTGTATTCGGCCATCATCGAGCTTGTGCCAATAGCGGGTTTTAACCGTATCGTGGCTAATAAATTCCGTCATATTATCTCCCTTCAATCGTTAATTAGGGTTAAAGCTCACAGTCCTTTGGTCATTCCAACGTTGAATTGATTGAACTAACAAAGCATTAAATTAATCGACGTAACTTATCAGATAAATGCCTTTAATTATTTCCGTATAACTACCTAGGTGATGATACGTATAGATGTTGGTACTTGCTGCGCTTATTATGTACTGACAATAGTCGCGCCGCCGTAGTGCTTGATCATTTCCACAGGATATTAAATGAACAGACAGCCCGCCGTAGCAGGCACTTTTTATCCGGCTAACCCGCAGCAATTAGAAAACATGCTCGAGCAGTTTTTAATTGAGGCTGAGACGCCTGCAAAAGTGCCCAAGGTAATAATTGTTCCGCATGCCGGTTACGTCTATTCAGGTCCTATTGCGGCAACTGCTTACGTCAGATTAAAGCCCGCTCATCATTCAATTACCCGTGTCGTGCTTATCGGCCCTTCGCATCACGTCGCGTTCAGAGGACTGGCTGTAAGTAGAGCCGAAGGGTTTAACACGCCGCTAGGGCTTATACCTGTTGATCGTCAGGCTGTTCAAGCCCTCACTCAACTGCCTTTTGTTGAATATATTGAACAAGCGCACGCCTTTGAACACAGCTTAGAAGTTCAGCTGCCTTTTTTACAAGAAGTGCTCGATAACTTTAGTATTGTGCCCATCGTTGCCAGCGATGCAACACCGGAAGAAGTCAGCGACGTACTGGAAATGCTGTGGGGCGGGCCAGAAACATTGATTGTAATCAGCTCTGATTTAAGTCATTACCATAGTTACGCCACCGCCAGAAAACTTGATATGGCGACCAGTCAGACCATTGAAGATCTCCAATACGAAGATCTCGACTCGGAATCGGCCTGCGGCAGAGTCGGTATTAGCGGTCTATTAAAGCTGGCACGCGACAAATCCCTGACCATTAAAACCATCGACCTGCGTAATTCTGGTGACACGGCGGGCGATAGACAAAAAGTAGTCGGGTACGGCGCTTATGTCATTGAATAAAGAACAGCAACAACAATTACTGGCGTTGGCAAAAAGGTCGATTGAACACGGCTTAGAAACAGATCTGCCATTACCGGTAAATCTGGAAGATTTTCCTCCCGAATTACGAGAAAAGCGCGCTACCTTTGTCACTTTAGAAAAACATCACCACTTGCGCGGCTGCATCGGCATGCTGGAAGCGGTCAGGCCATTAGCTGAAGATATAGCCGAAAACGCCTTTGCCGCTGCCTTCGATGACCCGCGCTTTCCACCTCTCAACATTCATGAGCTGAATGATTTAGAAATCCATCTGTCGATACTCAGCGCATCTGAGTCAATGTCATTTAATTCTGAGCAAGATTTACTGAGCCAGCTAAAGCCCGGCATTGATGGGCTGATTTTTCAAGAAGGGCAGCGACGCGGCACATTTTTGCCCTCAGTCTGGGAGCAGTTGCCGGAGCCTAAACAGTTTTTAAGACATTTAAAACAAAAAGCAGGATTTTCACCGGATTATTGGTCGAATACTATTCAGGTGTTTCGGTACCGGGTGGAGGCGATCGGGTGAATTCGATTTCAAAGGGCGGACACATGCTTTTTGTGCTCGCAAAAAAATAACTCATACAAAACCCACCCCGTGAGCAACTGTATGAGTTGGCTTTAAATCGCCTGGACAAAAAAATGTCGCCTTAAGTAAGCCGCCTTTTTGCCGCCATCTAACGGCCTAAAGTCCACAACTTAACCCAGCACACAGCACCTTCAGTTCGTTTTTTTGCAGCATGGATGAAACATGAAATGCATAAACCTGACGAGTGATTGCCGGTTCGGAAAGGTAGCGAAAACTGATGTCATCGGCATGTTTAGGTAACGTAAATTCCGGTATCAAAGCAACGCCAATACCGGCGCGCACCATATTCACAATCCATTCTTCGCTGTTACTTCGATAAGTCGCGTAAAGATTGATTTCCCGATCTTGGCAAACGCTACGTAAATCTTCGCGCAATTCGCAATTCAATCGATCCAGGTAAGGCTCGGCCTGAATATCTTTTAAGGTGATGTTAGTCAGCTGATTAAATCTGTGTGCCGGGTTAAATGCGACTACATATCTCTCTTGATAAAGTGGCGTCGATTGGTAAGGTTGTCCCAATAATTGCGTGGGGGCGCTGATAACCAAATCCAGTTGACCGGATTCCAGCTGTTCCAGCAAAAGCGCCTCGCTGTTGACCAGCAATTCCAGTTCGATATGCGGGTATTCTTGCTGGAATCGAGCAAACACTGGGCTTAAACGCTGGGCACCAATCGTGGTCATCAGGCCAACGCGTATTGGGATCGTATGTAAACGCGTAAAGCGAATCGCATCAGCTTTTGTGGACAGACTTTCTTTGTAAATTTTGCGTAGATTGGGTTCAACCAGCCGCCCTAATGGCGTTAATTGGCAGCCGGATCGATTGCGCACAAACAATTCTCCGCCCAGCTCATCTTCCAGTTTTTTAATTGCCTGCGTTAAAGACGGCTGCGACACATAAGTAAATTGTGCCGCACGGGTGAAATTGCTGTGATCACATACAGCTAAAAAGTAGCGGATTTGGTGCATTTCCATCAAACAACCTCCTGCATAGGCAAAGCCTATTGTTTCATAGCAAGTCGGTATTATACAAAGGCCTAATTAAACTAATAAGATGGCCGCCACACCCACCACAACCATTCGAGAAAACTATGAAAACAGCAAAATTAATCGTCATGTATCCACAACCCACTGACCTGGAAGTTTTTGAGCAACGCTATGCGACTGAACACGTCCCCATGGCGGTTGAAAAACTGGCGGGCAAAACCCGCTTTGTGGCATCTCTAATCACCAGTAGCGTTGGCCAAGAAACTGCGCTGTTTCACCGTATTGCGGAAGTTTATTTTCCATCCCTGCAAGCATTGGAAGCTTGTTTAAATTCACCCGGCGGACAAGAAACAGCCGGGCACGCCGTGGAAATTTCCACCGGTGGTACGCCGACGTTTTTAATCGCAGAAGTTGAAAGCTTCGATTTTTAGGCGCTAGGGAAGCGCTGAAAAAATCGATTTCGCTCATAGTTCGACAAGCTCACCACGAACGAAATCAATAAGTTATCGTTCATCTGTCCTTAGACCACCCTTGTGGTGGAGCTTGTCGAAGGATTTAATCAGCGCTTAACTGTTCAAATTGCTGGAAGATTGGGTGAGTTAAGGCTGGATGAATAGTCTAAAAAGGGCTGCAGTACAGCCCTTTTTAGATTTTTAGAACCTCACAGTCTAGCTAACAACTCTGCTTTCTTGGCGCTGAACTCTTCGTCGGTCAAGATGCCTTTATCTTTAAGATTGGCCAGTTTCTCGATAGCTGCAAAAATATCCGATTCTTGATTTACACCTTGAGTATTCACAATGTTTGGTTGAATTGGGAACGGCTCAGGTTGAAAGTCATCCTGTTTTTGTACGGGCACATTGTCGATGGAAATGATGGGAAGCGAATTAACGTCGACCAGCCCATATTGACTGGTAAACGTAATAGAGCCGCCTACCGACTGTTGCTGGGAAAAACCACCGATCTGATGATCCAAGGTATCGTAAAGCGTTACATGGCCATTGGCTTCGATAGCCAGCCGCCGAATGGTCGCAAAATAAGCGTAACGCACATTATTTTGCGCGCCTGTACTGTTAGGAAATTGCAGGCCTGCGGGCCACCAGTCTCCAGAACTACCGACAGGTGGCGGCACAAATAAGCTAACCGGCCCAATGGGTCCAGAATTATTTTGTTGCTGTCCGCCAGCGTCAGAATAGTTACTACCAAAGTTGCTTTGCTGCTGAGTACCTTGATTCTGTGACTGGAAGCTGCCGCTTTGAATAAGCCCCGGTTGATTGGCAATCAGATTTGAAAGCTCTTGGCACAGTCCGCCTACTGTGTTTTTTAAGCCGTTATTGAACATATCGCCCAACATAATCATGCCGCCTTTCATCCATTGGCCGGAACCGCCAAATTCAGGATGACTAAACTGCGCCATAGAGCCGTTACCGTTAATTACCGACTGCAACATGCTGAATACGGCATCAGGACTAAAATTATAACGTTGGGCAATGTTGTTGATTATTTGCTGGCCTTCCGGCGTAAGCTGTTTCATTAGAAAACTTCACTTGGTTAAGAGGGGAATTACAAAGATGAATCGTGAGTATCACAATACTCAGATTATCGCCTGATTTTGATGGGTAAAGAGTAAATGAACTGCCAACTAAAAGCTCTCTTTATCAAAAAATGTGGCAATTGAGTTGTGTGGCTGCGACTTTTCTAAAGCCAGTGCCTATAAATCGATATGATTAGGCAGGACTGTAGAGTTTGTGTAGCGTGGCGCCGCTGGAGCGATGAGTTGGGTTTAGTTGTGATTCAATTTCAAACATCCGTAGGATGTACTGAGGTACGAAGCGCATCCTACGAGCTAATGAAAATAGAGTGTGAATGCGTCATTTTAAATCAGAAGGTGGGTGGTGTTCTTGATAGTTCGTTCTCGCTGCGCGGTGGTCATTGGCCTTCCAAGAGCTTTCCTTTCTGAGTTTCAAATTCGGCTTCGGTCAGAATTCCCCGCTTGCGGAGATCGTCGAGCTTGATGAGTTCGGCGTAGACATCTTTGGGTCGGTCAGTTTGGTCTCTGGTCTTCACGTCCGCCGTAATCTTCTCGGTCTTCTCGATGACTACATCTGCTCTCGGCACAAGAGACGTTCTACGAACCTCTGGGTCATTTTTATCGACAACCCTGAACTGGTACTCAAACGATGCCCATTGAGCAGGACCATTGCCCATAGGCTTCTCACTTGCGGAGAGCGGAACAGCAACCTTGCCTTGACTCTCTGCAAAGGCATTTGCGTCGTTGATGACACCAGCCTTCAACGCACTTGCGCTCGCAAATATTCCGCCGTGTGCTTCCCTTGACAGCATGTATGTGTCAGAGGATAACTTAACGATGCCTGGATTCGTGCAACCAGACAAAGCGGCGATAGTCAAACAGAAAAAAAGTACATTTCGCATAATTTTTCCAAGTTAGTTCGTAGGATGGGTAGAGGCTTTGCCGAAACCCATCAAAAAATGGTGGGTGTGATGGGTTTCGCTACGCTCTACCCATCCTACGCACCACATCGATACATTTCACAACTCAGCAATTTCCAGCAAATACTCACCGTAAGCGGTTTTACCCAAGGCATTGCCGCGTTTCACTAAATCTTCCTTAGATAACCAGCCCTGATGAAAGGCAATCTCTTCCAGACAGGCGATTTTAAAGCCTTGACGATTCTCAACGGTTTGCACAAATTGGCCGGCATCAATCAGGCTGTCGTGGGTGCCGGTATCCAGCCAGGCAAAGCCGCGGCCTAATATTTCGACATTGAGCTGTTGATTTTCCAGATAAACGCGATTGATTTCAGTGATTTCCAATTCACCGCGTGCAGATGGCTTTATGTTTTTGGCGTGATTGACGACTTGGTTGTCGTAAAAATACAGCCCGGTCACTGCGTAGTTTGATTTTGGTTGTGCGGGTTTTTCTTCGATGGATACAGCTTTGTTGTCTTGGTTAAATTCCACTACGCCAAAACGTTCGGCATCTTTGACTTTGTAACCGAAAACCGTGGCGCCCTTAGTACGTGTCATGGCTCGCTTTAAACTGGCGGTAAAGCCCTGGCCGAAAAAGATGTTGTCGCCCAACACCAGGCAGGTATTGCTGTCACCGATAAAGTCTTCACCGATTAAAAACGCTTGCGCCAAGCCTTCCGGTTTGGGCTGCGCAGCGTATTCAATGCGAATACCAAAATCGCTGCCGTCACCGAGTAAATTTTTGAAATTAAGCTGATCCTCTGGTGTGGTAATGATCAGGACGTCCTGAATACCGGCCAGCATTAACACAGACAGCGGGTAATAAATCATTGGCTTGTCATACACCGGCAATAACTGCTTGGAAACGGCTTTGGTGATCGGGTGTAAACGGGTGCCGGCGCCGCCAGCAAGGATAATGCCTTTCCAGCTCATGCTGATTCTCCAGTATTTAAACCTAATCTTTCCCGGCGATAACTGCCGTCCTGTATGTGTTGGCACCAATCCAAATTATCCAAATACCATTGCACAGTCTTTTTCAGGCCGGTATCGAAGGTTTCTTCAGGTGTCCAGTCGAGTTCTTTAGCGATTTTGCTGGCGTCGATGGCATAACGTAAATCATGGCCCGGACGGTCTTTTACGTAAGTGATCAAGTCCCGGTAATGGCTGATGCCGTTAGGTTTATCGGGCTTTAGTTCGTCCAAAATGTCGCACAGGGTTTGCACGACAGTGAGGTTGGTTTTTTCGTTATGCCCGCCGATGTTGTAAGTTTCGCCGATGTCGCCACGCTCCAATACCGTCAGCAACGCTCTTGCATGGTCGTCGACAAACAGCCAATCCCGGATTTGCTGGCCGTTGCCGTATACCGGCAATGGCTTGCCTTCCAGTGCATTAAGGATAACCACCGGGATGAGCTTTTCGGGGAATTGATACGGGCCGTAGTTATTGGAGCAATTGGTCACCACAATCGGCAGGCCATAAGTACGTTGCCAAGCCCGAACGATGTGATCGGAGCTGGCTTTGGAGGCCGAATAAGGCGAGCTTGGCGCGTAAGGCGTTTGCTCGGTAAATAAGTCATCGGTGCCATGCAGGTCGCCGAATACTTCATCGGTAGAAATATGATGAAAACGAAAACCGGCTTTTTGAGCTTCCGGCCGCGTTTGCCAATACTGCCTGGCGGCTTCGACCAGCACATACGTGCCGACGATATTGGTTTCAATAAAATCCGCCGGGCCGTCGATGGAGCGGTCGACATGGGATTCTGCCGCCAAATGCATGATGGCGTCCGGTTGGTATTGTTGCAGTAATTTAGTAATCCCGGCTGCATCGCAAATATCGGCTTGTTCAAAACTGTAACGCGGGCTTTCAGCAACAGTCGTTAACGATTCCAGATTGCCCGCGTAAGTCAGTTTATCGACGTTGATAACGCTATGTTCGGTGTTGTTGATCAAATGGCGGATCAAAGCAGAGCCGATGAAGCCTGCACCGCCAGTGATTAAAATTTTCATAAATTACTTTCCTTAAGTAGGCGCACGCGAAGTTTTTTTTGTCTGGGAGGTTTTATGGTTTGCTCGAGAAAATCTCATCCATACACAGTTGCAACGCAGTTTCCCAAGACGGCAACGCGAGTTGGTAGTGTTTTTGCAAACGCTGGGTTGAAAGCCGCGAATTGGCCGGGCGTGTCGCAGGTAACGGGTAGGCGCTGGTCGGAATGGAATTGACGCGTTGGGTTTTAATCGACAGGCCGTCTTGTTGCTTGGCTAATTCGATGATTTTTTCGGCAAAGCCATGCCAAGAGGTTTCGCCCGTTGAGGTGAGATTGTAAATGCCCGGTTTAAATCCACCTTGCTGCCTTTCTTGCTGCGCTTGCCGCAAGATGTGCGCAGTGCTTTCGGCAATCAACCGCGCCCAAGTGGGCGCACCGATTTGATCGGCAACAATATTCAACTCTTCGCGCTCTTGCGCCAGCCGCAAAATGCTTTTAACAAAATTATTGCCTCGGGCGGCATACACCCAAGTCGTACGCAAGATCAAAAAGTCCGCAGTGCTGGCTTGAATAGCTTGTTCGCCAGCTAATTTGCTTTGGCCGTAAACATTGAGCGGATTAGTCTGATCACCTTCCAAGTAGGCGCCCGTCTTACTACCGTCAAAGACATAATCGGTAGAATAATGAATCAACAAGGCACCGCAAATTGCCGCTTCCTCGGCTAACACGCCAGACGCTTGCGCGTTGATCAAAAAAGCCTGCTCTTGGTCAGTTTCAGCCTTATCGACTGCGGTATAAGCTGCCGCATTGACGATAATATCTGGCTTGATGGACCGGACACTGCGGCGCAAGCCATCCAGATCGGATAAATCGGCTTGAGCGCGGCTGGCTGCGACAACTTCGCCCAACGGCAATAGTGTTCTGGCTAATTCCCAGCCAACTTGGCCTTGACTACCGGTCAACAAAACTTTCATGGTGTACCTCCCTCGACAACTGCTCCCTGCGTTGCACTACCTCCTGCATCCATGCAGTCGTGTACACCACCCTTCGGGCGCACTACCGTGCGTGAAAATCCTCTTTCCTGATGATTTTTCATGCAAAAACCTCGGCATCTTTCAACGACAAGCCTTGCTGATCTTTACCGGAAAGCAGCGGAGCAATACCTTCGGGCCAAACAATGCCGATATCAGGATCATCCCAGCGAATGCAACGCTCATGTTCCGGCGCGTAATAATCGGTGGTTTTATAGAGAAAATCGGCTTGTTCGGACAGCACCACAAAGCCATGCGCAAAGCCAGGTGGCACCCATAATTGCCGATGATTGTCGCCGCTTAATTCCACGCCATCCCAGCGGCCAAAGGTAGGTGAGGATTTGCGTAAATCTACCGCGACATCAAACACGCTGCCGCTGACCACGCGCACCAGCTTGCCTTGTGGCTGTTGAATTTGGTAATGCAGACCTCTTAAGACGTTTTTGGCGGAGCGGGAATGGTTGTCTTGGACAAAATTCAGCGTCAAACCTGTCAACGCCTGAAAAGTAAGTTGATTGTAACTTTCCAGAAAAAAACCGCGTTGGTCGCCAAATACTTTGGGTTCAAAAATGAGTAAATCGGGAATGGCTGTGGGGATAATTTTCATGATGTTTCGGTTAAATTGTTTTGGGCAAGCAGAAAGCCGCGCATGTCTTCATTGTCTACACGCTGGTAAATATCGGCGACCGACAGCGTTAGATTGATAGCTTCAAAAGTGACCTCATCGCCCAAGAAATAATGCTCAGATACCCAGCCTTGAGAACGTCTGCAGACTTCTACATCAACGATGTCCTGCTCAATCAGCACATACTCTTTTAAACTGGGTATAGATTGATAGGCTCTTCTTTTGATAGTTTCATCGGTTTTACGCGTGGATGCCGATAATACCTCAACAATAATCACCGGCGCTTCTGTGTAATAGGGATCAGTATCCTGATTGTCACAAACCACCATAACATCAGGATAAAAGAATGCTGTACCCGCTTTTACCTTCATATCTGAAGAAAAAGGCTCACAAGGTGAATTTTCTAAATGGTTGCCAAATTTTCTGGACACATTAAGAGATATTCTTTCATGATTCTTACTGGCGCCAGCCATGGCATACACAGCACCATCAATAAATTCATGTTTTATCGTGCTAACTTTTTCACCGTCGAGATACTCAGCTTCACTGATACGGTGCTCTGCGTAGTTTAATGCCATATCACATTGCTCTCATAAAGACAGCAGTTAGCGGCCGATAGCGTAATACTGTAAACCACTGCGGCTAACAATTGCCGGTTCAAACATATTACGACCATCAAAGATGACTTTGTCAGTCAAAGAGGTATTGAGCAGATCAAAATCAGGACTACGGAATTGTTTCCATTCCGTGACAATTGCCAGCGCATCGGCACCTTTTAGTGCATCGACAGGAGATTGGCTGTAACTCAAGCCTGCTTTGTTGCCGTAAATGCGCTGTGCTTCTTCAATCGCTTCAGGGTCATAAGCTTGCACAGTGGCGCCAGCTTCGATTAGTGCTTCAAGTAACACGCGACTCGGTGCGTCACGCATGTCATCGGTATTGGGTTTAAACGCCAATCCCCATAACGCAAATACTTTGCCTTTCAAGTTACCTTGATAATGGCTGCTGATTTTTTCAAATAGGCGATGTTTTTGACGATTGTTGACGTTTTCTACCGCATTGAGCAATTCAGCGTGATAGCCGATTTCTTTGGCGGTTCTTTCCAAAGCTTTAACGTCTTTCGGAAAGCATGAGCCGCCATAACCACAACCCGGATAAATAAAACTGTAGCCAATACGACTATCGGAACCTATGCCGCGTCTGACATTTTCAATATCCGCACCCAAGCGCTCGGCCAAATTGGCCAATTCATTCATAAAGCTGATTTTGGTGGCCAGCATAGCGTTAGCCGCGTATTTGGTCAGCTCGGCAGAACGGATGTCCATGGCGATCACCCGGTCATGGCTGCGGTTGAATGGCGCGTATAACGCTTTTAACAACTCAGCAGTTCTTGGGTTATCAGTGCCGATAACGACGCGGTCCGGTTTCATAAAATCATCCAGCGCCGCGCCTTCTTTAAGAAACTCAGGGTTGGAAACGACGTCAAACTCCAATGCCTTGCCGCGTTGAGCCAGAACCTCATCAATGACATTTTTAACTCGGTCGGCAGTGCCCACCGGCACGGTCGATTTATCAATCACCACCCGATAATCTTCCATGTTTTCGGCAATGCTTTTCGCGACCGCCAATACATATTGCAAATCAGCCGAGCCGTCTTCATCAGGCGGTGTTCCTACCGCGATAAATTGAAACAGACCATGATCGACGGCTTCCTTGACATCAGTAGTAAAGCTCAACCGCCCTGCTGCCTGATTTTCCTTAACCATGGCTTCCAAACCAGGCTCATAAATAGGGATGATGCCTTGCTTTAATTTATTTATTTTGCCTTCATCAATATCCATGCACACGACGTTATTACCTACTTCGGCAAGGCATGCACCCGTAACCAGACCAACATAACCGCTTCCAAATACTGTAATTTTCATATTTCTCTTTAAGGATAATTGTGAGATGAAATCAAATCTGCAGCTATAGCATAGCTAATCAGCGAACAAAAACATCGGGTGGAATGCAGATTTACTTAACGTCGTTAGACTATCATAATGACTCAGTTTTTTTAAGGTCAGCATCCGCAAATGCGTAAAAACACCAGCGCCGACACCCCGTCTTTTAGCGGTTACCCAGAACCGGAGCAGCATTTGCTAGATCAGGCCTTGGCCGTTGTGGCAAAAATCCCTATCGATTCAGATTATTATCGACCTAAGGGCGTTCAGGTCGCGGCAATTTTGCGAAGTTTAAATGTTGATACAAATACCCTGGTCGCCGCCATCCTTAGCGACCCTCGTCTTGCCAAACTCATCCAAAAACCCGATATTAAACAGCAGTTTGGCGACACCATTGCCACTTTGGTCAACGATGTCAATTGGTTAAACACTGTTACCGTGTATGCGCCGGAAATGGCCAGCCAGCCCAACCAGACTGAAACCTTGCGTCGAATGCTGCTATCCATGACTCAAGACGTGCGGGCAGTATTGATCAAATTGGCCTATCGAATTCAACGCTTGCATGGTTTAGCTAAAGAATCGCACGAAGTTCGGCACTTTATCGCACGCGAAACCCTGGATATTTACGCACCGATTGCCAACCGGCTGGGCGTTCATCAGCTCAAATGGGAATTGGAAGACATGGCTTTCCGCTTTTTGGAGCCCCATGCCTATCGTGAAATTGCCCAAGGCTTATCCAATAAGCGCAAGCACCGCGAAGACTGTATTCAGGACTTCATAGTTTCCCTGCAACAAAAGCTCAGTGATGAAGGTATTGCCTGCCAATGCTATGGCCGCCCAAAGCATATTTTTAGTATCTGGAAAAAAATGCAGCGCAAGCAACTGCCACTTGATGAACTTTATGACTTGCTGGCTGTACGCGTGATTGTCGATAACCTGACCCAGTGCTACGCGGCATTGGGCTTTGTGCATAGCGGCTGGCAGTACATTCCTAAAGAATTTGACGACTACATCGCCAACCCCAAAGAAAACGGCTACCAATCGCTGCATACAGTCATCTTGGATAGTCACGGCAATCGCATCGAGGTACAAATCCGCACCCGTGATATGCATGATTTTGCCGAATTGGGCGTTGCTGCACACTGGGCATATAAAGAAGGCGGCAAGCAAAATGCGGCCATGGAAAAAAGTGTCGCCACGTTACGCCGATTGCTGGAAGACAAAACCACTGACGAAGCGTTCAGCGAAAATTTTCGCAGCGAATTATTTAATGACCGGGTGTACGTGTTAACCCCGGCCGGCAAATTGGTCGACTTAGTCAAAGGCGCAACCCCGCTGGATTTTGCTTACGCCGTTCATACCGAAGTCGGTCACCGCTGCCGTGGCGCCAAAATCAATGGCCGCATTGTGCCATTGACCTACTCCTTAAAATCCGGCGAACAAGTAGAAATTCTTACCGTTAAAGACGGCGGACCTAACCGTCATTGGATAGACGCGCATTTAGGTTATTTAAAAACCACCAGCGCAATCAGCAAAGTCAAAAGCTGGTTTAAAAATCAACAACAGACCCAGAATATTGCGGCCGGCAAAGCCATTTTAGAAAAAGAAACTCAGCGTTTAGGCATTAAAGCGCTAGATGTCACAGAGTTGGCGCGGCATTTTAAACAGACTGATGCCGATCGTCTGTTTGAAGCCATTGGCCGTAGCGACATCAATAATCGTCAATTAGCCGCATTTTTTAAAATACCGGAACTGGAAAGCGCTCCGTTGTTAGGCAAGCAACAAAAAGTTGTTACCAAATCCATCGTCACCGTCAACGGCATGGACAATGTACTGACATCATTTGCGCATTGTTGCACCCCAGTTCAGGGCGATGACATCATTGGTTACATTTCGCATCTTAAAGGCATTACCGTACATCGAAAAAGCTGCCCGAATATCGTGCAATTGGAACCACAAAAACATGACCGATTGATCGATGTCAGCTGGGGGGCACAAAAAGCCAGCCATGCTGTACCAATTGTTATTCAGGCATTCAACGCACAAAACCTATTGGCGGATGTCAGCCAAGTGCTTGCGCAAGCCAAAATCCACATTAGCAATGCAGCGCTGCATAGTCACCCCGATTTCTCTGCGGATCTTGACTTAACCATTCAAGTTGAAAATACCGATCAACTCAGCCAAATCTTCAACAAACTCAGCCAACTTGCCAATATCGTTGAAGTTAAACGCAAAACCTGACATTGTTAGCCCATCCGCCACCTTTAGCCCAACAATAATTACAACAACCGCTATATGTCCGAGCCCACAAGACAACGCCTGATTTTGGTAGATGGATCTTCTTTTTTATTCCGCGCCTACCATGCTATTCCACCTTTAACCAGCCCGCTGGGCTTACCTACCAATGCCATCCACGGCGTGACCAGTATGTTGCGCAAGCTGATTGCCGAATACCACAGCGATTACATTACCGTGGTATTCGATGCGCCCGGAAAAACCTTTCGCAATGATCTTTATGATCAATACAAAGCGCACCGGCCGCCGATGCCAGATGATTTACGGGTGCAAATCGAGCCGCTGCATAACGTCATTCGCGCCATGGGACTGCCGCTGATTATGGAGTCCGGCGTGGAAGCCGACGATGTCTTGGGCGTGTTGGCGCAACATGCCGAGCAACAGGGTTATGGCGTGATTATTTCCACCGGCGACAAAGACATGGCGCAGTTGGTCACCGAGCACATCATTCTGGAAAATACCATGTCTGATACGCGCATGGACAGACAGGGTGTGATCGACAAATTCGGCGTCAAGCCGGAACAGATTGTCGATTATTTAGCCTTGATCGGCGATACCGTGGACAACATTCCCGGCGTGCCTAAGGTTGGCCCAAAAACCGCCGCAAAATGGCTGGAGCAATACGAAACGCTGGAAAACCTGATGGCGCATGCCGACCAAATCACCGGCAAAATCGGCGAAAATTTACGCGCCAGCTTAGATCAGTTACCACTGTCCAAACAACTGACCACCATCAAGTGCGATCTTGATTTGCCATACCACATGGATGATTTAAAGCAGCAGCCCATGGACAAGGCGGAGCTGAAAAACTTATTGGCCGAGTTGGGGTTTTCAAGCTGGCTAAAACTCATTGATAACTCAGTATCTGCACCGCCGGTCACACCCGTATCCGCAAGCCTTTTTGACATTGAAGACGCACCTCCCACAGCACCCACGCAAACCAACTACACGACCATTGCAACCTGGGCACAGTTCGATAGCTGGTTGGAAAGACTCAATCGTGCCGAGTTATTTGCGTTTGATACCGAAACCACCAGCCTTGATTACAGCAAAGCCGAAATTGTCGGCGTATCTTTTGCAATTACACCCGGCGAAGCGGCCTATGTGCCGGTGGCACATGACTATCCTGGCGTGCCTGATCAACTTGATCGAGACGAAGTTCTGGAGAAATTGCGGCCCTTACTGGAAAGCCCGGAGCACGCCAAGCTGGGACAAAACCTGAAATACGACAGCCATGTACTGGCCAATCACGGCATCTCTTTGCGCGGCATTGCCCACGACACCATGCTGGAATCCTATGTGTTAAACAGCACCGCCAGCAAACACAACATGGACGATCTGGCCAAAACCTATTTGGATTTGGACACCATCCACTATGAAGATGTCGCAGGCAAAGGCGCCAAGCAAATCGGTTTTCAGGAAGTGGCTATCGAAGAAGCCACGCCTTATGCAGCAGAAGATGCCGACATTACCTTGCGTTTGCATGAGGTGTTGAACAGCAAACTGCAGCAACATCCGAGCCTGCTTAAACTTTACACTGAACTGGAAGTGCCGCTAATCAGCGTACTGGCGCGCATCGAAAGCCAGGGCGTATTGATTGATACGGCTATGCTTGATCAGCAAAGCCTAGAGCTGGCCAGCAAAATGATGTCGATTGAACATCATGCGCATGATCTGGCCGGGCAAGCATTCAATCTGGGATCGCCGAAACAGATTCAAGAGATTCTTTACGATCAACAAAAACTGCCGGTTTTAAAGAAAACGCCCAAAGGCCAACCATCCACCGATGAGTCGGTGTTGCAGGAACTGGCCTTAACCTACCCGCTGCCTAAGCTAATTCTCGAACACCGCAGTTTAAGCAAGTTAAAGTCGACTTATACCGATAAATTGCCGCAACAGGTCGATGCTAAAACCGGCCGAGTGCATACCTCTTACCATCAAGCGGTAGCAGCTACCGGCAGATTGTCGTCATCCGACCCAAACTTGCAGAACATCCCGATCCGTAGCGAAGAAGGTCGTAAAATTCGCCAAGCCTTTATTGCGCCGGATGGCTACAAAATGGTCGCTGCCGATTATTCGCAAATTGAATTGCGCATCATGGCGCATTTATCCGCTGATGCCGGATTATTGAAAGCCTTCGGTGAAGGCCAGGACGTGCATCGTGCTACTGCGGCAGAAGTATTCGGCGTCGCACCGGATCAAGTTACCAACGATTTGCGCCGCTCGGCCAAAGCCATCAACTTTGGCTTGATTTACGGCATGTCGTCATTTGGCTTGGCGCAACAATTGGGCTTATCCCGTAGCCAAGCACAAGCTTACATCGACTTATATTTTGCCCGTTATCCGGGGGTAAAAGACTACATGGATAACATCCGCGAACAAGCCCGTGCGCAAGGTTATGTCGAAACGTTGTTCGGGCGACGCCTGTATTTACCGGAAATCAATTCAAAAAATGCCCCGCGCCGCCAGTATGCCGAACGCACCGCCATCAATGCGCCAATGCAAGGCACAGCGGCGGACATCATCAAGCGTGCAATGCTGGCTACCGATCATTGGCTGCAGCAAACAACTCCCGATGCCAAAATATTGATGCAGGTGCATGATGAATTGGTCTTTGAAATCGCCGAACCACAGCTAGAACATTGTATCGCCAAGATCAGGGATATTATGAGTTCAGCCGCTGAACTCGCAGTGCCGCTTATCGTCGATATTGGTATCGGTAATAATTGGGATGAAGCCCACTAACATGCTTATCAGCCCTTAAGCGTTGTCGCCATGACCCAGTTAGACAACGACAAACTCATTGCTTGCGTAGACAGAATGCCCGCGTTTCCTAAAAGCGTGCAGCAAGTAGTGCATCTCACTAACGATCTAAATGCGTCAGCCAAAGATATTGTTAGGGTGATCGAATGTGATCCGGTGATGACGGTTAAAATCCTTAAAGCCATCAATTCGGCGTTTTATGGCTTGCCCAAAAAAATCACTTCCGTGCAGCGAGCTGTGGTACATATTGGCCTAAACACCATCAAAAATCTGGCCTTGGGCGTTGCCGCTATGGGCATGCTGGATACTCAAAATAAAGCCAACTTCAACACTGCCCAATTTTTGCTGCATGCATTAACCACGGCCGCGATCAGTAAACAACTCGCGGAGCATTTGAGGTTATCGCCGAGCGAATGTAGCGACAGTTTTGTGGCCGGTTTACTGCATGATTTTGGCAAAGTAGTATTCACTGAATTTATGCCGCTCGAATTCAAGTTGGCACTAGAAAAAAGTAACGTGTTGCAGATACCTTTACATGAAACGGAACTTGAATTTATTGGTATCAATCACGCCCAGGCGGGCAAAATCCTGGCCGAAAAATGGGGCTTATCCGAACAATTGATTGCAGCCATTGCGCATCATCATGATATTGGCGGTGCCAAATCGGCATTAGAGGACTGCGTGTTTGCCGCTAATCAAATCAGCAAACATTTGCGCTTCGGTGATGGCGGCAACCCAGTATTAGAGTCGTTTTCGGAAGCCACGGCGGCGCGTTTTGGCTTACAACATGAGTTACCTGCTGATTTTGCCATGCAACCGCTGATTGAAAGCTTAGGCGATCTACAGGCGATAAAAACTGAGGCACAATCGTTTATTCACCTTTGAGACAAGGGGCAAGTAATGAAATTCAAATTCTGGGGCGTAAGAGGTTCTATCCCGACGCCAGGCCCTCGCACTGTTAAATACGGCGGCAATACTACCTGTATTGAAATCAGGACTGACGATAACGACTTAATCATTCTTGATGCCGGCACCGGCATACACGCATTGGCGCAGGGCTTGTTAAAAGAAATGCCTATTCATGCCAATATTTTCATCACCCACACGCATTGGGATCACATTCAGGGCTTACCGTTTTTCACCCCGATATTTATTGCCAATAATCGCATCACTATTTACGGCAGTCAGGATCCAGTCACCAGCGAAGGCATTAGCCGGGCACTGACCGTACAACTGCAATATAGCTTTTTCCCGATACGCGAGGCCCAGCTCAATGCGCGTGTCGAATATAAAACCCTCATTCCAGGCGTTCCGATTAACATTGGCAAGGCCACCGTGACGCCGATAGTGCTCAGCCACCCGGTACTCAATTTTGGTTATCGTGTTGATTGCGACGGACAATCGCTATTTTTTACCGGCGACTACGAGCCTGAGCTAAATATCTATAGCCCTGAAGACGAGGAATATGAGCAATTTCAGGTGTTAATTGAGGAAAAATGGCAGGAAGTCGTCACCGCGATGGCGAATGTTGATGCGCTAATTGTCGACTCCTCTTACACCGACAGCGAATACGCATCAAAGCGAGGCTGGGGGCACGGGACTTATACATCGGCGATCCAACTGGCAACAGCCGCCAAGGTGAAAAAACTATTTTTCACCCATCATGAACCGACCCGGACCGATGCGGATCTGGATACTATTTATCAAACCTTATTGCAGCAATATCCAGCGGTCGGCTTTGACTTCGAGTTAGCTCAAGAAGGGTTTGAAATTCCACTTTGATCATCTTGAAATGGCTTAAACAAACGATCAAGTGCCGCATGCACTTCATCAATGCCGGTCTTTTTTAATGCTGAAAACAACTGGATAGTCACTGGAAAACTGACATGACTAAGCTCGCGTTGCACTTGTAATAAAGTATTTTTAGACGCGCCGTAAGCCAATTTATCGGCTTTAGTTAACAGCACATGCAGCGGCAAGCCTGTGTGTTCACACCACTCAACCATTTTCCAATCAAACTCAGTCAATGGATGGCGCACGTCCATTACCAAAATAATTGCACATAAAGACTTACGCTGGGTGAGATACGTTTCCATCAATTCATGCCATTTTTTCTTCACTTCTAACGGCACTTTTGCATAACCATAACCTGGCAAATCGACAAACCGTTGTCGCTCATTAATTTCAAAAAAGTTGAGCATTTGCGTTCTGCCTGGCGTTTTACTAATTCTGGCCAAAGAATTTTGCCGCGTCAGCGTATTAATCGCGCTAGATTTCCCAGCATTGGAGCGCCCGGCAAATGCCACTTCCAGCCCTTGGTCCGTCGGCGTGTCCTTGAGGTGTGGCGAACTATTAATAAATTTTGCTTGGATGTAGATTGGATTCATCGCTGTCTCGCTTAGCTGTGTCAATTAGAGTAGAATTCGGCCACAATTTGGCGGCCATGTATCGACACAGGCTACCATAACTGATCATATTATTCCGAAGGGGAACCTGATGAAGAACCATCTGCTGGCACTTTCAATCACTCTGGCACTGACCAGTGTATCAAGCCTTGTCCAAGCTCAAGGCAATATTGCCGCCGGCAAACAAAAGGCCGCCGCTTGCGGAGCCTGTCATGGTGAAGATGGCAATAGCTTGATCTCAACATTTCCAAAGCTTGCTCAACAACACGGTTCTTATCTAACTCAACAGCTTCGTGCCTTTAAAGAAGGCGTCCGCAAAAATGCCGTTATGTCGCCATTAGCTATGGCCTTATCAGACGAAGATATGACTGACATTGCCGAATATTATGCAGCACAAAAAGTGTCTGCCAATGCGGAACCTACCCTTCCGCCTAGTGATGATGACGATGTCAAAGCGGAAGATGGCGCGGCCAAAAAACCTGCCACTATCGAAACACTATTAACACAAGGCGGCAATTTGTACCGGAATGGTGACATTCCTAGAGCAGTTTCCGCATGTATCGCTTGCCACGGCCCTTATGGGGAAGGCAACAAGCCGGCTTCTTTCCCAGCGTTAAAATCACAGCATGCTGATTACCTCATCAAAGCACTTAGTGATTTCAAATCTGATGAACGCAGTAACAATCCAGAAAATATCATGCACATGATCGCTAAAAAAATGACGGATGAAGAAATCAAAGCCGTCTCTTACAAAATATCGACCATGAAATAATTGTGCAGCCTTAGCCCCAATTAATAGATCAGGAGAATTTAACAATGTACAAAAAAATTATAGCGTCGGCATTGTTCACCTTAATGCTTAGCTTTACCTCGATAATCAATGCCGAAACTCTCGGCTATGAAGCCGTAACACCCGCACAACCAACCAAAAATACCGACAAGATCGAGGTCATTGAATTCTTTTGGTATGGTTGCCCGCATTGTTATAGCTTTGAGCCTTTCTTATCAAAATGGGCCAAGACGCTGCCTAAGAATGTTGAATTTATTCGCCAGCCAGCAGTATTTAGCGAACTGTGGGGCAAACACGCCAAGGCTTATTTCACCGCCGAAGCGCTGGGTGTAGTCGACAAAGTCCATACAGATCTTTTTGATGCCGTGCAAGCCAAGCAATCCCTTGAAACAGAAGATGAATTGGCTAAATTTTTTGCCGCTCATGGTGTAAAGGAAAGCGATTTTCGCACTAACTACAATTCATTTTTAGTCGATGCCAAAATGCGTCAGGCTAAAACTATGGCCGCCCGTTATGGCGTTAATGGCGTCCCGGCCATCATCGTCAATGGCAAATACAGAACTAATGCCACGCTGGCTGGTTCACAAGAAAAAATGATTGATGTCATCAATCAGTTAATCAAACAAGAAAGTAGCGCTAAATAATTACTAACGACATAACGACCTACTGTTGATGCTGCCGGATTTAATATGTTTTTCTCAAAAAAAGAAGTTGATGACAAAGACAAGTGGCGGGAAAAATACCTGGAGCTGCTAGACGAGCAAGAACAAGCGGATAAAGGCCGTCAAGAGCACGAACAACTGCTGTGCCGGGCTATTATCCGCTTGTCGATTGCAGCCACTGGCTTTGACCGCCAATTAGATCCGCATTTAAAACGCATCAGAGAACAGTTAAAAGTTGGCATTGATAGCCATAAGCTCAAAGCTGAGTTGGAAAACTTTACCCAAGCCGTCGCGCAGCTACAAAGCACGCCTCCCCAAAATCATCAGTTGGATGCTGGATTGCTGATTGATTTTTTACTGCAGCAATATTCTTCTCCAATCCATCAACACTTACTGCACAGCGCAAAAAAACAAGCCGAAGACAACCAGTTTGAAAACACCAATCAACTTTTTAGCACCTTACTTAATGCACTGGAATCAGGGCATCAAACCAGCCCCATCGATAGCCTTATCAATAGCCATATCGACACAGAAATTGTCAGCAGGCAATTACTGCACCTGCTTGAAGGCATCAAAATTCCTGGGGTCTTTGAAAGGCAAGCACAAACGGTCAAACAATTATTAATTGAGTCGTCTCAATCCACGGAGATTTTTGAACCGGTACTCAATAAATCCGTCGATTTACTGCTGAAAATTACCCAATACAATCAAGCAGAACAACAAGATGTCGACAAATTTCTGGGCGCGTTAACCGATAAGCTCGCGGAAGTCAGTTTAGCGTTGCTTGGTGTCAGTTCAGTTGCGACGGAAACGGCAGAAAGCCGCAGTCATCACGACCAGTCAGTCACTGCGCAAATGCAGCAGCTACAAGCCAATTCAGCCAGCGCTACTTCGCTAGAGCCTTTAAAAGCGGCAATTACTGAACGCTTGACAACAATTACCCAGGAAATTCAGCGTCATAGTGAAACCGAACAATCACTAAGACAAAAAACTCAACAGCAACTAGAAGATCTAAACGGCAGAATTGCTAACATGGAATCAGAGTCTTCTGAACTCAAATCCAAGTTAATTCTCGCCAACAATCAAGCTTTTAGAGATTCACTTACGGGCTTACCCAACCGCACCGCTTACAACGAGCGCCTAGAAGCAGAAATAGCGCGCTGGAAACGTTATCAGGCACCGCTCAGTTTGATAGTTTGGGATGTTGATCACTTTAAGCGCATTAACGACACTTACGGCCACAAGGCTGGCGATAAAGTGTTGTTATTAATTGCCAGACAGCTGTCTGCCCACTCTCGCGAAACTGATTTTATTTCACGCTTTGGCGGTGAAGAATTCACCATGTTGCTGCCGAATACCAACAAAGAATCGGCATTAATATTAGCCAATCAATTACGGGCAACGATTGAAAAAACCGGCTTTAATTCCAACGGCAGTGCAGTGGTAGTCACTATCTCTTGCGGTATTGCCGATTTTCATCCCGGCGATGACGACGAAACTGTATTTGAACGCGCTGACAAAGCGCTTTATCAGGCTAAACAGCAAGGCCGAAACCAATGCTGTTTAGGGTAAATCACACGGTAAAACCGCTTACCAAATCAAATCGTCAGGAATCTGAAAAGCCGCATAGGCATCTTCTGAGCCAGCGGCATTATTAGCTTGCTGATTAAAAACGATAACGCTGCCAGCATCACGATCCAGTATTTTTTGGGCCACTTCGGCAGACACCAACTCATAGGCCGCCGCTAGCTTAACAATTGCGACACGTCCCTGAATAATCTGTTCGCGCATCTCGTTGGCAACATACAGCGTTTTAATCTTGTTATTGTCGTTAAAATTGTAAGCCAGCCCATTCTCGTCTTTGGGTTGCCGATTCAGCTCAATTAGCTGTTTAACTTGGGCGGCTAATTGCTTTTGCTCATCCTGCAACTTGCGCAACTGATTAAGTTCTTTATCCCTGGCTATTTTTTCAGCTTGAGCTTGTTCAGCCAGCAATTTCGTTTCATCCACCACAACGACGTTATTTTTTTGCTGCTGCTTCGTTTGCTTGTGTTTATCAGTTTTAATCGTCTTAGCTTTGGCACTGCTTACCAAACCTGACTTTAACAACTGATCTTGTAAAGATAATTTTTGCTTACTCATAAAAAGGCCCAAAATACTAAGAAAAACAGCGTAGCTGCTGATGCACCATTCTACACATGACTATTGGTAGATGGAAAAATCCGTAGCTCAAAGTTAAACCGGTTTGTACTATTCTGTGCGCAGTACAAAGCGCCTCTATCCCCAATTCACTCGAGAGCATTAATAGCTGTATCGAAAATTGCTAACTGGGATAAACTCAAACACTTACAGCGTTATCGCATCACTCTCCTTTGTATATTCAATAGAATTAAACGCTCATCAATCCCGCTAGACTTTACGATTAATTAAAAACAATCCAATAGCCATGGTCAACACCGACGAACAACAATTTTTAAACGCCTTAGACAAAAAACTCTGGACCAGCGCCGATAAACTTCGCTCCACCCTCGATGCTTCACAATACAAAAACACCGTACTTGGCTTAATCTTTTTAAAATACGTCAGCGATTCATTTGATAGCCGCCGCCAAGAGCTAAGCGCTCAATTTAAAAACCCCGAGCACGAATACTACCTGGACTCCGCCGATTTTGGCGGAGCGGACAGCGCGGAATACCAGGCGGAAATCAACACCGAACTGGAACAACGCGACTATTACGCAGAAACCAACGTGTTTTGGGTGCCGAAAGTAGCACGCTGGGAATTTTTGCAAAACCAAAATAAGGTGGTCATAAACGGTGTCATTTGGCTCAATAGAGCCGGTGATGTGCTCACCCAAGCGCCGGAAGATGACACCGAAAAACGCCTCTGCACTCGCATCAGCTCGGTCGGGCAGTTAATCGACCACGCGCTGGAAGCCATCGAACAAGACAACGCCAAACTCAAAGGCATCCTCAACAAACGCTACACCAGCCTACAAATCGATCCCGCCAAACTGGGCGAACTGATCGACCTAATCGCCACCATCCCCTTTAAACACGCCAGCCTCAGCAGCAAAGACATCCTCGGTCATGTCTACGAATACTTTCTCGGTCAGTTTGCCCTGGCCGAAGGCAAAAAAGGCGGCCAATTCTATACGCCTAAATCCATCGTCAGCCTGATTGTGCAAATGCTGGAACCGTTTAAAGGTCGCGTCTACGACCCGGCGATGGGCAGTGGCGGCTTTTTTGTGCAATCGGAAAATTTTATCCGCGAACACCAAGGCCGCATTGGCGATGTGTCCATTTACGGCCAGGAATACAACCACACCACTTGGCAACTCGCCGCCATGAATATGGTGATTCGCGGCATTGATTTTAACTTTGGCAAAGAACCCGCCAACACCTACACCAACGACCAACACCCCGACTTGCGCGCCGACTTTGTCATGGCCAATCCGCCGTTTAACATGCGCGAATGGGATACCGGCGTCAGTGACGACGACCCGCGCTGGGTCTATGGCAAACCGCCCAGCGGTAACGCCAACTTTGCCTGGTTGCAACACTTGCTCTACCACCTTGCACCCAATGGCAGCTTAGGCTTATTGCTCGCTAACGGCTCCATGAGCTCCAACACCAACAACGAAGGCGAAATCCGAAAAGCGCTGATTGAAAATGACTTGGTGGAATGCATGGTCGCCTTGCCCGGCCAATTGTTCACCAATACCCAAATCCCCGCCTGCATCTGGTTTTTAACCAAAAACAAAGGGCAACGCACCTCCGCCAGCGGCAAAGCCTTAAGAGACCGCAAAGGCGAAATCCTGTTTATCGATGCCCGTAATTTAGGCTACATGAAAGACCGCGTATTGCGTGACTTCACCCAAGACGACTTAAACAAAGTCACCGAGACATTTCATAATTGGCAAACCGTAGGTTGGGGTGACGACTACAAGGATGCAGGAGGTAAAGCAATGCAAGGAACAATTGCCGAGTCACGAACCCCAACCTACGACGCGGAAACCACCGTTCGTCCTGAGCGCGAGGAACGAGCAGTCGAAGGACAACAATATCAAGACATCCGCGCCTTTTGTAAATCAGCCACCCTGGTAGAGATACAAAAGAATGACTATGTGCTTACGCCTGGGCGTTATGTCGGCGCGGCAGATGCTGTGGATGATCTCGAAGCTTTTGCCGAGAAAATGGGGCGGTTGACGGCACAGCTTAAAAGCCAGTTTGAACAAAGCGATAATCTGGAAGCAGAGATTAAAAAGAACTTGGCAGGGTTGGGTTATGAGGTTTGATTGGGTTAATTTAACGCTTGGTGATGTTTGTGAAAAAATCACAGATGGTGCTCATAACAGTCCTAAATCTGTCCAAAATGGCAAACCAATGGCTTCAGTTAAGGATTTAACACGATTTGGTGTTGATTTGAGTGAGGCAAGGCTAATTTCACATGAAGATTTTGATGCGCTCGTTAAGCAAGGTTGTCGGCCAGTAGTTGGTGACGTTTTAATTGCTAAAGATGGTAACAGTGCGCTTGATACAGTTTGCACTGTTGATAAGCCATTGGATGCTGTTTTGCTTTCTTCAGTCGCAATTCTTCGTCCAAATAAAGAAAAATTAGACGCAGATTTTTTAAAGTATTACTTTTGTTCAAAGGAAACAATTGATTATCTAAAAGGCAATTTCATTTCTGGTGCGGCAATACCAAGAGTCGTTTTAAAGGACTTTCGGAAAGCTGTAATTAAAACCCCACCAATTGAAAAGCAGCGAGAGATTTCAAGAATATTGAGAAGCTTAGATAATAAAATCGAACTCAACCGCCAAACCAATCAAACCCTAGAACAAATGGCCCAAGCCTTATTTAAAAGTTGGTTTGTCTATTTTGAGCCAGTTAAAGCCAAAATGGCCGCCAAACAAGCAGGCGCAAGTGCCGAGTTAATCGAACAAGCCGCCATCTGCGCCATCAGCGGCAAAACCCCAGAACAACTTCCCCAACTCGACCCGCAAACCCTACAGCAACTCAAAACCACCGCCGCCTTATTCCCCGATGACTTGGTGGATTCTGAACTGGGGGAAATACCGGAGGGGTGGGAGGTGCAAGTCTTGGAAAACTTGATTATTCCAAAAAAGGGTAAAAACATTACAAAAAGTACCATTACAGATGGTGATGTACCTGTTGTAGCTGGAGGTTTATCACCAGCTTATTATCATAATGAGCATAATGTGCCCGCACCTGTAATAACAATAAGTGCGTCTGGTGCTAATGCAGGATTTGTCAATTTGTATCATCAACATATTTGGGCTTCGGATTGTTCATTTGTTAGTAAATTAGAGTTTGAGTATCTTTATTCCGCCTATCTTTTTTTCAAAAGTAGACAGGAGGAAATTACAAAAATGCAGCAAGGGGCTGCTCAACCTCATGTTTATCCAAAAGACTTGGCCAGGCTGGTACTTGCAGTTCCCCCAAAGAGGTTATGGAGTGAACTAGAAAATATCGTCAGTTCATTTTTTGAAAAAATTAAAAGCAATCTAAACGAAGTAGAAAACCTGCAAAGCTTGCGTGATTCTTTACTCCCCAAACTCCTCTCAGGCGAACTTTCGCTGGATTTAAGCCAAACGACTTCGGAGTATGCGATATGACTATAACGCCTGAACAAATTGATATTTGGCGTAGCGCGGCTTCGGAAACACAACACCTAGAGTTTAAAGAAGCTAAAACCCAATTCGATAATACCAAGCTGTATAGATATTGCGTAGCAATTGCTAATGAAGGAGGCGGTTTTTTGCTGCTTGGTATTGCTGATAAACCACCTCGGCCAGTTGTAGGTAGTGCGGCATTTAAGAATCCTGTTGAGATGGCTTCAAAACTGTTCACCGCTGTTGGTTTTCGTGTGGATATTGACGAAGTGCAGCATCCTGATGGTCGTGTGGTGGTGTTTTCCATTCCACCTAGGCCAAAAGGCACAGCCTATCATTATGAAGGTGCTTATTTAATGCGCTCAGGCGAAGAACTTGTGCCAATGAGTGAAGATCAGTTGCGGAAAATATTTTCAGAAGGCAGACCCAGTTGGCTTGAGAATTATTCGTTGAAAGGTTTGAGCGCACAAGATGTTGTGCAGTTATTGGATACGCAAACGTTTTTTGATTTGCTGAACTTACCTTATCCAACGGATCAGACAGGTGTCATTGCACGGCTTATTTCCGAGCGCCTAATTGAACAGGTTGATAGTGGCTTTTCGATTTCAAATATGGGAGCTATTTTGCTGGCGAAAAAACTGCGTGAGTTTCCTAATGTAAGTCGCAAGGCAACACGCGTTGTTGTTTACGATGGTGAATCAAAAATGAAAACAATTTCTGACATCACTGGCGATAAAGGCTATGCGGTTGGTTTTAAAGGCTTGGTGGATTATGTCATGAGCCAATTACCGCAAAATGAGGTGATTGAGGATGCCATTCGTAAAGAAGTGAAGTTGGTGCCTGAACTGGTAATTAGAGAACTCTTGGCAAATGCGCTTATTCATCAAGATATGGATATAGAAGGCACTTCTCCCGTAGTGGAAATTTATTCAAATCGAGTTGAAATATCTAATCCTGGTTTACCTATAGTGCCTGTTGAACGATTTATTGATGGGTATCAATCACGCAATGAGCGGTTGGCTGATTTAATGCGCCGCTTTGGGATTTGTGAGGAAAAAAGTAGTGGAATTGATAGGGTGGTTGAAGCGGCTGAGTTTTTACAATTACCTGCGCCTGATTTTTTGGAAGCCTATAAACGCACTGTTGTTGTGATTTATGGTCCGCGAGCGTTTCGTGATATGGGGGGTAGTGATCGAATCAGAGCTTGCTACCAACATTGTGTTTTACAGTGGGTTTTACGTAAGCAAATGACAAATCAGTCTTTACGAGATCGATTTGGTGTCTCAGATGGCAGTGCGAATACAATCTCTCAGATTATCACGGCTGCTGTAGAACAGGGTTTAATAAAGAACGACCCTAATGCGCCTTCAGATTCAAGGCGGTATGCCAGATATATTCCTGCTTGGGCATAGTGCTTATTTCATTGCAAATACAGTTAGCGTAGGCGTTTGTTAGTAAGTCAATGAAAGTAAATGATTTTTTTATTTCATCGCAAATCGAGGTAGGTTATACATGATCACGGAAGACCAACTAGAACAACTCTGCCTCGATTGGTTTACAGAAATTGGTTATGACTATGTGAACGGCTATGACATTGCGCCCGATGGCGAACAACCGGAGCGTGTCGACTATCGCCAAGTGGTGTTGTTTGATCGATTACTCAGCCAGCTACAAAAAATCAACCCGCATATTCCGCTAGAAGTTTTAGAGCGCGTATCACAGCAAATCGCCAAGCCGGAATCCCCGGTGTTAATTAAAAGCAACCATGTGTTTCATCGCCTGTTATTGGAGGGCGTGAAAGTTGATTTTAAAATCGACGGTGAAGAAAAAACCGATTATGTGGCCTTGCTGGATTTTGCCACGGTGAGCAATAACCAGTTTTTGGTGGTCAATCAATACACCCTTGCTGGCAGTAAAGGCCATCGTCGACCCGATGTGTTGGTGTTTATCAATGGCTTGCCGTTGGCGGTGCTGGAGCTGAAAAATCCGGCGGATGCCAGCGCGGATATTTGGGCGGCCTATCAGCAGTTGCAAACCTATAAAGATGAAGTCAGCGATTTGTTCATTTTTAACGCGGCGCTGGTGGTCAGCGATGGTTTACATGCCCGGGTGGGTTCGCTCACTGCCAATAAAGAACGGTTTTTGCCGTGGCGCACGGTGGCCAATGAAGACGATAAGCCGCTGTTTGAATACCTCCTGGAAACCTTGGTGAAGGGCTTTTTTCAGCCGGAATTATTTTTAGATTATCTGCATTACTTTATTTTGTTTGAGCAGGACGAAGGCCAGCTTATTAAAAAAATTGCCGGCTATCATCAGTTTCATGCGGTGCGCGAGGCGGTAAAAGCCACTGTCATTGCGGCGCAACAGATTGGCAACAGTTCAGCCGAGCCGCGGGCGGATTATGCCCAGCGGGTGGTGCCGGGTTCCGGTAAGGCGGGTGTGGTGTGGCATACCCAAGGTTCGGGCAAGTCGATTTCGATGGTGTGTTATGCCAGCAAGTTATTGGCGCAGCCGGAGATGAATAACCCGACCATTGTGGTGGTGACCGATAGAAACGATTTGGACGGCCAGTTGTTTAATACCTTTAGCATGGCGGTGGAAATCCTAAAACAAACGCCGGTGCAGGCCGTTGATCGCGACGATTTGCGCGAGATGTTAGCGGCACGGCAAGCGGGCGGTATTATTTTTACCACAGTGCAAAAATTTGCCTTGCTGGTGGATGAAGCCAGCCATCCGGTATTAAGTACGCGGCATAATATCGTTGTGATCAGTGATGAGGCGCACCGCAGCCATTATGGCGATAAAGCCAAGTTAAATACCAAAACCGGGCAATACAGCTTTGGTTACTCCAAGCATTTGCGCGATGCCTTGCCCAGTGCCAGTTTTATTGGTTTTACCGGTACGCCGATTGCCGCGCAAGACAAAGACACCCGTGCGGTGTTTGGTGATTATGTCTCTATCTACGATATTCAAGATGCGGTGGATGATGGCGCGACCGTGCCGATTTATTATGAATCGCGCTTGGCTAAACTGGATATTAACGCGGCAGACATCGAGGCGTTGAATGCGGAAGTGGACGAGGTCATCGAAGATGAAGAAGACATTGCCAGCCGCGAAAACACCAAATCCAAATGGGCGGCCTTAGAAAAGTTGGTAGGCAGTGCGCCACGGGTAGAGCAGGTGGCACAAGATTTAGTTGGCCATTTTACCACCCGTATTGCCAGCATGCCGGGCAAAGGCATGATCGTGTGCATGAGCCGCGATATTTGTGTGGAGCTGTATAACGCAATTGTGGCGCTTAAGCCTGATTGGCACGATGCCGACCCGAACAAAGGCGCGATTAAAATTGTGATGACCGGTTCGGCCTCAGACCGTGCCAAGCTGCAGCCGCATATCTATAGCAAAACCACTAAAAAGCTGTTCGAAAAACGCTTTAAAGACGTGGGCGACCCGCTGCAATTGGTGATAGTGCGCGATATGTGGCTAACCGGTTTTGATGCGCCTTGCTGCCACACCATGTATATCGATAAACCGATGAAAGGCCATAATCTTATGCAGGCGATTGCGCGGGTGAATCGGGTGTTTAAAGATAAACCCGGCGGCTTGGTGGTCGATTATATCGGCATCGCCAGCGAGCTAAAGCAGGCGCTGAAAACTTACACCGACTCGAAAGGCAAAGGCGCACCAACGCTGGATACGCATGAGGCTTATGCGGTGCTGCTCGAAAAAATGGATATTGTGCATGGCATGATACAAGGTTTTGATTACAGCGAATTTGCAACTAAGGCTTTGCAGTTATTGCCGGGCGCGATGAATCATATTTTAAGTTTGCAAGGTAGCAGTGGTGAACTAGACGGCAAAAAGCGCTTTTTAGATGTAATAACAGCCTTGAACAGTGCTTACACCTTATGTTCTACCTTGGACGAAGTGGCGCCTCTGAAAATGGAAATTGCTTTTTTAGGGGCGGTGAAAGCAGCGATCACTAAATTTACCACGGTGGATAAACGCCGCAGCGATGAAGATAAAAACTCTGCACTCAAACAAATCATTGATAACGCCATTGTGGCCGACGGCGTCGATGATATTTTTAGCTTGGTGGGTTTGGATAAACCCAATATTGGTCTGCTGTCGCCGGAGTTTATGGATGATGTGGCGCGCCTGAAAGAGAAAAATCTAGCAGTGGATTTATTAGAGCGCCTGCTGCGTGATGAAGTGAAAGCGCGCATGAAAACCGATGTGGTATCCGAGAAAAAATACTCTGAGCGTATTCTGGAATCTTTACGTAAATATCATAATCGCGCGATAGAAACCGCGCAGGTGATTGAAGAGCTGATTGCCATTGCCAAAGACATGCAGGCCGACTTGGCGCAAGCGGAAAAGCTGGGGTTGAATCCGGACGAAATTTCATTTTATCGGGCGTTGATTCAGAACGAATCTGCGGTGCGCGAGCTGGGTGATAACAATCTTCGTGAGCTTGCCAAATACATTACCGAGCAATTACGTAACAGCACCACGGTCGATTGGGCCAAGCGCGATAGCGTGCGCGCTAGATTGCGTAACCTAGTCAGGCGCGCACTGCGTAAATGGAAGTATCCACCCGATAAAGCCGATGAAGCGGTTGAGTTGTGTTTAAAACAGGCTGAGGTGTTAAGTGAGGGCTGGAGTGCGGGATAGTGGCCGAAGTAGGAGTAAACCGTTATCTAGGAGAGATTACTAGCGGAGAGGAAAAGGCCCAAGAGAGCAAAAATGGTGAAGATTTAGTAATTTTAAGAGCAGTTGAAGTCTGCAATAACCCTCGCGAACCCGCGCCAGCCCTAAAAAATAGGCAAAAAAAAGACCAATCGAATAACCGATTGGTCTTTAAGTATTATTGGTGGAGGCGGCGGGGATTGAACCCGCGTCCGTAAGTACTCCGCTGTAAGGTCTACATGCTTATCCCACACTTTTGATTTAGCCGATGACTACCCGTTGGGCCAAGAAAATCATCAGCGATTCCGTAAGGTTTTAGGGCATCCGCTCCGGACAGGCTTCAGCACGATCTTATGTAATATGACCTCTGAGCGTCCAGCGAACCGAACTCCACCCGCATAAGCACAGATGGTCAAAGGAATGGGAGCTGTGTTTAAGCAGCTAACGCCATTGAGTAGTTTTCGTCATTTGCGAATACTTTTTTTCTGTAGGATTTACGAGGTGTACAGTCCTCGGCATGCACTTAAAGTTTCGCTACCCACGTCGAAGCCATGTCGCCCCCGTGGATTAATAATTTAACAAATAATTATGTTAAATACTACACAATTTTTATTTGTTTTTAGTCTACCAACATTCTTGCTAGCGGACCTTTTTCTTGCGCTGGTTGCCGTGTTTTTTCCGGCGGTTTTGCGCATTGTTGAATAATTTCCAGCAATTGCTGGATTTGTTCGGCGTGTTGCTGAACGATTACTGTTATAGAGTCTGAAACTGAGATTTCAAGGGTCGTTAGTGCTTGATTTAAACCTTTATTAAGTCCTCTTATCGCAGTTTTTTTCAGCGACGGTTGGGCTTTTTTAATAACGAAGAAGGGTATCAACCAGCTCAAGGCAATCGCCAAGGTGCTGTGAATAGCAAAATCAACGCCCAAGTATTGGCTGTGGGTGATGTTACTGGTGTAGTAGCCCATGAACACTTGGTAGCCAACCCAGGCCATAACCGTTAACGGCAGCAGTATTTCGGCGAGGCGCATGGTTTTTAAAAAAATCCGTTGGGCTAAGTTGCCGGGATTGGCTAAGGCCTCACGCACGGCCAGGGCACTTTGGTCGCGGATAATTTTTTCAGCCTGTTCGCGAATTGGCGCCAATTGTTGCCTGATTGGAGCGGCTGCCATGCCGAGCTGATTAGCGTTGCTGATAAATTCATCCAAGGCATCATCCAGCCTACTTTGCGCCCAGGTATCCCAAAGCACAATTTGGTTCATTGATGGATGGGTAATCAAGTCGGCAGTGTGCTCGGCATAATAAGAGGCTGCTTGCTGTATCGGCCAAACAAATCCTTGTTGCAGAAGTTTGCTGGAGCGTTGCCATTGCTGTTGCCAGAGTCCCACCAATTGTTGAGTTGCGCCAACGTCGCCTAATTTGGGGATGATCTGTTGCAGGCGCTTGGTGAGTTCTTGTGTGCGAACTTGCAGCCCACGTTGTTCGAGCTGTTCGATGGTGTGCTGAGTTGCTAGCGTTACTAGGGTTGATTTTAATGACTCGAACTCATCGTTTGGTGACACTGGATCGCAGATGGTTTTGAAGATGATTGGCTCATTAAAACCGGCTTGCTGCAGTTGCAGGATGAAGTCTTGGTATTGCTCGATTTGCCCCCTGTCCCACTGATTAAAGACAAACAGCCAGGCATGTTTGCCGCCTTCAGCAAGCAAGAGCCGCCAGGCTTTGTTGTCGCGATAACGTTCTGGACTCACCACATAAATCAGCACATCGATGTGCGGCAGCCATTGCAAGACTTGGTGTTTATTAGCTTGCTCGGTGCTGTCAATATCAGGCATATCAATCCAAACAATGTGTTTGCTGGTGTCGTCCTGATGTTGGGCGATGTTGACTTGCGCGACGGGAAATTGCGCAGGCAAGTGTTGTAGCGTCACCGATTGGTGATGGTACAAGGTGACTTCTCTGGACGTGGGCCGTTCCACACCAGCTTTGGCGATGGCTTTGCCGGCCAAGCGATTGAGTAACGAGCTTTTGCCGACGCCGGTGCCGCCCATAAAAGCCACGATCAACGGTCTGGATTGACCAAGATCAAATAATGCGGCAGGTGCTTGCAATTCAATATCGCTGATCGTCTGCAAGCTATCTTGATTGATCCAGCCAGCGGTTAGGGCTTGTTTAGCCCAGCATTGGGCGTTGTTAAGTAACTCAGAGTAATCGTAAGCCATGGCGTTTTTCTTTAAGTTGGGCTTCTGCCGCCTGGAGTTGTTCAGGGGAAATGTTGAAGTTCATCGTCGAAGACACAGTCGCGGGCAGCTGTTTTAGGTTTTCACGCAGGCAGTTGATAAATAAGGTTTGTTTCACGGTATTCAACTGCTGTTGTTTGAGTTCGCGTTCTACTTTACCCATATAACTGCCGATAGCGCTTTCGGTCAGTAACGATGTAACCGTGAACATCGCCGGGGCAATGATCAAATCGTGCAAACCCACGCCACCGGTATTGAGCGCTAGTGCAATAGCCGCCGCATCAGCGGTAACGCGGGTTGCGCGCAGACTGTTGAGCGCCAGCGGTTGTTTTTGTAACTGTTGATATAAGCGGTGCGCGGCACTTTCCACGTCTTGTTGAAAATCCACATGATAGCTTTTTGCGGCATCATCAAATTCGTGCAACAACCTTTGTTTTTGATTGCGCAGTACGCTGGATAGCTGTTGCCACCACTGATTTTGACGGCTTTGCTCAGTTTCATCCAACAACTGATCCGCCAATTGAATCAATAAGTGCTCGGCAATTTGTTTGAGTAATGCCAGTTCATGGCTGCTATTGGCAAGATGCAGGCGTTTTCGTCCCAGCTTCATCATTTGCCTAACCGGCCAAGTCAGAATTTTGCGCGTACTGGCCAGTACCCCTGCTAGACCTGGTATTTCCAGCAGATTTAACAGTTCTGCCAGCGCATATTGGAAGGTCTCATAATGATGCGGGTGATCGAGAAAGTTCTGTTGATATGAGAGTAAAGCCTGTTCAATGCTTTGTTCAATCAAGTCATGCCAGTGCTGTAAGGCCTGGTGTTCAGCAAGCACCGGCTCCAGCCAACTTGGCCAGTATTTTTGCAGGTATTCTTGCTCTAAGCGCGCCTGTTTTTTTCTTGTCGAGGCCTTAGCGATGCGCTGCAGCAGCTCTTGCCCATGTTCTGGTAAGACGGGTAAGCCAAGTTGTTTTTGATAATACAGCGGCATAATTTCAGGTACGGCATCGCTTCTGGTCTGTTGCCATTTCTCTTGTAGCGATCGGATAAGCACGGCTTCCGAGCCCTCTACCAGTTTATTCAAACAAATCAGAGTGGGCTGGTTTAGCGCCTCAAGCGCAGCCATCGCATCCCAAACTGATTGATCGGCGTATTTTTCTTTACTGACCACCAGAATGATGACATCCGCCAGCGCAATAGTTCTGAGCACACCTTCCCGGTAATTGGCGGCGTCTATCGAATCAAAATCCGGGCTATCCCACAAGACACAAGGCGGCAAGAGAGTCGAGCCATTGGTGTTTTCGATTAATGAGTAACAATCGAAACGGTCGCGGTTGAGTTGTGCAGGCAGCAGTTGTTGAAACCGACCAAAATAGCGCTGTAAGCTTTGACAGTCTTGTGTCGATAGCCAATTACAAAATCCCTGGGGATGCACGGTATAGCCTGCCAACGGGCTCACGCCAGCTATTTGGCTGTTTAACAGCACGTTAACCAACGAACTTTTGCCCGCTTGGGTTGGGCCGATCACCGCAATTTGCAGAGGTAGCTCTGGTTCGATAGACAGCAGCTTGCCTTTACGCAAAAACGCTTCGGCCAACAGCAATTGATCTATGCGCTGTTGATACTGGGCGGCGATGATTTCATTACCCGGCTGATTAGCAACCAACTGGTAACGCTGTTGTAACGATAGGATAAATTCCAGCATACATGGTGGCTGAGGGTTATAATAACCTTGCATTTTACTTTGTTTAGTAATTTGGCGTATCAACATCACAACAACAATAAATACTCACCGGGACCTGTACTTAACTTGAGGTTATGTTTATGAAAAAACTCTCCGCCCTCCTGCTTGTTATCGCGTCACTCGCCTTGGTTGCTTGTGGAAAAGGCGAACAAATCAACGGTCACAATACGAATACCGCTTACAAATCGATAAGAATGATAAAAAATCGTTTGCCGACTGATAATCGTATCGAATATGAAGTTTCATTCTGGACTATTCGTGATTCGATTAAAGATGATGCTGAATTTCTATCCACAGTGGACGGTAAAAATCCGCTACAAATTGTTGAATTAGGTAAAGAATTTTATCAAAAACGTAAAGCGTCCGGATTTAAGGAATATGAGCAGTATTCAAGCTGGGAAGAAATGATTGCCAAATTCGGTAAAGAAAGAATTGAGCAAGACCGGTCTAAAAGTAAAAACAAAAAGGACCAAGTCGATTCTTCTCGCGACAACGTGATGTACAAACTCGACAACATTTAATTGTTCTACAGCAGGGTACTTTTTTGTATCCTGCTTTTTATCGCCCAGGCAGGGCTTTTTGACTGCCTAAAGCGGCGACAAATTGACTAGCCTCAGCAATAGTAAGTTCCATTGCCTGAATCAGCTGAGAAATATCCACACCAATTTCAATAAACTCGTGCCGTAATGCTGCAATCGCTTGGGCATTGAGGTTATGTTTAAGATACAGCACCTGATCCTTGAACGCCGCCAGTACCGGTTGAATTTTCGACTCGGCGCGTTGCATGGCACGAATTAACCGGACATAGTTTTGCCGAGCCATTTTTAATTGCTGGCGACTGCTGTTACGCAGGGCGCGATTGGTATATTCATTCAGCTCGTTTTCCCATTCCACAAACAGCGCTTCGCTAACTTCTTCTATCGCTCGGATTCTATTACTCACCGACTCTGACTTAGCACAACAATATTGATACTGCCTGTTGAGCAAGTTGTATTTATGTTCCATCGGTGTGTCATTGACATGCACCAAGCTTTTAAAGCGTTCCAGCGCGTCCTGAAATTCATCGCGCGTTTCTTGCAATCCAGTACAGGCTTGTTCCACATGCGCCACGACAATGTTGCGCTTAGAATCGCCGATAGATTCCCGCGCCTGGTAATAGGCCGTCCTGAATTTTTTGGCAAGAAATCGGCTGATTAAATTAAATGCGTCTTCGGCCATGAATTTGTCTGCGAGTTAATGATGTGAATGTTAAACGCTGCATCTTGCACAGCTGTACAAAATGCATTGTCGATTGTACCCAGTTCTGTCAATGCCGCTAAGCTCAAGCCAGGTTGAATTGTGGCAGATTTGACCAAAATCAAGTCACTGGCGGATACCGCACCGGCCAACCAAGCGGCAAGACTGTCTGAGGTAATGTCCCAACTAGCCGTTATTCCTGCATTGTCCAATTCTTTGATGTCCGGCGACCAGAGCAATGTTTGCACGGTAGCCGCCCTGGCTTTTATTGCAGTTACTGATTCTGCGATGACGAACCGGCTTTTCAGACCGTTGATCAACAGCGCCATTTGTTGCATCGCCAGCAACGCCATGACATGGGCGGCACGATCATCAAATTGCCAGCGAATTTGTGCCATTCTGACCTGATCTGCAAATACCCCGCCGCCCGGCACAATCACCACTGAGTCGTTTTGGTAGTGTTGCTCTATCTGCTGCAAACAATCAAGCAAGGTGCCTGATTGCTCCAGACTGCCACCTAACTTAACTACGATCACTGCTTTGCAATTGTTTCAGCAGATTCAGCATCGCGGCGGCTTTATCAAAGCATTCTTGATATTCCTCTTCCATCACCGAATCATTGACGATACCGCCTCCGGCCCAAAAGCGAATGGTACCGGCTGAATGGACCAAGGTTCTTATCGCAATATTGGTATCCATATTGCCATCGAAACCAATGTAACCGATGGCGCCGCAGTAAACCCCCCGCCGCTGCGGTTCCAGTTCTTCGATGATTTCCATAGAGCGAATTTTAGGCGCGCCGGTAATGGAGCCGCCTGGGAAGCAACTTCTTAACAAATCCAGAGCTTGTTTATCCGCCGCCAATTCGCCAGTCACCGTGCTAACCAGATGATGTACGGTTGCATAGCTTTCTACATCAAACAGCACCGGCACTTTAACCGAACCGCTTTTGCAGGTTTTACTGATGTCGTTGCGCAGCAAATCGACAATCATCAGGTTTTCCGCGCGATCTTTTTTGCTGTGTTGCAAATTGAGTGAGTACTGCTGATCTTCAGCCTCGTTCAGCCCGCGCGGCCGTGTGCCTTTGATGGGTTTGGTTTCAACCACACCATTGGTCAGCTTCAAAAAGCGCTCCGGCGATGAGCTTAATATTTGCACGTCAGGAGTTGTGAGGTAGCAACTAAATGGCGCGGCATTAAGCTTACGCAGCGCCTGATAAGCGACCCATGGATCACCGTCGCAAGGCGCAACAAAACGCTGCGCAAGATTGACTTGATAGCAATCGCCTTCTTTTAGATAGCGTTTGATTTTATTAAAGGCTATCGAGTACGCCTGTTTATCCATGTTGGCTGTAACTGGCCCCAACACTTTGAAGTCAGTATGCACAGGCTCGACAGGCTGCCGGCTAAATTGGTTCTGCAACATTTGCCACTTTGCATCATCGCAGTGCTGAGCTATCAGATGGGTAGTTTGCTGCTGATGATCGACCACTACTGCCCAGTCATAAATGCCAACAGCCATTTCGGGGATATGTTCGGCATCTTCGGCAAGTGCGGGAAGTTTTTCTAAACGACGCGCCAAGTCATAAGCAAAATAGCCAATTGCACCGCCATTAAATGGCAAGTCATGGGCTTCTCGGCTGTAGCCTGCCAGTTGTTGTTTAACTAATTCGAAAGGATCGGCACCGGACGTTTGGGTAACGCCATCACGAGTAATTTGGGTGATGTCACCTTGAGTCACTAAGGTACAACGTGGTTCGGCAGCAATTATGTCGTAGCGGCCCTGTTTGCAGTGCGGATAACCACTGTCAAGAAATACGGCCCATGGCTGGCTGGCGATAACAGAAAATAGCGTCGCGCTATCTTGAAAATACGGCAACGAGCATAAACGTTGAGTCGATGAGGGCATTGAATATGTTTGGGGAGAGTTAAAACGATAAGCTTAGAAGCTGCGAGTGATGGGCATTAAAACAATGCCCTTCGCATATCTTAAATCTTGGCGGCGTTATTTACCAAAAAACTGTCCAAATGCCCGGCTACCTTCGCCGGTTTTAATGGTATCAACCACTTTTAATAATTTGCCGTCAATCACCGACACGGTGCCGTCAAACCAGTTGGCAACATAGACATGACGATCATCGGGGTGGGTACTGATACCTTCCGGTTTATCACCCACTTTAATAAGAGCAATTTCTTTTAAGGATTCCGTGTCAACAACCGACACGGAACCATCATCCTGATTGGTTACAAATAAACGGCTGTCATTGAGCGCCAGCGTCGTCGCATAGGGCAACATGTTGACTTTGACGGTGCGTATCGGCTTCATACGGTTGGCGTCAACCACCGTCACATTGTCACTTTGCACATTGGCTACGTAAATACGCTCACCTTTGCTATCGATAGTCAGTCCGAACGGATGCTTACCTACGTCAACTGTAGCTTCAATAGTTAATGACTTCAGGTCAATTTTCGACACCGAGTTACTGAGTCTGTTAGCGACGTAAAGCCATTGATTATTTGGACTAATAACCAAGCCGGAAGGTGATTCACCCACAGCGATTCTTTTAATGACTTGCCAATTGCTGACATCCAACACGGCAACCGAATTGGTATACCAATCAGCCACATAAACGCGCTTACCGTCAGGAGCAACAACAATACCCAAAGCACCATCGCTTACTTCTACTTTATTTAGTAGCTGATTGGTGCGGGTATCCAGCACCGCAAAACCCTTACCTTCCGGGGTGCTGACATAGCAGTAACGACCATCCGGCGATACCGCAATACCCGCCGGTTTACCCGGCACAGAAATAGTATTCACGACCTTAGCTTGGTCGGTATCAATTACCGAGACGCTGTCATCTAATTGATTGCTGATATAAGCATAAGGAGCAGCCATGACTTGCGCTGATAAAAAAACGGTAGCGACAAGCATCGCTACCGTCATTTTGTTCACTGAGAACACAGAAGCAGCCTTACTTTTCAGCAAGCGCTTTTAAGTTTTCAAGACCAGCTTTCAATACTGTGGTTACTGCAGTATTAGCGGCTTCTTCGTTCATTTCTGCTGGTGGGTTGTTGTTCATGTAAGCGCGGTAATAACCAGCTTTCCAAGAAACAGTAGTGGTATCGCCATTTGGAGTGACATCAATGCTGGCTGCATAGTTATCAACCGGGAACACAGGTACTTTTTCTTCAGTGCCGGAATGGGTAATGGTTTTTGCAGTGCTGATGTCGGTAATCTTATAAGCATAAGACAAACCTTTTTCATCGTACTTTTTCAATTCTTCAGTGATGGTACCGCCGTCTTTTAGTGTTAACACGCGAGTCGCGCCTTTAGTGTTGCCACCGTTAACAGTTACACTTTTAACCGCCGGCAGCCAAGACAAATCACCAAAATCTTTAATAATGGACCATACTTTTTCAGCCGGTGCATTGATGGTAATTTCCTCATCTGTTTTTTGACGAACAGGACCGTGAGCACTCACTAAACCACTAAACAAAAATAGTGCCGCCGATCCAGCCAAAATAACTTTCTTCATAGTAACCTCTTAAATTATTAACATAAAAACCAAACCCGAATCATATGATAACGGCATGCAACCTGCTCCGCAATAAGCCTGGCAACGGCTGTTAACGCCAAGAAAAAACCTTGAAATTGGTTGGTCTAAAATTTACCTGCTTTTCGCTTCCGCTTGTTGCGATAATAAGCCCACATTAATTATTAAGGATACTGTTTCGCATGTGGTTTAAAAACTTAAGTATTTTTCGTCTTACCGAAGAGTTCGCTCTAACTCCAGTCGAATTGGAAGAAAAGCTCGGTCAAATCGCTTTCCGTCCTTGTGGTCAGCATGAAGAAGCCACTTTCGGTTGGACTGCGCCTTTAGGCAAAACATCACAACAGCTGGTACACGCAGCCAACGGCTTTATGATGATTTGCGTAAAAAAAGAGGAAAAAGTCCTGCCGGCAGCGGTAGTCAATGAAATGCTTCAGGAAAAAATCCTGGAAGCCGAAGATCAACAAGGCCGGAAATTAGCTAAAAAAGAACGTGCCGCAATTAAAGATGAATTGATCTTTGAGCTGTTGCCCAGGGCTTTTACCTTTTCCAACAAAACCTATGCTTACATTGATCCTAAAGGCGGCTGGATAGTCGTTGATGCCGCATCAGCAAAAAAAGCCGAAGATTTACTCAGCCTGCTGCGTAAATGCTTAGGCTCATTACCTGCCGTTCCGCTTAATACTGTCGATAAACCAGTAGCCATCATGACTGATTGGTTGATCAACAACCAACCGCCTGCGGACATCACTATCGAAGATGAATGCGAACTGCGCTCGCCGGAAGAAGAAGGCGGTATTATTCGTTGCAAACGCCACGATCTGTCGTTGCCGGAAATCAAAAACCATCTGGATACCGGCAAGGAAGTGATTAAATTGGCGGTCAGCTGGGCAGATCGTCTAGCTTTTATCATTGATGAAAATCTGGCCATAAAACGCCTGAAATTTCTGGATTTAATACAAGAACAAGTCACCGACACTGAAACTTCAAGTGAAGCCGAACAATTTGATGTGGATTTTTCCATCATGTCACTAGAATTGGCTAACTTCCTGCCACGACTCTTGGAATTGTTTGGTGGCGAAAATAAAGCCTGATAGAGTCTAATTTCTTAGACATGCCGGAATGCGCCACACTAATCCGGCATGTTGATGCTCTCAAGGTATTACCCATGCAAAATATTATATGGATAAGATCGGCGTTATATGAAATCAATAGCATCCAAACTTAATGTACTGACTATTTTTTTAATAACGCTTACCACGTTGGCGACCGGTGGCTACCTCATTTGGCGGCAGCAACTTAATGTGCTTAGCAACTTTGATATATTGCTGGTTGTCCCGGTGATTATTTTGGCAGGTACCGTATTAGCGCTGTGGCAAACACGACGAATCCTGCTCCCCATCAAACAATTAACAGCGGCAACACAAGCTGTTTCCCGAGGCGATTTTAGTAACCCTCTGTCATATTCTTCAGAAGATGAGTTTGCTGAAATAGCCGCTGCGATTAACGACATGTCCCAAGAATTGGCGCGCTATCGCCATGACGCTGCCAATCAACGTGAAACGTTAGAAGAGCAAGTTGCGCAGCGTACAAGTGAACTGGAACATAAAACCGATGAGGCATATCAACTTGTTGATGAAGCACAAGCAGCCAGTCGCGCTAAAAGTGAGTTTTTAGCCACCATGAGTCATAAAATCATTACGCCAATCAATGGCGTAATGGATATGACAGAGTTGTTAATCAATACCGAGTTATCTAGCCGCCAAAAACACTTAGCGGAAACCATTTTTCGAGCCATCGAATCATTACGCAGCATTATTAGCAATATTACGGATTTATCTCAAATCGAGAACGGCAAGGTTCAATTAAGTATTGATGATTTCAATTTGCGTGCATTGCTGGACGACACCGCTCAAATAATACCCAGCCAACCGCAAATTGCCGCGGTACTTGCTAAGGATGAAGGCCCTGAAACCAAAGGCACTATCCTTATCGCTGAAGATCAACCCATTAACCAAGAAGTTGGTAAGTACATGCTTGGCGCACTGGGGTATCAGGTCGATTGTGCCAATAATGGCTTAGAAGCCGTCAACGCCAGTGCGGAAAAGCACTACGACCTTATTTTAATGGATTGCCACATGCCGGAAATGGATGGATTTACCGCAACCGAAACTATCCGAAAACGAGAATTAGCCGAATTTTGGCAACGTAGAATTCCAATCATCGCATTAACCGCTGATGCACAAGCAGGCATTGTTGAACAATGCTTAGATGCCGGCATGGATGGATACCTAGGTAAGCCCTTTAATAGCAATCAATTGCAGGAGGTAGTGAGCAAATGGCTATTAGACAAGCGGCATCCAACCGGACCGGAAGCCACTACTAATGCGGTTGATGGCCGCCAGCAAGGCCTTACCTCCAGCATCACCGAGCGTCGCAGTATCGTTTTAAAGGCTGAGGCACTAGAAAACTTAAGGCAAATTACGACCACTGCCGGAGAAACTTTACTCAATAATGCAATTAGAATGTTTCTGCATTCTGCACCCGAAGCTGTACAGGCATTGCGCAATGCTTTCGCCATTCAAGACAGTGCCGCATTAAGAAAAACCGCGCATAGTTTTAAATCAGTGTGTGCCAATTTGGGGGCTCAAGCGTTAGCTGACGCCTGTGCCTCGATTGAAAGTATCGCCAAGCAAGGCAAGTTAACGGGCGTAGCAGAGTTGTTGTCGACGATGGAAGTTAATCTTCCTAAAGTCATCAATGCTCTGACAAAAGAATTTGATAGTGCGGCGCTTGATAATCCACCGCCTCCTACTCAGCCTAAACTAACCAGTAAACGTATTTTGCTGGTTGATGATGACAGTAACTTTCGTTTAATCACTAGTGTTGCCTTAAATGCCTCGGGATTTTTAGTCGATGAAGCCGTCAGCGGAAGCCAAGCGCTGGAAAAAATTGCCCGACAGGTACCCGATTTAGTGCTACTTGACGCCGTCATGGATGGACTCGATGGTTTTGAAACCTGCCGCTTATTGCGTAACGCACAAAATATGGCTGATGTGCCGATTATTATGGCAACGGGCTTAGAGGATATTGATTCCATCAACCGTGCTTTTGATGCTGGTGCCAATGATTTCGTCATAAAACCTTTAAATTATCCAATCTTGGCCCATCGCTTAGGGTTTATTTTAAGAGCCAGCCAAAACATAGCGGAGCTTAGGAGCAAGAAATTTCAATTAAGTGCCGCTCAGCGCATTGCTCGCTTGGGCTATTGGACTTGGGATGTCACCCTTAATCAATTTCAAATCTCCGAGCATTTGGCAGAATTGTGCGGCATCGATTTATCCTCTTTTAATAAAACCTTAGAAGGATTTATTGCGCTGATTCATCCTGATGATCAAGGCTTCGTTAAAAACATTATTACAGCGGCACGTAATAAGGCCACCATTCAACATACTGAATACCGCTTACAGGTTAGCCATTCCGAGCCAATTATTGTTCACCAGGAAATCGAAGCGATTACCGAAAGCCAGCATTCCATTATTACCGGCACGGTTCAGGATATTACGCACAAAAAACAAACGGAATTGCAGATACACCGCTTAGCCTATTTTGATAATCTCACCGGCTTGGCAAGTAGAGCTTATTACCATGAGCGCATTGACGATTTCATTAATACGGCTAATCGTCGTAATGAGCAATTTGCATTTTTGTTTCTCGATCTGGATGGCTTTAAAGATATTAATGACAGCTTTGGCCATGATGTCGGCGATCATTTTCTGCAAGCCATTGCCGAACGTCTAAAAGATGTCGTTAGAGACATTGATTTCGCGGCCAGGTTAGGGGGAGATGAATTCTGTATTATTTTGAATAATATCGCTGATAATGAAGGCATTGCTGAAGTCGCAGACCGTTGTTTACGGCAGGTTAATCAACCATTGCAGTTGGATCAATATCAACTGAAGCCTCGTGTAAGTATTGGTATTGCAATTTATCCCAGGGATGGGACGAATGAAATTGATTTAATGAAAGCCGCGGACGCCGCTATGTATGCCGCTAAACAAGCAGGTAAACAGCGCTATATGTTTTATTCTGATGACATGGCTAGCCAGGCCATCACTCGCTTAGAAAAAGAACAAACCTTAAGGGAGGCGTTTGATCAGGATCAGTTTGTGCTGCATTATCAACCGCAAATATCCATGCAGACCGGCAAAATGATTGGCATGGAAGCGTTGATCCGCTGGCAACATCCTGAAAAAGGCTTAATTCCACCGCTTGAATTTATTCCGCTGGCCGATCAATTGGGCTTAATTACAGAGCTAGGTAATTGGGTATTACACACGGTCTGCAGGCAAATAGTGCAATGGCACCAAGCCGGTTTACCCTATTTACGAGTCGCCGTGAATATTGCCCCGGCGCATTTTCAAAATCCCGAGCTGTTCAATACTGTCGAAGGCTTACTGCAACAAACCGGGATACCGCCTGAATATCTTGAGCTGGAAGTTACCGAAAGCGCAATACAAACCGTCGGTTCTCTAAATGTCTTTAAGCAGTTAAGAGACATAGGTGTAAAAATTGCCATTGATGATTTTGGTACCGGCTATTCTTGTCTCGCTTCGTTAAAACAATTACCTTTGGATTGCTTAAAAATTGACAAGGTATTTGTCGATGATGTCTTAAGCAATCCGCATACGGCGTTACTTTTGGGCACCATTATCGGTTTAGCGAACGCGCTGGATTATACGTTGGTGGCCGAGGGCGTTGAAACCAAAGAGCAAGCGTTGATTATGCATGGCTTGGGTTGTCACATTATCCAAGGTTACTTGTTCAGTCGTCCGGTAGCCAGTGATCAAATCCCCGCCTTGTTCAATGTTGATTTCACGCTACCAAAAAATAATGCCTAACTTTCCCAATTAACCGATGCAAGACATTAATACTGAAGTCGTTCTGCCGCAGTTTCTCAAACGATTTGACGGACAAATTCACTTATCGCCACCAGCGATGAACATTCATGTATTGATGAAAACGCTGGCCGATGACGACATGGGGCAACGGGAATTAGCGGCAGTATTGCATCATTACCCCGTTATCACCGCCCGACTGATTGCATTATCCAACTCTGTCTGGGCCTGTCCTGCGACTCCGATTAGCAATATCGAAACGGCCTGTGTCAGATTAGGTACCGCAGTTGTTAAGGGCGTTAGTATTGCGATTGCTGTTGCGGCTTCTTTTAACGCCGCACGTTGCCCGGCATTTGATCCAATCCGTTTTTGGACGACCAGCATGTTGGTGGCTGAAGGCGCCGGGTTGCTGGCCGCAAAGTTATCGAACAAAGTGATTTATTGCCAAGATTTTCAATATACCGTGCAAACGGCCGGCATCCTTCACAACTTGGGCTTATTGTGGCTAGCCGACAACTTGGCAACAGACACCTCCGAAGCATTGCAATTAGCCGCCACAGATCCGTTGTTAAGCGTCAACCAAGCGTTAATGCAACAAATGGGTATCGATTATTGTTTGATAGGTGCTTGGATAGGTAAACAATGGCATATGCCTGACGAATTAGTTACCGTGATGCAGCAGCATCGTGAAAATCATAATCAAGATGCGTCTCCATTAGTCATGCTGGTTGGTGCCGCAGCGAGAATGATGTCCTTAATATTCCATGAAGCTGAAGAAATGGGGCATAATCAAGATCTGCACAATTTAGGCATAGATGTTGATTGGCAACGCCACGTTTTTAAGCAACTCACTAATAAATTTGATTCAACTCGAGAGCTGTCTAAGACGTTGTTTTTATAAAACTTGTGTGTTTTAAATTATGCAGTTTTCTAATAAAAAACAAGCGAGGTGAGTTATGTCATTATCAAAAAAATTAGCGGCAGAATTTATTGGAACATCTTGGCTGGTGCTGGGCGGGTGCGGAAGCGCCGTGCTTGCTGCGGCTTTTCCTGACGTCGGCATTGGTTTTTTGGGCGTTTCGTTAGCCTTTGGTCTCACAGTATTGACCATGGCATTCGCTATTGGGCATATATCGGGTTGCCATTTAAATCCTGCGGTATCGCTAGGACTTTGGGCGGGCGGGCGGTTCTCAGCGGCTGAACTTATCTACTACATCCTGGCGCAAGTTGCAGGCGGCATTGTTGGAGCAGGTATTTTGTATCTCATCGCAACCGGCAAAACTGGTTTTGAAATTGGCGGGTTTGCATCAAATGGATATGGTGAGCATTCACCTGGTGGTTACAGCTTGGCGGCAGCATTAACGACAGAAGTGGTCTTGACGTTTATGTTTCTTATCATCATTTTGGGCGCAACCGATAAGCGCGCTCCACAAGGATTTGCACCTATCGCCATTGGTTTAGGATTGACGCTGATCCATTTGATTAGCATCCCTGTTACCAACACCTCTGTTAATCCCGCAAGAAGTACTGCCGTTGCAATATTTGCCGGCGATTGGGCAATCTCGCAATTATGGCTGTTTTGGGTTGCACCGATTGCCGGCGCCATCATTGCTGGATTTGTTTATCGTTGGTTTGAAGCTGAGGATGTCGAGTAACTAAGCGGCGAGTATGGAAACTGTAAAGCGGAAGGTCTTGTGTTCCGCTTTACAGCCTGAATAGTTTAACTATCGCACTAATAAAAGCCTTTTTGACGCATTTCGGCCTCAAAAAGTTGTAGATATTTTGTTTCCGGATGACGCCGAACGGCATCTTCCAATAGCTCTATGTCAGCTCCGTCAACGTCGGCGGCAAATAAAATCATTAAACCGCCATCGTTAGAATCAATAATCACCTCCTGCAGTTGTTCAATTGCCCCGCCGCGCTCAGCTTTAATCAATGAGAATTCATAAGCAATACGTGGCTGATTGGCTTTGATAATGATTGATTCAAGCAACTCCAAATCGGCTTCCGGCAGATCATGGGCAAAGCGATAAGCCAACTCAGCATCGCCCAAGGCAACCACTTGTTGTTGCAGTTGTTCGTTGAAGCCCTGCGCACTGATTCTTTTTAATAATTCAACAGCTGTCATGGCTTGCCCACCGCTCAGACACTTTCAGCAACTTCTTGCCTTGCCAGCAGGCGTTCGGACATTTGGGCTGCAAAAAGTCTTATACATTCATAAGCTTCCGGCAATGTTTGCAGCAAAGTTGCCATGAGCAGTTCATCGGTGGGTTCTTTACCGGCCAGTTGCAATTGTGACTTCAACTGATCGATGTTTTTCAGGACGGATAAATCGCCTTCAACCAAGGCGACAATAATATCGACGCTGTTACTGACTACATCCGATGCTTGATTAGTTTCCTTGGCAATAATGCCGCTTCTCCAAAAGGCCAGTCGTAAACGCAAGCCTTGTAAAAATCCAGCGCTCCAATACCAAAGCTGATCAAAGCCAGCGTCATCAAGAGCGCTGAAATTATAGGGAAATTTAAGTTCGTTTTTGAATAAGGCTTTATTGCTGGATTTAACAACAGCGGTAACGGCTTTTTTTAAGTCTTTTGATTGTTTACCCGTCAACTCTGGGCGTTCACCGAAAAATAACTCGGCCATCCAGTCAGCCGGATCAATGATGGCAGGAGTAATGGCTAACGCATAAAAGAAACCGCTGAGTCCGTCTTGATTGAGATGCTCATCTGTTGGCACGCAGTTACTGAGTTCGACGTCCAGTTTATGGAGTAATTTTTTATCTATCATGGCGTAAGCTCTTGGAAAAATTTATGAATTTAAGGATGCTGGTAACGGCTTTACGTGTTCAGGGTATCCATTAAATCAATCATAAATTCCATGTCTTCATCTTCAATGCTTACCCAAACGTCAAAGCTAAGGTTTTTTAACACATCTCTTCCCTTCTCGTCGACATTCATCGCTAATAAAGTTTCTCTTAATTCATCACGCCGGTGTGCTAATCGCGGTCCAACTAGCAATGCATGCTGAATAACGCCAATTTGGCTTTGCACTAAGATTTTTAGCTGTTTTTTAATAATGTTGGATAAATCGTCATAGGCTTCGGCCAAAAAGATACCGACATCGGCGTCTCCACGCAGTAATTGCTTGGCGACTAAAACATAGCTATCACAGACTTTTATTTGGACATTGTCAGCAGTCAAATCGGCCGGTTCCAGCATGATCATACCCATTAATCTGACATCGGGGTCTTCCGTAACAGCGACACGACTGCCCGGTGATAATTCGGTGACATCGCTAATGGCGCTTGCTTCATTGACGGCAATAATAGCTTCATCGGACATGCCTTGTGCCTTAACCAAAGGCAGAAAGCCTTTTTCCCGTACCAGCATCGCAGCATCAAAAGGGTTGGCGTAAATCAGATCAATGTTATCGTTATGTATCGCATCGTGTTGGGCTTGAAAGCTGTTGTAGAGCTCCAGATGAATGGCTTCGCCGATTTGTTTTTGCAGCCAGGTATTAAAAATGTACCAGCCAGAGATGTGATCAGGGCTAAAATCGGGACTAACGGTCAAAATATATGGCATGTGTATCTCCGGGCTCAGATATAGCGATCAAAATAGGGTCGGATAAAGTTTGCTGCACTCTTCTACTTTGGTGCGCGAAGGTTTGCGGCGTACAGAGGTATAGCCCACTACCTGACCATTTCTTACATTCGGAATCACCGTCGCTTTGACCCAATAATAACCACCGTCTTTACGTAGATTTTTAACATAGCCTTGCCATTTTTTGCCCCTGTTGACGGTGTCCCATAAATCTATAAAGGCAACAGTCGGCATGTCGGGGTGTCTTAAAATCGAATGCGGCGCATTGAGTAATTCCTCTTCGGTATACCCGGACATTTCCACAAAAGATTTGTTTAAGTGGGTAATGACGCCACTGGTATCAGTGGTCGATACGATGAGTTTGCCATCGGGATAAGGCGTTTCGATTTCCGTGTACAAGATTTTCCGGCGTATGCCTCCGTATAGATCAAGCGTGACTTCTTGGTATTCCCCAATTATGTGTTCCGGTTTCATGTCATAAATCATGGAACATCTCCTGTGCTGCGTTATATGAATTGACGATTACAACAAATCAGCAACACTGGCCGCTGCACGTTTTACGTCCAAGAAAATCAGCCCCAGCTTGGCATTGGGCTTAGCCAGTACGGTAAGTACTGACTCGGAGCCGGCATAGGTCATCAACACATAACCTTTATCACCTTTGATTAATACTTGCTCCAAACCACCACGCGCCAACTCTTGCGCAGTGCGATCACCCAGTGACAGCATCGCGGCGCTCATCGCGCCCACCCGGTCTTCATCCATACCCGCAGGCAATACCGAGGCAATTGTTAAACCGTCAGTTGAGATCACTGCAGAGGCTTCTATGTCCCCAGAAGTACCATTAAGTTCTGTTAAAACAGATGTCAACATATCTGCGCGCATGGGATTTTCCTTTGTGAGTTAAATGGTTGATGAAATTAACGATTTTCGATGGCGTAGCGACTGGTTAACGCCCAGGCCAGCGACACGAATTCAGGTTGATTAAAATGAGGGATACCCGATATAGCCAAGACAAATCGATTCTTACCGATGAATAACGGCCAAAACCCTACTTGGCTATTACCAAACACGTCAACCACCGCCCAAGCATGGCTACCTAGCCCCATATTATTGATTAATAGTCCCGAGCGGCGTTCATGCACCGTGGCAATTTCGGCGCTTAATGCCGACAATTCTTCGGCAACTTCATGCGGAAAGCCTTGGCTGGCAAGATAAAAACCTTGCTGATCGGCAAGTAATACTTTGCCATTTTCTGAAAGGGCGCTCAGTAGACCGGGGAGAATTTCTTCTAACGTGCCGTCCGGGTAATGCAGTACCTTTGGCAAGCCTTGTATCCAGCCAAGTTTTTGACAGTGATGAAGTAATTCCAGACATTTTTGTTCGTCTTTTTGCCCCATCAAGTGCTGTAAATTTTCGATGTTTAAAAGAGGCGTGCTGGGTTCTTGCAATAGGTTTCTTAAAAATTGCCGCGATTTATCAATATCCCTAGAGCAAGCCGCGTAATAAGCACCGGCGGGAGTCGGATAAATATAAAGCCCTTGGCTCAACGCATACTGGCTCATGCTTCTTCCTCAAGCCCTGGATCCAATGAAAACAACAACGATTGCACCAGCACCGATACGTCATTTTTAACTCGGGCATCTACCGCGAATACCGGTGGCTTGATGCCCAGTCCTTTAAGTTGCACGTGATAATCGTCAATAGTCGGGGTCGTGCTGATGTCCATTTGCGTTACGCCGATGGCGACACCGGTTTCAGCAATAAATTTATCGAAGGCCTCTAAAAAAAACTTCATGTCCTGAAACGGATCGGCGCGGGTATTGTCCAACAGTAAAATTAGACCAATACCGCCGTTGACTAAAATCTCCCACATAAAATCAAAGCGTTCCTGGCCCGGTGTACCGTATAAATGAATTTTTTCGCCACCGGCCAGATTCATAATGCCGTAGTCCATCGCGACGGTAGTCGCCGCTTTTCTGGATTTGGTCATGTCGCTGGCAGCAGCATCTGTTTTGATCGGTGGAGAATCACTAATTGAATTGATCGCGGTGGTTTTACCCGCGCCCACTGGCCCGGTAAAAATAATTTTGTATTGGCTCATGATAGGTAGGTCCCGTTATGCTTTATTACCACGTAATTTACTTATGATGCGGCCTAGCAGACCTTGCTTTTGTAAAGGTTTAAAATCTGGAGCTTGTACCAACTCATCTGCTTCTCGCCTTGCTTGACCGACCAAACCTAGCGCATGGGCAGCACTGACAAACACAAAAACATACTGCGGCTTAATGTTGAGTACCCTGGCAACATCTCCCAGAGTTCTAGGTTCTTGAACCAGCAATGCCGCAATACGCATTGCATGTGGCGTAATTAACAGTCGACTAAAATTGGGCCAGTTTTTTAAATACACCGGATGATCGATATTAATGCTATCTGGATAGCGGCCTTTAGAGGTCCAGCAGGCCAATTTCCAAACAAATGCATCCATGCTGTGAAATTTTTCAAGAGCATTAGTTAATACCAATGATTCCGTCTTAAAAGGCGACAGTGACATTTTTTTGCTTGGCACATGCTCTAATTTGAGACTGGCAAATGCCCGGAGTTCCTTATCATCGGCATCCAGCCATATTTCATGACTTTGCGGAAACAACACCAGCTGCCGCCAACCCGAATGTAATTGCAGATTTTCGTTTTTATCTTGGCAAGTGTTGATCGCTGACTGTATATAGCCTTGAAAATAATCTTTGGGCGCGTAAATCGCGTTGGCAAATTGTGCCGGATCATTTACATCCACACCTTGTACGTTGCCAATATAAGTGCCAAAGGCAGCTTCGTTTAGCTGCATTGCCGTTTGATGTTTGGAGGTTTTGTTTTGCTCGTCGGTATTGATGGTGTAATTTTTCAATACCGGCTTATCCGCGGGGAGATCGGTTAAGGATGTATCAACAGAAACAGGTGAATTATTTATCTTTTGTTGCGCCAGCCTGGCTTTAACTTCTGCCAGTGCTCCCAGCATATCTTCAGACTTAACCGGTTTTTTAACGAGCACGACATTATCCAGCTTAACGCTTTGTAAAGATAATACGATGACAGGTCTGGACGAGGGCTTTGCCAAATGTTCAGTCAGTAACCGCTTGGCATTAATGTTATCGCCATCAAAAATATCAACCTCAGCGGATGCCTCTTCAACAACAATTGCCGCTCCCTGACAAGGGCCTTTTAAATACATCACCATGGTCCTGACACTGCGCTCATCCATTGCATGCAGTGTCACTTTCAACGGACTTTTTGCGTTATTCGACATTATTCAGTCCCTTAAAATATGTGCTTAGCTGCTGCCATGCATCAGGTACATCCCTGCCGGCATCGGTTAATTGTCTGAGCATTTGATTAAAGCCGCCGGCGTTTCGGGTGGATTGATAAAGTTCTAATAATTCTGCTTGTAGCTCCAGCCTATCGGGTTCTGCCAAGATAGCCGATTCCAGCACTGCTTGCGCTTCTGTCAGCTGGCTGTATTCAATAAAATCGCGAGCTAGGTTTAACGCGTCAACATGTATTTGATTTTTATCTTCAGTGACTTTAACTAACTGAGTTGTACCGATGATTCCCGAGCTAAAAATCGAATATCGATTACCCGGTAATAGTTGATGATCCGTTTTTGGCGCTTGCAGATAAGTAACCAATGATGCAAATTGCTCGGCATTTAACGCTGATTTAGTGCCTGTCACCATACGCCTGCTGATAGCCCGTCCACGCCTATTTAGGATAATTAAAAAATCGACCAGCGCCGCATAAAGTTGTGCATCAAGGCGCGCCTGATAACAATAATAAATTCGCTGTACATGAGTAAGTAAACAGGTCGGTTTTTGTGCGACTCGAAACGCCAATGAATCCAACAGCGCGCCATCAGCTGACGCCGTCTCCACAAAAAGGCTTTTGCTTTGTTGCCAAAAGAATAAGCTGGCCGGTGTCGACGCAAGTATTTTTTCATCATTACAAGTAATCAGAGACAGCTTATTATTCATTTTAGGTTTCCCGATAACATCCGTTAGAGCCTAGTTTAAAGGCCGCATATTTCAAGGATGCAACACGTCAAACTTTTAATCAGTTCAAAGTTCCCCTATCCTGTAGAACATTTTTTTAACCTAAATATTGAAGAGATCATGACCGAAGCAGCTACATTATTTTCCGATGCCAAACTTGTTATTCCCGGCGGTGTTAATTCGCCGGTTCGCTCCTTTAGCGGTGTGGGCGGCACGCCGGTATTCATCGACCACGCTTCCGGGCCTTATATAACTGACAGTCTGGGCAATAGTTATATCGACTATGTTGGTTCTTGGGGGCCGATGATTTTGGGCCACGCCCATCCGGAAGTGATTGCAGCGGTAAAAACGGCCGCCGAAAAAGGCTTAAGTTTTGGCGCACCGACAGAAATTGAAACCCGCATGGCGCAACGGGTTTGCGACTTGGTCCCTTCCATTGATTTAGTACGTATGGTCAGCTCCGGCACCGAAGCTACCATGAGCGCTATTCGCCTGGCGCGTGGCTTCACCGGCCGCGATAAAATCGTCAAATTCGAAGGCTGTTATCACGGTCATTCAGACTCTTTATTAGTTAAAGCCGGCTCCGGCGCGTTGACATTTGGCGTGCCCAGCTCTCCCGGCGTACCGGCTTCTGTTGCCGAAAATACCCTCACCCTGCCCTACAACGACAGCGACGCGGTTAAAAAACTGTTTGCCGACATCGGCGAGCAAATCGCCTGCATTATTGTTGAACCGGTAGCGGGTAACATGAACTGCATCCCGCCTGTGCCAGGCTTTTTGGAAACATTGCGCGAAGTCTGCGATCAATACCAAAGCGTGCTGATTTTTGATGAAGTGATGACCGGCTTTAGAGTTGCATTAGGTGGCGCGCAAGCTGTTTACAATGTCACGCCTGACTTGACCACACTAGGCAAAATAATCGGTGGCGGCATGCCGGTAGGCGCTTTCGGCGGGCGTCGCAACATCATGGAACGACTTGCACCACTGGGCCCGGTTTATCAAGCGGGTACATTGTCCGGCAATCCCGTAGCAATGGCTGCTGGCTTAAAAACCTTGGAACTGATCGACCAACCCGGCTTTTACGAATCATTAACTGCAAAAACAGAAAAACTCACTTCCGGCTTGAAAGAACGCGCCAGCCAAGCGGGAATTGCTCTTAGCACCAACAGTGTCGGCGGCATGTTTGGGTTATTTTTTACTGGAGAGGAGCAAGTCACCAGCTTTGCCCAAGTCATGGCGTGCGATCAAAACCTCTTTAAACGTTTCTTCCACGCCATGCTGGATGAAGGCGTTTACCTGGCGCCGTCCGCATTTGAAGCCGGTTTTGTCTCTATCGCCCACAGCGATAAAGACCTGGATAAAACACTGGATACTGCAGAAGCCATCTTTAAACGCTTGTAAATATTTTGGGCTTTGCGGCAATGTCGCAAAGCCCGTCATCCATTCGAAATGAATACACTAAATAGTATCCCTCTCTGGCTATGGGCGTTATTAGGCTTGCTGGCCGGTGCTCTGGTAGCTCGCTTAATTTCTGGAAATGACAAAACCACGTTGCAGCAATTTAAAACCGATCTCGCCATCGCCGAAGAAAAACTCAAACAAGCATCCAACACAGAGGCCGAATTTAAGCAGCTGCAACAGCGATTTTTAGAGCTCAGCCAAGAAAACGCCAAATTGCACACGAGCATGGCGAGCCAAGCCAGTCACGCCGCAGAAAAAATCCAGCTATTACAAGACGCCGAAGCCCGCTTGACCACCCAATTTGAAAACTTGGCAGGTAAGATTTTTGAAGAGCGCAGCAAGCAATTCACCGAACACAACAAAACCAGCCTCGACCATATCGTCACGCCGTTGCGCGAGCAGTTGGGCGAGTTTAAGCAGCGTATCGAGACGGTCTACGATAATGAAAACAAAGACCGTATTTCCCTGCGCGAGGAAATTATCTCGTTGCGGCGCGATACCGCACAAATGAACCAAGAAGCTCTGAACCTGACTCGCGCCCTAAAGGGCGACAAGAAAACCCAAGGCAACTGGGGCGAGATGATTTTGGAGAAAGTGCTGGAAAAATCCGGGCTACGCAAAGGCATTGAATACGACACCCAAGGTGCCTTTCGCGATGAAGACAACAGACTATTTAAACCCGATGTCATCGTGCGTCTGCCGGAAAATAAAGACATCGTCATTGATTCCAAAGTCTCATTGGTTGCATACGAACTTTATTGTTCAACCGAAGACGATCAAGAACGTGTGCTTGCGTTAAAGCAACATACCGACGCCGTGCGTGAACACATCAAAGGCTTGAGCAACAAACATTACGCCGGTCTCAAAGGCTTGCGTTCACTGGATTTTGTACTGCTATTCATACCCATCGAATCCGCGTTTATTGCCGCCTTCCAGGCCGACGAACGCTTATTCACCGATGCCTTCGAGCATAATATCGTCGTCGTCACGCCCACTACCTTATTGGCTACCCTGCGTACCATCGAAAACATTTGGCGTTACGAGCGTCAAAACGAAAACGCCCGCGCCATCGCCGACAAAGCCGGTATCGTCTACGACAAAATTCGTGGCTTTGTCGAAGATCTGGACAAACTGGGCAAGCAATTGCATACCATCCATAGCACTTACGACGGCGTCATGAGCAAACTCACTCAAGGCCAAGGCAACTTAATCCGTCAAGCTAGCAGTTTTGTGGAACTGGGCGTTAAAGTTAAGAAAACATTGCCTAAATCGATTACTGAGCAGGCGGGGATTGAAACAGATGAAAACTGATTTGGCTAAGCTAACTTAGCTTTGGGGCGATTGGAAATTTATCTGCTATTAAGTTAAAAGCCCCGAACGATACATAACAGGCAATCAACAATATTGAAAATATCCCCCCGATTGTTGTCGGGGGGATACATTTAAATTTAGATGCTTAATTCAGTAGCAGACTTTTTCTTGCCAGAAAATCCGAAAAATGCCAAGCCTAATCCTAATAAAGCTATTGCAGTTGGCTCTGGGACATTATTGGTAACAGTGAAACCTCCAACTTTTAACTCACTGCCTAAGCCGTTATCCAAGCTATTAGCAACGCCTGCGGAAAGTGTGTAGGCTCCACTGGTTAGTGCGGTAAAGCTAAACGAGGTCACTGGAGAGCTGCCATAATCACCAAATGTGCCAATGTCACCATAGAAAAGCGAGGTGCCGTTAATTTTTACGAAACCATTATCGTTAAAAGGCATGTAGTCATGACCCAGCCATTGCGCCCATCCAGTCAGAGTGTCGCCAGCGTTTAGGGTAATAAGCTGAGAAATCGTTGTAAAAACACCAGCCCCAAGACCAGCGTATAAATCAGCCGCATAGCTGGAGCCTTGCGGAATAACACTTACATTTGAAGTTGCGCTCCAACCGCTAAGATTACCGGTACCAAAATCTCCGTTGGTAATAGTGCCTGCAAATGCAGAACCAGATGTAAGAGTAAGAGCAGCAGCTAGGAGTGTAGTTTTGATAAGCATAATTTTTGTCCTGATTAAGTTAAGTAAAAGTAGTTGTTACTTGGGATAAAGCAGGACGCGTGCCAACATGTGGTTATTTAAAATAATCAGTCTGATTTATTCGGCTTAAAATGCGTATATTTATTAGCGCTTATCCCTGCAAGCCGCGCAATGCCTAGAAATTCGATACCAACATATACAGAGAAGGTGGGACATTCAAAATGATGCCAAACTTATCTTGTGTGCAATATCGCTTTATTCAAAGTCGCGTTTTTTAATAAAAGTCAGTCAGTGTTGACAGAATAGACTGCCAATATTGACAAATCTGACTGACAGTCTCGTAAGCACTTTGCTGGCGAACCCCATAACAATAACGGCAACGACAGAGTGCATAGATCACGGACAATTAAAGATACACAAACACGAGTAAAGCCATCAATTGATGCCCTAAAGGCTTATTGACCATAACAAAAAACTGGCGCACCATCCCCAAGAAATTGTTTGCAGCAAAGACATTGGCAAGCAGTCGAAAATATTTTCAATGTTGAATCAAAGGCAAAAATACAAGGGGAAAACTATGCTAGTTGTTAAAAAGTCAGGCTGCTTTTTGGTGGCTTCCGCACTACTGGGTTTATCAGCACAGGTTACTCAGGCGGAAACGTTTACGGGAATCACTGGAGGCACTCAGCCTTTTAGCACACAGCAACCTTCGCTGGCATTAACCAACTTTATCCAGGCCACCGGGATTTATCCAGCCAGAGAATCATCTTTTGGTGCCGGCGAAGCGGTGCTAGGCTCGATTCGTACCTTTGCCGGTAACTATGCTCCTGGTAGTGTGGCTGCTAATGGACAGCAGTTCTCAATCAGCTCAAACACTGCCCTGTTTTCTTTGTTGGGAACCAATTTCGGCGGCAATGGCATAAACAATTTCGCCCTGCCTGATCTTCGCGGCAAAACCATGATTGGCACCGGTGCTGGACCTGGTCTAAGCAATCGTGAAGTAGGTGAGCAGGTCGGTTCTGCCACGAACTCAATGACCATCGCACAACTGCCGGTCCATACTCATACTGACTCAGGAGCCGGGAACCTTGATTTCGGACCGGCAGGCGGCGGGCAACCTATCAATAATATGCAGCCTTCTTTGGGAGTGAGCTATGTCATTGCCTTAGACGGCTATTTTCCTCAGCCTGGTGCTGGCGGCACAGGTGGATCCTTTATTGGTCAGGTCAGTGCCTTCGCGGGTAATTTTGCTCCCGGCGGTTATGCGTTTGCTGATGGCAGCGTGCTGTCGATCGCCGACAATATTTCGTTATTCTCGGTTATCGGCACGACTTATGGTGGCGATGGTGCCAATACCTTTGCACTGCCAGATTTACGCGATCGAACCATTATTGGCGCAGGGCAAGGCCCATCACTCACACTCCACAATATTGGTGATGTGGTGGGTGCTGAACAAGTCAGTCTAAACCAGCAACAAATGCCACCCCATACCCATACAGTGGTGCCTAATTTCAGCAACACCAATCCTGCAGGCGGCATTCTGGATCAAAATGGCCTATCTACCAACGCTGTTCAGCCTATCGACAACATGCAACCATCTTTAGCCCTGAACTATCTGATTGCGACCCAAGGTATCTATCCATCGAGAGACGGTGGTGTTGCTGGTGAAACTCTGCTGGGCGAGGTAACTGCGTTTGCAGGTAATTATGCGCCGGGAGGCTGGGCTTTTGCTGATGGCAGATTGCTGGCCATTGCCCAAAACCAAGCCTTATTCAGCTTACTTGGCACATCATTCGGCGGCGACGGCAGATTAACTTTCGCTTTGCCCGATCTGCGCGGACGCACAATAGTGGGTGCCGAAGGCTCTTATAACCTGGGACAAACCAGTGGCACTGAGAAAATCAGTCTAAATCTAGCCAATCTTGCTAGTCACCAACATTCGATAACAACGGTGCCGTTGCCGCAAACATTCACCTTGATGCTTGCTGGTCTGAGCGTGTTTGGAGTATTTGCACAACGCCGCAAACAAAATGAAGTGACTGCTTAATTCACTCTAGCGCTATAAAAAAACGGGAGCTGCGGCTCCCGTTTTTATTGCTCGATTTTTTTCGCCAACGGCTGTTGTTAGCAAAGCGTTAGGTGACCTTTTACGACATTAGTTTTCGATACATACCAAGCCTGAAAAGCTAGTCGCCTGATATAGGCCATTGCCTTTAATTTCAAGATTTCCATAACCGCCTTTGAACATTTTGCTGCCGCCCACCATGGTGACCAGCTCAATTGGATTGTTGTCGGGATCCAATAAAACAACATCTTTGGTAAAAACACGACCTAGTTCGATAGGGCCTGACTTTAAACGAATAACTGATGCCGCTGTAAATTGACCGACGCCATTTACTGTTAAACCGGAATAAGACGTTCCTGTTACCGACTTACCGTCCAGGGTGGCTTGCAAATTGCCTGAAAAACAGCTGTTTGCGGTGCCAAAAAACGTAGCATCAGGAAAATAATTGTTTTTATCTTTCAAAATATTACAAGCAGGATCAGGGCTTAACTGTTGAATAGTGCCTGTTATGGGCTTGCAGGTATAGGGAGCGGCCAGTGCATTTACAGAAGTTAATGCTAATAAAACAGCAGGAATGGACGTGAAATATTTCATGATTCGGCACCTTAAAAGTTAATTGATCAGTTTTTGTAATTCGCGCTGCAACAATCGATTGTGTGTCACAAACATCTAACAGCTCGAACTATCAAATGACGGCAACATCGCCGCCACTTAAAAAAAAGCCCTCCTGATTTAAAAGAGGGCTAACGGAGGAAGTTATTCAGATTTTCAACAGGTCTGGAGACCTTAGGCACTCAAGAGTCGCTGATGGTTGAATAATAAAGCGTTGTTAAGAAGCCTTCTGTTCGCTGACGAACATAGCAACGTTTTTTAGATGTTTTTTGCAAAGCGCAATAAAAAAGACTGCAAGAAAGCGGTGCTTTCAGGTGTGTAAACACTTTTCGACTCGTAAATCGTCAATCTTTCTGTTTTGCAGGTTGTCTGTAAGCGGCTAAAGGTCAGGGCTGATACTTTGGCGGGGGTGTGTGCGTAGCCTTGAAAGCTGATTTGTCGGATTAGAAATAATCCTGTCGCCTGTGCAACGGCTGTAAATTGCGCTGTCGCATAAATAGGTAGCAGTACGTAAAACAGCCCGCGTGCTGACAAGCATTGCTCGACGGCAATGAGTAAATCGATATAAGGCAAACAATCGGTATGCCGGGCAATATTTCTTAAGGCATCATCGGCTTTGCTGTGCTGCGCAAAAAAAGGTGGATTGCTGATGATGACATCGTATTGTCGATCAGTGGCTTGGGCGTAAGCTTGAATATCCTGATGTACGGCGGTCAGTCGATGGGCCCATAAACTGTTGCTGAAATTTAGCGCCGCTTCTTCATAAGCCTCTTGAGTAACTTCCACCGCCGTCACTTGCGCAGCACCCAATTGTGCTGCGCACAACGCCAGCACACCGGTGCCGGTGCCGATGTCCAGCACGGTATCGCCAGGTTTGACCGGTGCCATGGCACCGAATAGCAAGCCATCGGTGCAGATTTTCATGCCCGACTGTTGCTGGCGGACAGAAAATTGTTGGCAGCGGAATATGCTCAAGACTGTCCTTGATCGCTCTGCTCGCCATTCTCAGTGGGCAGCGTGGCTTCCGGTCTAACTTGCTTTGCTTTCGGCAGCCATAAACGCCCACTGGAAAAACAATTCCAGCCCCATTTCAACCAGTTGAGCAACGACACCGCCAGCCATAGCGACCAGGCCAGCATCAATATCCGATAAACAATTAACGGCACTGAGATTACGGTAGCAACGGGTAAAGTTGCTGCGCTTCTGTCCTGATACCAGTTAAGGTTGAAGGCGGAAGATTGATTGCCGGTAATCTGCATTTCCGGCGAACCCAACAAGCCTTGTTCGACCGCCAAAAACAGCAAGCCCAGCGCTAACAAAGTCAACCCTGCAATGGCGACTTGTAACAGGTTAAAGTAACGTGGCTCAATGTTGGTCGCTTGCTTGCGCCAGCCCAGCAACATCAACCAGCCGATCACCAGTCCGGCGGCTTCAATGGCAATTTGGCTAAGGCCAAGCAACAGTAAAAACCATTGCCAATGTTTTAACGGTGTCAGCGGGATTTTGCCCAAAGCGACTGCCAATATCACGATCACCAGCAACAACCCCCAGAATAAAACCGCCGGTCCAAAACGCGGGCCTAAAGTCAGCAAAACCCAGCGATCTTGTCCTAAACCGATATTCAAGCGGCTATTAACACTCGCAACGCCTAAATCAACGTCCGGGGTGCTTAAGATGCTGGTAATACCGGTGGCTTGTTGCCAAGTGAGAGCAATGTCCTGTTTGCCGGGGTTGACCGGCAAGGTGAGTTTTCTGCCCTCTTGCCGTATCGGTTGGGGTTGGCCGTTAATCGTGACTGATTGCAGCGCGGCTTGCTCAGGCAAGGTGATGCTGTGCTGACCGCCTTGCGAACTGCGCAGACTGATGCTGAGCTGTGCTTCCTGACTGCGTTGCCCAGGTTTAATACTCAAGCTACTGCTGTCGATGGTTAATGTTTGTCCTTCAACGGTGTCCGGCCGGGTAATGTTCAGCGAGAGCTGTTCGCCCGGCCAGGGGTGCCATTCCGGTAGCCATTGTCCAGTATTGTCCAGATGCATCATGGCAATGCCGGACGTTTCCATATGCCAGATGGGGCTGATGTCGGCTTGCCAGACTTCAACCCAATGCTCGTTTGGCGCGGCGCTTAAAGCAATTTTGTCGGTTTTTTCCAGCGTCGATTGCCACTCAATAAGCGCTTGGCCGGAAGGCATGTTGACGTCGACATTACCGGATTTAACCCGAACGCCGGGCGTGGTTACCGACTCGCCAACCAATAGCGGCACCGCAAGAACCACGGCAGTATCGGCTGGAGAAAGCCGAATTACGCGAGTTACCACACGCCAATCCAGGCCCAATTGCAAGCTACGCTCAATCCGGACAAACGGTGGCAACACCGCCGAAGTTAGGGCTGCTTTATCGCTTTGATTGCTTGGCGATACTGCCGCTTGCACTCGAGTAAATTGCAATTGCTCATCGGCCAACCCGTTTTCTTGCAAGCCCACCACGTCCCAACCGGTGCTGACCAGTTTTACGACCTTAGGTTTTAGCGGTAACGGCAAAGTGAATTTGCTTAATGCCGGCACTGGCGCCGCTAGCGTTACTTGATGCGGACCGGCATTCAGGTTTAACCACAAACCGTTGCCGTCACGATATAGACCCTGAGCGCTCTCACCATCGACCAGCACTTGATTGGGAAACCATTGCTCAATGTCCGCCGGTAACGGCACCGCAACAGCTTGTTGTGTATGAATTTGCAGGCCAATCGTCAACTCTTGGCCGCTAATGTTAAGTTGCATCTGTGAAATTTGCGCGCAACTGGGCAAGCAATCCGGTGCTTCCAACAGCTTATTTTTTAAGGTATCGAGTAGCGCCTGATCGGGAAAATCAGCATAACTGTCCTGGCTCGGTAACGACAGCGCGGGCAGTAATACCAGCCACAACGCCAGCGGCGCGACCGGTTTTATTTTGAACATAAACTTCTCCGCCACGCCAAACATCAACAGTGCCAACACGCTCACCAAGGCAACGCGGATAAAATTGAACAACAAAGTTAAGGTCGGCGACAACAGCCATAGATCCACCTGCTGCCCGGCATCCACCGCACCATTCCACGACAACACCACTTTATGCCATTGCCATTGCGGCAGGCCGGGGCCGGTTTGTACTCGGGCTTTGGGGTCAATGCGGTCAAAGTTGACGGAACTATCAACACTTTCCGCCATGCTATAAGCCTTCTTACTGAGTACTTGCCGATCTTGCATCGGCATGGGTGCAATGGCTTCAGTAGCAGGCGCCATCGCCATAGAAGCTACTTCAGCTGGTGCAGAATCTGCGTAAGGTTCCGGCACAATAGCTTGCCAAGGTTGTTCCAACTGCGGATATAAACCGATGCGCAGTTGCGCCACCATAAACGGTACGGTAATCAGGATGAGCGCCAGCCAACAAAGATTGCGATAACTGCGAATGAACTTAAGAAACTTATTCTCAGGCAATACTTTCACCAACGCCGTTGCGGCCAAAATATTGAGCCAGACAAAATGCGGCGACTCCGGCTCATGCCAAATCAGCGCCAAGGTGATCAAAGCAAACACGCCCCACGGCAAAGACCACAAACGGCTGGTAGCGAGTGCTGCGATCAATACCATAAATAAATCCAGCAAAGTCCAACGAGAAATCCAGCTATCCGGCACATTATCAACACCGCTGGCGGCAACTAAGCGCCAGCCGGGTGGCAAATTGAGTTCTGCGCGCACGTTATGAAAATTTTGCGCCCAACCGACGGAAGTCAAGTCACTAACGCTGCCTTCAATACGACTGTCGGCATCCAAATTGATTTGGCCTTTTCTGACTTCAACGCCCTGTTTATCGCCTTGGCGGGTAATCAACTGATTGTTATTATCCAGAGTCACGCGGCCCAATTGGGTTTTCGGTAAGGCATTCAAGCGCCAGTCTCGGGTCATGGTGCCGGTAATCCGGTCATTAACGGTATAGCCATTGCCGGAAAAATCCAGCCACAATTGCCGGTTGAGATTGAGTTGATTGGGTTCAGGCTCCGGATCACCGCGGCGAATGACGTTTAAACTCATCGCCTGCCCTTGATCTATTTTGTAAGCGGGCAAAGCTTTCCAGTCTTCCGGCAGATTGGTCTGGCTGGCGTCAATAGCGGCGGGCTGTGCAACTTCCACCATCCGCAGTGCAGGGTGCGCTTCAAATACCCAGACTTCCGAGTCAGGCCAATTCTGGTTATCTGTATTCAAAGTAAGTGTGTTGATTTCACTGATATGCCGGGCGAGCAAGTCAATCTGCCAATGACCGGGACGCACTTGCAACAACAGCTGTCCATCGTGCTCCAAGCGAGCGGGCAAAGCGCTTTGCAACTGCATGGGGATAAAATCGTCCAGCATCGGTTTGGCCAAACGGATTTCGCGTTGTTGGCCGGATACTTCCAGTTCGATACGGGTTAACACTTGCAAGGGCACGTCATCACTGATTTTTCTGAACACCTGAATATCCAGATTGTTTTGGCTATCGTCCGTTTTGCTTTGCCCGGTTTCGCTGTGCTTTAACCACAACTGACCATCTTTAATAGCTGGCGTCGCAATGGCTCGACCATTGACTTGCACACTGATCAAGCCGGTATCGTCGGGTATTTGCAGATTATCGGGCAGACTGTCCCAGAAAAATTCACCGCTGATTTGGTAAAGTCCCGGCGCCAGTTTTATCGACGGCACACCGTCTTTATCCATCACCAGCGCAATTTTGTTATTAGCGCTAACGTTGAGCGGCCAATGATCGCTATTGCCCGGTAAGCTGATCCAGCTATCCTGATAAACTTTCCAGGTGATGGCAAAGTTGCCTTTCGTAGGTTGCAAATCCAGCGTCAACCGGGTCGGCCAGCTACAGCGCTTTTGCTCGACACTGTTATAAATAAACGGACAAGCCAGTTCGGGATTATCCTGCAGCACCCAGGCAATCCAAGGCTGCAAAGGCTCAGGTACTTGTTCCGGAGTTAACGCTTTGGCCTGAGACAACGGCGCAAACAGCAAAGTGCTTAACAATATCAGCCAAGGGGAAAAGGTCATGAGTGTCTCCAGATGTTAAAACGCCGCTGTTGAGTGCAAAATAAAACAGCCGACCGGTTGCAGCAATCTTGCAATAAAATCCCTCTAGCTACAAGGCGTTAAGCCGTTCATGGTGAGTTTGTCGAACCATGAGCAACTTCACTCATCTTTAGACAAACTCACTAATTCAGCTTGGGAGCAAGCACATGATTAAAAAAGCCAATCTATTCGAACATCTCCCCCAACCAGCAGCTGAAGAGAATTTTGAAATATTGCTGGAAACGCCCGGTCTACGCCTAGAGCGCATTATCTCCCACGCCCATGCCACACCAGTAGGAGAATGGTACGACCAAGACTGGCCGGAATGGGTAGTGTTGCTGCAAGGCTCGGCGTGTTTGCAGATTGAAAATGAGCTCGAGCCAATATTGCTAAAGCCCGGCGATTATTTACATCTACCTAGCCACCTGCGGCATCGGGTTGAATGGACTGATCTGGAGCTGCCGACTATTTGGTTAGCGCTGCATTACGGACGAGGGGAATAGCTGTAGGTTGAAGTTTGATTCAGAGCACAGATGAGAGAGTGCTGAATTTGTTAAGGCGCAAGGAGTTAAGACTAATTTTGATTTACAGCCATTATTCGTTGCTCGTCCCCCGTTCATCAATTAAATAGCGTCGGAGCTGCATTTCTCCTCGCATGATATAAAGGATGTACACATTATCCTGATCAATTCGATAAAAAATTCTGCATGGATCAACGATGATTTCTCGGTATTTTGACCCCGTTAATTCTGGCGGTGTGCGACCCAATTCTGGAAATTGCTCAAGATTATCGACGCTAGAAAATATTTGTTGGCTAGATTGCGTGCGGCATTTGGTTTATCAAGAGCTATGTACTCTGCACAATGTCATTCAGATCGGATAAAGCTGGCTCAGTCCAAATTATTTGAGCCATTTGCTCATTTTATCTTTTGCATCCGCTTGGCTATAAGTGCGATTTTCAAAAATAGCGGTTTCACCCCTCGCTATCCCTTCAAGAATGAGTAGCCGGTTTTGCATCAACTCATAACCATCGACATCTATTAGATAAGCCGATGGTTGTCCATGCTCGGTTATTAAAACAGGCTCTTTTAACTCATGCAGTTCGGCAAGAATCTTAGTTGCGTGGCGTTTTAGTGCGGTGACGATTTCTATTTTCATAAAAGTAATACTAAACGGGCACTGCAGATTATGCAAACGAGAAAACTACGTAAGCATGTATACAAAATCCAAGTATTTCAGCTTGCGAAATAATCAACGGATCCAACCTTATTTGCAATTATGCCAAGCCCCGCAACGAAATCGCCGTCCGCTTTTATACCAGTACACGGCATCAATCCCGACAATCCAGCGGTAACAGTTTGCTATCCAAATTGCTGCTGCCACAGCGCCAGACAATTTGTTTGTTATCGTCAATTGATGGCACCAGTTCAATCGTTTTTCCAAGGTGTGCTGGTATGTCGATAGCAAGCTTAATAGTGCCGGTATTGGCATCTATGGTGATAGGTTGAATGCCGGGCGGGATATATGAAGGGTTATATCCGGCTTGCTCAAGAGTTTGCGGAAGGGATTTATTGGTTTGGTAGTAATCTGCAACAGCGTTTGCCGCGACACGCGCTTCTAGTACCGCTTGGTTCAATTGGCCGCGAACTTGGTATTCTTGATATGCCGGAATCGCGATGGCCGCCAGTATGCCAATGACTGCAATAGTAACTATCCCCGAACCAGCCCCGCCGCCAACGCCCAAGCGCGGTACAAATAGCGCTAACAGCCAAGCGATAGGGTGGCGGCCGGGTTGCTTTGGTTCATTGCCTTTTGCCAAGGTTTGTATGGCGGCGACACGTTTGGTCAGCCAGGGATAGTCGCTAATCAATTCGTGCAAGGACATCCAAAATCCGGATGAATCTCGCGCCTGCAATACATAACGATCAATATTGACTGTGCGCCAACGATTGCCGCCGGCGGCTAACGCTGCAAGCCCCAACGTGGCACTGGCCGGATCGTGACAGGCGGCCAAGCCATGCCGATCGCAGGTGTATTCTCTTGATCGGGAATACGCGGCACCAAGCAACGGCAGAATGGCGGCGGGCGCGACTACCGGCCCCCATAACAAATGGTTGCGTTTAATGTGACCGATTTCATGGCCGATATAAAAGTTTAAGGCGTCAGGATGGGCTTCAAGCGCATCGACGACATCGGAAAATAACACGATAAAGTTTCTTCCGAGAAAGCGGGTTGCCAGCGCGTTAAAGGCGCCATCGGCATGTAACAAGTAGGCTTCAGGCACTTTTGGTAACTGCAATTTTTGACTGGATTCAGTGATCTGTTTATGTAAATCCGGGAATTGCTCCGGGGTGATTTCAACCGCTGTGCCTTTTAGGTAAGAGATAAATCCGGCTTGGGCGAATAGGTAAAAGACAAAAAAACTGAGGATATAAACCAGCGCTATTCCTGCTGTCCCGATAATTAGCCCACCCCAAACCGGAAGCGAAAGGGTCAGTAAGATATTGAATAGTCGTTTTTCATTTTTGTAGACAAGACTCACAGCTATTTCTCCTTAATAGATACATATTGATTTCCAGCATATTATTCGCGTTAGGTCTCGTCTGTCAAAGGATTGAGTAATTGTGGTTGAGAAGGCAAACCACAATTACCCGGTAGTGCTAACGATTACGGACTGGGCGGAGTCGCGGTATTGTCAGTTGCTGGCGGTGTGCTTTTAGGCGGTGGCGGCGGAGTAGGCTCTGGGGCCGGTGCCGGTGGAGGCGGCGGTGCTGGCGCTGCTTCAGGAGCGCTTGAACTGGAACTACTCGAACTTGATCCGGAACTATAGCTGGGACTGCTATCCATGCTGGAACTGCCGACGCTTGAACCCGAGCTGTAGCTTGAGCTGGAATCAGAACTTGAACTGCTGGGGCTGGATCCGGAACTATAGCTAGGATTACTATCCATGCTAGAACTGCCGACACTGGAACCCGAGCTGTAGCTTGGGCTGGAAGCAGGTGCTGAACTGCTGGCGCCAGTGCTACCTAACTCAATGCCGCTATTTGGCGTCGTCGTTATGGAGCCGCTAGAACCTATACCGTAGTCTTCTGTATTAATTGAACTGTTTGGCGTTGAACTTGAGCCGCTGTCATAGCTTGCTCCTGAATTGCTGCCGGAACTGGTGCCAACGCCAGGTGCAATGCTGGGATCGATAGCGACTGTGCCAGTATTTGAGCCTGAGTTTGGCGTTAAATTGGTGTCTACGCTTGAGCCAACGGGCGGAGTGGCAATTCCTGCATTACTATCAATACTTGGGCTGGCGGGTAATCCTGTGCTGCCGTCAGTAGTTAGGTTAGTGGGTCCGCCATTTATTGGGGGAACTATCTGTCCGGTACTGGGTTCAGTAATTGGATTGACTGTTGCCTCAGAGCCGTTGTTAGGTAAGACAGATGTGGGGGGTAAGCCAGTGGTATCAACGGACGGGGTGGCCGTGTTTCCTGCATTGCTATCAATACTTGAGCTGACGGGTAATTCTGTGCTGCTACCAACTGTTGAGGTAGCTGTAGTGGTATCTATTGGCATAATTATTGGTCCGGTACTGGGTTCAGTAATCGGATTAACCAATGCCTCGGCGCCGTTAGTAGGCAAAATAGCAGGGCTAGGTGTTAAGCCAGGGCGACTTGGCTTTGAATCATGCCTTGGTTTGCCGCCAGAGCCCGGTAAATGCGGATTAGTAATTGGACCGTTGTCTACCCAATGACGTCGAGGATGATTCTCGGAGTGATGATCCTGATGTTTCTCATCATGACGGTGAGTATCATGCTCATGCCGATGATGATCGCGCGGACGACGCCACCAGCCCCAGTTGTTGTAATACGGATCGCTGTAGCTTAAGTTGCTGCTATAGATAGTCGGGCTATATGTTCTGACATTGCCGTAACTACTGCTGTAAGCGAAATATTTGGTCGGTGCTTCGCTGATCGCGGACTGTTGCAGGTCGCGCATTTTAAGCATCAGCTCATCAAGCATTTGCTCGGCGACTAACTCCATCACTTCTTCCCAATCCTCATTGGCTGCAAAACGTCGCTTAACCTGGCTGTAGACCAAATACTCGTTGTCATCATAAAGCTTGCCCTGTGCGAGCAACACATTGTCCTGATAAGACAAAATCTTCAGTTGTAACCTAAGCGAATGAATCGCATCATCGGTTTGCAATCTATTTTCGTCGGCTAGCTGTAAGCGAATGGCATTTTCCAGCAACAGCAAGGCGTAGTTATTCTGGATTGGCTGCGACACGACCGCGGTTGACGGGGTATGTTCGATGCTGATTTTGGCTAAATCGCGCTGACGAAAATCGACAATTTTACTTGCGCCGCGGCTGGGAGAGGAGCTACAACCGATAATTAGCAGAAGCGTCAGAGCTAATAATACCGGTAGTCGATACTGAAAAAGCGTTTGGAAAAGGTGATGCATTTTTTACTCCTACTAACAATGGCTATGTATGAAGCAATGCTTTAGATAATTGGCATAACCTTGTTTATCCCATACCCAGAGAAGCGAAGATTCTCGTCAATTAGCGTTAAGCCCTAGCGTGAAAGCTGAGCGTAAAGCAAACGACTGAACATAATCTGAATGGTTAATTCTTCCTGATTAGCAAGATGCTTTTGGCCTAGCCAACATCGTCATTCGGGTAGGAATTGCCTGAAATTAGCCGTAATAGCTTGCCGTCTGGCGTTCATCAGCTGCGCCATGCATACCGTCCTCTCGTACACTTTCTTTGCCCGCATTCCCAGTGACGCTCATGTAGCGCCGAGCTCTTATGTCCGATCTTGGTAAATTAAACTGTGTTATTTAACGCAATGAAAATGGACATATCACACGCTATTTGAAGATTCAGGGGGAATCCCTCAAAAAACCAATCCCAACCAATTGATATAAGCCATTGTAAATATTGAATATATTTTCAATAACACGCAATTGGCACAAATCGTGCTTTATTTATTAGGCAGACAATTTGGGAATAAATATCAATATTCCCTTGCCTCAGGAAAGAGTTAGCTGTCAGGGAATGTTAAGAGCTTAAGCTCTTAAGCCACCCCCGTCGCGAGGCGGGTTCGGAAAGCCACGGGTCTTGATCCTAACAAGACAGCCGGGTTGTCCTCTCAATAATGGGGGGCTATGAGTGCATTTTTCAAACACAAGAATGTACTTAATCAACATAATAACTACTAGGAACTAAAACGATGACTCAATTTAGAAAATTGGCTATAGCAGGCGCGGTAACTGCATTGATGAGTGCAACTGCAGCGGAAGCACATGTGTCTTATAACACCAATACTTCATTAGCCAATGGTAATACAGGAACAGCCGCCAATTGGACCGGTGGATTACCAACCGGATATATCGGTCACTTGCCAGCAACCTGGATAGCAAACGTCCATAACGATGTTACCCCTAATGCATCTTACGAAGTATCTAAAGCGGACGCTATAGCTGAGGGCGCACCTTCAACCTATAAAGTTGAGACATTGGCCAATAAATGGAACCCTGCACAAAGCTGGGGTAATGCACTTGATTTCGGTTTGATTGACTTGCATGCAGCCGGAGATTTATTGATTACAGTTGCGGCTGATGCGACTCAGGGCTCTGTTTTTACTCCGGGCTTTACCCTTTTTAGTGGCTGGGATACTTCTGCAACTAGCAGTAAGCACGGTTCTTGGAACGTTGCGCTTCCAGCAGTTCCAGTTAATCCTAGAGGAACAACTGGCTTAACTTATTTGGGGCAAGCATCAACTACAGTAGCCGGCGGTGCTGCTTCGTATCTATTCACTGGTCTGGCAGCTGGTCATTACAGTTTGTGGATTGGTGGTAATGGTACAGGCGGTACAGGTACAACTAATCAGAGTTATGTGGCCAACATTTCTGCTGTGCCTGTCCCAAGCGCAGTCTGGTTATTCGGCAGTGCGTTAGCAGGTGTTGTTGGTCTGCGTCGTCGCAAAATGGCGGCATAACAGCAAAAAAGTTAGCCTTAAAAAACCCGGCGCATCAAGGACTGATGTGCCGGGTTTTTTATTGCGTTGAAAATTGAGTAGCAAGCCAAGGTAGTCACGGTTAGGCATTCCCCTCAGCCGATATGCTCATCAGTAATATCATTTTCCATAAAAGCCAAGATTTGTTGCTGATCAGTAAAATTACCGTACGCCAGCGCTAGTTTTACATAAGCGGCTTCAATCGACATATTCCAGAGCATCTGCGCGCCGTGTTCCAACAGGGTTAGTGTGCTTTGATAAGCATCAGGCGAGTGAATTGCCGGGGCCAGATAAATAGCAACATTTTCCGCCTCACAGCGCTTGATAAATTCAAGCAGCGAATATTGCTCACCCCATTGCAAAGACGCACAGGCGGTGCCGGAGTGATACAGATCGTGTAACACCGCGTCAGTTTGACTCAAATTGAAGTGCCGATAATCCAAGCCGGGATACGGTTTTATCATTAATATTTGGTCGGAAAAATTGGGCTTCACCGCGGCAGGGTTCAATCCAGTCAGGTTAACGGCTTGCCGTGAGCGAAGTCGAATCGACGTTATTTTTTCAAACGTACCCTGTTCAAACTGCATGGCGCTATTGCCCTGCACACTATAAAAATCCCCACTTAACTGTAACGAACACGTCAGGCGAGTGCCTTTATGCACCTGCATGGCTTGTTGCGGATTGCGATACGGGACATAAACGCCGGTAGCGATTTGTTGGCGAATAAACTCAATGGCACAGATGAAATTTTCCAGACCGTTAGCGCGCTCATCATCCAGCGGATAATTGCTGGATACCAACAGAATCGGCAATTTCAGGGCGTAGAAATAAAAACTTACCGCCGCGGCGCTATAAGCCAACGTATCGGTGCCGTGGGTGATGATAATGCCGTCATACTGACTTGGGTCGGCTTTCTCAATGGCCTTAATAATGGTCGTCCATGCCGTCGGTGCGAGATTTTCACTGAGTATTTGCAGTGGCTGCAAAGTATCGAAATGCAATTGTTGATGCTCGGGATAATGCTGCTCAAACAAATGCAGTAATTTGAACGGCGCATTACCGGAGGTGTCGATAGTGCCTTCCGACACGGTGGAGCCGATGGTGCCACCGGTGAAAACTAGCAGTATTTTCATAGTATGATGCGGGCCTTTAGTTGACGTCTTTCCAGAATAACAAAGCAAATCCATCAGTAAAATGAAAATATCTCTTATCGTCGCGATGGCGAGCAATCGGGTGATTGGTTTAAACAACCAGATGCCCTGGCATTTATCCGCTGATCTTAAAAAGTTTAAAAGCATCACCATGGGCAAGCCGATTGTAATGGGCCGAAAAACCTTTGAATCTATCGGCAGGCCTTTACTCGGCCGCACCAACATCATCATCAGTCGCAATCCTGACTACAGCCAAGCGGGTTGTATTGTGGTTAATGATCTTGATAGCGCATTGGCTAGCGCTTGTCAGCAGGCCGACGAGATTTTTGTGATTGGCGGCTCGGCACTTTATGACGCGTTATTACCGCGCGCCGACCGGCTTTACTTAACGCAAATTAATGCAGCTTTTGAGGGTGACACTTTTTTTCCTGAAATCAACCAAGATGAATGGCAGGAATTAAATCGCGAAGATATTGATAACGATCCACAGGTAGCATTTAGTTATAGTTTTTTACAGCTGGAAAGAACCGCTTAATTCAAGAGCAAAATAGTAGGTTGAAAAAAGGTTTGGGGAGGCGTAATTTCTCAAGCATTAGCGAAAGCTAATCTTAGAATTATTATAACTATAAAGAGGAAGGCCGCTATGACAACCCCAAAAAACGTCGATAGACGTCAGTTTTTGCAGTATTCCCTGTTTGGTGCCACGCTTGCCGCTTTTCCGGGCGTGCTGTTGGCCGAATCCAGCCAAATTAAAACCAGCCCGACACCAGGATTTAATGCAGATGTCGAGCTTGAGTTTACCGCTCAAAATGCATTTATCTCCATCTTTGATGAAGGCAACAAAACCAAAGTACAAAAGTATTTTGCCAAGCTACTAAAAGGGCCAAAAGACACCTTGACCCAACTGCATGACACACATCTAGGCCCGATTGTGCATTTTGTCAAAGGCCAAAAAGTCAGGGTTTATTTTAATAACGAGCTGACCGAGCCGCACATTATTCATTGGCATGGCCTGCATGTACCGCAAAGCAGCGATGGACATCCCATGTACACCGTCGATCCGGGCGAAAAATTTGTTTACGAATTTGAAGTAATTAATCGCGCCGGTACCAGTTTTTATCACTCTCACGCCCACCATTTAACTGCCGAGCAAGTTTACAGAGGCTTGGCGGGCTTGATTACTGTTTCCGATGATGATGAAAAAGCCTTGGATTTACCCCGAGGCGAATACGACGTGCCATTCGCCATTCAAGATCGGACGTTCGATGGCAACAATCAGCTGCAGTATTTGCATGGCATGATGATGGAAAGAACGATGGGGTTTTTGGGCGACACCATCTTAGTAAACGGTAAAAAAGATGCCGAATTTGCAGTAAAAACCCGCGCATATCGGTTTCGTGCATTGAACGGCTCAAGCTCCAGAATTTATAAATTAGGCTGGGAAGACGGTACGCCATTAACCGCCATCGGCACTGATGCCTGCTTATTGGAAAAACCGGAAACACGGCCGTACATCATGCTGGCTCCCGGTGAACGAGTGGATTTGTGGCTGGATTTTACCGGCCGCGAAGTGGGTTCAAAACTGGTCATGTTCAGCTTGCCGCATTCCGGCACCATGCCCGCCATGTACGAGAAAATGCACAAGGGCGGCCAACATTCCGAGGCTGGCGGCGAGCAACATCGCGGCATGGGCATGATGGGCGGCATGCAGCATGGCGGCAATAACAAAACGGAAGCCGGCGAACATCAAGGAATGGGCATGGGAGGCATGCACGGCGGCGGAATGGGCATGATGAATGGTCTGGCCCAAGGCGCTAAGTTTGTGCTTGCCACTTTTAAGGTCACTGAAAAAGTTTCAGATTCGCCTAAGCTGCCGGCAAAATTAGTCACTTTTCAACGCCTGACCGCAGCCGACACCGACAACGCCGGCCAACCTATTCCCATTGCTATTTCTGAAGGCCCCATGGCAATGCGCTTAAATACCAAACCGTTTTCGATGGACGAAGTGATGGACATTGAAAAAGTAAAATTGGGATCGATTAAAAAGATCAAAATTTTCCATGCCCACGGCGGGGAACAAAAAATGGAGCACGGCGACAAAGCCGAGAGCAAATCCGGTGGCACGGGAGAAATGATCGGCATGCAACATGGCGGCGATAAAAAGCCCGAGGCGTCAGGGCAAGCCGGAGGAATGATGGGCGGCATGGGTGGCGGTATGATGATGACCATGGCCCATCCAATACACTTACACGGCCAGCAATACCAGATTCTATCCAGAAAAATCTCCAGCATGGGTTCGCCGGGCTATGAAACCGTTAAAGATGGTTTTATCGACAGCGGTTGGAAAGATACTGTGTTGGTAATGCCGGGCGAAGAAGTTGAAATCGTTAAACCGTTTCAAGATTACAAAGGCTTATTCCTTTACCACTGCCATAATCTCGAACACGAAGGCATGGACATGATGCGGCAATTTTATATCAGCTAGAGGGGTAAGGATTTAAACAGGTCAAAACAGCCCGGACCCGCCAATAATTGGCGGGTCCGGGCTGTTTTATTTGATCGATTAAGCAAGCAGCTAAGCCCGACGACTGACGCGAAACTCCTCTTTATCGACAAGCACTTTGCGTTGACCATTGGGTAACATCCCGTAAATCTCCAGCTTGTGTCTAAGTACATTGCGACTAATATCCAGCAACTTGGCCGTCTGCACCTGGTTTTCCTCACAAAATTCAAAGGTGGTACGGATTACGGTTTCTTCGATGATCTCAAACAGCTTAGGTGGTGCTTGTTCGCATAGCCTTAACACTGCGGTTTCTAGCGTGTTGGTTGATACCGAGTGGCCCGTTTCTACATGCCGAAAGCTTGATGACAACTTAAAATCTTCTGGTCGCAAGCGATTACCAGGACATACCAGTAGCGCGCGGTGGATGGCATTTTCCAATTCGCGAATATTGCCCGGCCAGTCATAATTTAATAAGGTTAATTCAGTAGCGGGCGACAGCTTAACTTCACCGTAACCTAAGCGCTCGCCGTAGATAGTAAGAAAATGTCTGGCCAGCGGCAAAATATCCCCAGGCCGTTCCCTTAAAGGTGCCAGATGAATAGTTGCGACATTAAACCGGTAATATAAATCGGCCCGAAAATGGGACGCTGCTACCGCCTCTTCTAAATTAACGTTGGTTGCGGCAATAATCCGCACGTCGACCGGCACCGGCTGCCGGGAACCTACTTTAACAACCTCCCGCTCTTGCAACACCCGCAGCAATTTCACCTGTAAACCAATCGGCAAATCACCCACTTCATCAAGGAACAAGCTGCCACGGTTAGCAGTTTCAAACCAGCCGGACTTCGCAATGTGTGCGCCGGTAAACGAGCCTTTTTCATGACCGAACAACTCGCTTTCAATCAGGTTTTCACTTAATGAGGCACAGTTCAAGGCGCCAAAAATATTAGTGCTGCGTTTACTCAAGGCATGAATATGCCTGGCAACCAGCTCTTTGCCAGTGCCCGTTTCACCAATAATCAACACCGTCGCGTCACTCGGCGCTATGCGCTCAATCTGGTCCAACAACCGACGGGAGACAGGATCTTCAAATACCAAGGCCGATGCGCGCACCGAGTGTGTCAGCGATCGTGATTCCGTTTCATCATACGCTACCAATAAAGTCATCTGTGTTCCTCACATTGAATAGAGTGCTTGCTTGGTAATTCAAGACACTCAAGTTATTAAAAATCTGTTTAAAACTAAAAATAGGTATGCCTTCAACTGACCAGAGTTCAAGGCTCAGGCCAAAAAAAAGCCAGTGGTCTGATTAAGACTCACTGGCTTCCGGTTACCCGGTCAGCCTTAAAGGAAAATCAGGTATCAACCATAAATTTTGACACCATGAGTAAATTGATCGGCCGTACTAAGTGCCGTGAAAACATTTGGTAGTTGATATATTCACTTAAGAAAGGTCTAAAGCAATACTAATGCCAAGCATTGCTCGCAAACTAAAGCCTTACACTAACACCTGAATCATCAGGCATTCTTACAACTGCCTAGACTGGTTATGCTGAATAAATGCATTAACATTGTTGACAAACAAACAGCCGATCAACAAACACTGGCCCTTAATCAACATTCCTGGCTGAGCAGCATTTAAAACTCATGCCACTCCTTATTTCAGGAAGTAATGTTTTAGCCAAAATTTCAAACACGCAAGGCCTTCCAGCCAAACCCTACTTCATCAACATTTTTAAGCTATAATTGGGCCCCTTTTTATTGCCTCTTGTAGCCGCCGTGTCGAATAAAACCCACGATATATCAACGTTTCAGGGACTTATTCTTGCCTTGCAGGAATACTGGTCAGCTCAAGGCTGTATTTTGTTACAGCCGTTAGATCAGGAAGTCGGCGCCGGGACTTTTCACCCCGCCACCTTCTTACGCGCCATTGGTCCTGAGCCCTGGAATACCGCTTATGTGCAGCCGTCACGGCGGCCGACAGACGGTCGTTTCGGCGAAAACCCCAACCGCTTGCAGCATTATTATCAGTTTCAGGTAATGCTGAAGCCGTCGCCTGACAACATCCAAGAGTTGTATCTGGGTTCGTTGCGCCATCTGGGTTTTGATTTGCTCGAACACGATATTCGCTTTGTCGAAGACAACTGGGAATCGCCAACATTGGGCGCCTGGGGCTTGGGCTGGGAAGTCTGGTTAAACGGCATGGAAGTCACCCAATTTACTTATTTCCAACAAGTCGGCGGCCTGGAATGTCGGCCGGTTACCGGTGAAATCACTTACGGCTTAGAACGCATTGCCATGTATTTGCAAGGCGTTAAAAGCGTCTATGATCTGGTCTGGACCAAAACCCCGCACGGCACCGTCACTTACGGCGACGTGTTCCATCAAAATGAAGTGGAAATGTCGGCGTTCAACTTTGAACATGCCAACGTTGATTTTCTATTCGGCTGCTTTGATACCTACGAGCAAGAATGCCAAAAGCTGATTGCCGTTAATCTGCCGTTGCCAGCCTATGAAATGGTGCTAAAAGCCTCGCACACCTTTAACCTGCTGGATGCCCGCCATGCCATTTCAGTCACCGAGCGCCAACGCTATATATTAAGAGTCAGAGCCTTGTCCAGATCCGTCGCCGAAGCGTATTACGCCCGCCGGGAATCGTTGGGTTTTCCGATGTTATCAGCGCAGGGAGCATAATCATGACGACTAGCAACCATTTACTTTTCGAGCTAGGTTCAGAAGAACTACCTCCAAAAAACCTGCTGAAGTTAAGTAATGCCTTACTTAACAATATTGTTCAGGGCTTAAACGCCGCAGAACTCACTTTCACGGCCAGCAAGGCTTACGCCACACCTCGCCGTTTGGCGGTGTTAATAGAAAACCTGTCAGCCGCACAGCCGGATAAAACGGTAGAAAAGCGCGGCCCCGCGATACAGGCTGCCTTTGCACCTGACGGCTCACCAAGCAAAGCAGCACTGGGGTTTGCTACCAGTTGCAACACCAGTTTCGACCAGCTGGAGCGCTTAAAAACCGACAAGGGCGAATGGCTTAGCTTTACCCAACAGGTTAAAGGTCAGGCTACCGAGCAGTTGCTTCCAGATATTATTTGCCAAAGCATTGCCGATTTGCCTATCGCCAAAAGAATGCGCTGGGGCAGCAATACGACTGAGTTCGTCAGGCCGGTACATTGGGCGGTATTACTGTATGGCGATGCGGTAATCGACACGGAAATTTTAGGCTTGAAAACCGGTGCGATTACTCAAGGCCATCGTTTTCATGCGCCGCAAGCGATAACGATTTCCCAGCCGCAAAATTACGCAGACATTCTGTATACACAAGGCAAAGTCATTGCTGATTTTGAGCAACGTCTTACCTTAATACGTGATGCCGCACATCTAGCAGCCTCTGCAGTAGGCGGTTTGGCGCATATCGAAGAAGATTTACTGGAAGAAATTGCCGCCTTGAATGAGTGGCCGGTGCCGATTACCGGCAGTTTTGATACTCGTTTTCTTGAGCTGCCGGCCGAAGTGCTGATCACTACCATGCAAACTAACCAGAAGTATTTTCCGGTTAAGAGTGCCAAAGGTGAGTTGTTGGCCCACTTCATTACGTTTAGCAACATCGAAAGCAGCAATCCCGAATCTATCCAACGCGGCAACGAACGCGTGGTAACTCCGCGGCTTTCTGATGCAGAATTTTTCTGGAAACAAGATAGAAAGAAACCCCTGGAAGAGCGCGTAGAAAGCTTATCGACCATTGTTTTTCAGGAAAAACTGGGCACTATTAGCGACAAAGCCCACCGTGTTATCAAGCTTGCGGAAAGCGTTGCCAAGCAGCTCAATTTCAATGTCGAACTGTCCAAGCGCGCAGCGCTGCTGGCCAAAACCGATTTGATGACGGAAATGGTCGGCGAATTCGGTAATTTACAAGGTTTGATGGGCCGCTATTATGCGTTGGCTGATGGCGAGCCGGTCGAAGTCGCTTGGGCGCTTGAAGAACAATATTTTCCTAAGCAATCCGGTAGTCCGACTGCGACTAGCGCGATAGGAGTGGTACTTGCGATTGCTGAAAAGATCGATACATTAACCGGCATTTTTAGCGCCGGCTTGATCCCGACCGGCGATAAAGACCCTTATGCATTACGCAGGGCTGCGCTGGGTGTGTTACGTACTGTCATTGAAAACAACTTGGTTATAGATCTGCCAGAGCTTATTGATGTGGCCTTGACGCTGTTTACGCATGAGTTTGATATTGAGGCCACTCGCAATTTGGTGACCGATTTTATTTTTGATCGCCTGAAAGGCTACTGCCTGGATCAAGGCTACAGCGCCGATGAGTTTGATGCTGTTCTTAGTGTTAATCCGACTCAGCCACTGGACTTTATTCAACGTTTACAAGCGGTTAAAAACTTCAGGCAACTGCCTGAAGCAGACAGTCTGGCAGCAGCTAACAAGCGTATCCGCAACATCCTGAAAAAATCTGATACACCGGCGGCGGCAAACATTGGCGGCCTAGTGGATCGATTGATTGAGCCGCAAGAGTTGGCACTTTTGGCTGCAGCACAATTAGCCGCTAAAGACATTCAGCCGTTGTTGGCAGAACGCGACTATCAAGCGACGTTGAATCGCTTGGCGGCGTTACGTAACGATGTCGATGCGTTTTTTGATCATGTCATGGTGATGACTGATGACGCTGAATTACGCGCCAACCGTTTGGCCTTGCTTAATTTTTTGTCGGACCAGTTTTTAACTTGTGCCGATATTTCTAAATTGCAGGCCTAATTTTTTACCCCCATTTAAAAAAATGGGGGATTTTCAAATACTAGCCTCCCAACCACATAACGCAGCCGTTTTTGAGACTATCGATGAACAAGCCAGCTAACGTAAACAGAGAAAAAACCTTGCGTGTTTATCTCGGTTCCGCCTTGTTATTTGTTTGTATATTTGCATCCGCCACCATCATCGGCATATTGATTTTGTTGGCGTTACCGTTTTCTCTCAAGGTGCGCTATCAACTCGGCGCAGCTTGGTGCGGCCTGGTCGTGTGGATGAGTAAGTTTTTTTGCGGGATTGACTATGTCGTCGAAGGCCGCGAGCACATTGCACCAAATCAACCTTACATTGTGCTCTGTAAACACCAATCAGCCTGGGAAACGTTGGCATTAAGAAGCATTTTGCCGATGCAAACCACCTTGCTAAAGAAATCCTTACAATGGTTTCCGATTTGGGGCTGGGCATTGGCCGCATCGGACTCTATTGCCATTAACAGGGAAAATCAGCGTGAAGCCATGCGCATCTTGTTAACTAAAGGCACAGACTGTTTGCAGCGTGGCTTATGGGTAGTGATTTTTCCAGAAGGCACACGTATTGCTCCTAAAACGGAAACAAAATTCAGTGCAGGCGGTGCCATGCTGGCCCATAAATCCGGCTATCCGGTACTGCCCATCGCCTTGAATGCCGGCACCTATTGGCCGCGTTACAGTTTTTTAAAATATCCAGGCACTATTACTGTCAAAATCGGCCCGCCGATCATCAGTAAAGGCCGTAAGGCTGCTGATATAAATGCCGAAGCCGAAGCCTGGGTGACGCAAGCAATGCAAGAATTGGAAAATCCATAGCAACCTTGCTATTTCTGAGGTGGGGATATAATAAAAACTCTGCCTAACACCAACTCAACCAACGGAAACATCCATGAAGAAACCATTACTCATCTGCATTATTGCTTTATCGCTCACTGCTTGCGCCGACAAACAACAATACGAGCAAGCCGTGTTGGAGCAAATGCAGCAAGAACAGGATGTTAAAGATTATAAAATCGAACCCGAAAAAATGACTGCCTGCGTGGTGGACTTAAGCTCCAGCAACATGCCAGGGCTGTTTCCTTTTGATCCGGCACGACTAACTGCTTATCGCAATTACGCAAAAATGCTCACCTTGGGCAAAGCGGCAGATCCTAAAAAGACATTGGAAGAATTGCGTAATGACTTTGGTTCGCCCAAAGCCCTTGCGGAAGCACATACCAATTTCACGGAAAGCTTTATGGAATGCATCGCTTCAAACATTTCTAAAAATGAAGACGCGGCTAAGACAGAAAAATAAGATTTGTAAGTACCACATGGATATTGGCGGATTGGCACTAGGCCTTCCGCCAATATGAATTAACCCGCTAGCCGCAAAAATTTCTGAAAAAGACCGCCTTGAGTTTTAGCATCTGCGGGGTTGCTGATGCAATCAACCGGACACACGGCCGAGCATTGCGGTTGATCGTAAAAACCCACACATTCGGTGCATAGATCTGAGTCGATCATATAAGCGTCTTTGCCGCGAGAAATCGCACCATTTGGGCATTCGGACTCACAAACAGTACATAAAACGCAATCTTCTTTGATTATTAGTGCCATCTCAGTTCTCCCAACTTGAAAATCACACAATCAAGAAACTAATTTCTTCGATTATGTTTGATGCAATATATGCTTTTAGTCTAGTCGAACCGGCGCGGTTTTCAGTCCCGGCGCGGTATACCGCAAGCATTTACTGGGTTAACTTTAAATATTTTTGATACAAACTCTCGTGATCTTCAACATGAGCCGGGTCTTTACTGATGCAATCGACCGGGCAGACTTCTATACATTGCGGCTCACCGTGATGGCCTACGCATTCGGTACATAAATTGGGATCGATGACATAAATGTCTTCGCCTTGAGAGATCGCGCCATTCGGGCATTCGGGCTCACAGACATCACAATTGATGCATTCGTCTTTGATGATAAGTGACATATTGCTCCTAACGTAATTTGTCGATTAAAGATTGCCGAACACGTTCAGGAACAAAACAGGAAACGTCACCGTTTAACTGGGCTATTTCCCTGATCATGCTCGAAGATATAAATTCATATTGTTCAGCTGGGGTTAAAAATACGGTTTCCAATTCGGGTGCCAAGCGGCGATTCATACCTGCCAGTTGAAATTCATATTCAAAATCGGATACCGCTCGCAGTCCGCGCAAAATCACATTGGCACCATGTTGTCTTGCACAGTCGACCAGCAAATTATCAAACCCGATGACTTCAACATTGGTAAATTCAGTGGTAACACTTTTCAGCAAATCTACCCGCTCCGCGAGAGAAAACAAGGGGGTTTTATTGCGATTAACCGCTATCGCTACAATCACTTTTTGATAAAGTTTGGAGGCTCTAGCGATTAAATCGAGATGCCCGTTGGTGACAGGATCAAAAGTGCCGGGATAAATAGCAGTGATGTGCATGGGTTTTGGAGGATTCGAAAAAAAGCGGCGATTTTATATCAAGAGAGTTGGTTTTGCGTAATTGTTCAACGAATGACCGACGATACATATAAATTGCGGGTTGGGTTAGCTCGTTAAAGCGTAACCCAACAATCGAAGCTAGTGAACAATAACAAACATTTATAAATTAATCCTTGCGTTCAAACAGGTGATAAGCGACATCCCCTGCAGCTTTGCTTTTTAAAAGTTGCCAGTTTGCAGGGATGCCGATCAGATCAGCTTTACGCTCGGTTTCGACATAAATCTTGGCGTGACGCGCTAGCCAGCCTTTGTCTTCTAGCCACTGGCAGGTTTGTATGGTGAGATTTAACGCAAACGGCGGATCCAGAAACACCACATCAAATGCTTGCGAGTCACCGCTTAAGAAGCGAAACACCTCGGCTTGTACAAGTTTGACTTGCTCGGCCTTCAACGCCACCGCGTTTTCTTTTAGACAGCGGCATACGTCAGGATTTTGCTCGACCTGCTGAACAAAAGCCGCGCCGCGCGATGCCGCTTCAAAACCTAAGGCGCCGCTGCCTGCATATAAATCTAGGCAGCGTTTGCCGATGATGTCGTATTGCAGCCAATTGAATAAGGTTTCTCGTACCCGGACCGGAGTGGGCCTCAAACCTGGCGCGTCGACAAACTTAATCTGCCGACTACGCCAGTCGCCACCGATAATACGAAGCTTATTTTCCACTTTTACCTGCTGCCTGTCCGACGGTAACGGTTTGCAACAATTCCGGTTTTACCCGGCGTTTAAAGGCATCTTTAATGGAAGCCACCGTTACTTGCTCGACGTTTTGCTGAAATTTATCCAGATAATCCAGTGGCATATCGTAAAAGCCGATCATTGCCACGTAACTAACCAGTTCCTTGTTGGTATCAAAACGCATCGCAAAACCGCCGGTGATGTTTTGTTTAGCAGCGGTTAACTCAGCATCGGTCGGACCGTTGTTGATGTAATCGTTCAGAGTTTGATGCACCACTTGCAAGGCTTGGGTAGTTTGATCATTACGTGTTTGTAAGCTGACGATAAACGGGCCTGGTTTCGCCAATGGTGCAAATGAACTGGATGCACCATAAGCTAAGCCGCGTTTTTCACGCACTTCGTCAAACAACTTGGAGACCAAGCCGCCGCCGCCCAAGATGTGATTGCCAACATACAGGCTGAAATAATCAGGATCTTTGCGATAGCTGCCCGGCAAACCAACTAATACATGAGTTTGCGCAGAAGGAAACTCGATATGCTGCTGGCTACTTTTTTGCAATGCAGGTACATCTGGAATAGGCGCTGGTTTTTGTCCCGTCGGCAGGTCTTTCAACAATTTTTCTGCGGTTTGTTCGGCTTGTTGTTTAGACAAATCGCCCACGATTACGACGATGGCATTGCTGGCAACGTAGTATTTCCGGTAAAAATTGCGCAAGTCGTCAACACTAAAACCGGAAACCGTGACAATAGTACCGTCAGTTGGATGTGCATAAGGATGATCGCCATACAGCGTGTTAAAAAAGGCAATACCCGCCAACTCTCCTGGCGATTCTTCTTCCTGCTTTAATCCGGCCAATGTGCGGTTTTTTTCCCGGTCAAAATCGGCCTGGTTAAAACTGGGTTTGGCCAAAATCGCTTGGGCAGTATCTAAGGCTTTATCAAACAGAGGTTTATCGGTGAGGGTACGCAGCGATACCCAAGCCATGTCTCTTGAAATACCTGTACCAAAACTGGCACCGACACTTTCAAAGCGTTGTGCGATGTCATCGGCATTCCATTGTCCGGCACCGGTATCAAGCAATGACGAAGTTAATGACGCCAAGCCAAATTGATAGTCATCGCGGGCACTACCGGCGTCAAAAGCCACTTGTATATCCACCATCGGCAAGCCTTCGGTGTGGACGTAATACACTCGGCTGCCTTGCGGTGTTTGCCAGTTTTCAATTTTGGCGGTTGACCAAACAGTCTGGCTGAATGCCAGTAACATCAAACCTATTATTCGTATACGCATGTTTTATCTCCTTTACTTAGCGTTGAGGTCCGTGGGTAGGCAAAGCAGCCGGGGCAGATTTACCGTCTTTAATGGGTTGTGGCTCGAGGTAAGCGACGCTTAGATGATCATCCAGCAAATACTTGCGAGCGACATCGCGGACTTGTTGGGCGGTTACCTTATTAACCTTGTCGACATATTCATCAACTTTCTTCCAGCCTAAGCCAACGGTTTCCAAGGTGCCCAATTGCATGGCTTGATAAAAATTGGAATCGCGCTCGTATACCGCGCTGGCTAAGACTTGCGCTTTAATACGTTGTAGCTCTTCCGGGCTGATTAAGTCATTTTGTAATTCGGAAATCTCATTTTTTAATGCCGATTCCAATTCCCAAACAGTTTTGCCTTCGGCAGGTGTCGCTTCCAATTCAAACAAGGTGGGTAATCTGGAAATCAGGTTATAACCGGCACCGGCTGATACTGCCAGTTGCTTGCCGCGTACCAATCGACTCGATAAGCGGGCACTGCCGCCGCCATCAAGTACACCAGCCAAAACTTCTAATGCGTAGGCTTCCCATTCTTGTTCTACGTTGGTTAATGACGGCACTTTATAGCCCAATACCAAGTACGGCAGTTTTGCAGGCAGTTTAATGGTCATTTTGCGCACGCCTAACTGCTCAACTTCGGTCTGCGGCTTAATAGGTTTTATCTCGCTGGGTTTAAGCTGACCGAAGTATTTTTCGGCAAGCTCAAACACCGCTTTGGGCTGAACATCGCCAACCACTACCAAGGTCGCGTTATTAGGTGCATACCAGCGTTGATACCAGGCTTGTAAATCTTCTACCGAGTAGTTGGCGATGTCTGCTGGCCAACCGATAATTGGGTTTTTGTAGGGGCTGTTGCTGTAAGCCAATGCCATGAAGTGTTCATTGAGCTTGGCTTGCGGGTTGTCATCGGTACGCATGCGCCGTTCTTCTGTAACAACTTCGCGCTCTTTTTTCAGCTCATCAGCAATTAAGTGCAAGCCACGCATGCGGTCGGCTTCGAGTTCAAAACTGACCGGCAACTTAGATGCGGCCATGGTTTGAAAATAAGCGGTATAGTCGGAGCCGGTAAAGGCGTTTTCATCGCCGCCATTTTCGGCAATGATGCGCGAAAACTCACCGGCAGGATGCTTTTCTGTGCCTTTAAACATCATGTGTTCAAGCATGTGTGATAAGCCCGTAATGCCGCCGGGCTCATAACTTGAGCCGACTTTGTACCAAACCTGCGATACCACCACCGGTGAACGGTGATCCTCTTTAACCAGCACTTTCAGGCCGTTACCCAAAATATGCTCGGCCACTTTGCTTTCTGCACTTACGCTTAGTACCGGCAAACACAGTAATAAGCCCCCTAAAAAACGTTTCTTCATAAATCCCTCTTTGGTTTAGTGTTAGCGCGGTTGTGTTTCAATAATGAGTGGTTCACGGTATTCTATACAATACTAAAAAAGTTGGAATATATTAAATAATGTCAGGTCAATCTCCCCTTTCTTCCTGGAAAAGTTACCTTGAATTATGCAAACCCAACGTGGTTGCAGAGATGGTTTTTACAGCGATTGTTGGTATGTTACTCGCTGTTCCCGGCATGCCGCCGTTGGCTCTTTTTGCTTACAGCATCATCGGCATCGCCCTTGCCGCCTCATCAGCAGCGGCCATCAATCACTTTATTGATCAAAAAGCCGATGCGCAAATGGCGCGTAATAAAAATCGGCCATTACCTACCGGTAAGTTAAGCTCCACCAATGTCATTGTATTTGCAGCATTGCTAGGCGTGATTGCAATGCTGTTACTGGTGTTTTTGGTAAACACCCTAACGGCGATACTCACCTTTGCATCCCTTTTCGGTTACGCCATTCTCTATACCGTTTATCTGAAAAGAATGACGCCTCAAAACATCGTTATTGGCGGTGCTTTTGGCGCCACACCGCCGCTGCTTGGCTGGTGTGCAATGACCGGTGAAATACACCCTTATGCGTTATTACTGGTATTGATTATTTACGTCTGGACGCCGCCGCATTTCTGGCCGCTGGCAATTGCCAAACAAGAGGAATATGCCAAGGTTGGAATTCCGATGCTGTCGGTAACCCACGGCCCTGACTTTACCCGCCTACAAATACTGCTTTATACCGTGCTGCTGTTGATTGTCACCTTGCTGCCTTACTTAACCGGCATGAGCGGGCTGATTTATCTGGCTGTAACGGTGCCGTTGGGGCTGGGTTTTATTTATCACGCGCTGCTGATGCGACGTAACAAAGATAATAAAACCGCGATGCGTACCTTTTGGTATTCCATAGTTTATCTAACGCTGTTGTTTGCGGCCTTGTTAACTGATCATTATTTCAAAATAACTTTATGAGCTTAACCCATCACGAACAAACGCCACATGACGAGCACCCGTTCGCCCCAATCATTCGTATATTGGGCAAGGGCAAAAAAGGCTCCAGACCGCTGACCCAGGATGAAGCTCATCAAGCCATGCAAATGATTTTGGCTGATCAAGTATTGCCGGTGCAATTAGGCGCATTCTTGATGCTGATGCGTGTCAAGGAAGAAACCCCGGAAGAATTGGCTGGTTTTGTTAAAGCCGCGCAAGAGTCTTTTCAGCTGGATTCCGCTACCACCAAAGTTGATTTGGATTGGTCCTCGTACGCTGGCAAACGTCGCCATTTACCCTGGTTTTTGTTGTCGGCTTTGTTGCTGGCAGAAAACGGCATCAGCGTATTTATGCATGGCTCAGAAGGCCATACGGCAGGCCGAATTTATACTCAAGATGTGTTGAAATATCTGGGCTTAGCACCTGCAGCATCCGTGGAACAAGCCCAACAACAACTAGCTCAACAACGTTTTAGCTATTTATCGCTGGAACATTTTTGCCCCAAGCTGCATGACATTATCGAGCTACGGCCGATTTTGGGTTTGCGTTCACCCGTGCATACCCTGGTAAGATTGTTAAATCCATTTAACGCCGCTTACAGCATTCAAGGCATATTTCATCCCGGCTATCGCCCCGTTCATCAACAAGCCGCCGCATTATTGCAGCAACCGCATATGGCGGTATTAAAGGGCGAAGGCGGCGAAACCGAACGTAATCCCGATATGGAGTGCCTCGTGCAAAGCGTACATAACGGTGAATTGATCGACGAAAACTGGCCCGCCTTATTCACCCATCGCCATGTCAAACCGGAACTATTAGATCCTGAACAATTGGCTTTGCTTTGGCAGGGCAAGATTGCCGATGACTTTGCCGAAGCTTCCGTAATTGGCACCGCTGCTATCGCCCTTAAATTACTGGGTAAAGCTAACACTCAGCAACAAGCGCATGAATTAGCAACTACTTACTGGACGAACAGGGATAAGCAACGATACGCTAAAAATTAGAAGGTGGCCCTTCGTTGGCTAAGCGGAGTCGAAGCCAACAGCTTAAATTATGATGGTGATCAACGACGTGCAAACACAGGAATGCCTTGGATATGGGTTTTTTCCATATGCATGTATTGCAAACCCATGAGAGTTGATGATTCGCCACGGTCAATCCAGATAACTTTCACCGCACCTTCCAAATCCAGAATTTTGAATTGAAAGGTGGTAACTGCATCCACTGCCACCACAATATTTTTATTAATGCGAATCATAAAGCCTTCAACCGATACGTTGACGGTTTCAAACTCAGTGAAATCACCGTCAATAAGAATTTTTCCCAGCGCCGTCATCATTTTGCGATAGGCTTTTCTTTTGTAGAGCAAGTTATCAACATCGTGAGAAACATATTTGAACGCTAATGCCATCAAAATGTGTGACTCTTCAATATCCACCCTGACCACGTCCACTTCTCCTGCTAAACGCAGTTCAGGCAGGTAAAAATCTAACACTGGTGACGCCGCGATCGCGTTATAAATATCTTTAATTTCAATGGGCTCATCTTCGCAAAACAATTCGACTAATAATCCCGTTAAGGAAATATTTTTAATCACAACTTCGCGTTCTTCTCCGCCCAAATAGATCAGGCCATGTTCTGCCAGACTCTTACGATAAGGTCGTTTTTCCTGATTTATCATGTATGCGTCACCAGTTGTTATAGTATTCACCGCCGTTTTGGCCCTTTCCTAACAAAGCCAATGGCAGGATTATAGTAGAGTCTTTAAATTTACTAATATTCCCCCATTATCTACCCTGAACATCAGGTTAATTTAATGTGTTAAACATCATGATCAAATTTTTTATCTTACCCCTGTCATTGTTGCTGACGGCCTGTACCGCATTGCCGCCAAAGAATAGTGAAAATCTTTGCGCCGCCTTCAATGAAAAAGAAGATTGGTACGATGACGCCAAAAACGCCGCGTCCAAATGGGGCGTGCCGATTGAAGTACAAATGGCCATCATGCATCAAGAGTCTCGTTTTGTTGCCGATGCCCAACCGCCACGCCCTTGGTTGTTAGGATTTATTCCGTGGTTTAGAGCCAGTAGCGCTTATGGCTATGCCCAAGCCAAGGATGAAACCTGGGATAACTATCTCGATAAAGCCGGTAGCTGGGGCGCGGATCGCGACGACTTTTCTGATGCCGCCGACTTTATCGGTTGGTACTGCCATACCAGCCATAGAAAACTGGGCATTCCCCTGACTGACACTAAACGCTTATACCTTGCCTATCACGAAGGTCAAGGCGGCTACCAACGGCATACCTACAACCAAAAACCTTGGCTACTGAAAGTTGCAGACAAAGTTGCCTTGCGCGCCAAGCTTTATCAACGCCAACTTGGCGGTTGTAAAAATCAATTGGAAAGCAGAAACGGCTTTTTTTGATAAACTAGCATTTTTACGTCACTTAAAGGCAAATCCGTGAAAAAACTTTATCTTAAAATTACTTCCATCATCGCTGTTATTTTTATAGGACTTACTATGGCCAACGCCGCTACTCCCGAAGAAAACAAAGCCGCAGGTGCTGCGTTTCTTGCTGAAAACACCAAAAAAGCCAACATTGTCACTACTGCCACTGGCTTGCAATACGAAGTATTAACCAAAGGCACAGGTGCTAAGTCACCTTCTGCCACTGATGAAGTGACAGTGCATTACAAAGGCACCACGCTGGACGGCAAAGAGTTCGACAGCTCTTACAGCCGCGGCGAACCGGCGACTTTCCCATTAAACCGCGTTATCGCGGGCTGGACCGAAGGCGTGCAACTGATGCATGAAGGCGATAAATACCGTTTCTATATCCCTTCTGACTTGGCTTATGGTTCACGTGGCGCTGGCCGTGATATTGGCCCCAACGCTGCATTAATCTTTGATGTGGAGTTGATCAAAATTCAGTAACACAATCTCCCTACAAAGGCGCAAGACTCAGCTAATCCGCTGGGCTTGCGCCTTTGCCGTTTTTAGCTAGTGCCACCTTGAGCGGTTTTTATGCCCACTTACCAACTGTTTGCCACCACTCCCAAAGCCATGGAAACCATCCTTACCGATGAGTTGCGCGCGCTGGGAATTTCCCAAATTAAAGCAACCATGGCGGGGGTGGCGTTTCAGGGGGATCTGGAAACCGCTTATCGAGCGTGCCTTTGGTCTCGAACCGCCAATCGTATTCTGCTGGTGTTAAATTCTTTCACCGTTAAAAGCCAGCAAGATCTTTACGACGGCGTACAAGCGATTAACTGGGATGAGCATCTGGCATCCGATGGCAGCTTTGCGGTGTCGTTCAGTGCTAAAAATTCACCGGCGATTAACAACACCCATTTTGGCGCGTTAAAAGTGAAAGACGCCGTTGTTGACCAAATGCGCGCAAAGTTTAATCAGCGCCCCAACATCGATACCGAACGCCCTAATATTCGTATTAATGTTTATTTACAGGGTGAAACGGCCCAGCTTAGTTTGGATTTATCCGGCGAAAGTCTGCATCGCCGTGGTTATCGCGACGTCACCATCAAAGCGCCGATCAAAGAAAATCTAGCTGCAGCCATGTTGCTACGCAGCGGTTGGCCCGCTATCGCCAAGCAAGGCGGCACGCTAATCGACCCGATGTGTGGCTCCGGCACTTTAGTATTGGAAGGCGCGATGATTGCCGCCGATTACGCACCCGGTTTATTACGCGATTATTTTGGCTTTATCGGCTGGAAAAAACACGATACCAACATCTGGCAACGCTTGCGCGCCGAAGCTGAGCAACGCAAGCAAGTGGGGATTAGCAAGCTTCCCGTTATCGTCGGCTTTGACCAAGACCGCTACACCATTAACACAGCGTTAAAGCATATCGCCAATGCCGGGCTGACTAACAAAATCCACCTGGAACGCCGCGATATTGAAGACGCGGCGCCTGCGACCAGTTGGAAACCGGGTTTGCTGATTTGCAACCCACCTTATGGCGAACGCTTGGGGGATGAAGAAGAAACCGCCGAACTGTACAAAAAAATGGGCGATACCTTTAAAAACCATTTTGTCGGCTGGCAAGCGGCGATGATTATCAGCAATCCGGAATTAGGTTTTCGATTAGGCATTCGTTCTCAAAAGCCGATTACCCTGTTTAACGGCGCCTTGGAATGCAAGCTGTTACGCTTTAATATCGAGGAAAAAGCGTTTTTTATTCCCAAAGCCAAATCTCAGGAAGAACGCATTGCCCAGGTAACAGAAGCCAGCGAGGCCGAAACAGAAGTCGTTGAGAATACTGGCGCTGACATGTTCTCAAATCGCCTGAAAAAGAATCTGAAAAAACTATCCAAATGGGCCAAACAAAACAACGTAAGTTGCTACCGCGTTTACGATGCCGATTTGCCGGAATACGCTGTGGCCATCGACATCTATCAAGGTGCTGATACTTGGATTAACGTACAAGAATACGAACCACCAAAAAGCATTGATCAACAGAAAGCCGATCATCGTTTGGCAGGCGTTTTGGCAGCAATTCCCGAAGTGCTTAATGTCAGCCGCGAGCAGGTGTTCTTAAAAATACGCCGCAAACAAAGAAGCACCGATCAATACGAAAAAATCGCTGAGCAAGGCCGTTTTCATGTCATTGAAGAAGGCGGCTGTAAATTGCTGGTCAATTTTGAAGATTATCTCGATACCGGCTTATTTCTTGATCACCGGCCCATTAGGCTGATTATTCAAAAACAAGCCAAAGACAAACGCTTTTTAAATCTGTTTGCCTATACCGGTAGCGCTACCGTGCATGCTGCCGTCGGTGGTGCGAAAGCAACCACTACGCTGGATATGTCCAACACTTATCTCGGCTGGGCAAAAAATAATTTGGCTTTAAATACTGTCCAGGGCCAGCATGAGTTTATCCAAGCCGATTGTTTAGAGTGGCTGGAGACTGAAGCCCGCCAGCCTGAGCCAAGACAATACGACCTGATTTTTCTCGACCCGCCGACGTTTTCTAACTCTAAACGTATGGATGATGTGTTCGATGTGCAAAAAGACCATGTGCAGCTGATCAATAACGCCCTGGCGTTGTTGGCGCCGGGTGGCGCTTTGTACTTTTCGACTAACTTCAGGCGCTTTAAATTCGACTATCTGGAGCTAGCTAAATTAACTGTTGAAGATATTACCCCGGCGACTATCCCTGAAGACTTTTCCCGTAATCCAAAAATACATTATTGCTGGAAGATTAGCCGATGAGCCGACACGTCAACATCGTGGTTTCAGGACGGGTGCAAGGCGTTTATTTTCGCGCCTTCACTCGAAGAAAAGCTAAACAGTTAGATCTTGTTGGACACGCAACTAATCTTGCCGATGGCCGTGTCGAGATCATTGCCATAGGTGACGATGAGGCCATTACGCAGTTCATTACTTGGTGCCGCAAAGGCCCGATTACTGCTCGGGTCGATCATATCGACATCAATGAGCTGCCGGTTACCGAGGAACTGCATTCGTTCGAAATAAAGTAATGGCCTAATGCGACAGTTTGCCGCGCGACAATCTGCCACATTTTCAAATAGCACATTATTCAATACACTAGAACCACTCGCTAAAAACCTCCATTTGGGTTGCGAGTTTCATATCCTTCCTCTTAATGCGGTCACTAACCTGACCGCATTTTTTTTGTTCCAGACGTTAACCATCAGCTTAAATGAGGGGGTCAACATGACACTGTCAATAAACCAAGATTTTCTTAACATCAAGCAGCTTGATATTGAAAGCAAGTTGATTGAGCCAACATCCAGATTAGTGGCGCAACTAAATACACAACTAAGCTCGCTATACGTGGAAACCGAATCCAAATTACGCGAGCTGCACATGGAAATTGCCGCACTCTCAAAGCAAGCTTACGAGCAACCTGTGGAAACCTTTACTGCGTTGTATGACCAATCAATAGAAGAATGCAACGAAGTGTATGTCTTATTCCGCGAAGAAATATTGCCCAAAGCGGGAATTGTCTGTCAACAACTGGCTACTAAAATTTCTGACGTAGGCGATAAAACGCTGGCATTTGGCCAGGCTTTGTTGGATGCCCCACAAGCAACAGTTGCCAGCAGCGTCGATAAAATCTCCGTCAGCTTTAACACCGGCTTGGATGCCAGTCAGGCTATTATCGATACCATCAGCGCCCAGCTGGCTACCTGGTCGTCAATGGCGCTGCAAGTAACTGAAGAGAACGCGTTAAGCCTTTATTATGCGGCCGGAGCAATCTTAAAATTGTTGTTGGAGCAACCTTGGGAAACCGTACAAGCCTTGTTTTATAACACGCTGTCGTCATTATTAGACGTGTACTTCCAAGCCGTCTCATCGTTAATCAGTTTTGCTTAATAACGTCTTGCATAAACAACCTAATCAATTAGCGCAATAACTTAAGCTTATTGCGCTAATGTTTACACCCAGCCAGTAAACTCTCCTGCAACCGCATTTTTCGAATGTGGTTATTTGCCAAAAATACCTGAAGCCGCTAGCAATGGCTTTTGGAGTCATATAAACCGTTAACTTACGCTATACTCAATCACACTTTTACTCACTCCGCTGGAAATGTGCCGTGCAGCTGCTGCAAAAATTGTTTGGCAAAAAATCTGAAGATAAAGGCATTGTCGGCATTAGCCTTTTGCCAAATGGCATTGCGCTAGCCGTTGCTAAAAAAGCTGACAATAACAAGCTAAGGCTCAGCCATTGCGAATTTATCCCCATTCTAAAAATTACTGAGCAATCAGTTGTACTGCATGATCTGGTTGATCGTTTTAAGCTTGATGAATACAACTGTCATTGGGTGCTGACTACCGATAATTATCGCCGCGTCAACATTGAATCGCCTGTCGTTGCAGACCATGAAATGCGTGACGCGATTCGTTGGAAAGTGGCTGATCTGATTGACTTTGCTATCGAAAAAGCAACTATCGATTATTACTCTGTGCCGTTATCAATGCGCGCCAACAGCAACAAAATGCTGGAGGTAGTCGCCAGTCCCAATACTCTGATTAAGGAGCTTGCCGATCAAGCGACAGCGGCTGGCTTACAACTCAAAGTTATCGATATTCAAGAAACCGTGTTGCGCAATTTAGCGGTGCTGCTCCCGGAAAATAAACGCGGCGTTGCTGTACTGCATCTGCAAGAATCCTCAGGCACTATCCTCATCCAAAAAGAAGGCACTATTTACCTCTCCCGTAATTTTGATATTGGCTACAGAGACCTAGGCTTGGCGTTGCAAAATAGCGGTAATGACAGCCAAAGCAGTATTGAACAAAACAATCTGGCCCTGGAAATACAACGTTCACTGGATTACGTTGAAAGCTATTACGGCATTCCGCCTATTTCTGGATTAGCGGTTATTCCGTTGGCAGAAAATACCCAGGAATTATTAAACATCCTTAACAGCGATCACGGCATCACCGCCAGAATCATGGACCTTTCCGCAATTGTCGATTGTGATATTTTGCTGGACGACGCCACCCAATCCCGATGCTCACCGGTGATTGGTGCAACTTTGCGCTACGCTGTGGAAGCTTTTTGATGCAACAGGTTAATTTATACAGTGAAATTCTCGCGCAACAACACAAGCAGTCCGGCATCAAGCTCTACACTGCGATTTTGGCTGTAGTGGTCTTGTCGTGTTTAAGCTTTAGTGCTTATTTGTCATGGCATATCAATACACTTGAAAACGAGCTACAGCAGGCGCAACTCACCCTAAACAAAGAACAAGCCCGAGTAAATTCACTGTTATCGACACGATCCAACCAGCAGCCCAATGTATTGTTAATTGCAGAAATCGAGCTGTGGCAAAACAGTGTTAATGAAGCCACACAAACATTACAACTACTTGCCGGTAAAGAAGCACAATTGTCACACGGGTTTTCCAGCTATTTTCAGGCGCTCGCCAATCAATCCACGCCTGACGTCTGGTTAACCGCCATCCATATTGATAAACAACATCAGGATTTAAGATTTGCAGGCAGTAGCTTTAAGCCGGAACAAATCCCAATGACATTCCAGCGCTTACAACAAGAACAGGCATTCAGCGGACAAACTTTCGCTAAGCTTGCGATGCAAAAATCCACCACCAACCCCGGACAAATGGACTTTACCCTCAGCAGTTCCGAGCAACCCACTGTAAAAGATCATGCTCAATAAACTCCAAGAAAGATTTGAAAGCCTTACCTCTCGTGAAAAAATTATCGTTTTCGTCGCCCTACTCGCCGCATTATGGAGTAGCTGGGACAATCTTTTTTACCAGCCGATCTCGCTTAAACAAAATACTCTTACGCAACAACTGAGTAATATCAACTCTCAACTAGCCAGCCAACAACAAGTTGAAGCCCAACTTGAAAACAACAGCAAATCTGATCCTAATGCCGTTAACCAGGCTAAGTTGCTTGAATTGAAAACTCAATACAGCGGCTTGCAAGAACAAATCATGTTTGGTGACAAAAAATTTGTGCCCGCTTCGTTAATGGCTAAGGCGTTAAGCGATATGCTTAAGCAGAATCAACAATTGACCCTGGTCAAGTTAGATACGCTACCAACCAGCACTTTATTAGACGCGAAACAACAACATCACCCCATTTATAAGCACGGACTGGCGATCACGTTTACCGGCAACTACACCGACACCGTTAATTATCTCAAGGCGCTGGAAGCCCTGCCCTGGGCCATTGTTTGGGATAGTATTGATTATCAAGTTAAAGAATATCCGGTGGCAGAAATTACCATCCACGTAGTCACACTCAGTTTTGAAGAGGGTTGGTTAGGTGTTTAAAATATTATTGATTACATTTTTTTTATCTATAGTGTCATTGCCAAGCCACGCCGTTGCACAAGATCCCACACGACCGGCTTATCCAGTTAATACGCCAGAAACCGCCGAGATTAGCACCGAAGCAGAACCCCGATTATCAGCAATCTGGATCTCCGGACAATCCAAATGGGCAACCATCAACGGCGTGCAAGCCAAACAAGGCCAAACCATACCGGGCAACATTAAAATTATTAAAATCCGTAAAAATGCCGTCACCATCAATCAAAATGGCAACATCAAAACCTTACAATTGCTGCAACGACCATACAAGACCACAAAATAACCAGGATATGTATTAAATGACTAAACCGAAGCTCGTCATTAAACTCGCAGCATCGTTACTAATAACGTCCTGCGCCTCTTTGCAGCAACCCACACCTGGCAATCTTGCCGACACCTTTCCTCAAAAAGCCCCACAGACACCCAGCAATGCGTTACCGGCGGCAGCGCCAACTATCCCGGTACCCGAATTTAAAATCCCGCCTGCAAATGCGCGTTATGCATTACGGCATCCGCTAAATGTATCGGTGCATGAAGTCGATGCTCGCGAGTTTTTTATGGGGCTAGTTGTTGATTCTGATGACAATATGGTGGTGCATCCGGATGTTAAAGGCACGATTTCTTTGGAACTAAAAAATGTCAGCATTCCGCAGGTATTGGATGCTGTGCAAAAAGTGTATGGCTATGACTATAAAAAAACCGATATTGGTTACGTTATTTATCCGGCCACTTTACAAACCAAGACTTTCAAAATCGACCGTTTAGATTTATTGCGTGAAGGTAAATCCGATACTTTTGTGTCTTCCGGCCAGACGGGCAATTCTTCTCAAGCTTATGGCAATCAACAAAACCAAAACTTCACGCAACCGAACAATAATAATCAGTATAACAACGGCGGCATGACCGGTATGCGCTCATCTGGCAGCTCGATCACCACCACCACCGAGACCGATTTTTGGAAAGAACTTGACGAGGCATTACGTACTTTAATTGCTGTCGATAAAGAAGCGACCATCGTAATAAACAAACAATCGGGCGTCGTTATTGCACGGGCAAAACCGATGCAATTGCGGGAGATTGAAAACTTCTTAGCCACGACGCAAAACCAGATTAGCCGACAAGTAATTCTTGAAGCCAAAATCATTGAAGTAGTTTTGAATGACAGCCACCAAGACGGCGTGGAATGGAAAAGCATTATCAGGGAAGGCCTGGAAGCGGGAGCAGTAACGTTCACCGGAGGTTTATATACACTGGCGTCAAATGCGGGTAGCTTTACTGTGGGCGATTTTACCGGCGTTGTTAGCTTGCTCGAATCGCAGGGCAAAACTAACGTCCTGTCCAGCCCCCGGATTTCTACGTTAAATAATCAACAAGCGATTATCAAAGTAGGCCAGGATGAAACTTTTGTGACCGGTATTTCTCCCGGCATTGTTGTAAGCAGCGGTATCAGTGGCGGTACAGTTCAGCCCGCACCCATTTTGTCCGCCTTCTTTTCCGGCATTGCCCTGGATGTCACTCCGCAAATCAATGACGGTGGCGATATTACGCTGCATATTCATCCCTCTATTACTAAAGTAGAAAGTAAAGATAGAGAATATAAAATTGACGGTTTTGGCTCCACATCAGTTGTACCCACAGCACTAAGCACTATCAGAGAATCAGACAGCATAGTTAAATCTAAAAACGGTCAAATCATAGTATTGGGCGGCCTGATGCAAGACACCTCCAAAGAAGACAAAGAAGGGGTTTATGGACTTTCTCGCATTCCATATCTGGGCAATCTGTTTAGAGTTGACAAAGGCAGCAGCGAAAAAACAGAACTGGTTATTTTACTCAAGGCTTCCCTGATCAATACCAACGCAGACTGGCAAAACGATATTGATGCCAGCCAAAAACGCGTTAGAGATCTGGATGCACAACCCCGTTGGCAATAATTAGCTTTTGATATAAGCCATGGACATTACCAAAAAAATTCGTATCGGTGACTTGCTGGTTCAGAACCGGGTTATCTCGCATGAACAGTTATTGTCTGCATTGGCCGAACAAAAAAAGACCGGCAGAAAGCTAGGTCGCACGCTGATCGACCTTAACTTTATTAAAGAAACCGATCTGCTTAATTTCCTGTCGCGGCAATTACAAATACCTTTTCTGGATATTTCCCGGCACCCAAGAAATCAAGACACCGTTAAATTGTTGCCTGAAAGCTTGGCGCGCCGTTTTCGCGTCATGCTGCTGGAAAATAATGCCGGTGATGTGTTGCTGGCTATGGCCGATCCTACCGACTTAATGGCACTGGATGAATTATCGCGGGTACTTAAAAAAACCATTCGCACGGCAGTGGTCAGAGAATCAGATTTATTGGCAGCCATTGATCAATCCTATCGGCGCACCGCTGAAATCAGCAATTTGGCCGAAAAACTGCGTAATGAGCTATCAGAAAATGACATTGATCTTGATTCCCTGCTGACCTCTCAAGAGGTGACAGACGCGCCGGTCGTCAAGTTATTACAATCGCTATTTGAAGATGCCGTCCAAGCCAAAGCGTCTGACATACACATCGAACCCGATGAAAAAGTGTTACGCATTCGGCAGCGGGTTGACGGCGTGTTAGTTGAGCAGGTGCTGGATGAAACCAATATCGCCTCGGCATTGGTCATCCGCTTAAAACTAATCGCCGGGCTTAATATCTCCGAAAAACGCCTGCCCCAGGATGGTCGTTTTAATATTCGCGTTAAAGGCCGCACCCTGGATGTCAGAATATCGACATTACCGGTGCAAAATGGCGAATCAGTGGTGATGCGTTTGCTGGATCATTCGCACGGTCTGCTGGATCTTGATCATTTAGGCATCCCAGCCGACATCCTTAGCCGCTTTAGAAAACACATCAACAGCCCGCATGGTTTGATTCTGGTGACTGGGCCAACCGGTAGCGGCAAAACCACCACCTTGTATGCCGCGCTCACCGAAGTCAACAAACCGGAAACCAAAATAATTACCGCTGAAGACCCGGTGGAATACAGCTTGCCGAGAGTCAACCAGGCGCAAGTTAACGATAAAGTAGGACTGACCTTTGCCAGCGTGTTGCGGTCAGCACTGCGGCAAGATCCCGATATTATTTTGGTCGGTGAAATGCGCGACAGTGAAACCGCTGATATTGCCATTCGCGCCTCCATCACCGGCCATTTGGTGTTTTCGACATTGCACACCAACGGCGCTATTGAAACCGCCACGCGCTTACTGGATATGGGTGTTGAAGGCTATATTTTAGCCAGCGCTTTACGGGTGATCATTGCTCAGCGTTTGGTGCGGCGAATTTGCGAATATTGTGCAGAGCCTGCCGAAATCGAACCGGGCCAACGCATCTGGCTGGAAAAAACCCAGAACAAAGATTATAGCCAGACCATTTTTCAGCATGGGCGCGGCTGCCATCAATGTAACCACACCGGCTACAAAGGCAGAATCGGTGTGTACGAATTACTGGATCTTCGCCCGGAAACGCTCGATGCTTTGCGCCGTAATGATGCGGCCGGTTTTACTCAGGCCGCTTTACAAACGCCGGGCTTTATCCGTTTCTCAACCTGTGCCGCAGATTATGCCGAGCAAGGCATGACCACGATAGACGAGGTGTTACGTATTACCGGTGCCGGAGAATAACGTGGCGCATTTTAAATACACTGCGCGTAACACCGCAGGCATGTTAGTCAGCAGCATAGTTGAAGCCGACAACAGCTCGCTGGCCGCGCAAATTATTAGCAACCGCGGCCTGACACCGGTATCTATTACCGAAGCTGCCGGCAATAACGATTTGATCGAGCAATTCAACCGCTGGCAAGCACTCAATAGTCTAAACATAAGCGACATGATGTTGTTTAGTCGGCAAATGCACAGCTTGTCCAAAGCCGGAGTGCCACTGATTCGAGCCTTGCGCAGCTTGAGTGAATCGACACGTAATCCAGCTCTGGCAAATGCAATCAAGGATATTGCTAAACGCCTTGAATCCGGCTCGTCCTTAAGCCAAGCCATGAATCAACACCAAAAAGTGTTTAGCCCGCTATTTATCAACATCGTCCATGTTGGCGAGACCAGCGGCGGACTAGATCAGGCTTTTTTACAAATCGCCAATTATCTGGAGCGCGAAAAAGAAACCCAGAGCCGCATCAAAGCGGCCTTGCGTTACCCCTCCATGGTGATTATCGCCATCAGCATTGCCATGGTGGTCATCAACATTTATGTGATTCCTGCGTTTAAAGGCGTATTTGACAAGATGCACGCGGAGCTGCCATGGCAAACCAGACTGCTGATGGCAATCTCCGAATTTACTGTCAACTATTGGCCTTATTTACTGGGCGGCTTGTTTATGTTGAGTGCGATCATTATCAAATACATCAACACCCATGAGGGCCGCTTGCAATGGGATTGGTTGATGCTGCGCATCCCCGGCGTCGGCAGTATTGTTGAACGCTCAACAATGGAGCGCTTTGCACGCTCATTCGCGATGACCTTAAGCGCCGGCGTGCCGCTGATTCAAGGCATTACTATCGTTTCTGCAGCTATCGGCAACAGCTATATCGCCTCCAAACTGGAGCAAATGCGTATCGGTATCGAAAAAGGCGACTCCATTAGCCGCATGGCCAGAAGCACACAGCTATTTCCGCCGCTGGTGGTGCAAATGATTATGGTGGGTGAAGAAACCGGTAATATCAGCGATATGCTGTTAGAAGTTGCTGATTTTTATGAAACTGAAGTAGATGCCGAATTAAAAAACATCGCCAGCGTCATCGAGCCCATTTTGATTGTAATTATCGGCATCATGGTGTTGATCCTAGCGTTGGGAATCTTTTTGCCGATGTGGGATTTGTCTACCAACATGCATCGGTAATCTTAACTTAATGTAAGGACGCTGGAACATGGGAACGATGTCTAGTTAGTTCGAACCGCTATATTTCAGAATGAGTTTTGAAGCCATTTGACCAAGTTAGTTTTTATTTTTATGAGCCTATTAACATCAATATCGCCCAGTGTCCCTAACAGGAGTTCTTCGCTAACGACGGCTAATCTGGTCACTCGAATTAAACTCGATTGCTTTAGTCCGGTTTGCTGAAAATCGGACTCCTCCAGATAAATAACCTCATCCAAACTTGGAATTGCTTGATGAAGCTGACTGGAAATCATGCAGATTAGCCAATCATCAAATTTTCCCGGTAACTTGCGAAGGATCAGCGCTGGGCGAAGTTTGCCTTCATTTTGGTCGGTTTGAGGAAACCGAAATAAAACTATCTGGCCTTCTGAAATCATTAATAGGTTTCTTTTAAATCAGTAACGGAATAATTAGATTCTTCATTTTCCATGCCCCTCATTGCGGCGGAGATAGATAGACTATTCCAATCGTTGTTCTCTTCCTTTTCTGTTTTTAGCTTAAGGTATTCCACAAAATCAAGAACTTCAGCTTGTTTGGCTTCTGGTAATGAAGCGACTGTCGCCAATATTTTTTCTGATAAATTCATGTTTGCCTCCAATTAAGCCGATTTCCACATATATCACACATTATATCTTTACATTGCCATAATCATTAACCGGCTCTTTGAAGCAGGCTTATTGGTGCCGCCGAGTGTTTCTTTGACTTTATAGTTCCCACGCAGAGCGTCACTGCCATTAAGTTAAGCCGTTCGTGGTGAGCTTGTCGAACCATGAACGGCTTAACGATGAACTTCGGATTTTTCCGTTCACCCTTCGACAGGCTTCACCACAAGGGTGATCTAAGGACAGACGAACGGAAAAATCCTTAACTTAATGGCAGTGACGCAGAGTATTGGACTATAACCCCCTCTAAATTGAAAACACTTAATAAACTTCCCGCAAATAAATCTGCTTGCTGTTACCTTTGTAAATGCCAAACGTCGCTTTGGCAGTGGGCGAATTATCTTGCACGCCATTATTATCCCAATCGAATAACAGCCACGGCATGCTGGCAAAATTGCCGCTGATGTCTATATAACCGGTATTACCTGCACCCGGCGCGCTAAAACTTAATCCTGCCACACCATTTAATAAAGTGGCATTTACCAAGCTGGCTTGCGAGGTACCAGCAGGCGCAATGGTCATCACGGCATTACCTGCTTTAGTTGCACCGCTATTGGTGAGCGGATTGCTAAGCGCCAGCTGGCTGCTCAAGGTTAACGCCGTGCAATTGTCGCTAGTGTTACTGATAAACGACGACCCGTTGAAATACTCAGTAAATAACGGCACCGACAGGGCAACCAATTCTGAGCCATAGGCATTGCCCAGTGCTAACCGCCCCCAGCGCTGAGCTTTATTGCCGCCGGTAAAGCTGATGCCATTACCGGCACTGGCCGCACCAAATCCAACCGGATTAACGCCCGCGCCGCCATTGATGTTGGCAACCTGTACGGCATCGGTGTCTTGCAAGATAAAACTCAGGGCGATTTCAGCATTAAACTCGTTAATTGGCGCGGATCGAGTAATTGCCAGAATATTACTGGTGGTATCGGCAAAGTTGAGCCGCCCAGTGCCGTCACCGTTATCGATAGTAGTAGGTAGACTGGTATTTAATACCGTCAATGGCTGAGCAGCTTCGCTATAGCTCGGTGTAATGCCATAAGTTGTATCGCTGGGGTTAATCTTCCATAAACTGCCGGTGTAATTCTGCGTGACTACGCCGGAGTTGTTTTTAGCACTAATACTGGCTTCTGGTGCGGTGGCAAATTTGATAGGTTGCCCGATATAGGTAAACGTATTACAGCTGGGTGCAAAGACCGGCATATTTATAGTGACATCAAAATGATCCGGTACAAACCGGCCAATAGTAAAAATTGGGGACGTGATAGTACGCTCGCTTAAGGTAGAACCATCGCTAGCGTCAATAATTGCAAAATCACTATCTTTAATAGTTGCGTTAATAACGCCAACCTCGGAATATTGAGCAGTTATCGACGTCGCAACACCGTTATTAACGACAAAAGTGCCGGCATTGAAGGCGCCGCCGACACACCCGCTAGCAGGCAAAACACAACTATTAAAATTAGCGCTTGGGGTTCCGTTATAGCCGCTGGTGACAGCACCGAGACTGTTATAGGCTGTTGCAACCAAAGTAAACGGCTGCCCGGCCTTATGCGTTGGTGTAGCACTAGCCGAGGTGGCATTCAAAGAGCGTGTAGTCCCGGCCGACACCCAGTTAGCATCACTTGCGGCAGCAATAAAGCTGGCTGGACGAATAGCAAAATGATCCGTAGAACAGACCACCACAGTTGGCGCGCTGGCTGGATAAGAAATACGCACTAGCGCATCGGGATACGCCTGCGCTTGGCTGACGCCGGAAAAAGTATGTCGGCCTTGTTCTGGCGCAGTAAATGTATAACCGGCAGTGACGGTTTGAATTGCAGTATTGGTAGTACAACTTGCACCACGACCATCAACCAACTCCACTTTGACTGTACCGGTAAAGCTGGTCAATACAGTGGCCGGACTGCTGGTAAGCGCAACCACATCAAAATTAAATGCAGTTCCTGCAATTTTGGTTTTCAACACACCACTGATTGAGTTGGCGGCGGTAGTTGTTTCAAAGGCATTAAAGCCAGTGGCAGGTGGGACAACAACGGGCACAGTTTGCGGTGTGCCCAAACTGGCGCTTGTAACACTCCATTCCAAATCATCAAGCAAAAACCAGCTCCGATATGCGTTGGTAACATCCATTCTTATTTCTAACTTGACAGTTTTGCCGGCAACCGTAGCTAAACCTGCAGAACAGCTAATCCAAGGCTCACTACCTCGGTTAAAAGTACTGGTCATTCCTAAGGTATGATTATTGGAACCGGTCCCATTGTCCCAATAATTATAAGGTCCATAACCCGAGGCGCTTTTGGTTGCAGGACTGGTGTTGTGATTAGGGCTAAATGGGCAAGTCGCGTAATTATTCAGTGATGGCCCGACAACCACTAACAGCAGGTTAGAATTACTGGCATCTAGTAAGCGTACTTGCAAGAAATCATAGTTACTCAGATCCTTATTTTTTCCCGAATCCCAGCCCTCTGGTTTAATTTTAATCGTAAGATTACCCGGATTAGTAGCGGGGATTTTAATAGTACGGGTAATAGTGGCATTGGCATTATTCGTGTCGGGTTTACTACGAAAGCCTAGCAAATAAGAATATTTACCAGTGCTGGGGTTACCGTTGGTATTAACTGTTGCCGGAAGTGTGCCGGAACTGTTATCACTAACACTCACAGTCTCCGCAGGACGAATCTGCAAATCCATATTGGCATCACTACGACTGGCTGCAGCCCAGGCACTCGGGGTTACCGTACCGGTAATATCGGCCTCAAAGTTACCGTTGATTTTACTTTGTGAGTTGGTCGCTTTGGGGCCATTGGCTACGGTATCAAAGTACAGGTAATAAGTAGTGGCTCCGGCATCCTGCAAAATAAAACGAATTTCGCCACGATTGTTGGCAGTGGAATCAGTGCCGCCAGCGTAGATCGCATCGGTGTATTCTTGGTTGGTGACTAAACTGAGATCGTCGCTGCGGACAATGCGGGGGGAGTTAATATCAAAACTACCGGTAACGCCAAGGGTGGTCAGTTGCGCGGCAAAATCGACATCGACCTTGATGGTGCTGTTAACGCTGCTACCGGCTGGCACGTTAATGGGGATTTTGTAATGCCAAGTGTTATCGTACCAAGCAAACGTTTGACCGCTAAAAAGTAGTAATAACAGCCAAGTAAAAAGCAGTCCATAAGGCTTATTTGCATTGTTTAAGTTAATTGAAATACCCGGCATTAAATTTTCAGCTGGCCATCAGAATTTGTTAAGTTTGCAAGCGGGGCAAATATGCCCACCATCACCGGTATTAACCCAACCTGCTTGAAGCGCTGCACTCAATTCCCCTTCAAACCAGGATCGTCCATCGCTGATCCGTCGTCCGGTACGCTGGTCGTTACGAGGTGCGCGGCGATATTCGATTGCCCTTAAACCTTGTGGATTACATATATCGCAAAATATGATTTTTCTTATGCTCATGTCGACTGTCTGGCAGAAATATTAAATAGCTGGAGTTGTGGCACGTAAGTTGATTTTTTAAATCGCAGAGATTTTAAATTGCAGTATAGTCTACACTTTCTAGCGTTAATGCAGTGTGGGCTTATTTCTTATTCAAACTCAAGGTGACAAAAGTGAATTTACACAAACAACAAGGTTTTACGTTAATTGAATTGGTCATGGTAATTGTGATTTTGGGGATTTTGGCGGCAACAGCGCTTCCTAAATTTGCCAATCTGGGTGGTCAAGCCCGACTAGCCGCGGTTAACGGCATTGCCGGCGGTATAAGCTCAGCAGTCGCTATTACCAAAGCAGCATATCTTGCAAATGGCTCCACGACCGCAGTCTCTGTCACACTGAGCGGTGGTTCTATCGTCACCGTAGCTGCGGGTACTGGTATCCCAGCAGGAAGCGCTGTTGGAATTGGCAGAGCAATGGATAATTTAAACGCTGTCACCCCCGATTACACCACAGCCACAGCGGTTACGTTCACTCCAGTTAACGGCGGTAGCGCTACCTGCCGAGTCGAGTACAATGGAACCACCGGTGTAGTAACCCCTGTTATTGGTGGTTGTTAAGTCTTTGGCGTGGATAGCTTAAGTTGTCCACGCTTTGCTTTTTTGCCTACTACTGTGATTGAGCACAATTTCAAAGCCAATTTTATTTCGCAGCGAGGCTTTACTCTGGTTGAATTGGTAATGGCCATTGTCATTTTGGGAATTATTTCCGCCACAGCACTGCCAAAGTTTTTCAGTATTTCTACTTTTCAAGAACGCGGTTTTTTCGACGATACCCTTAGCGCCATTCGTTATGCACAAAAATTGGCAGTAGCGAGCGGTTGTAATGTGCAGGTAGTAATTGCCGCCAATCAGTTTGCCTTGAAACAGCCGGGGGCTAGCAATCGTAGTCAGTGTGCATCGACCACTACCAGCGATTTCACCCAAATGGTTAAACGTCCGGGTTCTGGCGAGTCCAGCTACCAAGGCAGCCAATCTGGCGTTGCTGTTAGCAATGCAACAATTTATTTCACCGCTAAAGGCACTGCTTCAACTGGGTTGGACATCACTATCGGCAGCCGAAAAATCACCGTAATACAAGATACCGGCTTTGTTTATGACAGTACGCCTTAAGCGACAACGCGGCACAACCTTGGTTGAGCTGATTTTGTCGATGGTGATTATCAGCATCGCGTTGGTAGGCATTCTTTCCGTTATTAATCTCACCGTTAGTCATAGCGCCGATCCTGTGGTTGAATATCAAGCACTGGCAATTGCCGAGTCCTATCTGGAAGAAATTTCGCTGCAAGCCTACAGCGGTACCGCCAGCACTGGTCGCAGTAATTTTGATGATGTTGATGATTACAACGGCTTGAGTGATGCCGGTGTCCGTGACCAGCAAGGCAACGCTGTTACTGGATTATCGCAATATACGGTGACGGTTGCGGTAGCAGCGGCAACCGCATTAACCGGCGGCGTTAATGCTAAAAAGATTACCGTCAGTGTGTCGGGACCAGGCGTCTCCAGACTGATCTTAGTCGGCTACAAGGCAGAGTATTAACATGATCCGCCGCGAGCAAGGGTTTACCCTAATTGAGCTGATTACCGTCATCGTTATTGTCGGCATTCTGGCATCAATGACCAGTGATCTTATTACGTTGCCTGTGAAGAGTTATTTCGACCAGCAACGTCGCACCGCGCTGGTTGATAGCGCCGAATCAACCTTGCGTTTAATGCAACGCGACATTCGCCGCGCTTTACCAAACAGTATCCGCATTACCGGCAGCGGTACTGTATTGGAACTGTTGCATACCAGCGATGGCGGACGTTATCGAGCTAAGGTCACCAGCACCGGCAGTGGCAATATTCTTGATTTCACCAGCACTGACAGCAGTTTTGATGTGATCGGCACCTTACTATCCGCGCCTCGCGGTGAGTTGGTAATTTACAACTTGGGGCAAGTATCTGCCGATGCCTATGCCGGTAATAACCGCGCGACATTGAGTAGCGCATCGACTACAACATCAATCAGCCTAGCCAGTGCCAAAAAATTTCCACTGCAATCGCCCCAGCAGCGGTTTTTTATTGTCGATACACCTATTACTTACCATTGCGACACTGTCGCCCATACATTGCTGCGCTATTCCGGTTACAACATTACCGCTACGCAAGCCAATCCGCCTACTGGCGTGACCGGGCAACTGCAAGCCAATACTATCAGTAGCTGCACATTTGCCTATAGTTCGGCAACGGCCACCAACTCAGGCCTAGTCACGCTGCAAATCACCCTGACTGATAGCGCGGGCGAATCGACTCGTTTGGTGCATCAAGTGCATGTGGATAACGCCCCATGAAACGACAACAAGGCTTTTCTCTTGTCATGGCTATTTTTATTCTGGTAGTACTGGGCTTGCTCGGTGGCTACATGGTGAGGCTGAGCGGCGTGCAAATCGGCACCTTCAATTATGCGTTGCAAGGTGCTCGTGCTTATCAAGCAGCGCGCGCAGGGATTGAATGGTCGATTGGCCGTATTAATAACGGCGGCAGTTGCGCTGATGTCAGTGCGCAAACTGCGATGACTTTTACCGGTATTGACGGCTTTAATGTTAGCTTGAGTTGCAGCAGCCAGAGTTACTCTGAGGCAGATCAAAATCTCACGGTCTATCGCATCAATGCCCTCAGCCAATATGGCAGCTATGCCAGTATTGATTATGTATTCCGGCAGATTGAGGTTTCTATCGTCAAATAGAAGTCGAAGCGTATAGTTGGCTTCGGCTCCGCTCAGCCTACGAAAAAGAATCAACTTTTCTGGCAGGCAAAAAAAAAGCCCATCAAGCGATGGGCTTTTTTTATGTGCAGCTAAACCAGCTTAGTTTTTGCTTTTGTCTACGATTTGATTAGCTTTGATCCACGGCATCATGCTGCGCAGTTGTGCGCCAACGACTTCAATTGGATGTTCTGCATTTAAACGACGTTTTGCCGTCATTTCTGGGTAATTAGTTAAACCTTCCAGAATGAATTTTTTCGCATATTCGCCGTTACGGATGTTTTGTAAGGCTTCACGCATTGCTTGACGGCTTTCGTCATTGATTACTTTGGGGCCAGTCACATATTCGCCATACTCTGCATTGTTAGAGATGGAGTAGTTCATGTTAGCAATGCCGCCTTCAAACATTAAATCTACAATCAGTTTTAATTCGTGTAAGCATTCGAAATACGCCATTTCTGGTGCATAGCCTGCTTCAACTAAGGTTTCAAAACCCATTTTTACCAGTTCAACGGCACCGCCACATAAAACAGCTTGTTCGCCGAATAAATCGGTTTCACACTCGTCGCGGAACGTAGTTTCGATAATGCCTGAGCGACCGCCACCGATAGCTGACGCATAAGACAAACAAATCGCTTTTGCTGTGCCTGAGGCATCTTGATGAACAGCGATTAAGTCAGGAACGCCGCCGCCGCGTACAAATTCAGAACGCACAGTGTGTCCAGGTGCTTTAGGCGCGATCATGATGACGTCTAAATCAGCGCGTGGCACAACTTGGTTGAATAAAATTGCAAAACCGTGAGCGAATGCTAATACAGCACCTTGTTTGATGTTTGGCTCAATTTCGTCTTTGTATAATTTTGATTGAAACTCATCTGGAGTCAAAATCATAACGACGTCTGCGCCGGAAACTGCTTGGGCTACCGGTTGTACGGTTAAGCCATGGGCTTCAGCTTTAGCCACTGAAGGCGAGCCAGTGCGTAATCCAACGACAACTGCAACGCCAGATTCTTTTAGATTAAGGGCATGGGCATGGCCTTGTGAACCGTAACCAATGATGGCTACTTTTTTTGCCTTGATGATCGAAAGGTCGGCGTCTTTGTCGTAATAAACTTGCATGGATTTTCCTGTTTTTCTTAAGGTTAAAATATAAAGAACGGGGCGGCGCTTATAAATGCAGGCCTTTTTCGCCGCGTGAAATACCTGTTGGTCCTGAGCGAACCACTTCTATGATGCTATCAGGGTCAATGGTCGCGACAAAAGCATCGAGTTTTTCAGAAGGTCCGGTCATCTCAACTACATAAGAAGTTGGGGTGACGTCAATAATTTTGCCGCGAAATATCTCGGCGACATTTCTTATTTCACCACGCGAATGCTCACTGGTTCTGATTTTAACCAACATCAATTCGCGCTCAATATGGGCAGACTCCGCCAAATCTATCAGTTTGACGACATCAATCAGCTTGTTTAGCTGCTTAGTGATTTGTTCGATGACATTTTCACTGCCACGTGTCACCAACGTCATTCTGGATAAACTTGGATCTTCTGTCGGCGCTACCGTCAATGATTCAATGTTGTAACCGCGCGCAGAAAACAACCCAGCAACCCGCGACAATGCCCCTGATTCATTTTCAATCAGAATAGAAATGATATGCCTCATTTACGCAAGCTCCCTGTCCGTTGATGTGCCCAAAGCTACTCTCAACTTCATATCATGATGACCTTTTCCGGCTTCAATCATTGGGTAAACGTTTTCGGTGCGATCAGTAAGAATGTCTAAAAATACTGTGCGATCTTTCAGGGCGAATGCTTGTTCCAGAGCTGGCCTTACCTCTTCAGGCTTAGTGACACGAATACCGACATGACCGTATGCTTCTGCAAGTTTTACAAATTCTGGAATAGTATCCATGTATGAATGTGAGTAACGGCTTTCATAGGAAAACTCCTGCCATTGCCTGACCATTCCCATGTAGCTGTTATTCAGATTGATGATCTTAATGGGCGTTTTGTATTGCAGGGCAGTTGATAACTCCTGAATACACATTTGAATACTGGCATCACCGGTAACACAAGCCACTTCAGAATCTGGAAAAGCCAATTTAACGCCGATCGCAGCAGGCAAACCAAAACCCATGGTGCCCAAGCCGCCGGAATTGATCCAACGACGCGGTTTATCAAATGGATAATATTGAGCCGCCCACATTTGATGTTGACCAACATCAGAGGTGACATAGGCGTCACCTTTGGTCACTTCGTAGAGTTGCTCAATCACATATTGCGGTTTGATTAAACGGCTTTCGCGATCGAACTCAAGGCAATGCACACTGCGCCACTGATCAATTTGTTTCCACCAGGCTTCCAAAGCTTTTTTGCTTGGTTTCTTTTTGCTTTCAGCGAGCATTTCCAGCATTTGATCCAAAACCGGTTTGACGCCGCCGACGATAGGCACGTCGACTCTGACGGTTTTGGAAATAGAAGCGGGATCAACATCTATATGAATAATTTTCGCATACGGGCAAAACTCATCAAGCTTACCGGTAACGCGATCATCAAAGCGCGCACCAATGGCCAATATCACATCACTTTCGTGCATCGCCATGTTGGCTTCATAAGTACCATGCATACCTAGCATGCCGACAAACTGCGGGTCAGTTGCAGGATAAGCGCCAAGGCCCATCAAGGTGTTAGTGACCGGAAAGCCGAGCGTTTTAGCTAATTCAATCAATTCTTTGCTGGCTTCGCCTAAAACAACGCCGCCACCTGAATAAATAATCGGTCTTTCAGCCGCCAAAAGTAAATCAACTGCTTTTTTAATCTGGCCTTTATGTCCGGTAGTTGCCGGATTATAAGAACGCATGACGACTTTTTTAGGGTATTTGTAAGGCACCTTAATCCGTGGATCGGTAATATCTTTTGGAATATCAACGACTACGGGTCCCGGACGACCGGTGGTGGCAACATGAAAAGCTTTTTTGATGGTTTCTGCCAGCTGGGTGACGTCTTTTACCAAGAAATTATGTTTTACGCAGGGCCGGGTAATACCCACCATGTCGACTTCCTGGAAAGCATCACTTCCGATCACAGGCAATGACACCTGGCCGGAAATCACTACCAAAGGAATGGAATCCATATAAGCCGTAGCAATGCCAGTAACTGCGTTGGTAGCGCCAGGCCCAGAAGTGACCAGGACGACACCAGGCTTTCCAGTCGCCCGCGCGTAGCCGTCGGCTGCGTGTGTGGCTCCCTGCTCATGGCGCACAAGAATATGTTTGACATCATCTTGCTGAAAAATGGCATCGTACAAATGCAGCACAGCGCCGCCTGGATAGCCGAAAATATATTCTACGCCTTCGTCCTTAAGGCTCTGAATGACAATTTGTGCGCCGCTTAGCTCCACATTAATATCCTCAATAAACTGACAGTAGATTGTTGTTTTGATGTCGATTATATGCGTTTTTTTAAAATCATTACCAAATTACTTGGTTAAAAACGGCGACACGGGGACGTCTGCTTTAGACGATGTATTGCAGGCATTTTAACCGGTTCCAGGAAAAAATGTAATTGCAAACTTAGACATCAATTAGCCTGCAAGCCAAGAATTTCCTAACGAGGCAAAGGGTACACAAGATACAAAACGCTTACGACGAAAACTCTACCTCGTAGCCGGTAAATTTACGAATATTGATTACTCCGGTATCCAGTAGTAGATACTGGCCTTTAATACCGTGTAAAACGCCTGAAACTTCTGGATTTTTATCAAGGTTGAAGGAGTTAATTTTGGTTGGATAATGGTCGACCGGAAACGCTATATCCACGGGCTGCGCTTCAGCCAATAATTCAACTGCCTGCTCACCAAAACGCTGCCTAATCTCATTGAGCTCTGGTGCGCAAGTCTTGATTAATTCATCTCTTTTTGCCGGCAAATCAATAGGCTGAACATTATTTTTAAGCATTTGCTGCCAACTGGTTTTATCGCTGACATGCTTGCCAATCGCGATTTCTATCAATCCAGACACATAACGCGAAGGCACTTTAAAAATTGGCAATGCTTGCACGGCGCCTTGGTCAATCCAGCGAGTAGGGATTTGTGTTTGCCGGGTAATGCCTACTTTGATGCCGCTGGAATTAGCTAGATAAATGATATGCGGCTGAAAACAGAATTGCTCTCCCCAAGCAGAATCTCGGCAAGTTCCGGCGGCAAAGTGGCAAGTTTCCGGCTTCATGATGCACATATCACACTGCGCCAATGACGTAAAACAAGGGTAGCAGTAACCCTGGTTAAAACTTTTTTTGACGGCCCTCTGACAATGAATACAGGTTATCTTGCCGGTAAATTTAAGCTTAATAGACTGCCCAATCAGTCGATTTAAGGGAACCCGCTGGTCGCCTAGCGGTAATTGATACTCAACCGGCGAATTCAAAATTACGCGCATTTTCTCTAATTGTCCCTGCATTGTTCTGGCTTTCCTCTGATTAAAGCTGATAACAGCTGATATAATGGCATTATTTTACCATTCACTCCACGAGGACAGCCCATGTCACTAATGAACGTCAAGTCTGGCATTAACGTACCCGACGATATCAATGTAGTTATCGAAATTCCGGCTTTTAGCGACCCGGTCAAGTATGAAATTGATAAAGACACCGGCGCGTTAACGGTAGATCGTTTCATGGGCACCTCAATGCAATATCCAACCAACTACGGTTATGTGCCGCACAGTCTTGCTGATGATGGTGATCCAGTGGATGTGTTAGTGATTACGCCCGCGCCATTATTGAGCGGCTGCGTGATTCGGTGCCGTCCGATTGGTATTTTGAAAATGACTGATGAAGCAGGCGGCGATGCCAAGGTGTTGGCAGTGCCTGTTCCTAAATTAACGCCGTTTTATAATCGCGTTAATACGTATGATGATATTCCTGAAGACAAATTAGCCAAAATCGTGCATTTCTTTCAACATTACAAAGACTTGGAGCCTGGCAAATGGGTAAAAGTCGATGGCTGGTATGGCATTGAAGACGCTCGTGAAGAGATTCTTTCAAGCATCGCACGCTATAACGCTGAAGAGAAAAAACCACTGTTCTAAAAGAAGCACTACTTTAGTTTTTCGGCAGTCCACCACAAGCGTAGTTTACGTTCGTGGTGGACATGTCGCAGCCCATGAAGGGCGTCAACACAGGGATTTTGACGCTATTTAGCGAGATTGCTTTGCCGGTGGCGAAGCAAAAGGTCGAGCCAGCGGCTCGCCGACGAAAATACCCTGCCCAGGCTCCCAAACACTCTTCCAATAAGCCTCGATCAATGTATTGCCGCGCAAATAATATTGCAGCATTACACCTGGATGAGGAAACTTAGCCGGATAATTACAAGGCTCGACGACAGCTCCATACGTTGCCGTCGCCCCCGCTTTAATCCACTCCAAAATGTTCATTTGATCGCTACCAGTCAACACACCACCCACAGACGTTAAATGATCGGCGACAGCACCCGGCAGGTAGGTGTTTTTGTCAATGTCCGGCACATGCATCAAGCCGGTGAAATAAAACATCACATCGGTTTTTCCGGCAATAGCATTCTGTTCCAGATAATTTACCGGCCACAGGCCCGAAAATGCTTTTGCCACCTCTGGGAAATAAGCAGCCCGCGAACTACGCGCCTGATCCGTGGTTTTTAACAAATACGCCGATCCTTGTGGTCGAGTAAAATCTGCCGCAACGCCCCGATCAACCAACTGCTTAACCTCATCAAATGAATGCCCCGCTAAAGTCATGGTCGGGCGCCACTGGTAATCGGCAAAGGGTTTCTGACTATCGGAGGCAAAATACGGGCTCTTGCGAGTTTCCTGACAGACTTTCGCACAAAATGCCTGATCAAAACCGGCCGCAAAGGCGGTAGTAATCGACATACAATCCACTCGAAACGGTTTTAGCCAGGTCAATACAAAAGCCTGTACTTGTTTGGGTGTTTTCGCATCTACCTGCCGCTTAATAGCTGCAAAGTCTTTTTGAGACAGCGCATTGGAGCTTGCATCGAAGCGAATATGAATCATGTTCGCCAACGGAATTTGCCGTTTACTTTGGTAATAGTCGGCAATGCGCACACTTAACGGATCTGCGTCATTAACAATTACAGCTAATTGTTTTTCTGTCAGCCCAGGTAATGGTTGATAAAGAGGAGAAAATTTTGCATGACCAACACCAATAAATAGTATCGACACAATCAGTGAGAATATAAATAAGCTACTACGCTTTATCACCATCTAAATTCCTTCCAGTTAACAAGTTGTATAGCCATCAGTATTTTTTGACACCCAGCGTTCTTGATCTGAGTCTAGCAGCTCTTTTTTCCAAAATGGCGCTTTCGATTTCAGGGCTTCCATGATGTTGCGACTGGCATCAAAAGCCTCGCCTCGATGCGATGACCACACCGCCACCAACACAATCGCCTCATCTGGCAAAATAGCACCTACCCGATGCACGATGAGCGCATCCAAAATTTGCCATTGCGACTGAGCTTCAGCAACAATTTTTGCCAGCTGTTTTTCGGTCATGCCTGGGTAATGTTCAAGCGTCATGCCCTTAACTTGATCGCCTTCATTAAAGTCGCGCATCGTGCCGACAAATACACCGGTCGCACCAATTTTACCGGCCAGCGCTGTTAACGCATTCTGTTGATAGGCTTGTATTTCCTGCCAAGGGTCAAAACCATTCGGGCAAATTTTTATCAGCATATTTAACCTCCTGTCACCGGCGGAAAAAATGCCACTTCATCACCATCTTTAACGGGACTATCCAAGTCGACATAATCCATGTTTACCGCAGCCAGAATATTATCGGGTAGCGTTTCATCTGGATTAGCAACATGCCATACCGATCTGACTGTCGATAATCCTGAACTATCAATGGTCTGCTCGGCGCGTCCCACACGGTCTTTCAGGCTGGCAAAATAACGGACTTTGATGGACATGATTATTCACGCGCTGGTTAAAAAAATGGATAATGGCTTTTTGTCAGCAATTCTACCGCCAATGACTCACACTCCGCATTTTAATAAGGCTGGCGAAGCACACATGATCGATGTGGGCACCAAAGCCATTACCCAACGGGTCGCTGTTACCGAAGGTTTCATCGAAATGCAGCCTGAAACGCTACGTCTCATCATTGCTGGCGAGCACAAAAAAGGCGATGTGCTCGCTGTGGCAAGGCTTGCCGGGATTATGGCCAGTAAAAAGACCTCAGATTTAATTCCGCTTTGTCACCCTCTGCCCATTACCCACGTAGAAGTCAACCTAACGCCTGAGCCTGATAATCACCGCGTGCGCTGCCAGGCTACGGTAAAGACCAATGGTCAAACCGGCGTAGAAATGGAAGCGTTAACGGCCACCCAAATTGCCCTGCTTACCATTTATGACATGTGTAAAGGGGTTGATCGCGGCATGGTCATTCAATCTGTGCAATTGCTGGAAAAAGACGGCGGTAAAAGCGGACATTGGCAACGCTGAAACTTTTTTTCACCATGCTATGCTTGTTGTCAAAATTGTGACAAGGCAAATTTTTGACTTCTTGCCCTGAAATTCTGATCCGCATTACCCCATTAATCGAATAGAGATAAACATGACGATAACATTAAAAGAATTGGCCGATTTTTGCGGCGCCAGATTGGAGGGGGGCGATGAGCTGGCAGTGATTCATTCTGCTGCTGACATTACCGCTGCTGAAAGTGGCCAAGTTACCCAGCTAACCAACAGTCGTTATGCCCATCACCTGAAAAATTCGACCGCGTCAGCATGCATCATCGGCGAGAATTTCCCTGTCACTGATGTCCCGGAAAACGTAGCTTTATTAATCTGTACTGATCCGGAACTTAGCTTTATTAAAGCAGTTGAATTACTGCACCCTGAACGATCTTACCTGCCTGGTATTGCGCCGCAAGCCGTGCTGGAAGCAAATATTGCTTTGGGTAATGCCACCTATATCGGCCCATACGCAATTATTGGCGAGCAAACTCAGATTGGTGATAACAGTGAAATTTTAGCCGGTGCTTACATCGGTAAAAACGTCAAAATCGGCAAAAACTGCCGGATTTACCCTTATGCAGTCATTTATGATGACGTGGAGATTGGCGATAACGTGATCATCCACTCTGGCGCAATTATTGGCGCCGACGGTTTCGGCTATAAATTCAGGAATGGTCAACATGTCAAGGTGCCGCAAGTCGGTAATGTCGTAATTGGCAATAATGTCGAAATCGGTGCGAATACTTGTGTAGACAGAGGCGCATTGGGCAGTACGGTAATCGGTGCGGGCAGCAAAATAGATAACTTGGTACAAATCGGCCACAACAACAAAATCGGCCAAGGCGTGATCATGTGCGGTTTAACCGGTGTATCGGGCTCTTGCAATATTGAAGATTATGCCATTTTGGCTGGTAGTTCGGGTGTTGCGGATCATGTCACTATTGGCCGCGGCGCAGTAATTATGGCGCGTTCCGGGGTTGCTGGAAACGTTGCTGCAGGTTCGCAAATGTTTGGTAGTCCGGCCAAAGACAAAAAAACCGCCTACAAGGAACAAATTGCTTTGAGCAAACTGCCTGACCTATTAAAAACTGTAAAACTGCTGGAAGAAAAAATTAAGCAGCTTGAGCAACAATCGCCAAGCGCTGAATAAATACAACTAATCTTAGAAGGCATCCCCGCGGACTAAATGTCAGCTTAAGAAAAAACGAAGGGCAAAAAAAATCCCCCGTGCAGAAAGCAACGGGGGATTTTGTAACAACAATTTTTATAAAACTTTATTTTCCAGCAATTGCAGCAGCGCTACTGTTGTTGCTAGTGTGTCTTTTTTCAATTTTTGTGAATGTTTCTTTTTGCTGTTCAGCAACTACACCACTAGCCAAATGTTTGGTTTCATCAGCTTTAAGCATCAGTACCAAAACGATAGTAGCCAATATTAATCCGCCAATATAAAACCAAAAATAGTCTTTTTCTTGTTCTTCAGCCATTTCTAAATCCTCATAGTTATTTATAGTAATTTTTATAGCCCTTAGCTAAGGGACAACTCAAAGATCATTTGAGTTGTACGTCGCTTGCAAAACAAACGACGGGGTAATTTTTATCACGGCTTTAGGTGTCGTGTCAAAACTATAAATAATTTATTTTTATTTTTTCGGGAATTAGAAAGATCATTCTGAGGTCAATAAAAAATAACCCATTGAAATAATTGGATTTATTTATTAACCGCTCAAGTTTTTATTTTACTATCAGTGTAATCAATTAGAAAATTAATCCTTAAAATTTGCACGGGATTAAAAACACTCTTTACTCTCGCACTGGTTTTTTATCCAACTTTCTTTGTAGGGTACGTCGGTGCATATTTAGCGCTCTGGCCGCAGCAGATATATTGCCATCATGCTGCATCAAGACTTTCTGTAAATGTTCCCATTCCAAGCGTTTTATTGACAGTGGGCTTTCACTGATACCTACAGAAGAATCGCCTTCATTTTTATTTAGCGCCGCAACAATCTCATCAGCATTGGCTGGTTTGGTCAAATAATGCACCGCGCCCAATTTGATGGATTCAACCGCTGTAACAATACTGGCAAAACCCGTCAACATAACAATGCGGGTATTGTCGTCTAACGAAATCAACTTTTTTACTAATTCCAACCCTGATTCATGACCAATACGTAAATCAATCACGGCATATTCCGGCAGATTAAGTTCGGCTAATTCAATACCCGTGTTAACGTCATTCGCTATCAGCACTTCAAAATTTCTTTTTTGCAACGCGGCTTTCAATACATTACAAAAAACCTCATCGTCATCTACCAGCAATAGCCTGGGTTTATCAATTTCCTGTGCTGTCATCGTCATGTTTCAGTTGTAAAAGAGGAAGGGTGATTTCTACACAAGCACCGCCCGAATCTATATTGTCAAAATTAACCTTGCCACCGACTCGGCTAATGGTCGAATAAGTCAAAAACAAACCCACGCCCATACCGCGTTTTTTACTGGCTACCGGCTGCTTACCGACCAGTTGAAAAACCTCGGGGGGAAAGCCAGGGCCAAAATCACGAATTTTTATAATTGCCTGTTCTCTATCCCAGCCGGCATGAAACTCAAGCCCTTGTTCTGGTGGCGATGCTTCGGCGGCGTTGTTTAAAATATTGATTAGCGCATGAGTCAGAGTGCGTTCAGCGATAATTTTAGCGTCTTCGACAATACTTGGATCGATAAATAATCTGAGCTTCGTTGATGGTTGATGAGTCCGCCATTGTTTGAGCACGTCATCCAGATAATCAGCCACTGGCATAATGCTACCTGATTCGGCGCGCATTTCCCCCGCTGAAGCAGACATCACAGATAGTGCTTTTTTACACCGATCAAGCTGCTGCTGCATGATGACGACTCTTTCATGTAGCTCAGGATAACGATGGATGGGATAATCGTTCTCCAGTTCATGCGCAAGAATAGCGATAGTTCCTAACGGCGTCCCCATGTCGTGGGCGGCGCTGGCCGCCAACGTACCTAAAGCCACCACCCGTTCATCGCGCAATGCACTTTCTCGTGCCTCCGCCAAGCTGCGTTCCTGAACTTTTAATGTTCTTGCCAGCTCGACCACAAAAAATGCGACTAATCCGGCACTAAACACAAACCCAAACCACATGCCAAAAATATGCAGATTAAAGTAATGCCTGTCACTGGTGGCGTGCGCCTGATGCAACATTTCCAGATGTTCAATATTGTCATGCACCATATCGGGATTAGGGATATGCGGCTCTATTGAAGGTAACGGCACGTTGTAAGCCATTAAAATTGTATACATCGACGTCGTCAAAATGACCATGTACCACGCATACGCTTGGGGCAACATAATAGCGGTAATAATCAGTGGCAGCAGATACACCCATATAATCGGATTTGATGCGCCGCCCGTCAGATACAGCAACGCGGTAATACCAAGAACATCGACCGCCAACTGCGAAAAGATTTCCTGATCAGTTACCGGATCATCAATCTGCAAGCGTAGCCAGGTGTAAATATTGACCGCAATTATCGACATTACCACCAGCCAAAGTTGCTGCTGAGGCAATTTAATATTTAATCCAAATGTGGTTAAAAAAATCAGCACAGACTCGCTGAGGATCATCAAATTTCGCAAAATGAACAGCCAGCTCAGGTTTTGCAGTGCCGATGATCCGGGTCTCGAAGAAACGTGTGAAAGCATGTTGAGTTCAGCAATTGGGGAAGTTAAGCCGACCGCCATTATTGGACATCTCTGGCGTTTTTAATAGCGTAATGGCAGGGGTGCGACAATATGCCACATTTTTATTTACCCAAGGCGTTGCTATTATTAATCTAACTTTTAGAGCCTAAGCAGGCTTTCATAGCTGAAAGTTGCGTTATATCCTTCCTAATACTTCAGGCAGTTTTTATAAACTGCCTTTTTTTTGCCCGTTAGATTTACAACTTCATTCAAACGCCACTCCCAAGCCCCCTAACCCGCAATAACCCTGTGGTTCTTTAGCGAGGTATTGTTGGTGATAATCTTCGGCATAATAAAAATCTCCAGCTGGAGCAATTTCCGTCGTTATCTCGTTGAAACCGGCTTGTTTAAGACGCTCCTGATACTGTTCTTTTGATTTGACCGCTTCGTTGAATTGCTTTTCCGTGTAGGTATAAATCGCCGATCGATACTGAGTGCCGACATCATTACCTTGCCTCATTCCCTGAGTAGGGTTGTGTACCGTCCAGAATAATTCCAGCAATGTATTGAAAGTAACGATTGCCGGATCATAAACCACGCTAACTATTTCAGTATGCCCGGTTAAGCCGCTGCAAACCTCGTCATAGGTAGGATTAGGGGTGTAGCCACCCGCATAACCCACTGCGGTAGAAAACACCCCTGCACATTGCCAGAATTTACGTTCAGCCCCCCAAAAACAACCCAACCCAAATAACACATGCTCCAAGGATTCAGGAAAGGGCGGCAAAATTGGATTGCCATTCACATAATGTTTATTTGTCACCGGCATGGAGGTAGCACGTCCCGGCAACGCATCTGCAGGATCGGGTAAGGTAAGTTTTTTTGTCGTGAATATCATCGGCTGTGGTATTTTTGTTGAAAATTATGACACTGTAAAAACATAGAACATTTAATCGGAGAATCATGAAAGAGCAAGATGTATTACGCCGTTTTTTATTCGAGGAACTCGGCATCCGCGGTGAATGGGTGAAATTAACCCAGAGCTGGCAACAAGCAAAAAGCCATCAGCAAGGTGACGAAGCCATACAGCAACAACTCGGGCAAGCCCTGGTTGCAGCAGTAATGCTATCGGCAACTATTAAGTTTAAAGGCTCGATGATTTTACAAACCCAAGGTGACGGTCATATCCAAACCCTAGTGGCTCAATCGACCGAAGATAAAAAAATAAGAGGCTTAGTACGCGCCCGGGAAAACGCGCCGCCAAATGCGCAAGACAACCTGTTCGGACAAGGCCAACTTGTACTCACCGTCACCTCAGACAACAACCAACCCTACCAAGGCATTGTGCCGCTGCAAACAAGCGATTTAGCGGCTTCCTTGGAAATGTATTTTGCCCAGTCCGAACAGCTAAAAACTCGTCTGTGGTTATTTGCCAACGAAACTGACGCCGCCGGACTATTCATCCAGGAGTTACCAGAACAAGAGCGCGCCTCTGCTTACGACCACGATGCCTGGGATCGTATCGAAATACTGGCCAACACCATAACCAGTCAGGAAATTCTTGATCTGGACGCTGAAGATCTATTGCACCGCCTATTTCACGAAGAACAAGTCCGACTGTTTGACGCTGAACCCGTTGAATTTTACTGCCGCTGCTCCCGACAGCTAATAGAAAAAACCTTACGTGCCATGGGTCGCGCAGAACTCGAAGATATTTTGCAGGAACAAGGGGCAATTGAAGTTGATTGTGAATTCTGCGGCAAACATTACAGCTTTGACCAAGTGGATGTAGAAGTTATTTTGGTTCCAGACGGCGTCAGCACTGCATCCAACACTAGGCATTAGCCCATGAAAAATCAAATCATCCATCGTCATCTTCGCATTTTCGGGTTGCTGATACTGCTGGTCTCTTTAACCGGCTGCGCTTACTGGTTACGGGCGTATCAAACCTATCTGCAGATGGGTGAATTTGATCGTTATTTCAATATCGTAGTGACCGATGCCTTTACCTTGGAATTTAAAGAACCGATTCTTTACAGCAAAGATTTTGTCTCATTATCGAAACTTTACGCCAGCGAGGATGACCTCACGCCAACCGGTCGGCGTTGGCGGTACCGATTCAGCAAAGTTGATGCCAATAACAAACCTGCAATACCGGAAGTCAAATTCTATTCGGAATTAAACTTTAACAAGGAAAGCCGCATTACCTCTTGGTCATTTTCATCGTTGTTCTTAGAAATTGCCCCGCCAAAATTTTTAGAAGTGTCATTACGCTCAATTGGCGGCGCGGAAATCAACAAAGACAAAATGCAGCTGCGCGGCAACACCGATTTAATCGAAAAAATTTCCGCTGAACTCCCCAAAAAAGCAACCGTCGTTGCCAAACTGGGCGAACCGCTAGAAATCAGAGATGAGCCGGAATGGGAGATATATATCTACCATTTCCTGCTGAATACCCACGGTATAGAAGAAGGCTATGAAGACCGAGCCTTAAGCGAAGTCAAACTCACCTTCGATAAAAAAACCCAAGAGCTGATTAAAATGGCAGGGCGATTTGCGGGCTTAAAAGTGTCTATCAACTACAAAAAATTTCTTGATGCCAAGCCGGATGCGCCGGAAAACTAAACGCAGTACCCGGTTAAGTTAGCAGGCAGACTTTTACAGGGATCTGCCTTCAATCACAGCGTTACTAAAATTAGCCCTTCACATTCCCAACATGCAGCCCGCATTCTTTTTTGGTGCCCTCTTCCCACCACCAGCGTCCGGCGCGTTCGTGCTGATTAGGTAACACCGGGCGGGTGCAGGGTTCGCAGCCGATGCTGATGTAGCCGTGCTGGTGTAGTTCGTTGAATGGCACTTGATAGGCTTCGATATGATCCCAGACTTGCGCAGAACTCCAGTTGGCGAGCGGATTAAATTTAACCAGTGGGTGATCTTCGCTGCCAAATGCCGTGTCTAATTGCACTTCCGGCAAGTTCTGGCGGGTGTCCAAGCTTTGATCTTTGCGCTGCCCGGTAATCCAGGCGTCCACTTGCGCCAATTTGCGTTTTAACGGTTCGACTTTGCGAATGCCGCAGCATTCCTGGTGGCCGTCTTCATAAAAACTAAACAGTCCTTTGTTTTTTACAAACGTATCCAACAGGTTTCTATCGGGCGTCAGTAACTCAATATCAATCTGATAATGCTTTCTGACTTTTTCTATAAATCGATACGTTTCCGGATGCAAGCGCCCGGTATCTAAAGAAAACACCTGAATATCCTTGCGTATGGCCAAGGCCATATCAATCAGCACCACGTCTTCAGCACCACTGAAGGAAATGGCGATGTTATCGAACGTTTGCAGCGCTTTTTTCAGGATAACGCGCGGGCTTTTGCCCGCCAACTCGGTTTGTAATGCTGAAATATCTAGCTTGGTCATAATTATCGTTGCGCAAAATATTGCTGTAAAAAATCGTCGAAAGGAATTTGCGGTTTGTTTTCCAACTGGCGTTGTTTGGCTAGTGATTCGCTAGCCATGGCTGTAAAGCGTTGTCGTGTCGCCTCATCCAACTTATCGGCGGATAACGCCTTCGCATGTTGTGCGGACTGTTGATGCGCAAATCGCTTAAAGGGTTGCTGGTTTTGGCGCATGGCTGCCAATATGCGTGCCGAAGCGGTCAGATCAGGATTGCCCAACACTTGCCGCTGCACTGCCAACGCCGCGCTGTAGGGTTGGTCGGCATTATCTTGATCCAGAATTTCACATACCGGCTGCATAGCGGCAAAAATTTCTTCTGCCCACGCCGTCAATGGTATTTTTTGTCCGTCTTTATCCAGTTCCAAGCCCGGCTTTCTACCGAAATTAGCCACCGCCAGCTGATTGGCATTATTGAGCTGGTGATCGGCTGCCGACATGGCCGGGCTGTCTTTTAATGCGCAAGTGAGCAGCAGCGCTTCAATAAAACGAGCGGTGTTTTCGTTAATGCCGATAGGGTCAAATACGTCCAAGTCCAACGAGCGCATTTCCACATAGCGCACGCCGCGACGTTTAAGCGCCAGCGTCGGTTTTTCGCCGGATTCGGCAATCTGTTTCGGGCGGATGATGCTGTAAAACTCGTTTTCAATTTGCAGGATATTGCTGTTGAGCTGGCGATATTCGCCGTCAACCTTCACGCCAATTTGTTCATATTCCGGGTAAGGCGTGGCAATGGCTTGGCTCAAACTGCTGACATAACCTTCAAGAGAGTTGTAATCAATTTTAAGATTGGCCTGGTTTTTACTTTTGTAACCGATGTCACTCATCCGTAATGAAGTGGCATAAGGATGATAGAGCGTGCCGTGATCAAATTCTTCAAATTGCGCCATCAACGCCGGACGACTTTTAAAGAAGTTTTTACAAATCGCAGGCGATGCGCCAAATAAATACAGAATAATCCAGCCGACGCGCTGAAAATTTCTGATCAGGCCAAAATAGCCTTCATTGATAAACTGTTCCAGCGTTAACGCCTGTTGTTGCTGGTGTAATGCCCGCCAGAACTGATCCGGCACAGAATAATTAAAATGTATTCCGGCAATGGCTTGCATGGTTCTACCGTAACGGTGCCACAAACCATGCCGATAAATGTGCTTCATACGGCCAATATTGGACGAGCCATATTCAGCAATCGGTATGCTGTCATCACCATCAATGCCGCAAGGCATGCTGGAGCCAAGTAAGATTTCATGATCCAATTGCTCGTAAACAAACTGATGCAATTGCTGCATATACGCCAACGTGTCGTTAACTTCTGCAAACGGCGGCGTAATCAGCTCGATCAACGCTTCTGAATAATCCGTGGTGATGTAAGGATGGGTTAAGGCGGAACCCAGGGCTTTCGGGTGCGGGGTGTGGGCAATGAAGCCGTCATCGGCAAGTCGCAGGCTTTCTTTTTCGATACCTTTCAGTCCGCCGCACAGTGTCTGTTGTTGATCATTTGCCAGAAGTTGCTCAAGGCGCGCCAGCGGCGCAGTGCTAAGAAGTGTCATGGTGTGGGCGTGTGTACCTGTCAGTCCTGATATAATCGCGCCATTATAAAAGCTTTAACTTATTGGGGCACTGGCAAAATTTCTATGAGTCCTAAGAAAGCGCTGATTAAATCCTTCGACAAGCTCAGGATGAACGGTAACTTATCGATTTCGTTCGTGGTGAGCTTGTCGAACCATGAGCGAAATCGATTTGTTCAGCGCTTCCCTAAATCAACCGCTCCTAAGCTACTTCTACAGAAAAAATAAACACCATGGCAGTCGCGGTAAATCATTCCCCTCTTGATGTGCTCAAAACAGTGTTCGGCTATGACCGGTTTCGCGGTCATCAGCAGCAAGTCATTGAGCATGTGTTGTCCGGCCAGGATGCGCTGGTATTAATGCCTACCGGCGGCGGAAAATCGCTGTGTTATCAAATCCCGGCGCTGCTAAGACCCGGCGTTGGCATCATCGTGTCGCCATTGATTGCGTTAATGCAGGATCAAGTCAGTGCCTTGCTGCAACTGGGCGTGAAAGCAGCATTTCTCAATTCTGCGCTCTCGCTTGAACAAGCCCGCCAGATCGAACAGCAATTAATCAATGGCGAGCTGGATTTGCTGTACATCGCACCGGAACGCCTAGCCTCAGAGCGCACCGTGGCGTTATTTAAACGCCTGCAAATTGCGCTGTTTGCCATCGATGAAGCGCATTGCGTATCCCAATGGGGACATGATTTTCGTGCCGATTACCTGCAACTGTCGATGCTGCATGAGCGTTTTCCTGAAGTGCCGCGCATTGCGCTGACTGCTACCGCTGACGATAAAACTCAACAAGAAATCAAACTGCGCTTAGGACTGGAGCAAGCCCGGCATTTCCAAAGCGGCTTCGACCGGCCCAATATTCGCTATCGCATCGTCCAAAAACAAAATGCCAAGCAACAATTGCTGGACTTTATTCGTGCTGAGCATGCCGGGGATGCCGGTATCGTTTATTGCCTGTCGCGCAAAAAAGTCGATGCCACCGCCGAATGGCTGACCAGCAAAGGTGTTAACTCGCTGCCTTATCATGCCGGCATGACTAACGACTTACGGCAACGCCACCAGCACCGGTTTTTAATGGAAGAAGGTCTGGTGATGGTCGCCACCATCGCTTTTGGCATGGGCATCGACAAGCCCAACGTGCGTTTTGTCGCGCATTTGGATTTACCTAAAAGCGTTGAAGCTTATTACCAAGAAACCGGCCGAGCCGGGCGCGACGGCTTAGCGGCCAATGCCTGGATGGCTTATGGCTTGCAAGATGTGATTACGCTCCGGCAAATGTTGGCAAGTTCGAATGCCGACGAGGCCCATAAACGCATCGAATATCATAAATTGGAAGCCATGTTGGCGTTATGCGAACAAGTGCATTGTCGTCGCCAAGGGTTATTAAATTATTTTGGCGACACGCTTGAGCAGCCCTGCGGCAATTGCGATACCTGCTTAAAACCGGTCGAGACCTGGGACGGCACGCTCGCCGCTCAACAGGCTTTATCGTGCATCCATCGTACCCAGCAGCGTTACGGCGTCGCTTATTTGGTAGACGTGTTACTTGGCAAAACCACCGAACGCATTGTCAATTCTGCCCACGACAAGCTTTCCACCTTTGGCATCGGCAAACAACTGGATGAAAAACAATGGCATTCGGTATTCAGGCAGTTAGTCGCACGAAGTTTGGTTGCCGTGGATTTTGACAACTTCGGCTCCCTGCGGCTGACTGAAGCCTGTAGACCTATTTTGCGCGGCGAGCAAACACTGATGCTACGCAAAGATTTACAACCGGAGAAAATCAAAGGCAGTAAAACGACAGGCAGGGAGTTTTCCAACAATCAGAGTTCATTACTTTGGAATGCCTTACGCGCCAAACGCAAAGCCATTGCCGATGCCCAGGATGTGCCGCCGTATGTGATCTTTCATGACGCAACCTTGATGGCAATGCTGGAAGCCAAACCCACCAACCGCCAACAAATGGCCATGTTATCGGGCATTGGCGAACGTAAGCTGGAACTTTATGCCGATGACTTTCTCGCCGTTATCCACGAATTTACCGAGCCCACACCCAGCGGCCCAATTGGCTTGTCGGATACCACAGAGGAGACGGTCGCCTTATTTAGACTTGGCTACAACGTGGAAAAAATTGCTCAACAACGCGGATTACAGGAAACCACCATCTTCGGCCACTTGGCTCAGTCGGTAGAACAAGGACAACTAGCGCTACAAGATGTAGTAGAATTGCCCGAACAAGAAATCACCGAGATCAAACAAGCCATCCTCGACTTGTCAGAAGCCCACAACGCCGCAGTTAAACCAGTGTTCGACCACTTTGAAGGCCGTTATAGTTACGGAATCTTACGTTGCATCCGCGCAGCATTGGCACACTAGACTGTAGAGATATTCATTCAAAAAGCGGTTAGCAAAACCGCCAAGCAACTTGTATTTTTATGGCACGACGACGAAAACACAGCCTGACAGAAATCAGAGACATGATTCTGGATTCTGCTGAAGAAATAATAACTCGCGATGGTGTTGATAAGTTAACTGCTCGTCAGATTGCGGGAGACATTGGCTATACCGTGGGCAGTATTTACATGGTGTTCCCCAGCATGACGCATTTGATTACGCATTTTAATGCCAGCACATTAGATAATGTCGCAGCACGCTTGGCCCTGGTCAGAGAGCAGGAAGCTGAAAATAAAGAACAATGCCTTGAAGAGCTTGCCAAAGCTTATTTGAATTACGCCAGTCGCAATATTAACCGTTGGCAAATTGTCTTCGACTATCGTGCCCCTGGAAATGTGAGTCCAATCGATATTGACTGGCTTCAGCAAAGAATTGATGTGATAACCCGGCAATTTGCCATCCCGCTGCACCAACTGGCACCACAACGCCCAGAACCGGAAATCACCTTAGCGGCACGAAGTTTATGGGCCGGTATTCATGGCATAGGCACGCTGTTTTTGATTGGTAAACCTATTGCCGCAACGCCAGATCATCTCAACGATAGCGGGATACTATTAGTAAGAAATTTTATCCGCGGCTGGCTGGCTGAGTTACCTGCTCAATAGAACATTAGGGCGTTTGCCGGCCCGGCAACTTTAACGCCACCAAAAAAGTGGCTGTAAATACCAATACACCGAGCACTGTCATAGCCATAATTGGCCCCACCTGCTGCGACGCCGCATAGGTATAACAGCCCACCGCTATCAGCCTCTCGGCAACCGCTCCTGCGTTGTTCTACTCACCTACATCCATGTAGGTGAGGAGGTAACATGTTAACGTTATTCTATGTAGGTTTCTGATAGTAGCCACGCCCTCAAAGTGATTCGAACCGCGGATCGCTCATACATAGTGCCTCACAGCAGGTTAGACTTTAATCCCGAGTAGATGTCTGCAGTTTATAATAAAAATATCCACCCATAATATTGAATGATTACAACGATATGAATAGCAATCAGAATAAACCATCTGCTGATGAAAATAGCCAACTCATTGGCCGGGCAGGGCGGAGAGAATTATTGTCATGGGCTTTATATGATTTCGCCAATTCCGGCTATACCACCGTGGTGCAAACTACTATTTTCAGTGCCTATTTTGTTGGCGTGGTCGCCGGTGCTGCGCAAGGTGTTACGCCCGGTTTATCGACCCTGCTTTGGTCGCTGGCTATCGGCATCGCCAATTTTATCGTCATGATCAGCGGACCTTTACTCGGTGCGATTGCCGATCATCGAGCATGTAAGAAAAGTTTTCTATTAATTTCCTCGGTGGGTTGCATAACATCAACAGCCTTGTTGGCGTTGGTCGGCCCCGGTGATATATGGCTGGGAATGGTGCTGGTTACCCTTTCAGCGATCATGTTTGCAAGCGGCGAAAATCTGATTGCCGCTTTTCTGCCGGAAATAGTACCTGAGGAGAATATGGGCAGAATGTCCGGTTATGGCTGGTGCCTTGGTTATTTCGGCGGTCTGCTGACATTAGGTATTTGTCTGTTCTACATTACCTGGGCCAAGCAACACGGAATGATTGAATCCCAATTTGTACCTGTCACACTACTAATCACCGCCACAATCTTTGCTTTGACAGCTACACCCACCTTTCTTTGGCTGCGTGAGCGGGCGATCCCCGCTGCCTGGGACCAGAGCGTGTCCAGTCTACAGTTAAGCTATGCCCGGTTGGCTCACACATTTAAAGAAGCTGCCCGCTTCCGGGATTTGGTGTGGTTTTTGATAACACTAGGCGTATACCAGTCAGGTGTGAGCACCGTGGTGGTTCTGGCCGCCATTTATGCACAGGAAGTGATGGGCTTTGATACCCAGTCACTGATTGTGCTCATTATGGTTGTTAATATGACTGCAGCTGTTGGCGCATTTATTTGTGGGCATTTACAAGACCGAATGGGATCCGTTCCTACACTGGCAATTACGCTGATTATCTGGGTTGTTGCGGTGCTGGCGGCTTTACTTGCCCGTCAGCCCGCGCATATGTGGATAGCCGGAAATATTATCGGTTTGGCCATGGGGGCAAGCCAGGCTGTCGGCCGCGCTTTAGTCAGTAAATTTTCACCAACCGAGCGGGCTGGTGAGTTTTTAGGCTTGTGGGGATTGGTTAATCGCTTGTCGGCAATACTAGGACCACTGAGCTACGGACTGATAAATTACTGGAGCGACGGGGATCACCGGATGTCATTGTTGTCGACTTTATCGTTTTTTATCGTTGGTCTGGCTTTGTTGTCCAAAGTAAATGAAAGCCGGGGTAAGGCCGCAGCAATCGGTTCCAGTGAAGTAATGTCGGATAATTTTTAAGGTCTCCATAGTAAATTACGCCTTACCGGTAACCAGCGCGGTGACCGCCGGGTAATTGGTTTTGCCGGTTGCCATAACTGGAATAGCATCTACCTTCACTATTTTGCGCGGCAGACTGATTTGCGTCACACCGCCGGATTTGGCGGCGAGTTCTGCAACCGTTGCCTGTTTTTGCGTGGTGACCAGAATAATTTGCTCGCCCTTTTTTTCATCCGGCACACTGATCGCCGCATGGTGCGCATCGGGCCAGGCATTGGTAGCCAATTGTTCAACCAGCGTCAGTGACACCATCTCACCACCGACTTTGGCAAAGCGCTTGCTGCGGCCGCGGATGCTGATAAAGCCGTCATCATCCACGTGAACAATATCACCGGTGTCGTACCAGCCTTTACCGAACACCGACTCAGTCGGCACTAATTGGCCTGGATTGTTGGCCAATAAGTAGCCCAACATAATATTGGGACCATGCACGTGTAATTGCCCGGCATCTTCAATGCCGGTTACCGCTTGCAGCTGGTAACTCATCGCCGGCATCAATCGGCCGACAGTTCCGGCCTTAAAGTCCATCGGCGTGTTCACGGCGGCAACCGGCGCAGTCTCCGTCGCGCCATAACCTTCCAAAATGCGAATACCGAATTTTTCCGCCCACAACTGCCGGGTAGTTTCCTGCAACTTTTCCGCACCGGCCACCACATAACGCAACGAATAAAAATCGTAAGGATGGGCCTTCTTGCCGTAGGCGGCAAAAAAAGTATTGGTGCCAAACATGATGGTGGCATTGATTTCGTAAGCGATTTCCGGAATCACCGCGAAATGCAGCGGGGTTGGATAAAAGAAAGTGGTCATGCCGTTAAGCACCGGCAACAAGGTACCGACGGTAAAGCCGAAGGAATGAAACATCGGCAGAAAATTGAGCACCACATCTTGAGGATTAAAGGCGATGCGCGCAGCAACTTGCCGGTGGTTGGCCAGGATGTTGGCATGCGACAATACTACGCCTTTTGGCGTGCCTTCAGAACCGGAAGTAAACAAAATTACCGCCGGACTATCCGCACTGATTTGTTCGGGTTGATACCAGTACCCACAGGTTTTACTTAGTAACAAGGCCTTAAATTTATCCCAACCGGTGATTTGTTCGGCCAAATCTTCCAGATAAACCAATTGCACCTGCTGCGCCAACTGTTCTGCTTCTTCGCCCAATTTACCCAATTCAATAAAGCGCCTGGAAGTCAGTACGGTTTTGACTTGCGCCGTCGTGCAGGCGGACAGCATGCCTGCCGAGCCAGTCGAATAGTTCAACATGGCCGGCACACGGCCATGAAGCTGCAAGCCCAGTACGACGCACAATGTTTTGGTCGAATTGGGCAGAAAGACCCCGACCGGCTCGCCGTTGGCTGTAATTGTTTTTAACGCCGTGCCGATCGCCAAGGTTCGGGTTATAAGATTGTCATACGTCAGCGGCAGTCGCTCAAGATCCTCGGCAACGGAGTGTTTGCCGCCGTGAATTTTGCGCGCTTCCAGTAATCCGGAAAAAATAGTTTGCTGATAATGACTGGTCGCAAACATCATCTCAGTCATGATGTCGGCCAACACATGGCCGCTGTATTTACGCCGGTTTTTGCCGCTCAACTCTTTACGCGCAGCAATATGCGTAGGCGGTAAAATCTGCATGGTAATTTTCGGGAAAAAACGTAAGCGAACGATGCTACGCAACCTGGAGAAATGCGTGTATTCGGCGCCTTCAATGCGTATCGGTAAAATCGTCGCGCCGGATTTATCCGCCACCATACCGGGGCCATCGTAGATTTTCATCATCGACCCGGTGACGGTAATCCTGCCCTCAGGAAAAATCACTGTGCGGGTATCACCCTCCATGTGATGAATCAAGTTTTTTAATGAAATAGGGTGCGTGGGGTCCATCGGAAACACCTGCGACAAGCGCAAAAATGGCTTAAGCCACCAGCGCTGGGCGATATGGGTATTTATCGCAAAGGTGATTTCGTCGGGCAAAAACACGCCCAGCAACAATGGATCCAGAAATGACGTGTGATTGGCAATAATCAATACCCGCTCGCCGGCTTTTTTATAATTATCCAGACCTTTGACTTCAACTTTATAAATAAGAGTCAATAACCAGCGTAACACCACTTTTAACATGCATCCTCCCGGACATATAAATGCCGCCAGAGCCCCGCAAATTTAGCTTTCGCAAGCTTTATCCGCATGGGTTGGCGGCTCGAACAAATTATTTGAAATCTCGAAAAACCTATTCCGTTTATGGTTCGACAGGCTCACCACGAACGGAATGCTTTGATTTACAAGGTGCCTTTCGCAATGAGCTTATCGAAGTGCCGGGGTTTTCGAGGATTTCAACTGGGCAGATTATAACCAACCCTGCTAAATCAGCATCGAACAGTTATGTTACAAACGCTTAAAATCGGCTTCTTGCTCAGGTGATATGTCGCTTGGATGAGTAATATGTTCGAAATTAATTTGAGTGATGTTGCCGCCAACTTCGCGTATTTCCAAGCTGCGCACCTCGGTATCACCTGATAAGACAATCGAGCTGATAATGTTTTTCAGCATCTCATCTTTAGGAATTAATTCTAACTGCCAGACAGTTTTTTGATTGCTGCCGGTAATACTAAAGCCGTTCGTAAGCTCCGCTAAATCGCCACCCAACATGGCTTTAAACACTTTACCAAACGCAGCGGGAACCGCTTGTTCACCTTGGCCGGTCAACAATTTCGACTCATTAACCAGCAGTATTGAGAGCACCGGCGTCAGCGTTTTCCAGATTACGCCTTTGCTTTGATGATAAGTAAACGAGCCCGTGGAAATTAACGGTTTACGCAACACCTTCAAGTGTTTTTGTTGGTAAAAATCGCCTTGGGTGATGGGAGTTTTTATTAATCTGGCCGAGATTTCCGTTAATACAATTTCGTCGGCGACACATTGAGCAACGGACAATAACGCCAGCAACAGGATTTTTATTAAAATCAAATGACCTCCAGCCCAAGCTTTTCCAACAACACCGCGGGCGATGCAAAGCACATTTGTTGTGTTGCCATGTCGACCGCCACTTGAATGCTGTGGCCTTTAGTTAATCTTGCTCCTGACTGTTTATCGGTAATCAGGTAATTTATTTTCAAGCGATTTTCCCATTCAACGATTTCCGCCCTGACGGTAATGATCTGTCTAAATGTCGCCGGTTTTGCATAGCGAATTCTAAGATCAATCACCGGCCAAGCGTAACCGGAATCGCGCATTTGCGGATAGTTGTAATTGATAGTGTCCAATAATGCGCAGCGAGCAATTTCAAAATACTTTGCATAATGCCCATGCCAGACGATTTCCATCATGTCGACATCGTGAAATGGAATTTCCAGGTCGATTGAGTAATAAAGTGTTTTAGTCATTGGCTCTATTTGATTGGCGCCGCAAGACTTTGCAGCCACGACAAGCTATTAACAGTTTGCCCTACCGGCTTATATTCCGCGCCCACCCAGCCGGAGTAAGGTGCTTTTTCAATGGCTGAAAAGACCCCGACAAAATCAATCTGCCCAGTGCCGGGCTGCCCACGACCGGGGCAATCCGCAAACTGAATATGGCCGATTTTATCGGCATTTTGCAGAATAAACTCTGCCGGATTTCCGCCCAGCATTTGGGCGTGATAAATGTCGTATTGCATTAATAGGTTGGGATTATTTTGCTGATTTAGCACGTCCAACATCTGTGGTCCGGTGTTGATGATAAATCCCGGCATGTCGCGACTGTTGATGGCTTCGAATACGGTTTTGACACCCAAGGGTGCAAAGGCTTGAGCCGCAAAGCTCAAATTCTCTTGAAAAGTATCCAGGTATTTATTTAACCGGTCCAGCTAAAACGTCAGGCATCTAAACTGAAATTTAGGTATTTTTCAATTGAAATGCCAAATTCAGTCGACGCACGAATGATGAATGAAAAATTTTTATGGGTTGTTAACGCTCTTGATAGGAAAAAAGTTGCCTCCCCTGTCTATTGATTAGCAGATGCTATTTTTTGATACTCACAAGATCGACATCATAGATCAAGACTTCATTCGGCCCCAATCTCCCAGTAGGCGCACCGGCTTCCCCATAGGCCAAATTCGATGGAATGTATACCTGCCACTTGGCACCTTCAGTCATTAATAACAAAGCCTCCTGCCAACCTTTGATCAAATTATTAACCTGAACTTCAGAAGGTGCTTTTGAGTCTTCGTCGCTTTTGGCCAGCTCTTCACCGTCAATGCGGCTGATACGATAGTTTACGGTTACAGTGTCCCGTAAAGTTGGTGCGAGTTTGCCTAAACCCTCGGCTATTACTTTGTACTGCAGTCCACTGGATAAAGTTCGTACGCCGGGCTTTTGCTTATTGGTTTCAAGAAAAGCGTTACCTTTTGCTAAGTTGATAGGAGCGATTTTATCTTGGTATGAAACCTGTTGGATTACCACCCAGTCCATCCCAGCTTGTAGTTCTTTTGGACTCAGACGGATTGTTTTCTTATTCAGGACATCATTCATGCCCAACAAAAAAGCATCCTGATCAAGTGGAGTGTCATACTGGAGTAGATTTTTCATATGCTGAACGCCTTGTGCATAACTGGATTTTTGCATCTCTGTGGTTAACTCCAGTTCCTTGCCGATTGATTGCTGAGTTGTTGTCGAGCAACCTGAAAGCAATATGCTGGTTATTAAAGAGAATATAAATGTATTTATTTTTTTCATATCATTATTACAGTGTAATTAAACAATATTTTTTAATTTCAGATAAATTCACAAACATGGCAATTGCCTATCGAATTTTAGATTTTTATATAAATATTTCTGCATTGCGCTTCTGATCTAAATTTTATGCAGGCACCCTTCAGGACATAAGATCAAAAGCCTAAAAATTGAAATGTGAAATAATATTTCACCATTAATTTAATTCCGTGTCTTAAAACAAAGTTATTCGATTTTATTCTAAAAATTTTAGAATCGATGAAAAGCAGGTAAAACACAAAGAATTACCTACTTTATGAAAGAAAGCCGTTATTCTCAACAAAGTAATCAAGCTGTTTTGTCCGGTAGCTGGTTAGCAAGTCCAGAGATAGTTCAACTCACTTTGTTGTTATAGCGGCCAAGTTACTGTGTAACTATTGGTTTAAAGTTCGAACAAAATCAACAGTTGGGTTCACACCAGGTCCGCCGGCACCGGTTGGAACAGCTGTGTTGAAACTATCACCGGTTCCAGTGTGGACGTTGGCTGAGTTATTACAATGAAACTCGACTAAATACTGGTGACTGGCTCCACTGTTGTGACCCACTTGAAAGTAGTAAACGCCGTTATTAGCGTCACCGGCATTACCCTGTGTGACAAAAATGGGCGCTGTCCAAGCCAAGGAGTTGGCAGCAGTGGTGACAGAAGTAGTGGTCGAGCCGAACAGTGAGAGGGTGGCGGTACGACCTGCTGCCGTAGTTTGCTGCCTGATTCTTGCTTCAAGTCTGTTTGCACTGCCGTTGGTTTCTCCCGCCCCTGCCACTGGATGTACTTGATTACCCCAAGAGAAGCAAGTGGTTCGGTAGATATCCCGGGCTGTGCTGAGACTAGAGGCTATATTTTGATAGGGTGCAGTTCCGGTATCATGAGCTGAACTCACGGCTGAAAATCCCGCCGATGCCAGAAACAGGCCGGATAATAGAACTGTTTTTACTTTTGGATTTTTCATATATAGTTACCTCGTGGCTTTTGCCATATTGCAATAATAAAAATATTGATCAAAACATCCTAATTTAATCAACGGGGCCGATGTAACGTCAATTACATTAACCCGATTCTATTCATTTTTTCATTGAGGGAAAAAATGAATAATGGCGTATCCATACACCATTGTTTTCAATCACTGATGGTTTTTACTGCTTAAAAGTGATTGAAAATCTTTTTAAAGAAATTAAAAGCCCTCACGGTCTTCTCTTTTTTCCGCATTTTTCCTGATCTGTTCCAGCTTTGCTGCTGCAAACTCACGCAAGCCGGTATCGGAATCGTTTAGCGCCTGTTTGTATATTTCAGTATCGTCCGCTGCATTATCCAGCGCTATCATTCGCACAGAAGCGTCAGGGTCATGCAGCGCCCGGTGCAAAATATCAGCAACATCGCTGCCCTTTTCTTTACTCAGGTTTGTGAGTGTTGATATTGCACTGGCCCTGACGCTGGCATCGCTATCAACCGAGGCATCCTCCAGCGCTTTACGTACATTCGGGTCGCCCAATTGTCCGAATGCTGCCAGGTCAATAAGCGCACCATTGCGTTGTGTGGCTGTTTCGCCCTTTTTTAGTTGCTCAAGCAACGCGTCTGACCGCTGTTGTCTTGTTAACTTAGGCGCTTCAGGTACGGACTGTGGTTCGTTAGACTGCACCACTGATACTGGTTGCTCTCCGAGTTCAATCGTTACTGTTTGGCAACTTCCGACGCTGGAACCCAACAACCAAAACTCAGCGGCTTTGCCCGGTTGCGGACTGTGTGCAACCATGCCTATTTGCGAACCCACTAGACAGTCCATGATATGCCTGACGGTTGCACCTACGCAGGTTGCGGTAACGGGCGCTTCCGGCAAGACCGAATAATGGATGATTGCACCGGTTTTATTAGTGATTTCTTTAAGAATTTGTCCTAACGGTGCTTGTCTGGTTTCTAATGTGATTGCTTTTTTATCTTGACTGCCGATTTGTAAACTAATAATGCCTGAATGCTGCGTGATGGCATGTCCATCGGCTAACAATATGCCGGAGAAGACCAAAATCGATCCCATACCACACATTCTGAGCACATGTTCTCGACGAAATAAATAGTGAAGCGATAACTTTATTTTTTGTTTTGGCACAAAATAATCCTGAATTAATTGAATTATTATTCAATTAATAAATAAAAATTAATGGATTTATATTGCCTTTAATACTTTTAAATTTGAATTACTTATTTGGCTTAAAAAACAAAGCTGATTGTTAAAGCTACCACTTTAAACCAGTACCGTCAATTTTTTTCCTTCACTATAAAATAAAAATTAATACCCCATAAAATGTAATGTGGGATTTGCCATATTAGGTGCGGCAAATACCATATTATTTTTAAAATGATACAGATAATATTAATTAAAAGTGAGTAAACAAAAAATAAGCAGAGCACCGGTTGGTTATATAATTTAAACAAATGCGATATTAAATTTTTAGCCAAACAGCCTCAGCAATTTCTTTTGTTTCCCTGTATCCGAATGGTTTTTCATCCTGATCCGCTAAGGTAATCAGGACTTTATTTTTCCATTCTTTTTATGTCGCTTTTAACAGGCGTGTAGTTTTTTCCGGTTTCTCAAGCCGAATAATCCCAGTAAACCGGAACCCATCAGCCAAGCGGCTGCAGGTACCGGTACGGGATGAACAGTCAAGGCTATGTTGTAGCCTCTTCGCGTCTCAGCATCATTCTCTAAAGCTAGAAAATCTTCCTCAGTGAAATTCGGATCGTAATAAGGGCTTTCCGGATCCAGTTTTTCAAAACGCGGGTAACACTCTTCAAAACAAGTACCGCCTAAAGCCAAGCTATAAGTACCCGCTTGCAGAAAATAATTCTCAATCGAGGCGCTTGAAGCTGTGCTGCCGACGAAACCGGCATGGGTGACATAATTAATGGTAGCAACGGTGCCGGGATCATTGGAAATCAATATCTGTTCCCCAGTGATCGGATCATAGTCATAAACAGGCCCTGGGCCGTTGCCCATGGTCATATCGCCCAAAGCGTTCCACATGCCTATTTTGCCCGCTTGCGGTGTTGCGGCATCGTGCGCAGCCCCAGGAAGCAAGCCTTGATATATAGTGAACGCGGGCTTCAGATCGTCCAATACTGTGCTGTCTTCTTCAAAGAGACTGGCGGTGACGGACAAGTCAATATAGGCACCTTCCGGATTGGTAATGTCGAACTTATACCAGTGGGTGTAATGGGAGTCCCCCCATTCGGATTGGGCGGCTAGTGCCCATGCGAAAGTACCTTTGCTAGCGTCAAGGGTGTTGTCGGTGATAGAGCCGTCAGCATTGACGACTTGGCTTTCAGATCCCTGGATAGGTCTATAAGCGATATGTGCCGATGCTTGTTGCATTGTCAACAGAGCAGTTAAGCTTAACGTGGTAATTGCCAATAATTTTTTAGTCATAATTGCTTCCTGAATTGAGCTTTTGAATATATGCCAAGATTGCAGGCCCAAGTGTGGATTTGACAATCTCACAAAGACTTATCTGCCTTATCTTGATTCGACGAAAAATGTTTTTCGTCAGAATATACCCAGCAAATCCCAAGCCAGAGTTATCTTCCTATGAAAATCAAGTTCTCCAGGTGGGCGAGAGGTTCTTAATATAATTAAACTGTGTTATTAAACATATTTTTAGGCGATTTATGATCAGTTCTGATTAGCAATATGTGTGGGTAAATCTCTAACGTCCATAGATTGTCGCCATGCCGACATGATGCTAGCTAAGGTTTTTTTGCTAATCAGGTAATCAATTTCGAAAATGAACGGCTAGATTGTGAAAAATATGACAACAAAAAAATACAAGGCGTTTAACCGCTCTGACAGGAAAATTAATGTGAATTGTGTAAACCCTTGGGCACACTAATTTTTCACCTATTGATTAACTTAAAGCATCCTGAGTTTATCGGGAAACCGGTCTAAACCATCCCAAGCTGTCAGCCGTCCCTCCAATCGGCTTATATTCCGCGCCCACCCAGCCGGAGTAAGGTGCTTTTTCAATGGCTGAAAAGACTTCGGCAAAATCAATTTTCCCTGTGCCGGGCTGCCCACGACCGGGACAATCGGCAAACTGAATATGGCCGATTTTATCGGCATTTTGCAGAATAAACTCTGCCGGATTTCCGCCCATCATTTGGGCGTGATAAATGTCGTATTGCATTAATAGGTTGGGATTATTTTGCTGATTTAGCACGTCCAACATCTGTGGTCCGGTGTTGATGATAAATCCCGGCATGTCGCGACTGTTGATGGCTTCGAATACGGTTTTGACACCCAAGGGTGCAAAGGCTTGAGCTGCAAAGCTCAAATTCTCTTGAAAAGTATCCAAATATTCATTTAGCCGATCTTGCTGTAAACAACGGCCTGGAAGCACATTAATAACTTCCGGTTGTAACAGTTCGGCATAAGTGGCGGCTTGCGCAACGGCCTGTTTAAATTGCTCACGCTTGTCCGGCACACACGCCAAACCCTCGCCGCCTTGTAATAAATCATCCGCGTCGACATTAAACAGCACCAGTTTAAGGCCAGTTTTATCCAGTGCCTGCTTAATCGCCGTTGCGCTTAACGAGTAAGGGAATTGTATTTCGACAGCTGCAAAACCCTGATCTTTGGCGGCTTGGAAACGATCAATCAGCGGCACTTCAGTAAACAACATGCTGAGATTGGCCGAGAATTTAAGCATCAACGTCACCAAACAATTTAATCAGCGTTGCGGGGTCTTGTTCCAGGTAACCATGACTGCCATGCAACTGCATCAGTTGTGCTGCCAGCCCGGACATGGGCGTAGCGCTGCCCTGTTGACCCGACAACTCAACCGCCATATTTAAATCTTTCAGCAAGGTTTTCACACGCCATTTCACCGGCTCAAAGGTATTCGTCGCCATTTCCGGACCGGCAATTTGTAGGGGTTTGGAATCGGCAAAACCGCCCGCCAGTGCAACAGGTATTTGCGTAGCATCAACACCCGCCTGTTTCGCCAGCGCCATCATTTCGGCAATCACCAGCATATTGCAGCCGACAATCATTTGATTACATATCTTGGTGACCTGGCCGCTGCCGACCTCGCCCATGTGCGTTAATTGCTTATACAACGGCGCCAGCACTAATCGGGCGACAGCAATATTGTCAGCACTGCCACCGGCCATAATCGCCAGCGTGCCTTGTTCCGCGCCCGCAACGCCGCCTGACACCGGCGCATCGACCCAAGCCATCGAGCAATATTTTTGCAGTAAATCCGCCAACTGCCGGGTGTTGTCTGGATGAATGCTCGATAAATCAATCAATAATTTACCCACAGCGCCATGCGGCAAAATATGCTCACGCACGATAGTTTCAACGACGTTGGTGTCAGCCAAACACAGCAAAATAACATCGGAGCGCTGCACCAACTCGGCAATGGCATCGCAGGCTTGCGCGCCCGCTGCAACTACTTCGGTCAATTTGTCCGGGCTGCGGTTCCATACGTTAACGGCAAAACCTGCGGCAAGTAGCCGTAAGGTCATCGGTTTGCCCATCAGGCCAATACCGATAAAACCCAGCGTGTATGTTTTTTCTGACATGGATTTAAGTGTGTGCGGTTAAATTGCAGTGGATTAGGCCAAATATGTTGGCTAACTTCAAGTGCCGTCTATCGCAGGAAGATTTTTTAACCGGTGTAAAAACAAAAACGGGTGCAATGAAACCATTGCACCCGTTTCGGTGGTAACTGGTTTAACTTATTGTTCGATAGATTGACGCAAATGCGCGCTGGCTTCTTGAGCGTGATTGGCTGATACATCAGCATGGCCTTTTTTGGCATGCTCAATGGCTTCTTTTAAATGTTTAACCGCAGTAGTGGCATGAATATGCGCGTCAGCATGATCTTTTTCCGCCGCTTCCGCGTGTTTCAATGCTTCTTCAGCATGTTTAAGGGCTTGCTCGGCGTGACCATCTTGACCATGTGCAGCGGCAGACGCGGCATGCTCTAATGCCAATGCAGTGTGATGCTCAGAAGCCCCGGCGCCAGCACTTAGACCCAGTGCTAATGCACCTAATAAAACAGCAGTATATTGAGTTTTCATAACGGCATATCCTTGATTTATAGTTTTATATTTAAGTTGAAACCTCGATGGTATATCTAAATTTTCGAGGCTTATCAGGTATACCACATCATTTAGTTCGCACGCAATACCATTTTTAAACACACTGGCCCACTCTCTGAAAACGGCTGCGGTATGGTTTAATAAATCCAATTTTTCAGTGTCTACAAAGAGGGATCCATGTTAAGAAAAACGCTAGTTGTGCTGCTGATTGTCTGGCAATCGCAGGCCATTGCTGATGGCAAAGCAGCTATTGCCAGCGCCAACCCATTAGCAACCGCAGCCGGATTTGAAATTTTGGCTAAGGGTGGCAATGTATTTGACGCGGCGGTGGCGGTAAGTGCGGCCTTGGCCGTCGTGGAGCCTTCGGGAGCAACCTTGGGCGGTGGCGGTTATTTATTGTTACACCGCGCCAGCGATAATTTTGAAACCATGATCGATGCGCGTGAGCGCGCGCCACTGGCCGCACATAAAGACATGTTTTTAGATAAAACCGGCAAGCTTGACCCCAAACAACCGCTGGATGGCGCATTAGCCGCTGCGATTCCCGGTTTGCCTGCGGGCTTGGTGCATTTATCGGAAAAATACGGCCGCTTGCCGCTGGCTGATGCCTTGCTTCCGGCAATTCGCTTGGCACAAAACGGTTTTGCCATCGGCGAAATACACCGCAAACTGCTTAAATTCAGGGCTGACGTCCTGAAAAAAGATCCGCAGGCCGCGAGCATTTTCTTAAGTAACGGCGACATTCCCGCGTCTTACTCAATACTAAAACAACCCGAATTAGCTAATACACTCAAGCAAATCGCCGCATCCGGCCGAGATGGTTTTTATAGTGGCGACGTTGCTGAAAATTTGGTCGCGTCGGTCAACAAAGCGGGCGGTATCTGGACTCAGCAAGATCTGGACAGCTATCAAGTCATCGAACGCGAACCGGTAAAAGGCGACTACCACGGCATCAAAATCACCAGCGCCGCGCCATCTTCTTCAGGCGGTATTACCTTGCTCGAAGCCTTAAACGTTCTTTCTGGGTACGATTTAAAAACGCTAGATACCGCCACCCGCAAGCATTTAGTCGCAGCCGCCCTGCAACGGGCTTATCACGATCGTATTTTATATTTAGGCGATCCAGCGTTTGTTGAGCTGCCTACCCAGCGTTTGTTAAGCGCAGAATACGCCGCCGGACTTCGCAGCAGCATACGTTTAGATAAAGCCCTGCCCAGCTCTGAGCTGTCCGGCGACATCCTGCCACCATCCCAGGGTACTCACACCACGCATTTTTCAATTATTGATGAGCAAGGCAACCGGGTTGCCGCCACGCTTAGCGTTAATTTCCCTTTTGGGGCAGGCTTGGTTGCTGGCGATACCGGCGTTCTGCTGAATGATCAAATGGATGATTTTGCCAGTCTGCCCGGCACTGCCAATGGTTACGGCTTGGTGGGCGGCGTTGCTAATACCATCGCCCCAGGCAAACGCATGCTATCGAACATGACCCCAACATTTTTGGATGACGGCCAGCGCGTGGCGGCATTAGGCACTCCCGGCGGCAGTCGTATCATTTCCATGGTATTGCTGGCGACCCTGGACTTTGCCGAAGGTCACGGACCGGACGCCTGGGTTAATAGCCCACGCTATCACCACCAGTTTTTACCCGATGTGCTGGAATATGAACAAGATGCCATTGCGCCCGCGGAAGCCGCCAAACTCAAGGCAATGGGTTATCAATTGAAACCGGCGCGCTACCGCTACGGCAACATGCAAGCCGTGCAATGGCACAAAACCACCCATGCTTTAAGCGCTGCCAGTGATCGGCGCGGTGAGGGCCGGGCGGTGGTTGGACAATAGGCACCTAAGATCACCGTATGAGTTGAGCCTGTTGAAAGTCTCAGCTCAAACGGGATGTTGCAATAATCACCTGCCATTTATGTTTACATGCTGGAATAAGTTAAATGGTTTAAAAGCTGAACTAAGCTTAAGCAGGTAACAAAGGGAGTTGCCTTAAGGTAACTTGTCAGCGTTTTTATCAACTCTATAACTTACAGCCGCCATGGAAATAGAATCAAAATTTAGCTTAAGCCAACTGCAATCCATCAACGAACAGTCCATGATGTATACCTGTGCCTGCCCGGCTCAGGTCAGTGTCCAAATGATCAATTTGCGTAAACTATTCAAATATCAATACGCTTGTTTAGACAAACCATCCGACGACGATGTACAGCAAGTGGTTCATCAACGCATTGCCGAGGCCAGCATTAAAGCGCATCAAACCCTGGAGGATTGTTTAAATGAAATTTTGGATTTGGAAGGCTGGGATCGCACCACACTTACAATGCCGGCTGGTTTGCGGCAATTGATAGAAAAATCCCTTGATGAAAGTTAACCAGTTAGCCTGCTTTAGGCGTTACTCCGGCAAAAATCCCCCAGCCTGCATCGACCATAATCGATGGTAAAAACCCTGCAACTCCAACAATTCATCATGGCTGCCATCTTCAACAATGCGGCCATTATCGAACACCAAAATACGATCGAGATGGGCGATAGTAGATAGTCTATGCGCCACCGCAATGACAGTTTTGCGACCCATCGCGCGATCAAGATTCTCCTGAATGGTTTTTTCAGTGACCGAATCCAGGCTGGAAGTGGCTTCATCGAGTATCAGAATCGGCGCGTCTTTTAACATAACTCTGGCAATCGCTATACGTTGGCGCTGCCCGCCGGACAGCTTGACGCCGCGTTCTCCGACCAGGGAATCGTAGCCCTCGGTTATATCGCGAATAAACTCATCGGCATGCGCCATTTTCGCGGCGGCAGCGATTTCAGTATCGCTGGAATCCAGCTTGCCGTAGCCGATATTTTCCTTAAGGCTACGATGAAACAGGCTGGGATCTTGCGGGATCAAGCTGATTTGCTCATGCAAAGAATCCTGGGTAACGCTCATGATGTCGATACCATCAATCAAAATTTGCCCACCTTGCGGCTCGAAATTGCGCAGCATCAGATTCACGAACGTCGATTTGCCGGAGCCGGAAAAGCCTACCAGACCAACTCGTTGCCCCGGCTCGATTACTACACTCAGGCCATCGAAGACCGGCTGCGCCGCATCATAACCAAACAGCACATTACGAAATTCGATCCGGCCTTGAGTGATCTGTAGAGGTTGCGCATCCGGCGCATCGACAATTTCGTGCGGACGAATGATGGTATCGACGCCATTGGCGACATTGCCGACGTACTCGAAAAACTCCAGAAAGCGCCGCGTCAAATTGCGGGCATCGTTGATAATCAGCAAGGCCAAGCCCACGCTCATCGTAAAATCGCCGACAGTAATCAAGCCGCCATCCCACAGCGTTAACGCGTAATAGACCGTGCCCAACTTGAGCGATGCGGCGGCAATAAATTGAAACCAGCGCACCCGCTCCATATACCAAAACGTGCGACGCCCGGCCTGCACCTCAGTTTCCAGAAAGCCATTGAGATATTGCCGTTCAAAGCTAAGACGGGCAAACAACTTGGCATTGAGAATATTGGTCACTGCATCGACAATCTTACCGTTGACCAGACTGCGCGTAGCCGCGTAATTTTGCGCATAGGGCTGGCAACGGGTTGCCATAAAATAAGAACTGATGACGTAAACCAGCACCCACCCGGCGACGAATAGCCCCAAGCCCTGATGCACGCCAAGCAACAAAGTAATCGACACTGCAAATGTCACCATAATCGGCCAGAAATCCGCGATCACTGACCACACGGTATGATTGACGCTCATAGCGGTCTCGCTAATGCGATGCGCCAGTCCGCCGGCAAAGTGGTTGCCGAAATAACGTACCGAGTGATATTGCAAATAGGCGAATAGATTTTGCGTGGTGCGCTGCCGCAAGCGCGGCCCCATGGTAATCAACACCGCGCCGCTGGCCCGGCTAAAAATAATTTCCGCCAGCGCCAAGCCTGCAAGAAACAGCAACGGCCCGCGCAAAGTCTCCAGCACAGGCCCACCCGCCAACTGCGCCACACCATCCATAATCGCCTTCACAGCATAAGGCACCAAAATATTAGCCGCCGCCTGTCCGGTTTCCAAAAACACCATCAGCAACATCAGCCAGCGAAAGTGGCTCATACAATAGAGTATGAATTTAACCGTACTGGCCGGTAAATCCGGTGCCGCCGCGGCGCGTTGGAATTTGGGGGATTTGGGCATGAGTGGAGTCCGTTCGATAGAGAATAAATGTCATTATACGTAAACGACAGGTCGGCTATTGCCTCGTTCCCAGTCCGATTATTCGTTGCTGAATCCGTATACTCGAAAACACACGGATTGTGTTTGCTGCATTGAGGCTGCTTGAGCAATCTATTGATTGTGCTTACCCTCCGGGAAACTGTGTTTTACGGAGGGTAAGCACTGAAAAATCCACGATGGATTGTGCCAGTGATCGTCCTGAAAGGCTTGGCTAACGATATAGGTATTATTGTTTTTTGGCGATGGCGAAAATCAAAGAGGCTCCGCCCTGATCGGCCGGGTTATCGGTGCCTTCGCGGCGGGTAAACATAAATTCTTTGTCGTTGTTCACCAACACGAAATACGTCAGAAAGGTTTTCCCTCCCAATGTAGCGTCGAGCGTTCCGGTGCCATCGGCATTTACCTGATAGGTGCAGTCCACTGTATCCTGGAGGATACCGGCGGCTAGCCCGGCTTTATTGGCCAAACTGTGTATCGTGCAATTTCCCTTGCCGTCGAAATGATAAACACCAACCCGTTCGGCAACTGCTCCAGTGGTGGTTTTGGTAGCGGCATCGTAATTCGCCCCGAAGTATCCGGTGGCGGCAAAACCATAGCTCCCCCTCAACCGGCGATTGAGATCGCGGTTACTATCTTCATGTCCCCAGGCATTGCCTACCGCTGTCAGTAATAACGGAGCGCCTAATAGCAGCGACAGCATGAATTTGTAACGACTGAATGCTTTTTTTGTACTCTTCATATAAATGTCCTTTGCTGAATGTTTATAGATCGTAAACGAACGAGAAGATTAAGAAGGCCGCCATTACATCCAATCAAGAACCGGTTGCCGCCAGCCCGCTTTCTTCACGCTACGCACATGGGCCCAGTCGATGGCTCATCCCGCCTCATTAAAGCGCGGGAAAACATTTGCCACAGAAACACACGGAACCCATACAGATAAAGCAAGTTTAGCGCCAAGCAAAATACCTTATAAAATCAAGTGCTTATTGATATTTTATACTATCAACAGGTCATATCCCGCACAAATGGTGCGTTAAATAACCTAGTTCTGATAATTGGCTCAACTTCCCCGAAAAGCCCCGGTCATCACTTCCAAGCATGCCCGACCTTACTTTTGGCTTACATCAATGCCTAAATTCGGACTAATAAGCTGTCTATCTTACCGGACAAGCTCAGCCGTAATACCGGACTCGATTACATAAGCCCAGAACTGCCCGCCTGCCCGGTTTCCAGAATCAACATCATCAGGCCGCGGATGGTGAACGCCCGAGTTACAAACCCCAGCAGGCTTAAGTGGTTTGTTGTATGGTTCATTTAAAGAATTGCACATCACCATCCTCGTTAACTCTAAGTCATGTTAAATCGCTCAATTAAAAAAATTTACCCTATTGATAGCAATGTCAAAAACAACGAAGGTCTAACCTTCGCCGATATTTTAGAAGTACCGAATATCGTTTTGTTGGGTGAGCCGGGAGCAGGTAAGAGCTATCTATTCAATCATGCAAGTCAACATGAGAACGGCAACTATATAGCAGCTAGAAACTTTACGATTTATGCCGACGAATCCTATACCAATAAACCTATTTATATCGATGCACTCGATGAAAAGCGGTCACGCAGTGAGCAGGCGGATTCTATTGACGGAATAATCCTGCATATCATGCAAATTAAACCATCGAAAGTCCGATTATCTTGCCGGGTGGCGGATTGGCTGAGTGAGACAGACCTCGATTTCTTTAAACTCTATTTTGAAGCTAACGGCGACTATTGCGTAGTAGTGCTTGAATCGCTGGCTGAAGAAGAAATAGACCGGATACTTACCGGAAAAAATATTGATAATCCGAGTGAGTTTAGGGAGCAAGCCTATAACAAGGGCGTGAGTTCATTGCTGACCAATCCGCAAACTCTGATAATGCTGGCCGATTCGGTAAAAAACGGGCAATGGCCGAAGACTAAAAAAGAATTGTACGAGAATGCTACGGAGTTACTTTTAACCGAACACAACGACAAGCATAAACGTAAAGCGTTGGCAGGATTTACATCGAGTCAGCTAAAAGACGCCGCAGGCGCGGCTTGTGCCGTCTTGTTGATTGCGGATGTTGAAGGGATTTCTTTATTAAAAAGTAGTAACAATTCTTACGCAGAAATTCCTTATCCAGATTCAGAGGCGGTATTAGCGGCGCTGACTAAACAAGCTTTTGTCTCAACAGATCAAGAACAAGTTAATTATTCACACCGCACCATCGCCGAATATCTGGCGGCGCGATGGTTGGTCACTTCTATTGGTAAGGGGCTACCTGTTTCCCGTGTATGCAGTTTGTTGTGCGTTGATAATTATCCTGCATCGGAATTGCGAGGCTTATATGCGTGGTTAGTGCAATTGCTACCTGATGCCGATGTTTTAATGGCAAACGATCCTTATGGTGTATTGGTACTTGGTGATGTCAGTTGTCTTTCACTGTCCAGCCGTAAAGCACTACTTAATGCCCTGGTGAAACTTGCAGAAAAAGATCCTTGGTTTCGAGCTCAGGATTGGACAAGCGAGCCGCTGGGTGCGTTATCGACCCCAGACATGGCGAACGAATTTAAAGCCATATTATCAAGACAACCCCAGCAATTTCATTTGCGTTCCGTTGTTTTGAACGCCATCCAATTCGGTGAACAACAACCGGAACTTAAAGACGACTTAATTGAAATATTTTGTGATAACGATGCCTATTATGCCGAACGGTCTGATGCTTTTGATGGCTTAATCAATGCTATTCCGGATGGAATAGCTCTTGTCGTTAAAGCGACTAAAGAACGCCTTCACACCAGCAGTGAGGATCTTCGCTTAAAAGAAGAAGTGATGGTCAGAATTTATGATGGAAATTTCAACTTAGACGACGTTATTCAACTGGTTAACAATCATATTTCTCATCGAGAAATTGAAGATCGCATAATAACAGGCGGGTTATGGCGTTTGAGTCGATCATTACCACTTGGTGAGTTGCCAGAAATTCTTGATCGGCTAACACTCATTAAATTAGATGAATCCAAAGATAATGATGACGCTTGGCATTTTATTCATGAAATATTAGAGCGCACATTACAAGGCACTGAAAACATTGATGTTGGCCAGCTTTGGGTGTGGCTTTCAAAGCTTAAATTCAGTCCCCGATATAGCAGTTACCGCAATAAGGATTCAATCAAAGATTGGCTTGGCGCCAATCAACAACAGGTTATGACCTTATTTAATATCGCCTTGCACGAACAAAATGATCTAGCAAGCATCTGGGGATTTTGGAATGATTTTCAGCAATGGGTTAGATTTGAATTTGATATGGACCAAATCATCAATTCGGCATTTTCCTTAATCGCCGAAAAAGATTATTGCAATGAAAAAGATCAATTTATTTTTGAGCTGGCTTTGAGTTTAAACCTTACAAGAACAACGAATCTCGAACGCTTTAATTCATTGTTTAACTATGGCGAATCTCATCCCGAATTAGCCGACGTGTTGTCGCGTTCGTGCTTATCAGAAGTTCAGGATTGGCGTTGGAAAGACATAAACCGAAAAGTTGAGTACAAGAAAAAACAGCAGAATACCCAACAAAAAAATCGCAGTGATTTTGAGCAAGAACTAGATGTAATCCGCACAGGGCAGCATCTAGGCTGGATGGCGTGGTTAGCAAATGTTTATTTTGCAAAATTTTCAGGTGTAGATAAGAAGCAAACATCACAACAACGCTTAGAACAAGAACTAGGTAAGCAGAATGTAGAATTTGCTTTGAAAGGGCTACGCGCCGTACTTAATCGAAGTGATTTGCCGACACTGTCAACAATAGCAACAGCATATAATCAAGATGGTTGTAAAGTTTGGTGGCTTTCCATTTTAGCTGGGTTAAGCGAAAGTTGGAGTGATTTAACGGTTTATTCGGAACAGGCACTAAAAGCCGCTTTAGCATTGAATCTTCTGTTCCCGAGTTTTTATAGAACAGAAGGTAATAGCCAAACGCAAATTGAACCTGACTGGCAACATGCTCTTTTTCTATACAAACCTGAATTGGTACAAGCGGTTTATCTGGAAATAATAGAAATTCTCTTAAAAACGAAAAGAGATTATGTTCAAGGCATCAGGGATCTTTGTCAGCATCCACAGCTTACTCATAACAGAGCAGCAATCGTTTTAAAGCTACTAACCAATTATCCAAACACCCCGTCACAAGAGCTGGAAACCTTGCTTTTAACAGCCATTACGCTTCCTGAAATTAAGGATGAGCTGTTGTTGCTTACCCAGTTTGTATTAAAACCGCGTGCCAGAGTGCGGTTAAAACAAAAGATGCTGTGGCTAAGCATTGGCTTCTTAATCGATTTTGAGCAGTTTAAAGATACTTTTATCTACTTTGCTAAAAAGCGGAATAGCTGTATTTGGCCTTTAATCAAGGTTGTCGGTCATGCCCGTTCTAATGAAGATCAAAACCAATTTTATAAACTGTCAATGGCGCAGATTGATTTTGTTATTCGCTTGGTAGGCAATCAATTTTCTGATAATGAACGCCCAACAGATACTATTTCAGGGAATCAACACCCATGGGATGCCGCGAATTTTGTAAGAAATAGAATAAACCAGCTATCTACACAAATTGATGACGAGTCAGTAAAAACTCTAATGTGTTTAATCGATGATCCAGCACTAAACAGTTACTGTGATTATTTAAAATATGCGGCCGCCAATCAGGCGGCTTTGCGCAGGAAGCAGCTGTTTATACAACCCAATTGGCAACAAGCAATTGATGCTTTATCGAATGGTAAACCAGCGCATATTGCCGACCTTCAGGCCTTAACTATTGAGCATCTAAAAGATGTGGCGAAGAGGGTTCGCGCCGAAAATACCGATATGTTTACGATTTTTTGGAACGAACCTGATTCCGACGGTAAATCTAAGCCGAAAGGTGAAAATAGCTGTCGGAACCGACTAATTGATTTGCTAAAACCAAAATTCGCTCCTTTAGAAATCAATATAGAGCCGGAAGGCCACATAGTGATTGATAAGCGTGCCGATATAGTGCTGTTGAACTCAGTTAAGCAAAAACTGCCGATTGAAGTTAAGCGGGATTATCACAAGGATTTATGGACGGCCTGTGAAAACCAACTGGATAGGTTATATACCCGTGATCCGCAAGCGCAGGGTTATGGCATTTATCTGGTATTTTGGTTTGGCGCCCAGCGTCCTAGATATATGCCAAATCCGCCCAATTCACTATCAAAACCGACTACCGCACAAGAGTTAGAAAATGCTTTACGGTCGCTTATAAAAGCCGAAGATCAAAACAGGCTGGCGGTTGTCGTGATTGATGTTACTCGTCCTGAAGAATAAATTAGTAGTCGTTAGGTAAACTACCATTACCAGCATGGAACTGTTATCTACAACCATCAGGCCAATGCACTGAATCTCAGCGTTTGCGACCAGGCAATTTTTTCATATCCGACAACCTGAAATCGCTAACCCAAAGCGTAATGTGTAGATATTCTAACGAAATACCAAAAGCTAAAGTCATTGGATATATAGTTAACAAGTTGATTTTTATATTTTTTATCTGGCATATGGAACTCCGATTTATTCAGAACGAACTAAAGAAATCCGGTTCTTATTTAACACCCTCGCTCAAAACCTTTCTCTGTCAGCTGCACCTTCAGCAACACCTCAAATAAGCCGTTTGACTTTCCGCTGACACTGGTTTAGTGTCAGCTTGCAAGTGTTTTTCACCCCTTGCCGTTATTATTAAACTGATGGCGAGGATCAAAATGCAACACAAGGAGTAATACAATGAATAAGAATAAGTTAATTACCGCCTGCGTTTTGTCCGGGGCAATTTTGGCGAGTTTTTCGGTTAATGCGGAAGAAAAAACCTACCTACAAGGTTTTTCCTCAAAAATTAATCAAGGCTTTTTCAATATTGGCACCGGTTTTATTGAAATACCTAAAAACATTGTCAACATCAGTCACGAGCAAAACATTTTTGTCGGCTTGACGTGGGGCACCTTGCGGGGCGTGGGTCATGCGGTTAGCCGCACGTTGGTAGGTGGCGCGGAGCTGCTTACTTCACCCATCCCGACTGATGACTATATCAGTCCGCCTTATGTGTGGGAGCGCTTTAGCGAAGACACCCGTTATTTTGGTCTGCATTATCCCGGCTACTGGACGCATTACGGCCCGCTGGATCATGGCAAGTAAACCCGCCCAGACCATTTGATTACGAGGATAACATCATGAAAAAGCAACATATCTATTTACCGCTTGCCGTTTTAGCGCTATCGCTGACTGCTTGCTCCACCCCGAAAAAAGACACTTCCGCGCTCAAGGCGGAAATTGATGCTTCTTATGCCGGTCACTATGGGCAGTCAATTCGTCACGAAGAGATTGCTGAAGATAGGCAGAAAGTCGCTAATCGGGTATTAAAACACTGGGAAAAAGATCAATACTGGAATATCGACGAACAACAAAAAGGGCTGGATGCCGCTAAAGACGCTGCTCATCATCGTCTGGAATCCGAAAAAGAGTTATGCCAGTGGTTAACTGAAGTTCATGGTCCGAATCATCACCAACATGAAGCCCCCCACCATGTTGCGGCGTATTTTAAAACCGGCAAATCAACTCCGTTTAAAACTAACGACGTTGGCATTGCTCATATAGGCAATTTTCTACACACACACCCAGATTCTAAAGCAGATGTAATTGCCTCGGCCGATACTGTTGGCAGTTCGGCCAGCAACCAGGAGTTATCAAATCGACGTGCGGCATCGGTAAGAGATTTATTGATCTCACACGGTGCTAATGCCGATCAACTTAGTATTCAGTCTATTGGCGAAGGCCCAGGCCCCGACAAAACGCCTAATCAAGAAAACCGTATTGTCACTATCAGCACAACGCATCCTACCTATGTTGACTGCGCTAACGTGAAATAAACGGCAACACCACACCCCGCCGCCGCATTGCTGCGCGGGGTGTTTCACTCTTTAAGTACCGATTTTTTAAATCACTTCAGCTAAATTAAGTCCAAAAGGTGCGCGGTGCGTACAATTCAGTTTTATCGCCGCGACTCTAGGAATTTTCACTTGCTTTACCCCCTCATTTTTCTCTCCGGCCTGTCCAGTTTGATTTACGAAATTGTCTGGATTAGGCAAGCTTCGTTTGTGTTTGGCTCCAGCACTTTGGCTATGTCGACGGTGTTGGCGGTATTTTTTCTCGGTTTGGGTTTGGGCAGTTGGTTATTCGGCCGCATTGGCAGTATCGCCAAACAGCCGTTGCTTTGGTGTGCCGGGATTGAGTTGTTATTGGCCGTCAATGGCTTATGTACTCCGGCATTGTTTGCCTGGGCCGATAATCTGTACGGCATAAGCTATCGACACTTTGATACGCACTCCGCCTTGTTATTGTTAATCCGCGCCAGCTTGGTGGGCTTACTTTTGTTACCACCGGCGCTGTTAATGGGCGGTACTTTGCCGTTATTTTGCAGGCAGATTATTCGTGATCCGGCTCGGCTTTCGGCAAAACTTAGCTTTATTTATGGTGTTAATACCATCGGCGCGGCAGTTGGCTGTACGGTGAGCGGATTTTTATTGTTACCAATGTTTGGCCTTACCGCATCATTGCAAGTCGCGGCCGGTTTGAATGTGTTGACCGGCTTGGGATTCTGGTGGTTAAGCAACAAGGTAGAACCATCAGCGCCAATCACACCCTCGCAACCGCTTGAACCCTATTACAACCGCCGATTGTTGTTACTTGCCGGATGGTTGTTTTTTATGATCGGCGCGGCCGCGTTGGCTAATGAATTGATCTGGGCGCGTTTTTTAAGCAATTTTATCCGCAACTCGGTGTACACCTACACCATTACCCTTGCCGTGGTGTTAATTGGCACGGCCGCCGGCAGTTTGTTGCTCGGTCCGTATTTTGATAGATCCAAAAACCCTAAGGCATTGCTGATCAGCTTCGGCGTTTTACAAGCGCTGTCAGCAACGCTGCTGTTGCTGTTAACACACTTGCCTGCGTCGGTATGGCAAGGCCTTCAACCCTGGGGATTGCTGCCTTTTATACTATTGATGTTGCCGTCGACATTTATTGCCGGCGCCAGCTTTCCGCTGTTAAATAAAATAGTCACTCAGCAAACCGAATTAGCGCCTAAACAAATCGGCATGATGACTGCCGTCAATATTGCCGGTTGCATTGTTGGTTCAGTGTTAACCGGTTTTTGGTTACTGCCGCATATCGGCTTGGATGCCGGTATTTTTATTAGTTCGGCCTGGACGCTGGCGGCGGCTTGGTTTGCAATCATGTTTGCATCGACAGCAACTGTTACCAAAAACTCTCCGACAATCATGGCTCGAAGTTGCGTTTACGGCGGCCTCGCAGTTTGGCTGTTGATGCTGCTCTGGTCGCCGGCGCGCATTCCTGATGATTACCTAGATCCCGACGATGAACTGGTCAGCATTACCGAAGGTTACAACTCCAATCTCGCTGTCGTGCTGCGTGACCAGGTAAAAACACTGTTAATCGACCGCCTTTGGCAAGGTGTGGAAACCAGCAATTATCAGGTGATGGTCGCTCATATACCGATGCTGCATTACCCCGACGCCAAGGATGTACTGGTGATCGGGCTGGGTGCAGGCAACACGGCCCGCCGTTTTCTTCGTTATGACATTGAGCAGCTAGACATTGTCGACATCGAGCCGCGCCTGTTTGATTTTACCCGCCGGCATTTTCCTTCGCGCTGGATGAACGATCAGCGCGTTCATATGATTGCCGAAGATGGTCGCAATTACGTCAAACATACGAGCCGCCACTATGATTTTATTTCTGTGGAAATCGGGCAATTGGATCGTCCCGGTGTCAGCGTGTTTTATACCGAAGAGTTTTATCAGCAAGCCGCCGCCAAGCTCAACGCTGACGGCATGATCTGCCAGTTTGTGCCCTTAAGTTTTTTGCGTCCGGCTGAATTTGCCGGTGTGTTGAAAACCTTTCTGTCTGCATTTCCTAATGCGCAGCTTTGGTATAACACCGATGAGCTTTTGCTTATTGGGTTTAAGGGTGACATTCGTCAACTGTCACCGGAAGGCTTTGGCAAAGTCACCGAAGAACCCAGCATTGGCGCTGATTTTGACCTCAATTATTGGGGTGGGGATAGTTACAATTTGAATAGCTTTCCGGTGTTTCTTGGCAGCTTTTTGGCTTCAGGCGCGGAACTCAACGCCTTGGCAAACATTGCTCCGGCAACGCACTACACCGACGACAAACTGCAACTGTCTTACAGCGTCAGTGATTTTCAACACACCGATCAACGCGCCAGCGCCTTAGTGCCGTTTATTCAGCAACATTTAACGCCGATCACGGCCGCGGTCACCGCCAACGCCGCGCCTGACATTGATTTACAAACCGCTACACAAGTACGCAATAGCAACCTCGCCGACATTATCGCTACAGACATTTTAGGCGCGTCAACTGCGCACGACAGCGTCGAATCTCGCACCCAACGCGCGCAGCATGCCTTACAAATCAATCCTAAAAATATTGATGCCCAGGATGAGCTGCAACGTGCTCAGCAGGAACTGAATCAACCACTACCCGTTCGTCCTGAGCTTGTCGAAGGACCTACCACTCAGCAAAAACATCTTCAGCCATGAGCACTATCGAATGCTGGCATGGCCAACTTAGCGACGAAACAGACCAACAGCACTGGCAACATCTCAGTGCGTCTGAACTTGCCCGCGCCGCCACATTTAAAAACCCTTTATTGCGTAATCGTTACGTCAGTGTGCGCAGTCATTTACGGCAAGTGTTGGCGCAAAAACTGGCTGTGGCCCCGAAAACTATTGAGTTCAGTAAAGCCGAACACGGCAAACCGTATCTTGCCGACTATCCTGAGCTGGCGTTCAACTTGTCACATTCGGCAAATGCCTGGGTTATCGCCGTTGGTTGGCGTTGCCGGTTGGGCGTGGATATTGAAATCGCCAAACCCAGGGCTAATCTTGCCGCACTGGTTGAAAAATGCTTTGCCGACGTCGAAGCAACCTACTGGCACAGCTTGCCGAAAAATCAGCAAACCGTCGCGTTTTACCGTTTTTGGACGCACAAAGAAGCATTTGTAAAAGCCACCGGCCGAGGCATCGCGTTAGGCTTAAAGCAATGTGTGCTTAACCCCGAACAGTCGGCGGAATTTTTAAATGTACCGGAAGAATTTGCACCCGCCTCAGTATGGCGGGTGTTTGATTTGGATGTGGGATGTGGTTTGGTTGGCGCGTTAGCGTTGGATAACCTGGCTGCCGATATTAAGCTGATTAACGTTTGATCAAAATTACGCCCAATTGTATTAACTGGGCGCAAATAGCCTGAATCAATGCGCTACATCTGCCAGTTTGCTTTGCAGTTTTTGCTGCTGCTCGGGAGTTAACAGTTTAAAAATGGCGTTATCCAATTTTGTGTTTTGCAGAATGTGTTCTTTATGGCTCGCCGCTGCTTGATCCAGCAAACTCACAAGCTTGTCCTCACTATAATCCTTGGAAAAAGTCAGCTGCTGAATTTTTTGATGGATTGCTTTGGTAGCATCGTCCTTAGCGGCCAATTGCTCATGCTGGGTTTTAATTAGCGCTTTAATGTCACTGCTTTGTTTTTCGGTCAGGTCGACATCATGTAAAAATCTCGGCAAGAAATTTTCACCATGTTCGTGACCCGGTTCATGATGCTTGCCATGTTGTGGATGGCCTCCGAAAGGAGGTTCGCTCGGTGTTGGCGGGTTGGCCAAAACTAACGCTGGGAACAAGGCTAAAGTCAAAAGTATCTTACGCATAAAAAAAATCTCCGATTGATTTGATAAATGGTTAGCGGAATTGGATTAATTCCGTTGGGCTTATATTACTGCGTTACACGTAAAGCGCTGTTATTGAAGTGTAAAGTTAGGTAAATCCGGCACTATATAGTGGTGGCCTCAGCATGGTATCGCTATGATGCTGTCAACCAAACAATAAGGTGGCGATAGTGACGAAGGTGTTAATAATTGACGATGATGTCGAACTGGCCGAGTTGTTCAAAGACTATCTTGAGCAGGATGGCTTTGCGGTTGATGTTGTTCATCAAGGTGAAGCAGGCTTGCGACTGGCTTTGTCAGGAGACTATCAGCTGGTGATACTCGACATCATGTTGCCGGATATAAAAGGCACCGAGGTGTTAATCCGTATCCGCTTGCAAAGTCGTATTCCGGTGCTGATGTTTACCGCCAGAGGTGATGATGTCGACCGGATTATCGGCCTGGAATCTGGCGCGGATGACTATGTACCCAAGCCTTGCACACCCAGAGAGCTGGCCGCGCGTATTCGCGCAATTTTGCGTAGAACCCAGCCTATCAATGATGCGGGTGGTAACGGACCGATTATTGCCGGTCCGCTAAAGATTTGGCGTGAAAAACGCAGGGCATCTTGGTTCGATCAAGATCTGGAGCTCACCAGTACCGAATTCAATTTGCTGGAAACCTTAGCAAAGCAGTTTGGCCGCATTGTCACAAAAAACGAATTATCCGAAAAAGCACTGGGACGACCTTTGGCGCGGTTCGATAGAAGTATCGATGTGCATATGAGCAGCATTCGCCAAAAACTGGGCTGCCAGCAAGACGGCCGCTCTTATATTCAGACCGTGCGCGGTCACGGCTACCAATTGGTTAAGGAGTAAGTAGGTGGGCCGTTTATTCTGGAAATTTTTTCTTACCTTTTGGTTGGCGTTGTTGGTGGCTGGTATCGGCGTCGGCACGGCGGTCTGGTTACGGCATAACACCTGGCAAAACAGCGGCGATGAGCTTCCACGCGCGACGATTGATGTCAGACATGCCGCGTCATTACTGGACGTGGCGGAAAGCGCTTACCGTTACGGCGGGGATGCGGAATTACGGCTGTTTTTGGGTAAATTGCATGCCGCCCATTTACCGCCTGTTTATGCGGTAGACGATCAAGACCGTGACATTTTACAGCGCAATCTAGCGCCCGAAGTATTACAACAAGCCCGTGCCCTGTTTTTGCAAGCGACTTATCCGGAGGCGATACGCCAGGTATCGGCAGAAAACAGCCTTCGTTATTTGCTGTTCGTGCCGCTGCCCGAATACGGTTTTTCCGGCCAGCCACCACCCATGCCTGCTGGCAATTCAAATGCCGATTTTTCCCGGCCGCCATCACAGCCAGATGATCATTCGTCTCGCCACCCAAGGCCGCATGAACCGCCCTCTCCACTGTTGCCAATCCTGGCAGGCATTTTTGCCAGTTTACTGTTCAGTGCCGCGCTGGCTTGGTATTTTGCCAAGCCAATTCGCAGTTTACGTAATGCCTTTGCCGCAGTCGCTAAAGGTAATCTGGATACCCGTGTCGGCGCGCTGATGGGCAGCCGCCGTGATGAATTATCCGATCTGGGGCAAGACTTCGATCACATGGCAGGACAAATTTATAACCTGGTACATGCTCAACAACGCTTGCTGCACGATGTATCGCACGAATTGCGGTCGCCGTTGGCGCGGATACAAGCCGCTATTGGCCTTGCTCAGCAACAACCGGTCAAACATCCAGCCATGCTTGAGCGAATCGAGCGTGAGTCGCAACGGATGAGCGATCTGGTTGGCGAATTACTGGTACTTGCTCGTCTGGAAGCCGGCGTTTCTATTAGCGAAAGCCACGAATTAGACATCGGCGACCTGTTGGACGACATTGTCGAGGATGCCCGTTTTGAAGCTGCGCAGCACGAGGTTGTCATCCGCTATGAGGGCATTGAAGAAACCCTAGTCAAAGGCCGCAGTGAGTTACTGCATCGGGCTATTGAAAACGTACTGCGCAATGCCTTACAGCATTGTAAAAAGGGTGGTGAAGTGTCAGTCGTGGCCAGCTTCGATATTTTCAAACGCCGATTGAAGGTGACGGTCGATGACCAAGGTCCGGGCGTTGCCGAAAGCGATTTGTCGGCAATTTTCGAACCGTTTTTTCGTAGCGGCGACCGCAGCAAAGCCGACAGCATAGGCTTGGGCTTGGCTATCGCCTACCGTTCGATAGCCGCCCACGGCGGGCTTATTAAGGCCAGCAACCGCCCGCAAGGCGGTTTGCGTATGGACATAGAAATTCCTTTTGCGGGATAAATGCCAGGGCGCGACAGCGCCGAATGGATAGCTGTATTACATGTCATGAAACCTTAATAGGTCTGTCACAACAATTTCTTGCGACGTGGTTATCATTTTTAACGCAAATACGACAATGTCATTTGCAATAAATCCACTTTGCACTAAGGACCTCACACCTATGAAAGCATTTAAATTAACTCTGATTGCTGCGACAGTAGCATCATTGGCATCGCCTCTAGCCGCCCAAGCCGCTACTGAATTTGACAATTTCGCGCCACAAGTCGGCGACACCACGCCGCTCAACCCAGGCTCGGCAACGCCTTACAGATTGCCTTCACCCAATTTCAGCCAGGTTACAATTGCTGACCGTGCGACTCAAAACACATTGGTGCCAGGGTCAAACTCAGGCAACTGGGACATGATCGCTGCCAATGAAACAGGAGCCGATGCCGGTCGCTACTTATTTATGCCTTGGGAAATATTTTCCACTTCTGTACCGACTAAGGCAGGCGTTCAACGTATCGATTTGTGGGATAACAACTACAACACCCGCACAACAACTATCGTTGCGGCGGGCACTCAGAACTTCTCTTCTGGTGATGCATCGCGCTGGACGCCTTGGGGTGGCTATCTGACTGCCGAGGAAAGTTGGGGTGCGAACAGCTCTGCCGGTCGTCTATTTGAAGTAACTAACCCAACCACAGCGGCTGCTAACGCAGGAAACTTCGTACAACGCAGCGTCATCCCGCGTGTTTCTCATGAAGGTCTGGCATTTGATAAAAGCAATAATCTGTATTTTGTCGACGAATTAAACGGCGGCAGCATTTACAAATATACATCTGCTAATCCTTTGGCGACTAACGGCAATGATTTTTTCAGCGCCGGTCAGACTTTCGCCCTGAAAGTGCAAGCGGGCGGCCAATTTGAAGGTAACAACGCCGCTGCAATTACCGGTTTATCTACTTGGGAAGCTATCACTGATGTCAACGGTGGAGCATTGGCCGGCATTTCCGCCTTGTTGGGTGACGGAACTATCGATGGTCGTGTAACAGCCGACCATGCCGATGTTAAGGGTACCGGCTTCAACCGCCCTGAAGATTTAGAGATCCAGAATCTGGCTGACGGCAATCAGTTCCTGTACTTCACGACTACCGATTCCGACAACGATGGCAACACTGCCAATGGTCGCGGTCGTGTTTACTCTTACAACGTGGGCAGCAGCGAAGTTAAATTGTTTGCCGACAGTAACACTATTGATGCGGCGACCGGCTTAGCCGCCGGCAGTGCCTTCAAAAACCCGGACAACCTAGCAATTGACGATGAAGGTAATATTTACATCGTTGAAGATCAGGATGGCGGCGTTGAAGATGTCTGGTTTGCGTTAGATGCTAACCGTGACGGCGTTGCTGAATCTGTATCTAAATGGATCAGCTTGACCACAGCTGGTGCCGAAAGCACCGGTCTGTATTTTGACAAGTTCAACCCGAACAAAGCCTACATCAACGTACAACATCCTGCCGATGGTATTGATCGGACTATCGCACTTACTGCCACACCGGCTGCTGTGCCCGTACCTGGCGCAGTTTGGTTGTTCGGTTCTGCACTGATGGGCTTTCTGGGCTTTTCACGTCGCAATAAAAAAGCTTAAATCGTTACTGTCTCAACGGCCCAGCAACTGGGCGCTCTAATGAAAGCGGCGGCAAGGCAATCTTGTCGGCCGCTTTTTTTATTTTAGTCCACGCCCTATTTGCCCGCTGACTAAAGAAATCGCGTGGCAACTCGTTCAAAAGAGTGCCATAAAAAACCTTTTGCTTCTCGAAATTAGCAGTGATGCGTGATACGGTGCTCGGCACTTATTAACAAGGTCGAATTCGGGCGACTATTTTCACTTCAATGCATATTTCAGCCAATACCAAACTTTTGATCAGCGCAAGTTGGGGCAGTTCCTTATGGGCTTAGGCAAAGCGCAGCAGCGGACACAACTTAATGAAGCCACCCCTAAATTGACTGCCGGACTTTGGTTGCTGGGGATGATTGTCATCGGTTTTCTTGGCTTCCAGGCATTGACAAAAGATTGGCTGGAAACCAGTTTTTTAGCGTTGTTGCCCGCCAACGAGCAGCAGCCGGAAGTCGCCAAAGCCATTCAGCAGCATACTGCGCTGATCAACAAAAAAGTCATCTGGCTGGCAGGCGCGCCAACGTCGCAAGAAGCCATCGACCATGCCCAAAACCTTAAACAGCAATTGGAACAAAGCCGGCTGTTTAACAAGGTGGTGCTGGAGTTTTCTCAGCAGCAATACATCAAGCAATACCAGCAACTGTTCCCGTATCGCTATCAGCTGTTGGATGCGCAATCCCGAGACATCCTGACTAAAAATCCCGACGCGTTAATCAAGCAGAATCTGGAAATACTCAACAGCCCCATCGGCCAGATGCAATCGGCGGATTTTGAACGCGATCCGTTGTTGCTCTTCAGCCGCTATTTCAGCGCGCAAAATCCTATCAAGTTAAATCTGGAACAAGGCATCGTCGTTTTATCCGATCAGCATCGGTATTGGGCATTGATTTTGACCGATTTACAGGACGACCGTTTGCAGCTGGATAAGCTGGAAACCTTGTTGAGTCTGGTGAATAGTGTAGAAAGCCAAATCACAACAGCAGGCGGCGAGCTGCTGGTGACCGGCATGCCGTTGTTTACCGCCCATGGTGCCGAGTCGGCTAAACAGGAAATTTCCACGGTGGGATTTGGATCCAGTATCGGCATTATTGTCTTGCTGTGGCTTACTTTTCGGAGTGTCCGGCCGTTGTTGTTATCGGCGCTGGCAATCGGCTCCGGCTTATTTGCTGCGCTGGTAATCTGCGTGCTGTTTTTCGGCAAAATCCATATTCTTACCCTAGTATTCGGTGCCAGCTTAATAGGTGTTGCCGATGACTATGCGCAGCATTTTTTGTGCGACAGTTTCGGCGAGAAGGATTGGAATCCCCGGAAAAGCTTAAAGTTTATTCTACCGGGACTTTCCTTTGGGCTATTAAGCAATCTGTTAAGTTATGCGGGTTTAGGTTTTTCGCCGTTTCCCGGTCTGCAGGAAGTGGCGTTGTTTTCTGCCATCGGTTTATTAGTCGCCTGGCTGACGGTGGTGCTGCTGTTTCCGTTGTTGTTAACCGGATTCAAATTCGATCATCAACCGGGCATACTTAAACTTACCACTTATTGGGAACAGCACTGGCCGCTGTGGATAGCCAAACACCGGCATTGGCTAAGTGTAATAATGCTGTTTTTTATCGTCGGCGGTTTGTGGAGGCTAAGCCCGCAAGACGATGTCCGCTTACTGCAATCGGCACCGGCCGAGCTGCTGCAAACCGCCGATAAAATACGCTCTTTGTTACCGATAACACACGACAGCCAGTTTTTTCTGGTGTCAGGAAAAGATCAAGCAGAGTGGTATCAACATGAACAAAAACTGTTGGAACGTCTGCAAGCGTTAAAGCAGCAAAAAGTGCTGACAAGTGTTGAAGGCTTGAGTCAATATTGGCCTGATGAAAATCAGCAGCAACAGAATTACCAGCTGTTAAAGCTCAAACTCTTTGATTCCGGTTTGGTCGAACGCTACATGACTGAGCTTGGGTTTGAGAAGAAAGCTGTGCTAGCCGAACTAGAGCAATTTAAAACGACTGAAACCAACACGCTAACCTTGCCAAACTGGCTAACAAATGCCGATGAAAGCAAACAGTCTTTATGGTTAGGTTGCAATGCCGGGCGTTGCCAAAGCATGGTAGCTTTAACCGGCATCACCGATCTCTCCGCATTACCGGCACTGCAAGACTTGCCGGGCGTCGTCTGGGTGGATCAAGTCGAGTCGGTATCGTCGTTGTTTGCTCGATACAGAATCCGAGCCAGTGGCTTATTGGCGGTGGCATTCAGTCTGGCGTTAGCAGGCTTAGGCTTCAAGTTCGGCTGGCGTAATGCCATTACCATCATGACTGTGCCGGTGCTGTCGCTGGCCGTGTCGCTGGCGATGTTGGGTTGGTTTAATCAATTGTTTAGCCTGTTCAATCTATTTGCACTGTTGCTGGTATTGGGCATTGGGGTTGATTACGGGCTGTTCTTTTTCATGGCTGGCGACCGCCGCGCCAGCACATCGCTGGGTGTGACACTTTCGGCATTGACGACCTTGCTGGCGTTTGGCCTATTGGCGACCAGTTCCACGGAGATCGTGCATGCCTTTGGTTTTACGTTAACGGCCGGTATCACCACGGCCTTACTGTGCGCGCCGTTGGTGGGTTTTAGGGTATCAGATCAGACAAAAAATTAGCCAAGGTTTAATAACAAAACTCCTCGCAGATTCAACCCCCCTATAAATTGCGCCGAACCCAGCAGGATATTGGGGATATGGTCTATTTTTAGTATCAAAATTAACGACAAATTTGGCCTCCTTTTGGTGAATCCCCCACTTTTTACGACATAAGAGAACGGCTATTCTGTCGCCCGCACAAGCCTCTTTGCGCGGGTGTCTTCGCATTCAGATAATCAGCGTAATAGCGCAGCCAACCCTTTTCTATTTTACCAACCAATTTGCCTAATTTTATTAGTCCATTTCCAAATCTGGTAATGGAGAAACCAATGATCTTTATTTGTTGTTTTAGATAAATAACGAGAACAACCTTTAGTGTGCGTCAAATCCTATGATTTTACAGTGCGTGCTATAGGTATTTATACCAATTGTGTAGTCATTTGAAATATTGGTATCTTGAACGCGCGTTGTAAGTATTACATTGAGTTAAATGATCGTTCTCTAGTTTTCATTTACAAATAAAATTCCTCCTAAGCAAGGCTAAAAATGAAATCTTTTAAGTTGGGAGAATTGAGCTCATTGATGGCACGAAAAGTAGATTTCTCGACACTAGCATTTAAACTAGCAGGGCTTTTTCTACTTTCCGGCCTATTACTTACCCACAACATTACAGCCCCCTGGAACGACCATTGGAATGCCCCAGATGGAGCTCTTTTCAGTACCATCGCTCGTAACACTATTGATCATGGAGCTTGGAACTTAGGATTTGCTCAGGCCAGAAATCCAGAACCTGCTACCAGAGAGCAACTCAATTACTACCAGCGCCATCCGCCTCTTTTGCCTTTGATGGTAGCCGGTGTCTTTGCGTTACTTGGAGAAAGCGAGGTTGCAGCACGAACTGTCCCGGTGGCGGCAACCTTGGGTGCCGCCTTACTGGTGTTCTTACTGACGCAACGCCTTTACAGTTCTCGAGTAGCTCTTATAGCTACATTTCTGTTCTTGACCTTCCCTGGTATCGCCTACTTCGGACAAAAGGTCGGTTACGAAGCTCCTACGTTGTTTTTTATCCTACTTACGGCCTGGTTCTACCGGCGCTTTTGTGAGAAAGCACGTAATTACGACTTTGCGGGCGTTTGTGGAGCCGCCATTTTAGGGCTGTGGACGGACTGGCCAATGTATTTTTTGATTCTATTGTTGGCTATACACGCTTTATTTGGGCTAGAACGTGGAAAGGTTAAAGTTTTGTTAGGTCTTCCTCTGTTGGCTTTGGTGAGTCTGACTATTCACGGCTGGATTACTTGGCGTGTAGCCCCTGAGGCTATTGAGGACTTACTCTACCAAGGCATGACCTACGCTGGCCTCATCGATCGTAACCATCCCCTGGCTACCAAGTACGAAGAGGCTTTGAGTCTAATTCCGGCAGCTGTTTATATCCGCTATGTCCTAAAGAGCCTCGATACTTTGTTTTCATATCCGGCTTCGTTACTCGCCCTGTTAGGTATATGGATAGCCGGGAGACACGGGTTATTGTCCGTCGCATTAACTATTCCACTTATGCTGTTAGGAGTAGCGCTGGCAAATTGTCTAGCCTTCTGGGTCAATGCCTTCTACCACCTTTATTGGTTTTACTACTTTGCGCCCCCGATTGCCATGTTTGGAGCGGTGGCAGCGGATAGTCTGCTTCGTTGGGAAGGAGCTACGGGCATGCCGCATTGGTTGGTACCAACCTTTTTGGTAATGCTAGTGATGACAGGCTCTTTGTCCAATTTAATCACCCTGCACGGACAACAGATGAAATTCCTTCCGGAATCCGTCCTAGAGCAGGCCGACTTTACCCGTACCCTCGGACAACGTATCAGCACCTCAACAGAAAAACAGACATTAATTCTGAGTAACCTGCTTAGTCCACGTGGTGGGAATTGGGTGCTGTCCTACTATAGTCACCGCCGGGTCATGGTTGGTATCGATACTGTGTCCGCACTCGTACAAGGGTGCGAGGGGTGGGCCCGAGGCGAGGTGGATTTCCTGCTTTGGCCTACTGCTGGAGATTCCAATCTTCGACAGTGGTTGGATGCCAGAGGCAACCCAAAGGCTCTAGTTGCCCAGGGCCACAAATTTCTTTTGTATCGAATCCCTGCCGCTGGCATCGAAACCCCACAATAAGTCAAAGGAGTTTTATTTGTGTAATACATGGAGTCAATTGTTTGGTGCTTAGAAAAAATGAATTTTCTAGCTAAAGCCATTTCTGTCCTTGGAGCTATTCCATCTGAAAAGATGAAGATAAATATTTATAGCTAATTTTTAGATGTTTTCTTTAATTAAAAAATAAAATCATGCGGCTCAAATCTAATAGCAATACTGCAAGCTGTTTTGTCATCGTATTGACGTTTCTGTTATTAGCGCAAACGCTGCTCTTAGTTAGAAATTATTCGCAGCCTTGGAATGGTATCGACGGGGGAGATGGGGCTTTCTTTAGCTCAATAGCACGAAACTATATCAACTATGGCATCTTTGAACTCAAGGGAGGACAAGTTACTAATTTCGGTGAAGTAAACAATAAATCGGAATTGAACTTCTATCAACATCATCCGCCTATGGTGCCTTTGCTGACTTATCTTAGCTTTAACGTATTTGGTGAATCAGAGGGAGCAGCAAGACTTGCACCTATCCTATTTACAATAGGCAGTGGCATCATATTATTTTCACTCATACGTAGTTTTTTTGGGTTCCCCATTGGATTACTAGCGACTTTCTTTTTTGCCAGTTTTCCGATGACCATAATTATTGGTCGTAAAGTTGGCTATGAATCCCCAACACTTTTTTTCATTCTATTAACAATTAATTTTTATTTCAGGTTTGTAAAGACCCGTAGTAAAAAAGATTTAATAGGTTTTTTTATTGCGCTGGCTGCTGGTTTACTAACTGATTGGGCAGCATATTTTATTGTGCCTATTTTTATGAGTCATTATTGGGCTACACAGCAAGCTGGACAATTTAAGAAAATAATAATAATTGGTCTACCAATACTTGCTATATCCGCTTTTGGGCTATTTATTTTAAATACTTGGCTGGCTGCCCCCGGACTTGTTTACAGCGTATTTTATCAAGGGATGGCATATATAGGTTTAATTGCTCCTACAAGTGAACTTGCTAAGCACTATATTGAAGCGCAGCTAGATGTTTCTCTATGGAAATATTTTAAACATATATTGAAAATATTAGATCAGTTATTCTCTTATCCAATAATACTTCTGGCGTTAACAGGTGGATTTATACTGATTAAAGACGGCAAGCTAACCAATAAAGTATGGGTAATTATTATTTTAATTACTGTACCTATTCTGAATTGGCTGCTTTTTTGGAAAAGCATGTATTTTCACATAGTTTGGGGGTATTACTTTACAGCTCCACTTGCAGTTTTAGCAGCTATCGCGACAAATAAATTTATTGCCATAGCGGAGGGAATGCGTCATGCAAACAACACTTCTGTGGTACTTGGTGCATTTATTATTTTAATGACGATAGTTGGTAGCATGTCTAGAATCGTGATATTGCATCAAGAACAAGTAAAACTGCTGCCTGATGATCAATTTGAGCAGGCTAATTTTATAAAAGATGTGGCAAAAGAAATTACAAAAAACTCAGCACCTGACAGCATTATTCTCACCAATCTTCCAAAATCAGGAACAGATCGAATACTGCCCTACTATGCACATCGCAATATAGTGGGGGAATTAAATTCTGTGGAAAAAATTGATCATTTTTTAAAAGGAAAACAAGATAAAAATAAAATTTATTTCTTATTACATATCAATTCGTTTTCCAATGAAAACAAATTTATAGATTATTTGAATTTTTCTGGCAGAAAGATAAATTTTTCAACACAAAATAATCAGTTTATTTTATTTAAATTTTTTAATTAAAAAATTTCTCTTACATCACCATTTTAAGATAATATGATAAAAGACATATCAATTGCTGTGATTATTCCTTGTTATAATGAAGAAGTTACAATCAAAAAAACAATTCAGTCGTGCCAGGACGCATTGCCAACTGCAATAATTTATGTATATGACAACAATTCTTCAGATCGCACTATTCAAATAGCCCAAACGTCAGGAGCTATAGTAAGAACCGAAAAGCTACAAGGAAAAGGTAATGTTGTTAGAAGAATGTTTGCAGATATTGACGCCGATATTTATGTCATGATTGATGGAGATGCCACGTACGATATGGCAAATACACAAGAGTTAATTGATATTCTAATAAGTAATAATCTGGATATGATAAATGGGCGAAGGGTTACAAATATAAAGTCTGCGTATAGGCGTGGGCATCGATTAGGTAATCGCTTACTCACTAACGCCGTATCTATGATGTTTGGTAATCGATTTGATGACTTATTGTCAGGTTATAGAATTTTTTCGAGGCGATTTGTAAAAACATTTCCCGCTATGGCCAGAGGTTTTGAAATAGAGACAGAGCTTACAGTTCATGCAATGGAATTACGGATGCCTGTCGCTGAATACGATGTCAATTACAGTGATCGCCCCGAAGGATCAGAAAGTAAACTTAGAACTTATCAAGATGGATTTCGTATTCTGAAAACTATTGCAGTTTTGATCAGAGAGGAACGTCCATTGACTTTCTTCGGGGGCGCTTTCTTTTTGCTTGTCGGTCTTTCATTATTATTGGCTTGGCCGGTTTTCAGCACTTATTTGGAAACAGGATTAGTACCGAGACTGCCAACAGCTATCTTGTCGACGGGATTAATGCTATTGGGATTTTTAAATCTCGCTTGTGGATTAATTTTAGATACTGTCACATTAGGAAGACGTGAACTCAAACGTATTGCTTATCTTCGGTATGCAGCTCGCAATCAAACACAATAGTAAAAATTTTATCGCCTTATGTTAAGACAATTCATTAAGTTTGGGATGGTTGGAATCATCGGTTTTTTTGTAGATTCGTATGCATTGTATGGATTTATGGATTTTCTTGGGCTTGATTTATATGTTGGAAGATTAGCTTCATATCTAGTAGCGGCAACCGCAACTTGGGCGCTTAATAGAATTTTTACTTTCCAATCTTCAAAAGGTAATTACAGTAACAAGAGAAAACAATGGGGTAAGTTTTTATTAGTTAACTCCATAGGCGGATTTGTAAATTATGGCGTTTATGCATTTCTAGTTTCTATCTATGCCGTTTTTACTTCCTTTCCTGTTCTAGCTATCGCAGTGGGATCAATATCCGGTCTGTTTTTTAATTTTTTTCTTTCCCGCAAAATAGTCTTTCAAAATGCTCACTAACGGGCACCTCAAATACAGCTAAAGTATAAACACAGGTGTAAATCGACCGCGATATTAAGTCCGTTATTTTTACTTTGCCCCTTGCTAGCTGATTTGTTTTCCCTGAAGCCACCATTTGGAATGGTTTTAGACGCATCTAGGTTGTAAGAAACGGGCTCCCATAAGTTTTTAGCTGCCCATAGATTGAAATTGGCGGCTTGTGTTAAATATGCACGTTCCAGAACCTTGAATTTTAAGGCGAATCTCGCGTTCACCATATGAAATCTTTGTCATAAGAGAAAAGACTATGTTGTTAGGAGCTAGCGCGTCTTACAGTGGACACGTGTCGTATTCTTTGGCCAAGTGCCATCGACCTAATTTTGACGACACTTGGCTGTCGACCAATCGAACGACTTGGCACTGCCACAATACTAGCATCTCTATCATTTAGCCTCTAAGGGCTATGCTGCCATGCTTTGCTAAAAGCTATAAAGTAGCTCCCAACTTATTGAGCGTGGCTTCTACTCGCTCTTTGGGGCAAATAAACTTTTTAACCATGGCTAGTTAGAATTATTCGGTATTATTATCCCATGATAATACGTTTTTCTAGGGGCCTCGACTAATGCAAAATCAGCCATCAAAGATTATTAATTGAGCGGTTTTACCGGCCTCACTTGAACTTTTTTCAAAGGATAAAAGTAATAATGACTAAACACAAAATCATCATTATCGGTGCCGGGCCGTCCGGGAGCATTGCCGGTGCCTTGCTGCAAAACCAGGGCTTTGACGTAACCATTCTGGAGCGGCAGCTGTTTCCGCGCTTTAGTATCGGTGAAAGTCTGTTGCCGCAATGCATGGAATTTATCAAACAGGCCGGAATGCTGGATGCCGTTATCAACGCCGGATTTCAGTTTAAAAACGGCGCGTCTTTTGTACATCAGGACCGGCAAACCGAATTTAATTTTGAGGATAAATTTAGCCCCGGCATGGGTACGACCTTTCAGGTGCAGCGCGGCAGGTTTGACAAGCTGTTGGCGGATGAAGCCGCGCGCATGGGTGTAGACATACAGTGGCAAGTCGAGGTAATCGCCGCCGATTTTACGGCTAACAAACCGCAACTCACCGTCCGTGATGCTCAAGGCGCAGTCACCACGGTCAGTGCTGATTTTGTGCTGGATGCCAGCGGTTTCGGACGCATTTTGCCCAAGCTTTTGGAGTTGGAATCGCCGTCCGGATTTCCGGTCAGGCAGGCCATTTTCGGGCATATTGAAGATCGCATTACCGACAACCAGTTTGATAGAAACAAAATCCGTATCACCGTGCATCCTGAACATAAAGATGTCTGGTATTGGCTAATTCCATTCAGCAACGGTCGCAGCAGCATCGGCGTGGTGGCAGAGCCGGAGTTTTTTAACGGCCGGGACGATTACAACCAAGCACTGCAAGACATCATCAAGCAAGATTCCAGCTTGACTAGCTTGCTTGAAAACGCCGTATTCGATGAGCAAATCAACACCATCGTAGGTTATTCCGCCAATGTCAAAAGCCTGGTTGGCAACGGTTATGCTTTATTAGGCAATGCCGGTGAATTTTTGGACCCGGTATTTTCATCCGGGGTAACCATTGCGATGAAATCCGCGACACTCGCCGCCGATGTTTTAAACAGACAGTTTAATAACGCTGAATCGGTGGACTGGCAAAAAGACTATGCAGCCCCATTGCAGCGCGGTGTTAGCGCCTTCCGGGTGTTTGTCGATGCCTGGTACGACGGCCGCTTTCAGGACGTTATCTTTCATCCCAAACAACAACCCGACATTAAGGCCATGATTAGTTCAATACTGGCAGGCTATGCCTGGGATGAAAATAATCCCTATGTTAAAAATGCCCGCCCCCGCTTGGACACTCTCGCTGAAATATGTCGCCAAGATTATTAACCAGCGCCTTATGTTTGAGCTTAACCGCTTGTGTACTAATGCCGCCCGAACAAGTTGCCGATAAGCCGGTAATAATGCCGATGGCCCAGCCTATAGGACCAGCCCGGCGCGTCGTACAGCAACTCACCGCCGTATGGGCCGACCGGCAGGAATCACTGCTGGCGGTTCTGGAATTGGATGCGCAGCATATCGCGATGTCCGGGCTCAGTAATGATGGCTTGAGTTTGTTTAATTTGACTTACGACGGCAAAACTATCGTGGCGGATAAAAGCCCGTTACTACCGGCATCGCTCAATCCTGAATTCTTCATTACCGATTTTCAGTTGGTTTATTGGCCGTTTGCCGAGTTACAAAAAATTCTCCCTGCCAAATGGCGATTGGAAGTCGCTGAAAAAAAACGTATTTTATATCTCGAAGATAAAAAACAAGTGGAAGTCGATTATTTAACGCCCGATCCCGTGTGGCCTAAAGAAGTTGATCTGATCAATTTCCAACATCACTACCGGCTACATATTAAAACCATAAGTTATGACCCTGTACCTTAATGACGTAGGCCTGTTGTGTGCGGCCGGTAACAACAAAACTGAAGTGTTAACGCGTTTGTTGGCTGGTGATCGCTCGGGGTTAGTGCCCTGCGATGAGTTTGGTCCACAGCAGTGGGTCGGTCAAGTTGTAGCTGAATTACCGGAAATTAATTCATTCCCCCCCTTTGAAAAAGGGGGGATGGGGGGGATTTATAACTGCCGCAATAATCGTCTGCTGCTGGCGGCATTAAGCCAAATTCAACCAACGGTGACGAACATGATCGCCAAATTTGGCGCTGATCGAGTTGGCATTGTGCTGGGCACCAGCACTTCCGGTGTGCGCAACACCGAGTTGGCATTAGCTTATATGGCCGAGCATGGCGCATTGCCGGAACAATATCATTACAAGCAGCAGCAAATGGGCGCCGGCGCTGATTTTTTGGCCGATGCTATAGGCGTTAAAGGTCCGACTTACACGATCTCGACAGCTTGTTCTTCCAGTGGCAAAGCGTTTGCTTCAGCCCGGCGTTTAATCAGGTTGGGTTTATGCGATGCGGTGATCGTCGGCGGCGCCGACAGTTTATGCGGGTTAACCACCAATGGTTTTGCCGCATTGGAATCTATCAGCACCGGGTTGTGCAAGCCGTTTGGCAAGCACCGTAACGGGATTAATGTGGGTGAAGCCGTCAGTCTATTTGTATTAAGCACTGAACCCGGGCCGGTGATTTTAGAAGGCATTGGTGTAACTAGCGATGCACATCATTTTTCTGCACCTGATCCAGAGGCAACTCAGGTAATCAGAGCCATGCAGATTGCCCTGGATGATGCCGGTAAAACTCCTGCACAAATTGATTACATAAACTTGCACGGCACGGCGACAATGTTGAATGATGGGATGGAAAGTAAAGCCGTTAATGCCTTATTCGGCACATCGGTCGCGGCAAGTTCCAGCAAAGGCATGACCGGGCATACGCTGGGCGCAGCAGCGGCATTGGAATTGGCTTTTTGTTGGCTATTATTAACCAGCAATGATGAGCTCGGGACGTTGATTCCCAATATTAATGATGACGAACCGGATGAGACATTGCCGCCAATAAACTTGGTAGAAAACGGCAACCGCTTAGGTCGTAACATCAACACCTGCCAAAGCAACTCGTTTGCCTTTGGCGGCAGTAATTTATCCATTGTGGTAACGCGCGCATGAATGATGTTGCCTCGCTGATTCCACATTCGGGTGAAATGGTGTTGCTGGATCGAGTTATTGATTATGACGATAATGGCCTGACCGCTGAACTGGTAGTGCGTGGCGATGGCCTGCTGGCCGGTGATGAAAACAGCGTTCCCGCCTGGGTTGGCATTGAATATATGGCACAAACCATCGCCGCTTATGCGGGCATTTCCGCCAAACAAGCCAAGCAGCCAATTCGATTGGGTTTTCTACTAGGCACCCGGCGCTATAGCAGCAATACCGGTAAATTCAGGGTTGGCGCAAAATTGACGGTAGAGGTCGAAAGAATTTTCCAAGATGATAATTTAAGCGTTTTCGACTGCCGAATTTTGGGTGATGATGTGGATATCACCGCTAATCTGAATGTCTATCAACCGCCGTTAAACAACACACAAACTAATGAATAAAACTATTTTTGTCACCGGCTCCAGTCGCGGCATTGGTAAGGCCATCGCGTTGTACCTCGCTAAGCAGGGCTTCGATTTAGTGGTCCATTGCCGTAGCCGGCGAGCTCAGGCCGAAGAAGTTGTTGTAGAAATCCAGCAATTGGGGCAATCGGCGCGGATTTTACAATTTGATATTGCCGATCGCGCGCAATGCAGCGAACAAATCAATCAGGATATTGAAACTCACGGCGCTTATTACGGCGTGGTTTGTAATGCCGGCATTACTGCCGATAACGCCTTTCCTTCGTTGACTGGCGAAGAGTGGGACAGTGTTATTCATAGCAATCTCGACGGTTTTTACAACGTGTTGCAGCCGGTGGTGATGCCGATGGTCCGGCGACGCAAGCCTGGGCGCATCGTCACGTTATCGTCAGTATCAGGAATAATGGGTAACCGCGGCCAAGTTAATTACAGTGCCGCCAAAGCCGGTATTATCGGAGCCACCAAAGCATTGGCGCTGGAATTAGCCAAACGCGACATCACCGTTAATTGCGTGGCACCCGGCCTGATCGAAACAGATATGGTCAATGAATTACCGTTGGAGGAAATCAAAAAAATGATTCCGGCGCGTCGAGTCGGCAGCCCTAAAGAGGTTGCGGCACTGGTGGCGTTTTTAATGTCTGAAGATGCCGCTTACATCACTCGACAGGTTATTTCCGTGAATGGTGGTTTATGCTAAAACGCGTGGTAGTCACAGGCATGGCGGGGATTTCCCCTATCGGCAATGATTGGCAGACCGTTGCCGAGCGCCTTAAAAACAAGGTCACCGGCATTCAAACCATGCATGATTGGGCGAAATATGAGGGCTTGAACACCCGCCTGGCTGCACCGGTGGATTTTGTTAAGCCCGCTCATTACACCAGAAAACAGACTCGCAGCATGGGCCGGGTGGCATTGCTGGCAACTTACGCTACCGAATTAGCACTGATCGATGCCGGTTTTCTAAACGATCCTTGTCTTAGCAGCGGACAAACGGGTATTGCCTACGGCAGTTGCGCCGGTAGTCTGGATGCGGTTGCCGAATTCGGTAACATGCTGATTAATCATGCGGTTGACGGCCTCAACGCCACGTCTTACATCCGCATGATGGCGCATACCGCGCCCGTCAACATCGGCTTGTTTTTCGGCATCAATGGCCGGGTTTATACCACCTCCAGCGCCTGCACCTCCGGCAGTCAAGGTATTGGTTATGCCTATGAAGCGATCAAATACGGCCGTCAGCAAGTGATGGTTGCCGGCGGTTCAGAAGAACTTTCCGCGACGGAAGCGGCCGTTTTCGATACCTTATTTGCTACCAGTTTGCGCAACGACGAGCCCGATAAAAGCCCCCGGCCTTTCGATCGTGATCGCGACGGCCTGGTGATAGGCGAAGGCGCGGGCACGCTTATTCTGGAAGAACTTGAACACGCCTTGGCACGTGGCGCTAACATCTACGCCGAGCTAGTCGGCTTCGGCACTAATTCCGACGGATTGCATGTCACCCAACCCGACAGTGCCAGCATGCAGATTGCCCTACGTTTGGCGTTACAAGATGCGCAGCTTGAGCCTGCCGCCATCGGCTATATCAGTGCTCACGGCACCGCCACCGAACACGGCGACAAAGCAGAAAGCCATGCAACCTATGCAGTGTTTGGCGGCAATACCCCCATCAGTTCCATGAAAAGCTTTACCGGTCATACCCTGGGCGCGTGCGGTGCGCTGGAAGCGTGGGTGGCGATCAATATGATGAATGAAGGCTGGTTTCATGCCACGGCCAATCTTGACAACATTGACCCGGAATGTGCCCGGCTGGACTACATTAAAGAGGATGTCCGTAAACTCGATTGCGACTATGTAATGAGTAACAATTTCGCGTTCGGCGGCATCAATACCTCTTTGATTTTTAAGCGCTGGGATAGTTAAGGTCCCACTCAACCTGGAGAAAACCACAATGATAAAAAAAATAGGATTAGCCTTGGCGGTACTGGTCATGGTCACCGGCTGTACTACCACCGGAACCTTTAAAGTGCCGGCCGGCACCGATTTGTATGTCTACAAAAGACCAGAACCAGTAGACATCAAGGCCGACGGCAAAGTTACCACCAAGCCGTTTTTCTGGACCGCCGCGGGCGTACCGCCTGAATCAGGCATTCCTTATCGCTTAGAAAAAGGCGGTAAAACTGTCAAAGAAGGCAGGTTGAGAGCGAAATTCCGCGTCGTTTCAATATTCTGGCCACCTGCGGCAGCCATCTACTGGCCAATGGGCTTCAACCCGGACATTACCTACGATTTGGTGAATGATAAGCAGGAATAAGGGATTGGATTGATCTGTCAGGGTGAGGCTAGGTTTGGCTTGCCCTGATGTATTTGAGAATAGGATTCTCTCATTACCTCGCACTCTGCATCAGAAAATGGTTTTGGCGTTGTTTCCCGTTACTTCACTTCGTAGAACAATATGCAAAAAAATCGCACGCGAATTCACGCAACATTAAATGGAAGACACAATGGAAAACGGTGGATTAATAAGTATACAAAACGCTATTGATACAAATCGGGGAATTTGGAATCTCTCAATTTTTGTATTTTTTGGTGGCATAGTCCTACTTTCGCTCCATAAGAACGAAAAACAAGATTCGTCCGCTTTTGATTGAGCTGTTTAGAAAACAAGTCGGCTAAAGGCGGTTTGGGGATGGTTCCATTACAATCGACTTATTCCGTTTCCTCTTGAGTCAACACCGAGATTGCCATGAGCAAAAAATCTTCAGAAAAACCCGCTAAGCAGGCTTATAAAAGCACTTTGATAGAACTACAAATCGAACTGGTTAAGCTGCAAAATCACATTATCAAACATGACGAAAGGATTCTGATTATTTTTGAAGGCCGTGATGCGGGCGGTAAAGACGGCACCATCAAACGCATTATTCAACATTTAAGCCCCCGCGAAATCCGTGTAGTCGCCCTGGGGAAACCATCTGATCGCGACATTAATACTTGGTATTTTCAACGTTACACCCCACATTTGCCCGCAGCGCAAGAGTTGGTGTTATTCAACCGTAGTTGGTACAACCGGGCTGGTGTGGAGCGTGTAATGGGTTTTTGTAACGATGAGGAATATCACGAGTTTATTGAAACTGTGTCGAATTATGAGCAATTGCTGGTGCGATCCGGCGTCAAACTGCTGAAATATTATCTGGATATAAGTAAAAAAGAACAGAAAAAACGTTTGCAAGAACGACAACAAGATCCACTCAAACAATGGAAAAGCAGCCCTATCGACAAGTCGGCGCAAAAGCACTGGCATGAATATAGTGAGGCTCGCAACATTATGCTTGCCAGAACTCATCATTTATCGGCGCCATGGACAGTGGTCAAAGCCGACGACAAACAAGCTGCTCGCGTCAATCTTATCAAGGACCTATTATTCAGGCTGGATTACAAAGGTAAGAATGAAGCACTGTTGCTGCCTGATGCCAATATAGTATTCAATTATGATGAATGCTATCTGCACAATGGCATGATTGCACCTTAAGCTTTGGTTGAATTTTACGGTGTCAGTTCCATCAATACAGAACCGAGCATCATGATAAGCAGGAAGAAAAAATTTGGGGGAATTTAGGTTGAGCCAAAATTCTTGGCTCAACCATATCATTTAATATTGAAACTAACTTGAGCAAGGTGTTTTCAATACCCTGCCCGCCGTCTACTTAAATAAAATTAATACGCTTAGAGTAGCCTAACAGACCAAACAACGCAGTACCGAAAAGCCAAATGCTGGCAGGCAGTGGTACTGGCGTAATGTTATCAAACGGAAGTGCGCTAACACCTAGCACA